>Ga0068871_100000572_pt1 | contig 25212 bp, 36 predicted proteins | sample KBSMisM72_FD_72750 | JGI IMG/M metagenome (GOLD analysis project Ga0068871, IMG submission 72750) | Miscanthus rhizosphere microbial communities from Kellogg Biological Station, Michigan, USA - KBS Miscanthus M7-2 | ecosystem: Host-associated > Plants > Roots > Rhizosphere > Soil ...
CGCTTCCGGCTCGCCTAGCGCGGTCCCGCGGTCAACGCGCTGCTAGGGCCATTTGGCGCGGGGCTAGGGCACCGTCCCGAGGCGCCCCGAAACTCGTACCGGCCGGCCAGCCGATTGGGTCCGCCCGTTATGGGTTGCAGCCGTCGAAACAATTCCACGTAACGCGGCCTAGAATGCAACGCATACCGTCAACCCGCCGCCCACATTGACCGCAAAAAAATTCGCCGCTTCCGCATTCTGGACACCGCTTATCGTCCGGGTCGGGCGAGCCCGATACTAGGTCGGATTCCTTCATTTCGTTTCCGCAATCGCAGCATTGCAAAAACGGAAACGGCGGACTTTCAACCGCGCTAATTTCGCCGTTGGTTCGGCGGTTTTTAGCGCGGCTCATTGGGTTTTCTTCCTTTGTTGCGCTAGGTATAGTGGCGAGGGATTATCAGCAGTCCCGAGGGTTTCGGACGGAATTGGGGATTTCGGTTTATCGGGTTTCGGTCGTTCAACGCGGGAAAGCGTGGCGTCAATCGCGGCCACGCGCCCGACTAAAAAAGCGCGTTCTTTATCAAGTAAGTCGAAATAACTTACATCGGGAAACGAGCTAAGATTTTCGAAAGAGTGCGCAACTAGCTGATAGCCCCAACATGCCACGGTTAGATGCGTTGCCGGTTGCCCGTCGACTCGTTTGCCTCGAAGCCGAAACATCGTACCCGGACTTAGGAAATATTCAGGGCCCCAACTCAGGGGCAGCACTCCCCCGGCTTCCAACGCGGCGGCAAACGCGGCGTAACCCCATTCGGGCGCCATGGCATAGAATTGGGCAGGAATCCAACCGCCGCCGGCCGCAACCATCGAACTACTCACTTGCATTTGTTCGATAGTGTCCCCGGGTTGCGCGCCCCATACGCCTAGCCCTTGAACCGCAAACGGGACTTGCGCCACGGTATGAAAGAATTCTCCCATGGTTTCGAATGGTAGAAGGGTGCGACGGGTTACTAGGGTTCCAGGGTCGGACATTGGGCACTATTCCTAGGAATACGGTTAGTTTTTACGGCCGCGCGAATTCCAGTCGTAATCAATTAAGATATCGGACTCCGAACAAATATTCTCGATTGCGTTTGAGACTTCGAAAAAGAAGCTTCCAATCGTGTCGTACCAATCGCGCACGGGTTGCGGCAACTCCGGCCATTGCGTGTCGAATTCATCCGTAAACATGTAACGACTTTCGCTATCAATCACGATAACAAGCGCAAAAGTCTTTGCGGCGAATATGCCGCGCGTCGCAATGCCGCGGGTTGTCATTACGGGCCCCTTTCGAAGCGCCGGTTTTAGCTATTACGCGGACCGGCAACCGCGGCTTGTCTGCTTATTGGGTCGGAGGGGCTAGCGCGAGCCTAGCCAGGCAACGGACCGGCAAAGCAGCAAATCCGAGACTAGCAATAGTGGACTTGTCCGCCCACAACCGTTTTTTGACACAAGGGGCACGGAAACGAAGCCTTGCCACTAGGGGCGGCCGTCCCCTCGCCCGGTTCGTCAAGCTCGCTTAGCGGGGTGTTTACGGGCCCGCTAGGGGGGTCCGGTAAGAGTTGCGAGGGGAGTACTCCTAGCAACTCAGGGGCGAGCGCAAGCGGCGGCAATGGGGGCGCACTAATCACGGCCGGCTCGCTTAGCCGCTTGGCGATGGCATCGGCCCGCGCTTGAAACTCGCGCCGTTGCGGGTTGTCGGGCGGCGGTTGGACTTCCTTTTCGGCCACGCGCGCCGCTTCGATTGCGTCGAGTTGTACGACAATGGTCCCGTGCCGCTCACATAGACGCGGCACTACGTCCGCCGGGTGACGGCTGGCAATCCAGTAGCCTAGAACTATCGCGGTTTCCGTGTCTTGGACCGTTGTCGGGGTTGTGTAGCGCTTAGCGTATGGGGTCCGTTCCCAACGCTGGCAAATGATGCATACCGGGACAACCGGCGCGGTATTCCTAGGAATAGTTTCAGTCATAGCGGAATCTTTCGGGGCAGAAATGACAGGGGCAAAATGCAGCTTTGCCCGGCCGGCGTTTGAAACGCTAGCCAGGCAAAGAAGCGCGGGTTTAGCCGCTAGGGGCATGCGCCCGGCCTAGTTGTTGGCGGTCGCGGCGGCTTTGGCCTTGCCCGCGGCGGGCTTGTCCGCGGCGGCGGGCTTGGCAACGGCAACTAGTGCGGCTTTGTAGGTAGTTGCCGCCAAGTCCGCGTAACCGGCCCGCTCGGTCGCGGTAGCCTTGCCAGTGTCCAGCAAATAGCCCTCCCTTTTCGGGCCAATGATCCGCGACCATTCAAGGTTGCCCGCGGCCAAAACCCCGGCCTTGACCAATTCGGCCGCAAGCGTGGCGGCTTTCTTGATTCGTTCCGCGGAGGGGTCCGTTTCGGGCGCGTTTGGGTCGGCCGGGGTCGCTTCGTCTTCCGCGGTCGGGGTGACCATGGCAAGGTAGCGTTGCACGATTTCGGCTTCGCTGGATTTGTCCTTTTTGGACATGTCATACAACTCAATCAAGTCAGTCGTGCGAATGGTCTTTGCCACGACATTGGGCGGAAAGCCGGGCAGCTTGGCCGTACCGCTCCAATGAGCGATAACGATTTTCGGCAATTGGGCGATTTTCAAGAGCTTGGAAACATAGCCCTGGGTAATGTTCAATTCGTCGCCCGTTTGGTCTTGATTCAAGCCGAATTCGCGCAACTCGACCACCAAACGCAACATATCTTGCGTTTCGAGGTTTTGGCGATCCGTGTTTTCGCGGCCGTTCAGGATGCGCGCTTCCACGGGCGAAAGTTGACGCACAACGGCCCGAATCGTCCCGTTTGGCGTGTTTGGAATTAGAGTCTTGTTTCCGAGGGCTTTGGCATGCGTGGCATGGTCTTCGGACGAATTGACCATTTCAACGGCCGTTGCGCGCCGGAACCCGCAAACCAACTCTAGGGGCTTGTCGGTTTTCTTGCCGCCTAGGGACTTGCCGTTTTCGACGCGGCGCAAGATAACCGGCGTGTCTTGCCCACGGTTGCGCAAGGTGACCGCCAAGCCCTTGATTCCGCCGCCTAGGGTTTGGTGTTCAGCTTGTAAGGTAGTGTCTTGAACCGCGTCCGACAATTCCGCGAACACGTTTTTACGACTGCGCGAATTCCAGTCGTAATCAATGAAGATATCCGACAGGGGGGCCGAAAAAATCGTCTCGTCGGGTTGGATTTGGGCCGGGTTGATTTTGGGGGCGGTCTTTGAGGGGAAGGTTTCTTGAGCCATTTTGCGAGTCTCCCTAACAGTCTGTTTCGGTGCCATTTTTTTATTTCCCTTTGGTCGGGTCGGTTATTCCCAGGAATGATCTTTCCCGGGGGGTGTCTGTTCTAGTCCGGTTTCGGGGGGGCGTCGAGTCTTTTTAGGGGGTCACCCCCCTTTTTGGTGGTCTCGTGTAGGTCTAGGGCGGTAGCTTGGCGCCCGTTGCACTTATGCCGGGGGGCGCGCGCCCCGTTGCAGTAATGCGCGTATGTGCGTTAACGCATGCGCTATTCCCAGGAATAACCTACACTTGGCGGCCGTGTAGGTCGAACGGACCGCCTACACTTGGCGGCCGTGTAGGTTGGTCGCGGCGCTTAGGGGTCAATGTCGGAATCAAACCAATCGGGTTGCTCTAGCGCTTCTTCGGTCGTTTGGCCGGCGGCTTGTCCGAGCGGCGTGGTATTGCCGGGGACATAGGGTGCGGACTTAATCCCGCCCATATCGCGGATACGCATCCGGCCAAAGCTACCGCCGCCGGCTATGACTTCCCGTTTGGGGAAAGGCTCGAATTCAATATTAATCGGCCGTTCCGCCCAACGCCCATACGCGGCGATTTCTTGCCGTTCCGTCCCGCCGCACTTGTCGCACCTATCCCCCTGCCCCCATGGCTTCGAGCAACCCGCGCAAATGCGCATTTGCATCATTTGAGTGCGGCAAAAATCCCCAACTCCCCCGCATTTCTCGCACCCTTTGGCCGGCGGTCCCGCCCAACTAACCACGCAAGTCGTACATTGTGAGCGCAGCAAAACCGAAGACTTAGCGCCGAAAAAACGCCGCGATTTGGTGGGGATTATCAATTCGCTTTTGCGGTCCCAACCGCGGAACCCGTCCACCAAACGCACGGCCGTTTTGCCCATTTCGTCACGGCCAACGCCACGCGCTCTCATAAGCGGCCGGGGCGTGTCTTCGCTTGCGCCCGGAACTAGACCGAAATACATGCCGGGCTTGACGAAAAACACCCCGTTTGGGTAATCGTCACAACCCCAACCGCCTAGTGGTTTTTCCAAGTCTTCCGTGCCCGTTAGCGCGGGGCTAGGTAGGTCTAGGTTTTCGGTGCTGAATATGCCGTCAGTCGCAACGCCTAGCACATTCCACGGGTTTTTAGCCGCTAGGATGGCTTCCGCGGCTTGGCTTCGAGTCGTGGCCGTAATCATGCCGCCCCATATGTGCGAGCGGAAAGGGGGCGGGTCACCTTCCGTTTGCATCGTCTTTCCCGCGCAAGCGTTAAGCCCCAACTTCATAACAATTCCGCGGCCGTCCTTTCCCCATTCGAAGCGCTTGCGGTAAGCGTCCGGAATCCAGGCAAACGGCTTATGGTCGCACGCGGTTTCATAGGTCCAACAACCTAGGACGCTTATCATTTCGCCCCAACCTTTTAGGGCGGTTTCCAACTCAGGAAGCCATGCCCAACCCTCGAAACCGGTTGGGTAGCAGATTGAACCGCTCGCCTCGCGACACGGCAACGGCGCCCATGCCATGATTTCGCGTTGGGCTTGGTTGCGCTTGGCCACGCGGTATTTGACAACGGCTAGCGTTGCGCTACGGGCGGCGGCTAAAGCCGTGCGCGGACCGTGATAGCGCCATTTGCCGCAAGCGAGGCACGGCAAGTGTGTAATTGCGTACGGATAAGCCGAAAAAATATCGCGGTTGTAAACCGGCTCGCACACTTCCCCAACTATCGAGTTTTCGAAACGGCCGCCAAAATAGGCGCTCATAATTGCATGTTGCAACTCGGGCGCCATGGCTTCGATACGCGGCCCCATGAAATCCTTAACCGCATGCATTTTCATCAAAGCGGAAGCAATCGAGCCGGCGCCATGGTACGCGGTTAGTTTGATTCCTGCATCGTCGCACGCTTGGATAACTTTCCGCATCATTTGGGCCAGAAGTTGGCATTCTTCTTTGCAATAACGGCGGATATCTTCCGGCTTTTCTTCGCTAAACGAGCCGCGTTTCTTCTTCATTACCTCAATGCGGGCTTGCTGTTCGGGGGTTCCAATCTCCCATTTTTTGATAGCTGCAACGAAACTCATTTGAAAGAATTTGAAGCAATCCCAAACTTTAGTACGCTTGCCCCAACGGCTTGGCTTTTTCGTGGCCTTGATTACGGTTCCGCGGGGAATATTCCTAGGAATAATCGGCGCCAATTCCGCCACGGTAAAGGAACCATTGAACCAATCAAGCCCATACGCTACGGGCTTTTCGTACTTATCCTTTGCGATATATCTAATTAAGTTGACCGCTCGCACCTTGCTAGCCTTGCAACGCGGGCACTCTTTTTCGGCGCCTTTCCACCTAAATTTGCACTCCCTGCAAATCTTAACCCGGCGCCAGTCCGGATGCATCAAATAGGCTATGTCAATTTCGTTCAAATTCTCGATAATTTTGGTCCAATCATAGGACCCCATAAACACGAATTTCAGCGCGTTGCGCGGCAAGCTAACCAGCATACGCGCGCATTCTTGCAGGCTTAAACCAGCTGGGTTAGACGCCTCGCCTACTACGCGCCCGGCTTCGTCAACCGCCATTAAAAGCGTGTAAATGTGCCGGCCGTCGGGCAAATCGTGCCCCTCGCCGTCAATGCCGATAATCTGATCTGATTGTCGGTTTGCCCGTTCTTTATCGCGGGCTTGGCGCCAAGCCATGTGCGCGGGGGAAGGGTGCGCACTTGCGGGGCGTTGGCATTTGGTGCAAGGGTCGCCTACGGGCGCGTGATAGGCCCGGGACCGCTTGCGGTGTTCTTTGGCTACTCCCCCGCAACGGTCGCAACGCGGACCGGTGCCCGCGAAATTATGTTCTAACATCATTATTGTTCGAGCTTTATCGCGAGAAAATTATCGTTTCCAGTTATTATTTGCGGCGTTAGTAATCCAAAACGGATACGCAAGGTAGCACGACAAGTGCCGCGCGTTCATATTGCGCAAAATCCAACTATGCGCTTCTTCTAACTCTGGAACGAATAGCCAAGCATTCCAGTAGTGAATTCGAACACAATTGCTAGCGTTCTTCAATTTATTCATAGGAATATTTCCCTATTTGGCGTTAGCTCGCAACGCGAAAAGCCGCTCGCTTCCCACGTTATCAACCTCGATATCCGTGTTTCCGCAGTGAGTGCAAGCGCTAGGTTTCCCGACACGCGCCCACAAGCGAAGCTGATTGCAACCGCGGCAAAAATATTCGAATTCGGCGCTAACTATCAGTATTGATTTCATGGCTTTATGTCCGGCGTGGAAGAAGTGAGCATTATTTGAGGGCTAGGCGAGAAAAACGCGGTCCGCGCTTGACGTGGCGAATAGCCCGCGGCTAGGCACCAATCCCGGAAAACCGTCCACTTTTCATCGTTGGCATCAATCATATCAATCAGGGCTTGACGGCCGCCCAAATCGCGGCCCGTGCTTTGCTCGCCGTAAGCAATCGGACCGAACACGTAAAGCCGCCTGTCATGCAACCAACGCAGTTGCTTAGCGGTCAAGTCCGCGTAAGTCCGGGCGCTTGCTTCGTGCAACCCTTCCGCAAGAAACTTGTCCGAGCGGCGTTTTTGCCAACTCTTCTTAGTGGCTTCCGCGCGTTTTTCGTGGGCGGCGGCAAGCTTGGCGGCATTGGCGCGGCGCGTTTCCCAACCGCGTTTAGCGATTTCTGAACGCGATAAGCGCGGGCCTTTAGCGGGTTTTGCCCGCTTGACGGCGCGCTTTTTTCCTGGTACTTTGCCCATTCCGCAATCTGTTTCGGTTGCGAAAAACGGCGGGCCGCCAAGCTTTCAGCCGTTTTTCTGTTACACGTGCCTAACCCGACTCCCTATCGGAAAGGCTAAACGCCCCGGCTAGCTAGTCACTAGTCCGGGGCGTTTGCTTTTTCAGCGTTCGATTTTCAGAACGGAATTTCAGTTCCCGGCTCGAACACTTCCGGCTGATTCGGGCGGGCGGGCGCCGGCAATTGATGCGGGGCAATCACGGCCGTCAAGCCGAATTCCTTACGCGGTTTCGGCAAGGGCTTTGCCGCAAGCGAGTAAAGCCACATTTTTTGCACGCCTCCCAAGCTGATTTTTTTGCTGGGCTGAATGCGGATTTCGAAAACCACGCCTTCCGCGGTCGCGGCTTTGGTAACGAATTGCTGCAACTCGTAAGTAGCTGGAATCAGCACTTCCGAGCCGACCGGGACCAATTCGCGCAACTTGTCACGGTTGAACGCATACACGGGCCGTGTCGTGCGGATCAGAAACGCGGACCAATCCCGCATTTCCCCATCCGACATTTTCATGGGCGCCATGGGAAGCAAGTTCAGCAGGAAGCCGACTAGCGGCGTTTCCTTGCATTCATCGGCCTTGTACATAAACCGCTGAGTTGCAATCTCGCGGAATTCCGCATCGTCTTTGGAGTAATCGGGGACTTGTGCCGCGGTCGGAGCATGCGCATTGCTGGGCTGTGTGGCGGCCGTGGCGGCGTTGGGCGTGAGCACTTGCGGGTTCAATTGGTCGGACATTTATAGGACTCCCTAGGGGCGTTTATACAGTTACACGTTTGTCAAGCTAAACAATCGTCTAGCGTGACTGGAAAGGCTATCAAGCTTCCGGCCCCTTGTCAAGTGCCCGAAATCATTGTAGAATCTGCCAAATCATGCGCGGTTTAGAGTTACAACACACGACACGAGCCCGAATTACGGAAACCGCGAAAGGACGCGCGCTCACGATTCGTTTCGCCATTGGCCCGTTTTCGTTTTTCATTATTGCAGGATTGCCCGAAAACGCGAAACGGGACGAAGACCCCTTAGTGTATGTAAAGGTTAATCTTTTGCCGTCCGATGATTGGTCGCTGTTCAAAAATCACGTGGATTAGGACCCTGCATTTTTGCCCCACTATTCCTAGGAATAAACGAGTAACCGGGGCAAACTGCCCCTTTGTGATTTAATGTCTCAAATCCCCAAATGCCGCATGTGTAAAACCCCCATGCCGGCCGGGTTGCGGCAATGCCCGAACAAGAAATGCCGGGCTTGGAACGTCACGCGGACCCTGCAAGCCGACGATTCCACGGTCCTTATGTCGGAAGTCTCGGTTTCCAAAGTCGTACGCATTAAAACCGGCCTGGTAGACCCTGTTTTCGGCGGCGGCATTGCAAATACCTCGGTCAATCTGCTCGCGGGCGGACCGGGCGCAGGTAAAACCACGCTGTGTTTGCAGCTTTGCGATTTGATTTTAGAGCAATTTCCCGGCAAAGAGGCGCTTTACATCGCAAACGAGCAATCGGACGTTGAAATCGGCGATACGGGCTCGCGCTTACTGCTGAAACACGCCGATAGAATCCGAATCGTCAAGGCCATGGGCGGCGTGACGCACGATATCGGGGATTTACTCGTGTTTTATAAGCCCTGTTTCACGGTCCTAGACTCAATCACGAAATGGGCCGGCGAAGATATGGCGCTTGCGGTCGTAATCGCGCAACGAATCAAGGATTACTGCGTTGCCCTTGGCGCCCCGGCCTTGATTATCAATCAGGTTACCAAAGACGGTGACCATGCGGGCCTAAAGCAGCTCGAACACGCGGTAGACATGGCGGCAATGCTCGAAACCATGCGCGATATCGTGAATGACGATGGTTCCGCAATCGCCGCGAAGGACGCCCCGCGCCAACTCCTTAGCTCAAAAAACCGGTTTGGGCCGGCGCCGGAAGAACAATTTTTCGCTATGACAGAAACGGGTCTCGTAGAAAGTCGGCTATCGTGAGAGTTTCGAGTAATTGGCAATCTTTAGACGCAATCGAACGGCGTCATATTTTGCGGGTTGTACGAGAGCAAAACGGCAATTTGTCGCGCGCGGCGACTGTTTTGGACATTGACCGCCGCACGCTTTACCGCAAGTTAGCCCGCTATCAATCGAGACACCCCGCTATTAGAATTTATTCGCAAAAAGCGTAAAAAGGGCTTGACAACCCGAAAAAGCCGATTTGACAGTGAAATCCCATTCTGATACACTCGTTGGTCAATGTCGGGGTCACCTTACGAGGCGTATGGGCAAGCATTGGCGCGGGTTCCAACCGCGTACGCGCCGCAACCGCAACCGTTGCCGGGGCCGTACTACGCGCCGTATCCAAGCGCCCCGCGGCCTAGCGTTTGGGAGACTTACCGGGGTTTGCTCGCCCCTGTCCCGGAACCGTTTACGCCCCTAGAATCGGCCGTTACCGGTATCCGCCACAATGGCGAGGGCATGGCGATAGCGGCGCTTCTGGCGCTGTATCAGCGGCACGTGGGCTCGCTGGACTTCCGCGGCAAGTATCCGATTGACGGGATATTGGGCGCGGCATTGCTGGCACTTTCGGTCAAAGAATCCGGGCGCCCGAATGGGTTTGCCTCGGATTTGCGGGCGCTTTCGCAAAGTTGCACAAGCGTCATGATGTATCGAAAAATTCTAGGGAATAACGCGGATTCCGAGGCGTCTTTGCATACCCAAAATAAAGGCAACTCTGCAACGCCTTTAGTTTCGGGCGATATTCCTAGGAATACTTCCGACCCTGTTTTGCAAGCTGCCCGAAAGTGCGGCTTTTAAGTTTTTGGAAATCAACCCAAACGAAGGAAACAACCCAAAATGTCACTCTCCCATCATTACGCACGCGCAAAAGCTGGAATGATGAATATCAATCCCCGCGAAGCAACCGATCACGCCGAAAAGATGTTGATTGCTGGCGGAACGGGCGCCGTTATCGGCATGATTTCGGCGTCAACCGGCGGGCTCGATAAGAAGATTGCCGGCTTGACGGTTCCGGTTGACGGCTTACTTTCGTTCGGTTTGAGCCTAGCCGGGTTGGGCATGCATTCCCCCGAATTGCTCACGGCCAGCATTGCCGCCGCGGGCAGCGCTTCCGCGCGCACTTTCGAGGGCTTTTTCAAAAAAGGACTCGGCGCACACGGCGATTTCGATGGCAACGATATCCCGTTTGGGACCGAGTATCCGCAACTCGGATTCGGGGACGGCGGGCACGGGCACGTTCCCGCAATGGCTGGACAATTCGGCGGCCAGTTTTCCGCGGGTTTCGGTTTCGGTTCCGAGCGGGATAGGCTCGTCGAAGCGGCCAAAGCCCTTTAGCGATATTCCTAGGAATATCCGCCCGGCCCGGTGTTTTCTGGCAAACCAGAAACCCGGGCCTTAGGTGTTTATCCGACCCGGATTGACCGGGTTAGTCCAGCAAAAGAGGTTAGCAAATGTCTGTAAACATGTTCGAAATGATCAAACGCGACCCGGGGCTAGCTGCCCTCATGGGCGCGATTCCAGGGCACAATTTTGGCTATTCCGCGCCGCGTGCCCCTGCCCCCATGCCCACCATGCTGCGCCGCAATGCCCCCGGTTTCAATTTCGGGGACGATTTCAGCGCGGAATACGGCGCGGAATACGGCGCGGAATACGGCGCGGAATACGGCGCGGATTACGGTTTCGGCGCCCCGGAATACGGCGCGGAATACGGCTTTGGCGCGGCCCGTGCGCGTCGTCCCGTGCCCGCTCGCCGTCCGCCCGCGGCCCGTCCCGCGCCGCATCCTTCGTCAACCGAGGCGCGCACGCTCCGCTTGGACCCTAACCGTAACAGTACGGTCAAGGTCGAGCGCTATTCGTTTTCCTTTTCCCCCGTGGCTTCGTTGGCCCTGGGAACCCCGTCGAATAGCGGGACCTACACGCAACAACCAAGCGCGTCAATCAAGGGGCAGCGTGTCGTTATGAACGCGCCACAGGAAAACTTCGTTTTCTTGCAGTCTTTGCAGATTGCAAACGTCAATGTGATCATTGGCGGGCAAGAAGACGCAAACACCTATAGCGGCCGTTCCCAGGGTGTTTTTCTCGACTTGCCGCGTTTGGACCCCCAAAACCGCGCCACGGCTTCCAGCAATTACACGGGCAGCCTGCCCCCCGGTTTCGCATCCGGCGGCGCTTTCGTGTTCGTGGTTACGCTGCAAGGTCCGGCGACTTTGGCCGGCGGTTTCGGGCAGTAATCACCCCGTCGGGTGACGATACCTAGTCAGGAGAAAACGCGCCATGAATATCGCTTTTGCAATACCGGGGTTTTCGGTTGACTCAATGTCAACTCAGGGCCGGGCCGTGCGCAAAGTGATTGATACTTGTGGCCGTCGAGTTGGCAAAGTAACGTATAAGCCCGGGGTTGTCTCGTTTAGGATTGACGGCGCATTCACCATGCGATCTTCGGCCCGTGAAAACGCGACCGCCCTGGAAACGTTACTAGCTGCCCTATGCGCGCTTGACCGGATTTGGCTGCAAGACTTCGGGCATAACACCCCGGGGTTATATGACACCCCGGTTTTTTACGCGCGTACCATGGTTTGGGACACAATCCCCGCGCTTTACGCCCGCGGTTTTGGCGATTGCAAATCGCTAAGCGCGTGCCGCGTAGCTGAGTTGCGGGAAGATGGCATTTGGTGCCGGCCGGTGTTTCGCTTTAAGGGCGACCCTTCCGCGACCATGTTTCATATCCTGCTTATGTTGCCTGACGGTTCCTGGGAAGACCCTAGCGCCGCGCTTGGCATGCATTCCTATCAAGAAAACCCGGGTATTCCTGGGAATATTCACGGCTGCTAACCCATAACTCAGGAGTGACACCATGCCCCGTCGTAAAAAGAAGGCCAAAAAACGAATCTCGGCCAAAGCTGACAACATTTTACAGCTTTCCAAGCGTATCAAACACGCTAGCGCCATGATTGCGCAAAAAGTCCGCGCGACGGGCTAAGCCATGAAACGGCGCAATCGAAGCAAGATTAGCAAAAAAGCTAAGACGCTTGCGACTATCAGCCGCTTGTCAGAACGCGCCGCAGTTTTGCGTTTAGGCGGCAAGATTCGCGACGCGCAAAAAATCGAATGGGACCGCGACCGCCGCATACATCGCGCCGAAATGAAAGGTATCGATACGCAAGGGGCGGAAGAACGCGGGCAAAATCGAGCTTACGGCCGCCATCGCGGCTTCTAACCGTCACTCGTTTACAACCATCGTTTAGGGAGATTTGGCACCATGGCAACAACGGTATTAGCTAATGCTTGCATTGCGGGCGTGATTGGCGGCTTGCTGGTCAATCGGTTCAACGGCGGTTCTCAAGAAGCGAATTACGCCGCGGTTGCCGCGCAATCCGTCGCAATCAGAAACGAATTTTTGGCGTTGAACGCGGCGCTTCCTGTTCCGTTGGACGATGCCACGAATACGTCACTTCCCTCTTTGTTGTCGGGCGTTGCGTTCGGAACCGTGGCCAATCAAGGCACGGCCGGTGTAAACCCGGCGGATAACGTAATCGTTGCGCGTCAAATCCTAGCCGCAACGCAAGCGGGTTTGACAAGTTTCAACGCCCCTTGACCCGTGCCGCGCGGCTCGCCCCGTTGCTCTAGGGCCGCGGGGCTTTGGCTCGTTTGCTGTTTTGCGTGAAAGGGCAATTGCATGTTGCGCTATTTGCTAATGGGCGGAATCGCCGCGTTAGGCGGTTCCTGGCTTTATAAGAAAGTCGCGAAACCCGCGGCGGCATTGACGCCCGCGGCGGCGGCCGTACACGGGCAGCTAATGAGCGCTGAAACGCGCCCGGCTAAGCTCGAAAAAATGGCCAGCGTGTTTGGCGCGGAAGGCTATCCGGAGCACGCGAAAGCGCTGATTTTCAAGGCTAAGGAAGTCCGGAAACAAGCCAAAGGGGCCGCGGATTTGATTGAGCGTGCCCGGGACGGCGACCAAAACGCCATGGGTTTGATTGCCGCGGTCCGGAATGAGGCGTTGGCCGGTTCGCCCCGGGCTCGTGTGTCTTGCGTGCTTATGGCGCGCTATTGCGAGTTGTGCCCCATGCAAGAATTGGGGCCGTTAGGCGAATTGCCAATCGCCGCGGGCGACGAATCCGGCGCGGCGTTTGAAGCCGCCAAGCGACACGGCTTGATTGGCTCGCCCTTTGGCTGAAATGTTGGGAGTATTCCTAGGAATATTGGAACCCATGACAGACGTGCAAGTTACCATCGAAACCCTGAATTTTCCGTGTGTCCCGTGGGCAGTAAGCGGAACGGAAAAGATTCAACCGGTCCCGGGGACTTGGACGCTTGCCCCCGAATCGCTATGCAATCACGGAATCAAGGGCATTGTGTGTTGTCCAAAACGCACATGCGGCGAATCGGCGTTAATCCCCTGGGATATGGGCGAGACTGACAACGGGGCTTTGAAGCTTCCTAGCCTATGTTGCCGCAAATGCGGGTTCTTCTGTCACGCGCGTTTGCAGGAATGGGACACGCGCAAGCTGTATTGCGTTGCGTACGAGTTGATTGGAATCCGCGATAACAAGCCAATCGCGACCGGGCGCAAAGAGTATTTGCACGCGCAAAGTCGTGAACAAGCGATTAGCTTTTTTATCGCTGGAACCGGTCATTTCTTAGACCGGCTCGCCCAACAATGGCGCTTAATTGACGCGGCCATTGCGTTGGGCTTTTTCGGTCAAGAATCCGATAAGGACCAAAATAATCTAAGCGCGGATTAGCCCGGGTATTCCTGGGAATAATAAAGGATTCTGAATGGGAAGCTTCAAAGAATGCGTGGAACTGATTTTCCGCAAACTAGGCGTTGTCCCGGACGCCAAATATATCGGCGATTTAGAGCGGCTAAACACCGCTTGTTCTGAATGGTGGCAACAACGCGGCCCCCTGTATAAGAAGCGGATAACGCTTGAATTGCCCGATTTGCTAGCCGGTACGGTTATCATCGGAAACCTAGACCGCGCAATTGAACTAGGCATTTGTCTCGATGAAGGGGCAAAAGATTTTGTCACTTGGATTGACGCCCGAACCAATCAAACGGGAACAATTCTTATGCTGCAAGTCTGCTGTCTAGTGAATGAAGCGGTAGAAAACGCGCGAAAGGCCCAATAATGTTTGGCGTTGACCCCCTATCGATTGGCGTTGGCTTGCTGGTTTGGTTGGCTTTCCGTAAGCAAACCGGCACGCAATTTGGCGCCATGACTCCAGAGCGCGAAGAATTGTTCCGTAACGCAATGGCTCATTGCGCGGACCCCGTGCGCTTAATGCAACTCGCAAACATTTTCAAACAAGAGGGTTTGAAAGCGGAAGCGGTTGTTTTGAACAAGCGGGCCGAATGGCGCAATCGAAGTGCGGAACAACGGAAAGAACACGCCGCTATTTTCGATAAGGCGCTAAAGAGCAAAAATGTGGCGGCAATTCTCGAAATTGCGGCCGCGTTCGAAGAAATGACGGCCACATTTAAGGCCCAACAATTGCGACACCATGCGCAAGCGTTGAACGAACAAGCGTTAAAGGGCGACCCCGACGAATCGGAAGAAGCCGACGAATCCGAAGAAGCCGACGAATCGGAAGCACCGGCCAAGCCGTCACCGGACGAAATTCCGACGAAACCATCGAAGCCGAAACCGGCGCCGAAATCGCAAACCGTCGCGAAAACTAACGGCGCGGCCGCGGCGGACGCGAATATTCCTAGGAATACTGAAGAAGCCGCGTCGGAATAAGCAGCCATGGCCACAAGCGCGGAAGTCCAGAAACGCCTAAACGAGTTGGGGGCCAAGCCGCCCTTAACCGTTGACGGCATCATGGGGCCCGCTTCCCTAGCGGCCGTCAAAGCGTTCCAAGCCAGCAAAAAGCTAGTAGTCGACGGTAAGATCGGACCGCTCACTTTAGCCGCGCTAGGACTTGGAACGGGCACCGTTACGGGCGGACCGTCCAAGGTCACGGCCGACCCAAATAACATTCATGTTAAGGCGAAAAACGCGCTTTTGCCACTTGGCTTAACACCGGCTGAAAGCGCGTTTACGCGCATGGTCGCGTGGCACGAAACCAATTACGGGCAAGGTTGGAAAGCGGGGGAAGGCGCCGGCTCTTTCAACATGGGCGCGATTACGACCAATAATCCCGGTCCGCTGGATTTCCAGCATAAGGACTCACGAAACGACACGGGCAAAGTAATCGAATACGTCACATGGTTTAAGGGCTATCCGTCCTTTGAAGCCGGAATTCAGGGGCTAGCCAACTTTCTGCTTAAGCCCAACGTCAAAGCCGCGCTAGCGCAAAACAATATTCAAGGCGCCGTAGAAGCGATGTACGCAAACAAGTATTTTATGGGCATTCACCCGCGAAATACGCCGATTTTGCAAGGTACGCTAGCGGAACGCGCGGCCCGCGGGGACGGCAACGCGGCCAATATCCTTGATTATCTCAATGCCGTTAACAAGGCTTTTGCGACGTTTTCGGCTTACACGGGCGAGCAATTGATTAAAGCCGTGGGCATTGGCACCGGGCTTATGGTCGCATTGGGCCTTGCAGCATGGGGCGCGTTCAAGCTTTGGAGAAAATTCTAAATGGATTGGGAACGCCATTTTAGGAGCATGAAACGCGGGACCGGCCCTAGTTTTGGGGCCGAATACGGCATGGGTTGCGGCGCGGATTTCGGCGTTTTAGAGCGGGGAATTCCGGTTCCCGGTCAACCCGTCGGAACCGTGGTTATTCGCCCCGGTCGCTATTGGCTAGACGCTTTCGGGGACAAGCGCAAAGTCCTAACGGATTGGTTCAAGTCCAAGCCAGAAATCCACGTGGAAACAACCGAAGAAGACATAGAGGGTAATCCCCCGCGCTTGTTCGCGGTTTTTACGGTTCCGCAAAATGCAAACAATTTCAACTTGAATGGCGTTTGGTTTCCAATCAAAGATTTAGGCTTTCCGACCGTGGCCGACGCTACCGTGCAATCGTCCGACGATACGGTGCAACGGCCGGCGCCCCCAACCGTGACTAGTACCGTTTCCGAGATTGCTAGTTCAGCCGGTCAAATCGGGTCGAGTCTCGTAAGCGGGATTAGCACCGGAACAATCGTCAAGTTTGCGCTAATCGGCGGGCTAGTGCTGCTAATCGCTACCCTGCCCGGCCAAGCGTTGAAAGCGCTTCCGCGTCACGTCTAACAATATTCCTAGGAATAATATGGCCGCAATACGCAAACGGGTAACGATTGAACAGTGGATAACCACGGCCCTAGCCGATTCGGACAAGCCGAACGCTTGCAGTGCAATCAGCTTGGTTTTTCTGCGCAGCATGGGAGGCCAGGAAGAAATCCACACTAGGGACTTGAAAGGCCCGCAAAACGCACGCGCCCTAGCCGAGTTTTTCGCCGATAGGGCATGCGGTTACGCGCAAGATATGGCGGGCTATCAGAATTTCAAACTGTTAGCTTTTTACGGCCAAACGGAACCGCAAGCGAGTTGGCCGTTTCGGACACTGGACGGGCAGCTATGCACGGGCGAAGAAACGACGCATTCGAAACACGAGCCAACGCCCGCGGGCATGCAAGCCCAATTGATGAAACACAACGAAGTTTTAATGCAAATGAACACGGCCATGGTCACGGCTTTCATGACTGACGGCTTGCAATTGCGCAAAGAACTAGCGGAAGCGACCGTTTTAGTTCGTGACGCGATTATGTCGTTTGCGACCGCCGGCCATCAAAATCAGCTCGCTTTGCGCGCCTATGAACGCGAAACCCATGAACGGCAAATGTTCGCGCAAGCGTTGCCATCAATGATTAACCACCTAACCGGCCGCGAAATCATGCCGGATAACTTCGCATTGGGTAAGGCATTGGAAAGCATGGCCGAGCGAATTGGGCCTAATGAGCTGCAATTGCTCGTGCAAATGGGCAAGGTCACCGCTCAAGAGGCGCAAGTTTTGGCCGCTCATTTTACGAAAGTGCGCGAAGAAAAAGAAGCGGCGCGCAAGCTACTCGAAAAAATCCCCGGGGAAGAAAGCATTCTCTCCCAACTCAATGGCGGCGGCAAAGCTAGCGAGGCGTCATGATGAAAGCGGATTTTGTGTTGTTCAGTGCGGGCTTGATTGGCATGGCCGGGCTTGCACTAGGCCAAATGTCAAAATGGTGCTTTCGCACGCAAGCGCGTTGGCTTCATAGCGAGTTTTCCGAACATTTGGCTACACACTGAAAGGGCTTTGACATGGCACCTATTGTGCTCGGAGTTGGCGCGTTGGGCTTAGGCTATCTCGCGTTCAAGAAGTTTTTAGCGCCGAAAGCGGCCGATTTCCAGACACAAGCCGTCACGGGCGCGGGCGGCGTGCCGCTCAAAGTCATGACTCCAATTGCTAATCATGTGACTAGCAATCAGGCAAAGGGCATATCCACGCCCCCCGCGCCGAAACCGCCGGGGCGTTTAGTTGCGCCGGCAATTGCGCAAGTTGTCCCGGGTCAAGGCACGGTGTTTGCGCCTCCGAAAATGGTGTCAGTCACTAGCGCCGGGGCCGTGCAACTCGCGCCGATTATCGTTAGTCCAACCGGGGCTAGTAGCGTGGCAATCGGCGAACTATTGGATATTCAACGCGCGTTAAACACCCTGGGAATCAAGCCGGCGCTGAAAGAAGACGGCAAACTAGGGCCCGCGACTACGGCCAATATCAAGACATTTCAGCGCAAAGTTGGCCTAGCAGTCGACGGTAACGCGGGGCCGGCGACCAAAGCCGGGCTATCCAATGCCCTAGCCGGGTTATTGAGTAGCGGTCCAACCGCACCGGTTGCGGCCGCGGTTGCCAAAGCGGTTGCAACCGGTACGCCCCCAATCATTGGCACGTTGAAAGATATTCAACACGCTTTGAACCTGCTAGGCGCGAAACCCGCGTTAGTGGAAGATGGCAAAAGCGGCCCGAAAACGGTTGCCGCTATCAAGTCGTTTCAATTGTCGCACGGCTTGACGGTTGACGGCGTAGCTGGAACCGCCACTAAAACCGCGTTGGGCTTGGCTACGGGGCAAGCGTCCGCCAAAGTCGGGGCGGACGGGCAAGGGCAATTTGCCGGCGGTTCTTTCGGATGAATGCGAATTTAGCGTATTTGGGCGGCGCGTTTGCGGGCAGCCTATTAGGCAAAAGCATCGGCGGCAAAGTGCTAGGCGTGCTGATTGGGGGCACGGGCGGCCTAGTTTTGGCGTCATGGTGGATTCTCAACAAGTCCGCCCCAACTCCAAAAAACCCGCTTTAGCCCAAGTATTCCTAGGAATATTTCAGGAGTCCAATCATGCGCCGCAAAATCCGCCGCAAGTCTTCCCGCAAAGTGTCGGGCGTATTCGTTCAAGCGCTAACGCAAGTCGACACACACACGCGCCGCGCAATCCTAAACCGGAAGGATTTCGGCGAATGGTCAACCTATAGCAAGCGCTTTCACAATCCAACCAAGCTAGCGCAAGCTATGCGCGCAACCGTCAAAATGAATGACGATTGGGCGGCTCGAAAACACTAGGCACTAGTTCTCACCCTAAGGAGTAATCATGGCCAAACGTCGCAAGCGCAAACGACACGGAAAAAAGAGCAAAGTTCTGATCATTCGGTTACACCGGTAACCGCCGCGGTAGGGAGTCCCGCCTTTAGTCCGGTTTAGCGCGATACTGAAACCGGATGCTTTCAACCCCCTAGAGATTGCGAGTAAATGCCATGGGTTCCGAATTTTACTACATGGGCGAAGACTTGAACGTGGGCGCCGACGATGGCAGCACTTACATCATGGGAGGCGAGGGGGACGATACCGCACAATTTGGCTGGTTTGGTAGCAAGATTGGTCATTTCATTAGCAACGCGGCCAAGTGCGCGGGGCGTGAGATTGGCAAAGCTGCCCATTCTACGGTCAACGGGATTGGCAAAGTTGGCAAGGCAATTACCAAAATTCCAATCGTGGGCGGACCGCTAAAAACGATTTTTTCGGCCGCGTACAACTTGAGTATGGGGCCCATGGTGTCAGTCGTAAGCGCTGGCATCAAAGGCCAACGCATTGATAAAGCCTTTGTTAAGTCCCTAAAAACACAAGTCGCGTCAATCAAAGCCGTTGCGCCTTACGTTCAAACGGTTCTAAGCGTAATCCCCGGCATAGGAACAGGCGTTAGCGCCGCGTTAGGGGCGGGCTTAGCCCTCGCAAGCGGCCAACGCATCGATAAAGCTCTAATGGCCGGGGCGCTTAGCGCGTTGCCGGGCGGACCGCTTGCCAAAGCCGCCGCTAGTGCCGCGGCGCAAGGGGTCATTGCCGCCGCCAAAGGCGAAAAGTTTGATATTAAGTCGGTTGCGGGCTCACTAGTGAACACACTACCAATCGCCCCGGCCGCCAAAGAGGCGCTAAGCGCGGCAATGGTGACCGTTGGCAAAGTCGCCCGCGGCGAAAAAGTGACTAAGGCAATCTCGGAAGCGGCCCTAGCGCAAGTCACGAAAGCGCTACCGCCGGCCGTTGCCAAAGCCTATCAAACCGGGCTCGCTATGGGTACGGCGGTTGTCGTGCAAGGCAAAGCGGCGGCCGAATTGGCATCGCCCGCGGTCTTGAATAAGCTAATCGAGGTTGGAATTCAAAACACCAAAGTTACGCCCGCGCTAGCGGAAGCGCGCAAGCTAGTTGGCAAGGGTGTTCGGGGTTTTGACTTGTCGCAAGGGGTCCTAGCGCAGCAATCGAAGCCGGCGGACATTACGCAAGTTCGTAGCAGCATCAAAGACCCCGCGGAATTGAAAGCCTTTGATATGGGCTTGGCCGCAAAGATTGGACTAGTCACACAACCGCCACGCGGCAAGCTATCGCCCGCGGCGCAAGCGGGGCGCGCGATTACGCACGGAATCCAGGGAATGAGCGAAGCGAAAAACAAGGTTGCTATCATGCGTTCCGTTGTTGCCAATCCAAGCGCCGCGGTTGGGGCAAAAGAAGCCGTTGTTCAGATCTCAAAGGGGCGCGATTCCCTGTTTCTCCGAATCTTGTACGCGCTTGGACTTGGACCGAAGAAGCCGGCGGTTCCCGCGGTTGCGCCGAATACGGCCACGGTTGACGCAAAGCCGGTTGCGTTGGCTGCAAAGCCCGCGGCCAAGCCAATTGCTAAGCCGCGTCCCGTTGCTAAGCGATTGCCTGCTAAGCCCGTGGCCGCGCAAGCGTGAGTATTCCTGGGAATATTTGAGGTAATCGCATGGCCTATGTTCCAATCAATGTGACCGCGTATACCGCCGCTTATTCGGGCGCAATTTCGGGCATGGCTACGAGCGGTTGGCTAGTCGATTCCGTATCAGCCGACTACACCCCGGTTACTGAAATTGCCGGCGCGTTTGCACAAGCCTTTGACGCGGTTTGGGACGATGCCAATCCACTAAACAATCTCGAAATCCAGGCGATTTCGCAAATCACGTCTGAAAATTTCGGGCACCGTTCGCCCGGCCCGCAATCGGCCGCGCTGTTTTTCGACCCGGGAAACTGGACGCAAACCGCCGCGGCTTGTGCTGCTTTGGTGCTGCAATCCGATGCTTACTTTGCGGGGCAGGGGATTAACCCGGGCACACCGGGCGGCGGCGGTAGTGACGTTGCCCCGTTTAAGGGCATGTTCTATGTCAATCCAACCTTTGCCGGGACTCAACTAGGGAGCCAATCAAACCCATTTGTTACGGTTGCCGCCGCGTTTGCGGCCGCGGTTGCGTTGGGTCTTACGGAAGGGATTATTTACACAACCGATATCACGGAAAACGTGGTTTTCCCGTTAGCCGGCAATTGGGAGTTAGCCGGCATACACGACTTGTACTATCCGAGTTACGTAACGATTAACGGAACTGTCGATTTGAGCTGTAATGCCAATCGCAATATCAGTTTAACAGATCTGCAAATTAACGGCTTGGTTAGCGGTACGGCGCCCGTAGGTATGGGCGCGATTGTTCGGGTAACCGGTTGCGCGCTCGAAGCCGGGCTAAATGTCGACGGCGCGGGTAATCGCCCCTGGTACATCATATTTGTTGGCAATGCGCCCAATGGTGGGGCCGGCGGGTTTGGCGGTTACGTGGAAGGCGGTCTATTATCCGTTAAGGGGCGGCTTTTCGCCTCGGATTACAGTTTTTTCAGTAATATTGCCGTGTTTTCCGGCTTGGACGCCGTGATAAGCATGCAAAACTGTAATGTTTCGGGAATGGCGATTACCGCAACCGCAGGATCGGCCGGCGCAAATTGCGCAATGATTTTTGCGGATACCAACATTAACGCCACGACTTTAACCTTTGCCGGGCCAGGCTTAAACGTTCTCAGTGTCGATGCTGCTAGTGCTCGGAACGGCTTCCAAAGCGGATACACCGCAGTTGGGGCGTTTGCAACAACTCTAGCCAACGCCAAACGAACGGCACTAGTCAACAACGTGGCGGCCACGGCTTTAGGCTTCAAATCTCCTAATGCCCAAATGCGCGTCAATGGCACCATGACGTTAGTGACGCCGGGCACGGCTGGTAATGCTGTGTTGAATATCTCTTATACGGATTCGTTAGGTGTCGCGCGCACTAAACCAATCACTACGCCTTTGAATATCGCGGGCGTTGCCGGGGACGAAGTGCAAGGGACTTTGGTATTTGCGCAAAACGGAACCGCGCAATTTAACTACTCGGTCACCGGCATAGTGACGCCGGGGCCATTAAGTTACAACTTATGCGTGAGTATCGAACCGGCAAGCTAACACGATATTCCTAGGAATATTCAGGGAGTCAATCAGCATGGCATACAGTCCGATTAACGTGGGCGCTTTCGTTGCGGCATATTCTGGCGCAATTTCGGGCATGGCCACAAGCGGTTGGCTAATTGACCCGGTCCAAGCCGATTATGCGCTACTTACGCAAATTGCCGGCGCGTTTGCACAAGCCTTTGACACGGTTTGGGCCAACGAAGGAGGGTTAAACGCCCTAGAATCCGAAATGATTGCTCAAGTTGCAGCGGCCAATTTCGCGCAGCGCGGGCCGGGGCCGCAAACGTCCGAGCGGTTTTCGGACCCTGCAAACTGGCTAATTACGGCCGGGGCTTGTGCTGCTTTGGTGCTGCAAAGCGATTCGTACTTTGCGGAACAAGGGATTAACCCGGGCGGCGGCGGCGGGGGAGGGGGAGGGCTGATTAGTTTTAATGGTCGTACAGACCCGGATGTAATTCCCACGGAAGGGGATTATTTGCCCAATTTCAGCACGGCCGGTTCGGTTAGTGTGAATGCGTATGCCGGCGGTCCTATTGATCTGAATATGAATAGTTCAATCGGTCCGGGGCCGGGAACATTGAATTTGGTCGGGGTGAGTCTTGCCAACTCGCCCGCGGGCACGGCCGGTTCAATTAACGCCGTCTTGTTCTACAGAAATCAACTCGGGCTTGACGTTCAAACGTCATTGATTACGAGTCATTCGCTCGTTACTCCAGATCTGGTTACCACGGGGTTTGCCGTTCTTTCGTCCGATTTCGGTGGACAATGGTTTATCCGTGCAAACGAGTTGGTTGCGCCGGCTGGAAATCCCGGGGTCAAAATTGCGGGAACTGTCACGCGCTTGACCCCGTTGTTAGGCTTTCCGGAACCGTAAAGGGGGCCTAGGCAATGGCTAATAAACCATATGCACGGCCCCAAACGCGGCACGCAACTCCGACCGAAATCACACGCGCGGAAGTGGCAATTAGGAAGGCGGTTTCCGATGTTGATTCGACTATTCCCAGGAATAATCTTAGCACTTTCGATCTTGCTGATTGGTTGCTCAAGCGAGGGATTAAACATGTACGGTAACGAGCCGGCTAAGGGTTGGGCTATGTCGGGCGAGTTAAACGCGCCCGGTGGCGTGAACGGCGGTTCTAAAGTCGTTAAGTTGCAAGCTAACTTGATTGAGGAAGGAAGTGTTACAACTCAATTCAATCTAAACGCGCAAGGTCCGGTTAACGCCGTCGCCGAAATCGTGTCTTCATTGCACGGCAACTCAATCAAGCGCCTAGTTTCAGTCGTTGACGGCGCATCAATCACGACACGCGGGAAAACGATTTCCGTTACTGTCAAGGATTACACCGCGCCGGAAGTTAGCGCGGGGATGACTTACACGGTTTCGATTGCCAGCACTTTAGGCGTACGCGCCGGGTCTAAGCAACCGCCGCTATTATTTCCGTTAGTTTATAAAACGGATAGCAATGGGCCGTTGCTGCCCGTTGTTGGGGTTGTTGGGGTTCCAGCCGCGGGAAAAGTCTTTTTTCCTTTGCCGCAAGACGCTGGAATTATCGCCGTTTACATCAATTCTAGCGATGTACGCGATGCCGGTTCGCCAGGAGCCTTAGTCCGAGTTTTTCAAGACGACGGAAGCGGTTTTCTTAGTATTTCAAGTTACGACTTAGCCAATAAATCGGATTGGGTTCCGCTAGCGCCTAACGTTGGCGCGGTCATTATCGAAAATCATTTGGGAATTCCGATTTTGGTTAACGTCTTTTTTGGCGTTGACGGGTAAGGCTATGACCAATTGGACGCAAATTTTCCTAGCGCTAATCAACACGGTTGGGGCCGTGTTTACCGCGTTTTTCGCGGCCCGTGCTCAAAACCACGCTAAGCGCGCGGGGCGAAGCGCAACCGAAGCGAAAATGGCTTCCCTTCGTCCGCCTATGAACGTCACAATTGAACCGCCATCGCCCGATTTAAGGGAAGGGGGGCCGCGCTAATGCCTAGGGATAAGTCCCTACCGGGTGACGCTGATAAACCACGCTGGGTTTGCCAGTCGTGCGGTTACGTTGACTTGGTTTTGCCCATGCCAAAGGACCGCGAAAAATATTACGCTAAACCGAAACCGGGGCTTTGCCCCAATTGCAAAACCCGGGATATGAGCCCGCACGGATTCTAAACAATGCTTTTCGTTGCTACGCCGGTTTACGAGCCGAAAGTTAGTTGTCAATACTTCCACGGTTTGATGCAAGCCGCCCACGTGCTAGGAGATCGCGGTTTACCGTTGTCTTACAGCTTCGAGCAAGGGTGTCAAATCGCGTTGAACCGCGAGCGGCTAGTGCGCCGTTTCCTTTCGACTGACTGTCAATTCTTGCTGTTTATTGATAGCGATATGGCGTTTACCGCGCTCGATATTGTCAGTCTGCTAGCGGCGGACGTTGACATAGTAAGCGGGTTGTATCGCTATCGCTTCGAGCTTCCCGGCAAAATCCCGCATTGCTTCCGGACGCCGGAAGGCAAGCCGATTGACACTAAAGCGGAAGGCTTGCAAGAATGCGGTTTCGTGCCTACTGGCATGCTGCTAATCCGCCGCCGCGTGATTGAGTTGCTTTACAGCAAGCATCCGTATTTATTCGACCAGGGTTTTCGCGATACCGCCTGGTTTCAACGGCTGTTCCCTGATATGCCGGAAGACTCGATTTCGGCGGAATTCGAGGGGGAAGACGTGCATTTTTCCAAGCTTTGGCGCGATATGGGCGGCAAGTTTTTCGTCGACGCGGCGGTTAAGGTCGGGCACATTGGAACCCGGGAATTTCGAGTTGAATAGGTCCGTATTCCTGGGAATACTAAGGGGTTGTGAGTTAGTCTAAAGTCTACTAGTAGTTATGTCCGGGTCACCTTAGGGAGAATCGGAACATGGCTGCTAAAAAACGTAAGACGCATAGCGAAGACTTCATTACTAAGGCTTTGGTTACTCTGGAAAAGTCGCAATCGGAGGGGCGGCCGGTGAATGAGATTGCTAAGCAATTGGGCGTAAGCCCGTCACGACTTTACTACTGGAAAAAACGGCAAGATAGTAACGGTTCCAAGTCTCGCGGCGCGGCACGTGCCCCCGCTGAAATCCGCGCCCCGCGGGCCGCTCGGACTTCGTTTAGCGGTTCAAGCGAAGTGCAAGCCCTAAAACGCGAAAACGCGATTCTAAAGGAAGAATGTCGGATTTTGACCAAAGCCGCTCTAGTCTTCGCGCGGCAACGGAACTAGGTCTTTGGGGGTCTTCTAGGGATTGCGACCTAGGAGCCAAGCGGACCGTGCGACCCTGCCCGGGAAAAGGTCCGGCCCCCTCGTTTTTGATTCACCCAATCGGCTGGCCGGCCGGTACGAGTTTCGGGGCGCCTCGGGACGGTGCCCTAGCCCCGCGCCAAATGGCCCTAGCAGCGCGTTGACCGCGGGACCGCGCTAGGCGAGCCGGAAGCG
>Ga0068871_100000577_pt1 | contig 25108 bp, 16 predicted proteins | sample KBSMisM72_FD_72750 | JGI IMG/M metagenome (GOLD analysis project Ga0068871, IMG submission 72750) | Miscanthus rhizosphere microbial communities from Kellogg Biological Station, Michigan, USA - KBS Miscanthus M7-2 | ecosystem: Host-associated > Plants > Roots > Rhizosphere > Soil ...
GGGAGCCGCCGCAGATCTCCTTGTACTCGCATGCTCCGCATTTGCCTTCGAGACGGCTGGTGTCGCGGAGCGCCTTGAAGATGGGTGCGTTCTGGTAGATATCTGCGAGAGACTTTTCGCGGATGTTGCCGGCGTGTATGGGCAGGAATCCGCTTGGATAGACGTTCCCCATATGCGACACGAAGAGGAAGCCTTTGCCGTCGTTGACGCGGCGGGTCATCCAGTTCTTTGTGCGAGTGTGAGCGTCGGTTTCAGGAGCACCAGGTTCGTACTCGCGTGCGATGGCCCCGGGGTGCGAACCGGAATGTCCGTGGTCCATCTTCTTCTCCTGCAGATTGTGCTGGAGAAGGTAGCGGCGGTAGTGCATGGCTTCGGTGGTCTTGATCTGAAAGCTGACGCGGTTTGAGAGTTCGTAGATCTTTCCGAAAACCTGTTCGAATTCTTCGCCGCTGAGCAGATCGCCGAGCTGGCCGCGTCCGACGGGAACGAGAAAGAACACGTTCCACATGACAATGTTGAGCTTTTCGAAGAGGGCGCAGAGATTGTCGAGGTCGTGCGCGTTGTGGCGGCTGATGGTGGTGTGAACCTGGATGGGAAGGCCTGCTTCGCCGGCCCACTCGACCGCTTGAATCGTGCGAGCCCATGCACCAGGCAGACCGCGGAATGCGTCGTGGATCTCCGGGCTCGAGCCGTCAAGTGAGATGCCAAGGCGTACGACGCCGGCTTCTTTCATCTTGAAGATGGCTTCGCGGGTGAGGAGCGGCGTGGCGCTGGGAGTGACGGCGACTTTTACGCCTTTTTCGTCGCAGTAGCGGATGAGCTCGTAGAGGTCGGGGCGCTTGAGCGGGTCTCCGCCGGTGAATACAAAGATGGGTACGTGCATCGCGGCAATCTGGTCGATGAGGTCTTTGCCCTCAGCGGTAGTGAGCTGATCGGGGTGCGCGATGGGCTGGGCTGCAGCGCGGCAGTGTTTGCACGCAAGGTCACAGGACTGTGTGACTTCCCAGATGGCGAGGAACGGCGCTTCGTCGTAGTTGAGCCCGCCACGGGCGGGTATCTGGTGCATAGGTTGTTGCATCGTTCGGCCTCCAGCCTGACAGGGCGGCTATTGAATTGCCAGGAGAAACACCCTTGTACGCAATCAGGAGACCACCAGGACAAGGGGCCGTTCAGTGATTCAGATCACTAAATCGCGCCGAATATTCACGGACTTGAGACTGTACTCGCTGGACAAACAATTGGGATGGGTCCACAATCCAAGGCAATAGAGCGGTCCTCACGCTGAGTGCCTCCTCTGCGACGGCGTTGAGGTTTAAGCCTCGATCTCAGTCGGTTGGGGTTGCGATGATGTGATTTAGATCACTTTTTTATGTGGTCCAGAACACTGATAAATGAAACCGCTGAGTCTAATATCTTCAAGCACCCGAAGGAGGTTTCCCATGGCCAACAAGCCAAGTTGGAGCAAGCCTTCCACAATATTGTTCGCAACGGAAATCCCTGCGAACGAGCGCGCGTTTAATTTTGCTCTTGCGGAAGCACGGGAGTCCGCCGCGGATCTGATTCTTTTTCACGCGTATGACACGTTGGTAGTTGCGGCGTCGGAAACTTCCGGTATCCGCTACTACGATTACGCAGCCGCGGCGCGCGCGGAGATCAAGCACCTGGAGCCACTGGCAGAGAGGGCGCGGGAGGCTGGAATCAAGTGCGAGGTGGTGGTGCGGCCGGGACTGGCTGCAGACCAGATCCTTGAGTATTTGCGTCAGCGTCCGATTGACCGGATTGTGATGGGGACTCATTCGCCGGGACCGATCGGGAAGCTTCTGGTCGGGTCAGTGGCGGAGGCGGTGCTGCGCAGCGCGAATGTGCCGGTGTTCACGATCGGGCCTGAGGTTGTGGATGGAGCTTACCGGAATTTTGCGACGCGGACGATTTTGTCCGCGGTGAGCCTGATCGAGAGCAGTTACGTTGTAGCGACTTTTGCGGCCGAAATGGCTTTGCATCATGGCGCACGGCTCGTTCTGCAGCATGTGATCCGGCCGCAGGACCGGGCTGAGGTGCTGGCGGGGCGAACGATCGAGGAGATCGAAGCCGATGTGCTTTGCCTGATCCCCACGGAATTGCGCGAAAAAATTTCAATCCAGACGATTGTGGTGCCGGGCGATCCAACGGAAGAGCTCCTCTATCAGAGCCGGGCACAACAGGCTGACCTGATTATTCTGGGTGCGCACGGAGCGTCGGCATTCGCTGCGATTGCGCGCCATGGAATTGTGTACAAGGTGCTGGCGCACTCACATTGCCCGGTGATTACTTTGTCGCCGGCTGTGCTTGCCGAGAGCGGCGTGATGCATCACAAAGAACACGTGACGGAGAGTTTTCTGGCGGGAGTGTTTTAGGGCGAGATATCCGGCAATACGGGATCCACGGCCTGGAACTCTGAAGCAGCCGGGATTACCGCAATACCAACCGGACGCGACGCCGGGTGGATTCAATCCAGGGCGTGGTGGAGTCCACCCGGCGATGCCGGGTTTCATTTCACTCAAACTTATTGTCGCGGCTCAAGCTATTCCTTATTTCAAACGCGAATCATGGGCCTGAGGCCCCTGCTCCTTCCGACAGCAGATCGGTCTGGTTATCTGTGCTTCCGAGCAGATTGTTGTGAGGTGAGGCGCGTCTTTGAGGTGCAGGGCTGTTTGGCGCAGAGCACTTCGGTGATTCCTTTGCCCTCGGTGATGGTGAAGATGCGATCGACGGCGGGGAGTTGGACGGCTTCGATGGCGCCGGATGGCCAGTGGATTTCGGCTGTGCCGGCGTCGGTGGCTTTGCCGAGGCCGAAGTGAGGACGCTGATCATTGGATGAAATGAAGCTGCCACCGCTCATCACGTCTTCGCGCTGTCTTGTTCCGTTAGCAGAGAGATAGATGGTTGCGCCGATGGCGTCGCGGGGGCTCGTTTTGCCGTTCGCTGGATTGGCGCCACCGATGAGCTTGAGTTCGACCCAGTGGTGCTGGTCGGGGTCGACGTTCTTGAGCAGGACCGGCGGACCATCGATCGGGCTAATCACGACGTCGATTTTGCCGTTGTTGAACAGATCGCCGAATGCTGCGCCGCGACCCGAGGTGAGCGTGGCGAGTCCTGAGCCTTTGACTGCGGGAACGTATTCGAATTTTCCGTTGTGGAGATTTCGGAAGAGAATGGGCCGCTGCGCGAAGGTGGTTCCCCAGTCGTGCTCGTCGACTTGCGGGTAGACGTGGCCGTTGATCATCAGGATGTCCTTCCAGCCATCGTTGTCGAAGTCGGGAAAGCCGACGCCCCATCCGACGAAGGGAACGGGGACTTGGGCGATGCCGGCTTCGCTGCCGAGTTCGGTGAAGCTGCCTTCTCCGTCGTTGTGATACAGCGTTTTGTAATCGTCGGAGAAATCGGTGACGACGAGATCGACAAGGCCGTTGTTGTCGTAGTCGCCAACGCCGAGGCCCATAGAGGCGATTTCGCGGCCGTCGTTGTTGAGCGCGAAGCCTGAGACATAGCTGCGGTCTTCGAAGGTGCCGTCGCCTTTATTGAGGTAGAGGTAGTTGGGATTGGAATCGTTGGCGACGAGGAGATCGGGGCGGCCGTCGTTGTTGACGTCAACGAAGATGGCGGTGAAGCCATAGTAGCGGCCTGGATCGGAGACGCCCGCTTTCGCGCTGACGTCGGTGAAGGTGCCGTCGCCATCGTTGTGAAAGAGATGATCGCCTTCGCCGGGGAGGCCGCGGGGGCCGCACATGACGGGAATGCCGTGGAGCTGGCAGAAGGAGAAAGCAACGCCGCCGGTGTTTAGCGATTCAGGCTGGTTGTCCAGGTCGTAGTGAACGTAGCCGGAGACGAAGAGGTCGAGCCGGCCGTCGCCATCGTAGTCGCCCCAGGTTGCGCCATCGGACCAGTTGCCGAGAGTGATGCCGGCCTTTTCTCCCACGTCGGTAAATGTGCCGTCGTGGTTGTTGCGGTAGAGGCGGTTGTGGCCGAAGTTGACGACGAAGATATCGGGCCAGCCATCGTTGTCGTAGTCGCCGATGGCCACGCCGAATCCCCAGCGGTCGTTGGTAACGCCGGCTTTTGCGGCGACGTCAGTGAATGTGCCGTCGTGGTTGTTGTGGAAGAGCGCGGCGTGAGGGGGCGTTTTTTTGCCGGAGAGTGCGTCGTAAGTCGAGCCGTTGACGAGGTAGATGTCGAGCCATCCATCGTTGTCGTAGTCGATGAGGCCGACCCCGGAGCCGTCGGTTTCGAGGATGTATTTCTTCTGCTTTGTGCCCATGACATGCTGCCAGGTGCTGAGGCCTGATGCCTTGGTCGCGTCTTCAAAGACGATGGTGCCTTTATCGACGAAGCCGCCGGCGGTGATGGGGCGTTTGTTCTCGTCGTAAACGGGGGCGAAGGTGCCCGCGGAGGAGATGCCGCCCATGCCGCCATGCTGCTCGGCTTGCGCGGGCTTTAGTTTCTGACTGGCCGTGGGTTGGGATTGCTGGGATCGTGCGGAAACGAGGGTTAACGCAACAATGGCGCCAGCGAGGATGCGATGAAGGCCGTGCATCCGGTCAGTTTTTCTTCGCGGCAGTGCCGGACGGAGTGACGCCGCAGGGTTTTCCGTCGCAAAGAGCACTGGTGATGCCTTTGCCTTCTTCGATGGTGTAGATCCGATCAACCGCAGGAAGCTTGATCTTCTCTTTCGCGCCGGAGGGCCAGTGAATTTCGGCTGTTCCGGCGTCGGTGGAGTCTCCGAGTCCGAAGTGAGGGCGAAGGTCGTTAGAAGAGAGATAACTGCCGCCGCTTAGAACATCCTGACGTTGTTTGATCCCTGCGGAGTTGAGATAGACGGTGGCGCCGACGGCGTCGCGGGGGCTTTTGGAGCCACCGATTGGGCGGAGTTCGACCCAGTGGTGGTGATCCGCGTTGACATTGCGGAGGAGGACAGGGACGCCATCCATGTTGTTGATGATGACGCCAGGCTTGCCGTCATTGAAAATGTCGCCGAACGCCGCGCCGCGTCCGACGCTGACGACGGCGAGTCCGGTGTTTTCTACGGCGGGCATCAAGTCGAACTTGCCGTTCTTAAGATTTCGGAAGAGCAGCGAACGCTGTGCATAGGTGCTGCCCCACTCTGGATGCTTGTCAGCTTCGGGGTAGACGTGGCCGTTGACGATAAGGAGGTCCTGCCAGCCGTCATTGTCGAAATCAATGAAGCCGTCTGCGAAACCAACAAAAGGCATGGTGGGTTTCATGAGGCCGGCTTCGTAGCTGACGTCGGTGAAGTAGCCGGTACCATCGTTCTGGAAGAGGACGTCGTAGTCATCGCTGAAGTCGGTGTTGACGACGGCGAGGTTGCCGTTGTTCTGGTAATCGGCTACGGCGATTCCCATGTTGGCCATTTCCCGGCCTGCGCCGTTGAGGGCGTAGCAGTTTTCTACGCTCTTATCTTCGAAGGTACCGTCGCCTTTGTTGATGAATTCGTAGTTCTGCGATGTGTCGTTGGCCACGAGGAGATCGGGCCTGCCGTCGTTGTTGACATCGACGAAAAGAGCGCCGAGGCCGAAGTACCCTGCGGAATTGTCGACGCCGAGTTTCTTGCTGACATCAGTGAAAGTGCCGTCGCCGTTGTTGCGATAAAGGGTGTCGCGTTCGCCCTTCATTCCGCGAGGTCCGCACATGACTGGAATGCCGCGGTACTGGCAGAACATTAGCGGTGTGACATTGTCCTGTTTTGGAGGATTCTTCCAGTCGAACTGGAGGTAGCCTGCAACGAAGAGGTCGAGTCTGCCGTCGCCGTCGTAGTCGCCGAAGGTTGCGCCGGTAGACCATTTGTCGACGCCGACGCCGGCCTGTTCGGCTACGTCTTTGAAAGTGCCGTCGTGATTGTTGTGGTAGAGGCGGTTCTTGCCGTAGTTGCTGACGTAGATATCGGAGTAGCCATCGTTGTCATAGTCGGCGACGACGCAGCCGAATCCCCAGCGGTCGTTGGCTACACCGGCTTTCGCGGTTACATCCGTGAATGTGCCGTCATGATTGTTGCGGAAGAGTGCGGCGTGGGGGGCAGGTGATTTGCCGGCGAGGAAGTCGAAGTTTGCTCCGTTGACGAGGTAGATGTCGAGCCAGCCGTCGTTGTCATAGTCGAGGAGGCAGACACCCGGGCCCTTGGCTTCAAGGATGAATTCCTTTTTGGGAGTTCCGGCTGAGTGATGCCAGTTGGTGAGGCCAGCGGATTTAGCAATGTCCTGAAAGATAATGGGACCGGACTTCACGAAGCCGCCAGCGGTGATGGCTCGATGCTGGCTGTCGAAGACGGCGGCTTGCGGCGCGGAGCTTGCCATTCCGCCATCAGGCTGCGACTGGGTGGGAGCAGGCGCGGGAGTCGTCTGGGCGATTGCGCATTGCGAGGCTCCGAGTGTGAGTGCGACCACGAACTGGAGACCCGATTTCATCTGCCGACTTTCTCCTGCGCTTATCTTGCAGGTGTTTCCGGGAGCAACTTTACTTCGGCGGCTTTACCGTCGCATGGCTTGCCGCTGCAGAGAGCACCGGTGATGCCTTTGCCTTCTTCGATGGTGTAGATCCGATCAACACCGGGAAGCTTGATCTTCTCTTTCGCGCCGGAGGGCCAGTGAATTTCGGCTGTTCCGGCGTCGGTAGCATCGCCCAGGCCGAAGTGAAGGCGTCGATCGTTGGACGAAATATAGCTTCCGCTGGAGAGCACGTCCCGGCGCTGGCGAGTGCCATTGGCCTGAAGGTAAACCGTGGCGCAGGTTGCGTCGCGAGGGCTGGACTTGCCGTTGGCGGGATTTTTGCCGCCGACAAGGCCGAGTGCAACCCAGTGATGTTTGTCGGGGTTTACGTTGCGCAGTAGTGCAGGCGGGCCATCGATGGGGTTGATGATGACATCGATCTTTCCATCGTTGAAGAGATCGCCGAACGCTGCGCCGCGGGCGGGAAGCACGACGGCGAGGCCGGAGTCTTTCACTGGAGGGACGTACTCGAACTTGCGGCCCTTGCCGGTTGCGTCGGGGATGTTGTGGAAGAGGAGCGGGCGCTCTGCGAAGGTCGTGCCCCAGTCATGCTGATCGACTTCGGGGTAGACATGGCCGTTGACCTCGAAGAGATCGAGCCAGCCATCGTTATCGAAGTCGAGGAAGCCGTCGCCCCATCCGACAAAAGGAATGGTCGTTTGTGCGAGGCCGGCCTTGTAGCTGACGTCGGTGAAGCTGGCGTCGCCATCGTTGTGGTAGAGGACCTTGTAGTCGTCACCGAAGTCGGTGACGAAGAAACTGATCAGGCCGGTGTTCTCGTAGTCGCCAGCGGCAATGCCCATGGATGCGATTTCGCGACCGTCTTTATTGAGGGCGAAGCCGGAGACGTAACTCTGATCGTCGAAGGTGCCGTCCCCTTTATTGATGTAGAGGAAGTTGGGCTCTGAATCATTGCCGACGACGAGGTCAGGTTTGCCGTCGTTGTTGACGTCCACAAAGATGGTGGCGAATCCGTAGTATTTGTCCTTGTCTTCGACGGCGGCCTTGACGGTGACATCAGTGAACCTGATGTTTCCATCCTTGTCGACTCCGTCGTTATGAAAGAGGTGGTCAGGCTCGCCGAGGAGGCCGCGAGGACCGCAATTCACGTTGACGCCGCGATACAGGCAAGAAGCAAATCCGACAGCCTTGGTCCCGGCGATAGGCAGGTTGTTGCGATCAAAATGTACGTAGCCGGTGACGTAGAGATCGAGTTTGCCATCGCCGTCGTAGTCACCCCAGGTTGAGCCAGGGGACCAGTTGCCTAGATCGACGTGGGCGGTTTCAGCCGCGTCGGTGAATGTTCCGTCGTGGTTATTGTGATAAAGGCGGTTCTTTCCGTAGTTGCCGACGTAGAGGTCGGGCCAGCCGTCGTTATCGTAGTCGGCAACGGAGCAGCCGTAACCCCAGCGATCGTTCTGTACGTTTGCCTCTTTGGAGACGTCGGTGAACGTACCATCGTGATTATTGCGAAAGAGAGCGGCGTGCGGAGTTGGCTCTTTGCCGTCGAGGGCATCGAAGGTGGAGCCATTGACAAGATAAATGTCGAGCCAGCCGTCGTTGTTGTAATCGATGAGGCAGACGCCCGAGCCATTGGTCTCAACGATGAACTGCTTCTGGGGCACACCCATCTTGTGAACCCAGCCAGACAGCCCCGCAGACCTTGTGACGTCCTGGAAGACGACGGTGCCCGTGTCGACGAATCCTCCAACAGTAATAGGACGTTTCTGCGCGTCGTATTGCGGAGTGGACTGAACGCCGGCAGCGATGCCGCTGGTCATGCCCGGCTTCTGCGGCTGTTGAGGAGGAGTCGAGGGAGCCTGAGAAATGGCGCTGAAACCTGCGATCAGGACAAGGAAACTACATGCGAGACCGCGGACACGCAAAAGAAGAAACCCCCTCGGTGGATACGGTCGCAGTGTATCGCATCGAGGGGATCGCTTTCGAATCGCGTGGGCAGCTCTTGCGCGTTCAATAAAGCTAAACGAGCACAGTGGGCCATCAGCTTAAAAGACCTTGAGCAGAAGCAGAATCAGCACGATCGTGAGGATCAGGCTTATGCCGCCACCGCCGTAGTAGCCGATCCCGGGACCCATGCGATATCCGCCGAAGCCGAAAAGCAGGATCAAGATAATGAGAAGAATAATCATAGTTTCAATCTCCTTCGTTCCTTAATTTATGTACCTGGCATGGATGGATGTCCGATGCCGTGTCTATAGCTTGCAGGTAGTCAGCTAGAGTGCCGCGGACCCTGATGCAGGAACGCAACTCACAAGTCTGATGCGTGCAAGGGTAGCAAAGCTGTACATCGCGGATGCGGGCCATCTTGATAAGCGAGTTAGGAAGGGGAAAGTCCTGCAGACTTGACATTCGAAATTATTTGTGGCCGATTCTGAACGGCGCGAACAACCAACCGGATTCGGGGAGGCGTCAAAGCAGGTGTTGTAGATATACGTAAAGCTTCACGGAGGTAGTAGAGATGCTTTGGACAATTTTCGTCGTCCTGCTGGTTCTCTGGCTTCTGGGTCTGGTAAGCAGCTACACGCTGGGTGGTTTCATCCACGTTCTGCTGGTTCTGGCACTGGTCGTCCTTGTGATCCAGCTGATATCCGGACGTAGAGCAGCACTATAACGCTAGTTCGGGAAAAACAAGTTTTGAGTGAAAGGCGCGTACGCGAGTGCGCGCTTTTTCGCAAGCGCCGGTAATCCGGTTGAGACCTAAACGCAAGCGATACCCCACGGAGGTGGATACCTATGAATAACGACAAGATCAAGGGAGCAGTTGATGATGCGGCGGGCCGCGTAAAGCGCCAGGTCGGCGAGTGGACCGGCGATACAAGCACCCAGGTTGATGGAGCTGCCCAGCAGGTGAAGGGCAAAGTCGAAAAGGCCGTGGGTAATCTTCGCGACGCGGTAAAGCCCGGAGCAACCCGCGACATCGAGACCAATCGGGACATCGACGACAACACTGGCCGTGAGACGGTTCGTGAACGGGAAGAGATTGATCGGGAGTAATCTGGAACGAGAGAATGGCAATGGGAGGCATCGGCTGCCTCCCATTTCTATTTGCAGCGGGAGTTTGGCTCACTGCAGGTAGTTATTGTTATTGCTATCTTGTTCGCAATGTGAGGAATTCACCCAAGACCAGTCCGATGAAACGCGCGTGAAGTCCGCCTGCGCGAGGGTGCTCAATGTGGCACCCGGCTTGCTAATTGATTACGAATAAAGCTATAGATATAGGTATCACCGAGCGCCAGGAACTACCGGTTTGCGCGCTGCGGTGTAGTGAGGTGCGCCTTCCGCAGGAACTACGGTTCACTGTCGATTGATGGTCCACTATCGGAGACTTCCCGTTGGCGCGCTATCGTGCGTGTTCTTCGAAGTCCTGTAGACGCAATTGGTTCCGCACTTCTTCCCGCCTCATGCACTCTTTGCGGCTCCCCGCTGCCGCGACTTTCGTCCGTTCCAATCTGCGAAGCTTGCTGGACCGAGATTCCCGTCCAGACCGGAGCAGTGTGTCTGCGATGCGGCGAGGCTCTGGAGGCACCGGTGGTGGAGGGGCTCGCCACAACGGAACTTTGCCGCAGTTGCCGGATAACGCCGCCAGCCTTCGCAAGAGCAGTGTCATTCGGTACTTACGATGGCAGGCTGCGCGATGCAATTCACGCACTGAAATATGACCGGATGCATCCGGCGGCACGAGAACTAGGTGCGATGTTGGCAGAGGCAATGGGGCAGTTACTGCCAGAAGTGCCCTGGGAGATGCTGGTCGTGCCGGTTCCTCTGCACCGGACGAAGCACCGGCAAAGGGGATTCAACCAGGCGCGTTCGCTGGCGCAGGGAGCGATTGAGGCACTAGGTCGTTCTCATCCTGAGTGGAAGCTTACGCTTGCGTCGAGCACGCTGATGCGATTGCGTGCGACAGGAACGCAGGCGGGACTTACGCCGACCCAACGCCGAAAGAATGTGCGCGGAGCCTTCAAGGTGACTGAGCCAAAGGAAGTGCAGGGTCGGCACGTGCTCCTGGTTGATGACATTCTCACCACCGGTGCTACCGCCCGCGCAGCCGCGCAATCTCTAAAGAGGGCGGGAGCAGCGTCTGTGTACGTGGCGACGCTGGCACGTGCGCGCCGCATAAACTCCAGCGTTCCATCAAACCACGCGTTCGCAGACATGCATTCGTCATCATCCAATCACCAACCTGCTTCATAACGAGGGGAAGAAGGATGTCGCTCGGAAAAGCCATGATTCATGCACGCAAGCAAAAAACTGCTGCCCGCGCCGCTGCCCATGCTGCTGAATCAGGCACCCACGCGGGCATCCACGCCACTCACATTTTGCAGATGCCGGTGTTGGTTCTGAATGCGTCGTACGAGCCGATTAATATCTGCGGCGCGCGCCGGGCGCTGGTGCTGGTGCTGAAAGGAATTGCGCGGACGGAAGAAGAGCACGGGATGACGCTGCACGCGCAGCGGAGCCTGATTGCGATGCCTTCTGTGATCCGGTTGCTGGAGTATCGGCGTATTCCGCACCAGACGAGAGCGTTGTCGCGGAAGAACATTCTGCTGCGCGACCGCAATCAATGCCAATATTGCGGGGTTGTTCTGCCGTCGGGCGAACTTACGTTGGACCATGTTATCCCGCGTTCGAGAGGCGGGAACTCGACCTGGGAGAACCTCGTGGCATGCTGCCATGCTTGTAACCGCCGCAAGGGAAACCGCATGTTGTCGGAGATTGACGACATGATACTGCTGCGTGAGCCACGCCCGTTTTCGCTGCACACGAGCCGGCAGATCATGCGAATGCTGGGGCGCGGAGATGACCGGTGGCGGAAGTATCTGTTCTATTAGCGACCGGTTACCGAGCAATTGAAATCCCACATCTCAAAAGCGAAATGCGGTCACCGGGCAAGGACGCTGGTGGAGCCAACGGTCAGTAAATAAGCGCGTTATTGCACGGTCACGGTGAAGGTGGCGGTACGGGTGATGTTGCTGGCTGTTGCTGAAACATTCACGGTGTAGGTGCCTTTGGGTGTGCCCTGATCCAGGTTGCCACCACCGGATCCGCCGCTGCTGCCGCCTCCGCCGCAACCCGTCAACGAGCCCAACGAAACGAGCACCAGGATTGCGAGGAAGCAGCGTCGGCGCTTTCCACCGAAGGCGATGATGATAATGCTCGCGAGCGCAACAGCACCGGTCGCGAGGGGCGAAGAGGAATTTGTTGCGATCTGGTGAGGTGCGGTAGTCACGATTGTCAGCGTTGAACTGGTTGACGTGCTGCCTACGAGAGAAGCGGGAGTTGCGGAACACCGGGCTTCGAGCATGGATACAGGCAAGGTGCAGGTGACTGCGATCTGGCCCGAGAAATTATCGATGCCGGTCAGGGGCAGAATAGACGAGCCGGTGTTTCCGGCCTTCACGGTCATGTTTGGGATGTTGCCGCCGATTTTGAAGGTGGTGTCCAGCACATTCACGGTGACCGGAAATGCGCTCTGAGATCCGAGATAGTTGGCGTCACCGGAGTAGGAGGCTGTGAAGGTGTAAGTCCCAGGTGTCTCGATCGTCGTGGCGAGCGTGCTTGCGAGGTTGGCGAAATTCACGCCGGTGAAGCCACCGATGTAGTTGCCGTTTGAGGGATTCGTAACCACTGTGCCGGCAGGTGTCGCACCGTTCTGGAGGATCGATACCGTGCCGGTGGGCGCACTCAGGACACTCTGGGTATAGGCGGGGGCTACGATGTGAAATGCCTGACCGGAGAATGCGGTGTAATTCAGCCCAGTGTAGTCGGGCGAGAGGTCAGGAACGCTGATGAAATAGATGAACGTGGGAGCCTGGGATATTGTTGCGTTGAGCATCACCTGGCTCGGGTTGTAACTTGCGTCTCCGCTGTACTGAGCAGCAACGGAATAGCTGCCGATGGCCGAGAGGTGATGCGCGAAGCCCTGATCTTCTGCATATCCCAGCGTGTTCAAGGAATAGGAACCCGCATCAATTGCCTGGCTGCCGCTGGTGAAATCCACATTGCCAGTGGGGCAGGCAATGCCAGTCTGCTGGGGACTGGGCGCGCAGGTGGTGCCGTCGGCTCCGGTTACGTCGGCGCGCAGGAAAGCTACGGATCCGTAGGGGACAGTGCTGCCGGATCGAAAGCCGCCATTGGTGAAGTCGTAGGCGGCGAGAGATGCCGTCGTGAGGCTGTTTTCTTTGCCAACCGAGACCTGCGTAGGAGCGGAGTCACTGGACGCGAAGTTACCGTCGCCTGGGTAATGAGCAGTCACGCTGTAGGAGCCGCCTGGAAGCAGTGAGGTAGACCCGGTTGCTGTTCCGTTCATGAGTGCGAAGGTCGCGAGGCCTGAACTTTGTCCCGCAGTAGAGGCCATCAGCACGATGGATCCGGTGGGGGTACCGTTGCCGGTGGCTGGTGCGACAGTCGCGGTCAGACTGACCGGCTGTCCATGAACAAGTGTCGTGGGAACAAGATTGGTGAGTGTCGTCGTGGTCGGGGCCATTGAGGCACCTGCCCACGCATTCACCAGGTTGTAAGCATCAACGGTACCGAGGCCGGTAGCGAGGTCATACCCAGCGGTTGTGGACCATGCGGCGTTTTTGGAGTCGTTGGGGTCGACGAGAACTCCAAGGCCATTTTCCGGGGCGGTGCCGCAGTTGGCTGTACCTGGGAGGCAGGGTACAGCGTTGTTGCCCTTAGTGATGTCATGGAAGATGCAGGAGTTCGCGCCAGTGGCGGGCTGAGATGAATCGCAGGATGCGCCGCTCTTAGCAGCAAGGTTGTAGAGCACGTAATTGGCATTTCCCTGGCGAGCATTGGTCTTTTGATTAACAAGCGCCATCATTCCAGCGAATGCGGGAGCGGAAGCGGAAGTGCCGCCAAGGCCGACGAAGTTTAGGTTCGTCAGGCTGCAGGGCTGGTTCCACCCAGGCGCGGGGCCGAACGGTGAGAAATCCGACTCGCAGACGATATAGAAACTTCCGTTGTATCCCGAACTAGCGAAGAGTGAAATATCGGGAAGATCGCGGACTCCATCCTGGGGAACACCGGCGCCGGTCTGCCAGTTAGGCTTGCTGTACCCGGCGAGGCACTTTGAGTCATCGCTCACAGTGGAGCAATTGCTCGGTCCACCGCTTCCGGCGACGATGTTGAGGTTGGTTGCGCTGGGGCCGCAGCCGTCGGTACCGCCAGCCGCGCAGGATTGATTCCAAGTTGTCTCGGGAATGTAGGACTTCGCGGAGGATTGCGTGGCCGGATCGTTGATGGAATTCCAATAGTTCGCGAAAGTGGTGGGCGACTGGTCGAAATCGGTCCCACCGACCGCCACGTTGTAAGGGGTGGATGCGAAGCCGCTGACCGCGAGGCCGTTGTAGGCGAAGCTCTGAGAATTGAAGTCATCGCACACGGCTGATCCGGAATCCCCTGAGGAGACCACAACTGTGATACCTTGCGCGGCAGCCTGTTGCCAGAGGGAGTTGTAGAAGGCGTTGCCCGCATTGCCGAGTTCAGCTTCGCAGATGCCATAACTTTCACTCATGACGGGAGCGAGATTGTTGTCGACAATGTACAACGCGGAAAGATCGACGCCGAGAGACGTCTCGGTGGTTGCTGAGATGACGAAGTCGATCGTTGCGTTCTTTGCGACGGCGCCCGACCACGAGACGTCGAGGAGAGCTTCAGTTTCATCTCCGACGATACCGGGATCGGGACCGTTCATGATGACCTTAGGTGTGTTGTTCGGCAGGCCGAATAGGCTGCGGAAAGCGTCGACATCGCTTGTACGAATGTTAGTTTCGCCGACGATGGCGATGGTTTGGCCTGTGCCGTCGATTCCCTGGTTCCAGAGTGGAAGGACGTTGTAGATGGTGGCGAAGTCGGTGGGCCCGAGACCGTAAAACGTGTTCTGTCCGGAGGTGAAGGTGAAGTAGGAGGAGGGCGAGCCTTGAGATTGCTTGAGTGGCTGGCCGTGAATGACGGCCTGGGAATGGCGCGGGAAATTGTGCAGCGTTAGAACGCCTTTGACTACTGGGGTAAGCGCGGTCGGGATGGAGGGCTCAGATGCGTTCGCCCAGTGCTGCTCGCCTCTGACTTCGTAGCGGTGGATGGATGTCGCGAAGGCTTGGCGAACCTGATCCGCCGAGCCGGAAAACTCTATGGCGGTGCGGCCGTTTGCGACGGCGGCGACCTGGAAGCCGCGTGCGTTGAGCCATGATTCGACTTTGTCGATGTCGGCATCGGACGGACCGAAGTTCTTGCCAAATTCGCCGGGGGTGAGCCACTGATGGTAGTGAGCTGATCCGCGGGTCTGCTGATCGGCGAGGAAGGATTTGAGCGCCGCTTCGCGCTCGTCGCTGCGTTTGAGGACAAGAAGCATTCGATTCATGGGCAGTGAGGAGGGTGCCAAGCCGCGGTCGAATTCAGGGCGAGCGAAAGGGTGATGATTTCCTCTGAGGGTTGTGCGCTGGGACTCCTCGATGGGGAGAGTGATGAGATTGCGCGCGGTAGAGGTTACGAGAGGCTTCGCCGCCTGGGATTCAGCGAAGGCCGTAAATAGAAGCAGGGCCGTTGCGATAAAAGCGCGGGGCGGAGTGAGTGCGAAATGGGATTTCAGAGAGGCAGACGAATCAAAGCCAGGACGAGAAAGCCAGGACAGCGGGGACATTGGAGATTTCTCCACAGGGCGGCACCTGCCGCCTGAAGCGATTGAGGATCTCCGGGGCTGAAGGTTACCCAGGAGTAGATGCTGGAACTTCAAAGAGCATACCTTCATTCGGCGCATTGCGGGCAGGTCCGGTGAGGCACATTGCTCAAGTGATTACTCCCAAAACGAAGCGTATCTCGTGAACGATATACCTAAGCACCCAGACGGACGAATTCCACCAAAGCGGAAGTGCCTTGGTTCAAGCGCACCACTGTTCGGATCTGGAATGGATGCTGCGGCAGCACGCGCGCTATTGCGATGCTCTGCTGGAGACAGGGGCAATCTTCAGTCGGAGGCTAGTAGCCAAAGATGGAACTGGATGGCTACTGTCTTCAGCTACTTCTGCGGTTTGGAAGGAGCTTGCTGTTGGGGCTGTTGACCGCTGGGTTTGTTGGGCTGCTGGCCATTCTGGGTGATGTCCTGCCCGTCGTAAATGATCTTCACGGTTGAGCCGAACTTCTTGTAGTCGGTGTACTTGATGGTGTCGCGGATGTGCACATCTTGACTCATGGCGTAGCTCCCGCCCTTGAAGTGCAATACGCCTTCTCCCTTGGTGTAGACCGGGAACCAGTAGTGGCCATCGACCTGCTGGCGCCAGGTCATGAACGGGGGATGAAGGTCTTCGTTGTTCTTGCGGGTATCGTCGGGGACCATCCGGCCATTGGTGACTACGATCTGAAGTTCGGTTGAGTCGACCCAGATGCGGCCGAGGAAGTAACGCTTGTTCTTCTCTATCTGTTTAGGCGCGACATCGAACACGATGCAGTCGACCTCATCCACCTTCTGCTTGCCGACGTACTTCACGTTGTATTGAGTGATGTCCTCGGTGGTGAGGACGAAGGGATAGCCTTTCTGGATGTCCTGAAGGTCGGACGGGGACATGGAGACGCGCTGGAGGGTGTTCTCGGGGGCAAAGATGGTCTTTTCCATACGACGACCGGTAGGGTCGAAAGTGACGTCATCGACCTGGTACCACTCGCCGTCAACCTTATTGTCATCATCCAAAGTCTGAACGCGCGCGACGCGGCGGTAGGTGTAATGGTTGAGAGCCTCCCGGAATTCACTTTCCTTGGCGGCAAATTTCTTGATGATCTCCTCAGCCGGGCTGGCTGGCTCCGTGAGATCGAGTTTGCCGAATCCGGCATCGAGGGGCATCGGGGTGAAACTGTCCTTATCCTGCGCGATCGCCGGAAACACCAGCGCTGTGGCGATCGCTGGTACGAGCCACCAACGGTTTCTCACTGCAAACTCCTCCAAGCCCCCGCGACAAGGACTCTATCTTCCTTTGTTACCACGTTAGACGTATGGACAGCACGGCCGGGTGGTCGCAAAATCTTCGATGGCGGAGCCCGAACACGCGGAACTGCCGCATTTCCTGGAGCTATTCAGGCCGAGCCAGACTCAAAATCGGCATTTACCATTGGGGATCAATAGTTTAAGCTCACTGATTAAAGTCAGAAGCTGCCCCGGCAAACACCTAACTGGATGCCGCGACCTGCTGCAGATACCATCTCGCAAGGCGCGGACCTCCAAGGAGAGACCGCATTTTCATGCCCGACAGCTATCAGCTTCCCGCGTTGGTCATCACGGTGCTTCTCTTGCCGGCGTTCTGCCAGCTCTACATTCGATTTCGAAATACGCGAACGCTGCTATGGTTCCTGGGTTTCTTGTTTGCGTGCCTCCGCATGCTGCAGTTCTACAAGCTTGGGATCTGGGACTACACGAGTGCTTCCAAACACCCCTGGTGGGTTGCAGGTGGTGAAACAGCGGCTCTCATTAGTTCCGCGTTCTTTCTTGCCTCGCTCACGCCTCTGCGTTTCCGGCTCGGTCGGATCCGCATCCTCTATGTCGTGCCGTTCATCCTGCCCCTGATCGCCTACGCCTTGCTGATGTATGGCCATTACCGAGCAGTGACACCAAGCGGAAACACCTTTCTAATATTCCCAGCGCTGGTGGGCCTGTCTCTATTTGCCGCCTGCGCATGGGCCATTTCGCATCGTGGAATTCCGAGGGCGATTCCGCTATTTGTTTGTATCGTTCTTGGCTCTGCCGGCTTGTGGATCTGCTTCAGGATGGGGAGCGCCTGGCCTCTAACGTTTGTAGAGTGCGCCATGCACCTGACCACGGCTCTGCTGGTGTTCTATGTGTTCCGACGTTTTTCAGTGGGCACGGCTCTGGCGGCGCTCGGGTTTGTAGGATGGTCGCTCAACATCGGTGAGGCACTCCCGTTCTTCCGCGTTGGGCCACCCGGGCTCATCGAAGAGCGGATCATCGTAATGTCGAAGGTGGTGGCGGCGGTCGGCATGATCCTGATCGCGCTGGAAGATCAACTGGCGACGAACCAGGCTGGGGAGAGGCGGGAGCGGCACGCGCGTGAGGAGATGGAAGCGTACACGCGCCTGAATCTTGCTCGGAGACGGGTAGAAGATTTCGACCGACAGGCCGGGGTAGTGTGTCAGTCAATTGTCGAGAACAGCCGTTTCAAGCAGGCAGCCATCGTTCTGCTTCAGGGTTCGGGACGCTATCAGCTTTCAGGGTCGGCCGGTTTCGATGACGCAACGCTCACGTCGCTGGAGGCGCTGGCGCTGCGAATTCCGGTGACCGGATTTTTGGATCCGGGCAACGTGCCGCCGACGATCGAACATGCGCAGACGTTTGAGCTGGATTTGGCTCCATTTCTGGTCCCCGGGGATGACCTGCTGCGGTTGAAGCTGACGACAGTGCAGGCGGTTCCTCTGCGCGGGCGGTCATCGACGGAGGGAGCAATCTTTCTCACCGGCCTGGATTTCCCGGATGAGCCGATCACAGCCGTGGACCTGCTGCCTCTGGAAGTTCTGGCAACGCGTCTTCAGGCGCTGCGCAGCCAGACGATGATGCTGGAGAAGCTGGTGGATGCGGAGAAGTTCGTGGGGTTGGGGCAGCTTGCGGGCAACGTGACACGGCAACTGAACAATCCACTGACAGTGATTCTTGGGTATGCTTCGTTGCTGGATGAGACGGAAGATCTGAATCCGCAGGCGCACAAGGCGATTGAGGCTATCCTGACGGAGGCGCGGCATATGCGGCTGACGCTGGAGAGCTTGGCACGGGTTTCGCGGCCGCAGGGCGATCAGATCGCGGCGATTTCGGTGACAGAATTGTTGAGCGACCTGGAGCAGCTGCATCGGTCGGAGTTTGTGCAGCGATCGATTGACTTCAGGGTGCAGATTGCTCCTGCTCTGCCGCGGATCCTGGGGAATGCGCAGCAGGTGCGGCAGGCGGTGTTGTATTGCCTGCAGTACGCCATGGATGCAGTCGAGAAGCTGGACACGGCCCATGAGAAGACGGTGCGGCTGGAGGCGGCAGTCGAGAAGGGTCATGTACAGATCCTGGTGGCGCACAGTGGAGCGAGATTTACAGTTCCCGCGCGGGCTTTTGATCCGTTCGTCCCAGAGCCGACAGGCGACGAGTCAACGAGCCTGGGATTGAGCATGTGCGCTTCGATCATCCGGGAGAACAACGGGACGGCGAGCGCAATGAACTTCGAGCCGCGCGGGGCGGGGATTCTGCTGGAGATGCAAGCGGCTTAGAAGCAGGGAACAAGGGACCGAGGGAACAAGCGAACCAGCGCCTCGGGAGTTCGGCTTCCAATCTCATAGAAAACTGAAACCCTGATCGCTGACAGCTGAACGTGGCGGCGGTTGTACACTTCTTCTTCGCGCGGAAGGGATGCGCGAGGGGAACGATATGCGTAGGAACTGGGTGGTTGGCTTTCTCTTCTTTGCGAATTTCTTCGCGACATTCACGACAACTCAGGCACAGACGAAGCGTCCGATGACGTTTGAAGACATGATGCACATGAAGCGTCTTGGTGGGACGTCTGTGTCTGCGGATGGGAAGTGGCTGGGGTATTCCGTCACAACTGTGGACCTCGACCAAAACGCTAAGAGAGCGGAGCTCTGGGTGCAGGCGATTGCGGGTCCAAACCCAGGAGCAGATGCCCCGGTGAAGGTTGCGGTAGCGCAGCCCGGGGATGGCGGGATCGAGTTTGCTCCGGACGGGAAGCGCGTGCTGTTTACGTCGTCGCGCGAGGGCGGGCAGCAGGTGTGGACGGCGGACTTCGATGCTGCGAGTGGAGCTACGAGCAATGCAAAGAAGCTGACGGCGATTTCGACGGAGGCGGATAACGCAAAGTGGTCGCCAGATGGGAAGTCTGTGGTGTTCACGTCGGCGGTGTATCCGGATTGCGCAGCGATCACTTTCGCCGATGGCAAGACGGGCGATCAGTGCAATGCCGATCGGGACAAAGCGAAGGCTGACAGCAAGGTCAAAGCGCAGATTTTTACGCACCTGATGTACAGGCACTGGAACCACTTCACAGGCGACAAGCGATCGCATTTGTTTCTGGTGGAAGTGGAGAGCGGGAAGGTTCACGATCTGACGCCGAACGATACGCATGACGTGCCGACGGACTATCCGACAGATCCACTGGGATGCGGCTGTGCGATATCGCCAGATTCGAAGGAAATTGCGTTCGTCAAAAAAGATGTGCCTGACGAGGCGGTCAGTACGAATGCGGATATTTTTACGCTGGACCTGACTAGCGCTGATGCGAAGCCGGTGAAGGTGAGTACGGCTCTCGGTGGCGATATGAATCCGGCATACTCGCCGGATGGGAAGTGGCTGGCGTGGCGGTCGCAGGCGCGGGCTGGGTATGAAGGCGATAAGTTTCGGCTTGCGCTGTTTGACCGCGGGGCGAAGACGATCAAGTATCTGCTGCCGAAGTTTGACAATTGGGTGGATGAGTTTGTTTGGGCGCCGGGTTCCACGAACATCTACTTCGTAAGCGCCGCCAAAGGAGAGGCTCCCCTTTACTCGGAGTCGATCAATTCTTTCGAAGCGGTGATCGTCCTCATCGACGGGCAGACTGCGGGCGAATTCTCGGACTTGCATCCATTGCCCAGCAGTATGAAGGACCCCCTCATAGCAACGAGGATGACCGTTTCTAGTCCTCCAGAAGCGGTTGTCCTCAAATTCACGGCAGCCAGCAAGGTAACAGTCGATGGTTCTGGGAGACCCACTGGCCGTGCTGAATTTCGCGGGTTGGGCCAAATACCCGTTACGCATTTGAATGACGCTCTGCTTGCTCGGCTCGATCTGCCGAAGATGGAGTCTTTCTGGTTTACCGCGGCGGATGGGACGAAGGAGCAGGGGTTCATCATTCGGCCGCCGGGGCTTGATGCTTCGAAGAAATATCCGGTGAAGTTCCTGATTCATGGGGGGCCGCAGGGTGCCTGGGGCGACGCGTGGTCGTACCGGTGGAATGCGGAGCTGTTTGCGGCGAACGGGTACGTGGTGGTCATGATCAATCCGGGCGGGTCTACCGGATATGGGCAGGCCTTTGTCGATCGCGTGAATGGCGATTGGGGTGGGAAGCCGTTCACGGATCTCATGTCGGGCCTCGATTATGCCGAGCAGCACTATCCATTTATCGACAAGAATCGCGAATGCGCGCTGGGCGCGAGCTATGGCGGGTACATGGCGAACTGGGTGCTTGGGCATACGAACCGCTTCAAGTGCATCGTGTCGCACGACGGGATGTTCGATCCGGAGTCGGCGTATGGGACCACGGAAGAGTTGTGGTTCAACGAGTGGGAGTTCAAGGGCAAGCCGTGGGATTACTACAACGGGGTCCCCACGGACAGGTCCTCGTCCGCGGGGCGGGGCAAGCCGGACGCGGAGAATCCATACCGGAAGTGGTCGCCGATGATGTCGGCCAAAAATTTCAAGACACCGACGCTGGTGGTTCATGGGCAGCTCGACTTCAGGCTGGATGTGAGCGAGGGATATCAACTGTTCACCACGCTGCAGCGGATGGGTGTGCCGAGCAAGATGCTGTACTTCCCGGACGAGGGGCACTGGGTGCTGAAGCCGCAGAACTCGCAGCTGTGGTGGAAGACGGTGAACGGCTGGGTGGACGAATACACAGGGAACAAGGGACCGAGGGAACGAGGGAACAAGGAGGGTCACAGGGACTAGGGGACATAGGGACGACTGAGGGACATAGCGAATGTGAGGTGGGTCACCGTACGGATGAACCTGACCCCCTCCCCCCCTTCTTTGACTAAATATCCTATTTTCATTTGTTTAGAGAGGGTGGGTGGCTGCAAGTATTTCTTCTCATTGAACTTGGCGATAAATATATGTAAATACAAGAACTTAGAGGGACAGGAAACGAGGGGACAAGGGAACAAGTCCCCGGGACGAACGATTCCGGGATGCGGACTTGCATTCGCGTGGCTCCTCTCGAGTGAGATCTGGAACTATCAACTCCATTGTGACTGGAAGTGAGAATCAGACTGCAATTGCTCGAGTGGCTTCGAGCAATTGGAATGAGCGATTTAGCGGAAATTCTTGTGGGCAGGTGTTGACAGTGCTCGAGGTGAACCCCTGGTCCGGGGGTCGGTGCACCGAGTTGCTGCAGTTTGATTCATCCCTCAGCAAGTCAGCCGGCGCTGCGCGCCGATCGCGAGTCAGCGAGTCACTGGTCGCTCGAACGCGATGAAGTTGGCAGGTTCGCATGTTTCTTGTCGGGCTCCTTGCAATTGCCCTGCCTGCGAGCAAACGGGTGACAACTGGCTGCATCTAAAACGTTTGCTTCGGCAAGGAGTTACGCGTGGATCTTGCAGCGACGTAACCGTTTGCCACGGCATGATCACTGCGACAAATGGAGACGTTGCGTCAATGGATACACGTCTGTCTACAGGGATTACAGGCCTCGACAACATCCTGCACGGAGGGCTGGCGAAGGGATTCCTTTACCTGGTAGAGGGTAGTCCGGGTGCTGGAAAGACCACTCTAGCACTTCAGTTTCTAATCGCGGGCGCCAAAAAGGGCGAGAAGGGGCTCTATATTTCGCTGGCGGAGAGCGAGGCAGAGCTGCGGTACGTGGCGGACTCGCACGGGATGGATCTCAAGAACGTGGAGATCTGCAAGATATCGCCGCCGGAGATTGCGGGAGACGCTGGGAAGCAGTACACGGTATTCCAGCCGGCCGAGGTGGAACTATCGGATGTGCTGGAGACGATCCTGACAAAAGTGCGAGAGCTCAATCCGTCGCGAGTGATCATCGACTCGATGTCGGAGTTGCGGATGCTGGCGCGGGACTCGCTGCGGTATCGGCGGCAGGTTCTGAGCCTGAAGCAGTTCTTCGAGGGCCGCGATTGCACGACGCTGCTGCTGGATGAGCGGTTCAAGGATAACGAGGAGAGCCAGGTGCAGACGATCGCGCATGGCGTGCTATGTCTTGAGGTGCTTCAGCGGAGCTATGGGATTACGCGCCGGCGTCTGGAGGTACTGAAGATTCGAGCATCCAGCTTCAGGGAGGGCTACCACGACTACGTGATCGAGAAGGGCGGAGTAGTTGTATTTCCGCGGCTTGTCTCGGGCGAGCATCGTGGGCATTCGATGATGGCGGAGAACCTGCCCAGTGGAGTGCCAGAGTTGGACGCCTTGTTCAAAGGAGGTGTACAACGCGGGACGAGCACTCTCATTGTCGGACCCGCGGGATGCGGGAAGTCGACGCTGTGCACGCAGTTTGTTGTGCAGGCGGCCCAGCGTGGCGAGAGAACCGCAGTTTTCACCTTCGATGAGACCCGGCAGTCGTTCAGGGTGCGCAGTCGCGGCATGGGAATGGACCTTGACCCCTATCTCGATAAGGACTTGATACACCTGGAGCAGGTGGACCCGGCAGAATTGTCTCCGGGTGAGTTCATCTACCGGATACGTCGGGGCGTAGAGGAGAAGCGATGGCGGATTGTGGTGATCGACAGCCTGAATGGCCTGATGAACTCGATGAGCGAGGAAGAGGGCTTGACTGTGCAGCTTCATGAACTGCTTTCGTATCTAAACCAGGTAGGTGTGGCGTCATTCATGGTTCTGGCGCAGCATGGGTTAGTAGGCTCAATGAGCTCGCCCACGGATGTGAGCTATCTGGCCGATAACGTACTTCTGGTGCGGTATTTCGAGGCGGCGGGTGAAGTCAGGCAGGCGATCTCGGCAATGAAGCGTCGGTCGGGACCGCATGAGCGCTCGATCCGGGAGATGAGATTGACTTCCGGGATGCTGGTGATCGGAGAGCCGCTGAAGAATTTCGTGGGAGTTTTGACAGGGACTCCGGAGTTCAGGGGAGGACAATCGTTGTTGTGACCGAATCTGCCGCTAATGTTCCTCGGTTCCTGGTGGTCGCTCCTTTGGGCCGTGATGGTGACCTGATCGCCGGATTCCTGAATACTTCAGGATACCCAGCGGAGAGTGTACGTGAAGTGCGAGAGATTGCGGGGCTGGACTGCGCAGAAATGCTAGGGCTGATTGTGACGGATGAGGGGTTGCAGCGCGGGGGATTCGAAGCCTTCAGACACATTGTTAACTCGCAGCCTGTGTGGTCGGATCTGCCCGTTCTTCTCTTGACGAGCAGCGCAACGGAGCCAAGCTGCGCAGCGCTCGCAAGCCAGGCACGAATCGAGGTGCGCAGCCTGATTCTGCTGGACCGGCCAATACGCAAAGAGATGCTGCTGAGCGCAATCCAGGTAGCGTTCAATGCACGGCAGAAGCAGCTGCAGATTCGGGATGCGGCGACGAAGCAATTCCAGAGTGATGAAGCTTTGCGGAAATCAGAGCACCTGGCGGTGGCGGGCAGGCTGGTTGCGACGCTAGCACATGAGATGAACAATCCTCTGGAGGCGCTTGGAAATCTGCTGTACCTGGTGGAGAGCAGCACAACGCTGGACGAGGCGCATTCATTTGGGCAATTGGCTGCGAAGGAGTATCAACGGATCAGCGAGATCGTGGATCATACGCTGCGGTTCCATCGCGCTCCCGCCAAGCCTGCGTTCACCGACGTGGCGGAACTGGCGATGTCGGCGGTCACTCTGTTTCGCGGGAAGCTGCGGGAGCGGCAGATCCGGGAGCGGATCACGGCGGAGCGAGCGTTTGGATATTGCAACGAAGGTGAGATACGGCAGGCGCTGGTGAACCTGATTGGCAATGCGGTGGATGTAATGAAAGATGGCGGAAGCCTCCGTATTCACGTGATGCCGGTGTCTCTTCATGGCATGGAGTATGCCCGATTGACGGTGGCAGATACGGGCGGCGGAATCCGGAAGGAGATTCGTTCGCAACTCTTCCGTCAGTTCTTTACCACGAAGGGCAGCAGCGGCACTGGTCTTGGTCTTTGGCTTACCAGGGACGTCGTGGAGAAGAATGGCGGCAAGCTGCGTTTCCGATCGCGGACAGAGTCGCCGTGTGGGACGGTATTTGTGATTTACTTGCCTTCCGCGCCGCCGGTGGAACAATCGAACGCTGAGCAGGATCGGGGGCAGGGCCTCGGGCTGCAGCGTGTAGCGGCGGCGATGTAGGCGCTGACCGAAGCGTGATCGTCTCCCACCTGACCGCAAACTATGCGGTTAGGATGGCATCCGGGCTTTGCCGTATTCCACTTTAGACGCACAACCTTAACTGTCCGTGGGGATTCCGGGTGACGCCGGTGAAGATGGGGAACACGGCAGGACTTGCCCGCGATGAACTATGCTTCGCTTAATTCTCAAGCGGAGCTCTGATGAAAGCGATCGTGCGGCACAAGTATGGGGCATCGGATGTCCTGGAACTGGCAATCCTGCCGAAACCTGCGCCGGCTGAGAATGAGGTGTTGATCCGGGTACGGGCTGCCGGGTTGAATCCGTTCGACTGGCATGTGATGCGGGGCACGCCCTGGTTTCTGCGCCTGTTTACCGGATTGCGGAGACCGAAGAGTATTCGCCTGGGAGCGGATATGGCCGGGACGGTTGTTGTTCTGGGCTCCCGCGTGGTGGAGTTTCAGCTCGGCGATGAG
>Ga0068871_100000579_pt1 | contig 25101 bp, 18 predicted proteins | sample KBSMisM72_FD_72750 | JGI IMG/M metagenome (GOLD analysis project Ga0068871, IMG submission 72750) | Miscanthus rhizosphere microbial communities from Kellogg Biological Station, Michigan, USA - KBS Miscanthus M7-2 | ecosystem: Host-associated > Plants > Roots > Rhizosphere > Soil ...
TGGCATGGGCAATTCAATTAATATACCACTGCGTTAACTGTTAAACCACCGTCTGCAGTGATTTCGGTACCAGTGATGAATGAAGAATCATCAGAAGCAAGAAAACGAACCACATGGGCAATCTCTTCAGCTTTGCCAAAACGGTTAAGCAATATCCTTTGTCCCAATATTTCGCCAAAACCATTCACCTGTTCCTGGCTCAAACCCAATTTGCCATAAAGAGGGGTTTCTATAGGGCCAGGAGAAACAGCGTTCACGCGTATTTTGCGTGGTGAAAGCTCACGTGCAAACACTTTATTTAATGATAGCAATGCTGCCTTGCTTGCTGAATAAACACTGCTATCGGGCATACCTAAAACAGCATTCACAGAGGTATTAAATATGATCGAAGCACCATCGTTAAGAATCGGCAGGAATTTTTGGACGGTGAAATAAACTCCTTTAACATTTGCATTCATTATGGCATCATAGTGTTCTTCAGTAGCGGTAGCAAGAGGGCTAAAGCTGGCCAGTCCGGCATTCAGGAACAGCACATCCACTTTGCCGAATTGTTCTTTTACCTGGGCAACCAACCGGTCTATCTGATCCAGTTTACTCTGATCTGAAATAATGCCGCTTACCCCGAGTTCGGCAACTGCCTTGTCAAGGGCCTCTTTATTACGTCCTGTGATGACCACTTGAGCGCCTTCCTTGGCCAGTTCCTGTGCTGCTGCATAGCCGATGCCGCTATTACCGCCGGTAACTACAGCTACTTTATTTTCTAAGCTTTTCATTTTTTGATTGTTTTTAAATGATTGACGATACAAAAATATAGTTTTGAAACGATCGTTTCAAAATTATTATGTAATCTTTCTGTCATTTTGGGAAAGCCTTTTTACTACGCCTGCTGAGCGGGAGCAGAAGACAATTGTCCAAATCTGCCCGTCAGATAGTCCAAATTATACCATTTGAATTAATATACCGGATTGATAAATTTGTTTGAATAAAATCTAAAATCATGAAAGTCATCAAAAAATACTTGTTGTTGTCGGTATTAAGCTTTATAGCTTTTAAAAGTAATGCCCAACAAAACCAGCTTACCCAGCAGGAACGCGATTATGCGGTCAAATTTTTAAAAGAAACCGAATCGGGCGTTTTTGACGCGGTAAAAAATCTGAGCGAAGCACAGTTAACCTTTAAGCCGGCTGCCGATAAGTGGAGCGTGGAAGACTGCGTTAAACATATTGCAGCCTCGGAAAACGAACTTTGGAAAATGGTAGAAGGATCGCTAAACCAGCCAGCTAACCCGGAAAAAAGAGCCGGTATCAAAGTTACCGACGCACAGCTGGTAAGCGGAGTAGAAGATCGCTCACAAAAGAGAAAAACTTTTGCAGCGCTCGAACCAGCAAATTCGCCTTATAAGACCCTGGCTGAAGCACTGCAGGCCTTTAAGGAAAACCGGGAAAAACTGATCGCTTTTGTGGGAAGCACTCAAGCCGACCTGCGCAATCATGTGCTTGAGTTGCCACTTGGCACATTCGATTCTTATCAATTCATCCTGCTTATCTCTGCCCATAGCAACCGGCATACGCAGCAAATTAATGAAGTGAAGGCTGACACGGGTTTTCCCAAGAATTAATTGGGCGGACTAATATTTAATTTTTTAAGAAAATTCTTGATTTTATAAAAATAATGTGTATCATTGTACCATGAATACAACAACAATACAAAGCTGTATACCCCAACTGATTTATCAGAGAGGATAGCTATGTATTGACTTGACATATCAAAAAACACTTGAATCCTCTTAGTTAGCTCTAAGGGGATTTTTTGTTTTATGGCGATTTTATAGCGTAGTATATCAATTGGTTTAGATTACTCCGTTTGGAACGGAGAGGTTCCCGGTTCGAGTCCGGGTTACGCTGCTGGAATTTAAATGAAAATATAGCTCAATGGTGAGAGCAGCACCCTTATACGGTGCCGGTTGCAGGTTCGAGTCCCGCTATTTCCACCAATAAGGTCAGGTGCCCGAGTGGTAAGGGAGCGGTCTGCAAAACCGTGTTTCACCGGTTCGAATCCGGTTCTGACCTCTGTTTTTCCTGTGTTGCAATGGCAGCATATCCCTGGCTTTTGCCGGGAAGATCATGGTTCGACTCCATGCAGGAAAACCGGGATTTTTAATAGCAATAAATTGTTGCTTTAGTTTGGATTTACCTGGTTGCGGGTGGGAGGGGCAAGGTATGCTTTGATAAAGACAATTCTTTATTAAATAAACTTCAGTTGGTCCGAGGAAATACCTGGGTCAGCAATGAATAAAGTCTATCTGCGCCTAAAACGCGCATAATTTCTGCTGAAAAGAATGATAAATATTATAGCAGCTGTCGGTAGCATAGTCGGATCGAAGTAATATATAATACTCAAAATCGCGACGAGTAGGAATAGTCCGATTACCAATTTCAACTTTCTTTTATCCAGTTTTCGACTTTTACTTTTTAATGTTTTGTAAGGCGGATGGTAATTAAAACCCTGCTCCAGTTCCTTGATCTCAAATCTTTTCACCAATACAGCATTTATGCGATACCAATTTTTGTAATTATACAGGTTGAATTGCGCATAATTTTCAAAGAAATCTTTTACCTGCTGGTCAAGCTTCCGTTGGACCTTTTCGTCTAATTCCTCATCAAAATAATCTGTTAAAGAGTACATTTCTATTTTTTCGTGCCGGGTAAATCCCGGTTGGTAAATCAATTTCCTTAGAATAGATAGGGCTTCCTCACTGGTTATTTTATCGATAAGTAATTGCATATGAATAACGCCGAAAACCACTCGCAAATGCAAAATATCTTCCGGTATATGCATCGAATTTAAGACTTCGAGCAACTCATTCAGATCGCGACTAAGTGATATTTCAATAAAAAAATAGTCGGGTTCATATTCCGTAGAAATGATCCAGTCGGCCCGCCGAACAATCTCCTGTTTTGAAATCAGGCCCAGTTTGAGGCCCTCACGGAAAACCCCTAATAGTGGCTTTATCTTATCCGGGTTTGTGTTACCATGGAGTTTTGCTTTTATTTCATCGCGCCAGGCATATAATCCGCCAACTTCAAACACACCGCCTTTTAAGAACCGTGAGATAAATTCAGCCAATGATTTGGTTAATATGATTTTCCCTTTTTCACCATCCACGTTAAAAATAGCATAGTCATTAGGATCCCCGGGGTTTACTTCCAGCTCCCACATATCGCTGTAGATCATATATTCTGCTATGTCAAAACGTTTATCATAGCTTTTGTATCTTTCAGCGATGTCAGTGAGCGGTGTCATATTGAAAATATCCTCGGCAGTTTCAAAGCCATCGGCAAACCTGTAAAATGTTTTGAAGTCATCAGGTAGAGTGATACTGTATGTGCTTTCAACCTTTTTTATCAACTCCTCGCTTGCTCCAGCATGCAGCGTCAATTTGAGGGGCCCGTTATAGGATTTAAGTAAGTCGATGGCTTCGTTGATGGTCATGGGAAAGGTTTAGTTTTATTATAAATCTTACATTGGCCACAAGCGCTTGCGGCAACGGGTGGATTATGTATTGATATTAATCTGATTACCCATTATCTTATATTTTTTTTCAAAATCATGCATGATTTTAGCATTTTCAATTACTTCAATTAACAATTGATTTTTCTCAAATAATTTAATTACATCATTCAAGCAAACAATAATCAGTTGTTGAATAAACTTCTCTTTTATTATAGCAGGCAGATGAAGTACTAAGTTTTGTGTACCCTCAGCTATTGTCAATGCCCCATCTTTTCCTACGCTGATTTTACTTGGGTTTTTTTGAAGCCTAATTCCCTAAACACCATGTAATTGGAAAATATTCCCAATATGAAGTCTTTAATAAACTCCTTAACTGTTATTTTTTTGCCTTTTTGTGAAAAAAACTCTTGTTTAGTTGGAATCGCTGATAATAAATGTGATCTGAATGGGTCTTTCTTATTGAAATTATCTTTTATTTTTTTTAGATTCTCTAAATTGTCATTAAGTGTTTTTTCTCCTGTGAAGTCAAATTGTATATATTTTAATGTATCATTAAGTGTGATTTTCCCTTTATCTAACAGTTTCAAGTATTTACTTAGTGTTTTGGAAATTAAATAGCTGCAGCCATCTGCTTTTTTATATTCTATAATTATTATGTTGCTTTTTGAAAATGACCAAAGGCTATATAGGAATTGGGATGAATGGATTGCCCTTTTCATGGCATCATCGTTTAACAAATCCTGAAGGATCAATATGGATTTTTCGTCGTCTATTATTAAATCTTTTACTGAAAATCCTTGAGAACTTAATCCTGAATAAAAATCCAGCAAATAACTTTCGTCACGAAATTTAACGTTGTTCTTAGTTTTGACATTATGTTTTTGAATAGAATCTAAATTATCGAAGACAAAAAGAGCTTCTGAGATTTTTAGAATTTTAAAAAACGAATAAATGGATTTAGTAACTTCTAATAATTTATTTCTTGTTAAAAGGAATACTTTGGATTTATCCCCTTTGCCATAAATACATTTTATTTTCCCGTTTTCAACAGAGTAAGTATGATGATAGGCAATATTTCGCCATTGGCTAAGGCTTATATTTAAAGGTTGTATTAATATAAGATTAGGTAAGTTGGACAATTCATAAGTTATCTTACCAAGATCATAACTATTGATCGTGTCTTTATCTATTACTTTTTGCTGGCTAATTTCATTTAAATGATAAATAAGTTTTAAATATGGCTTCATTAACCCCTCGATCAATTGCCCTATCAATTGAAATGTATTTTCCGCGATATCTTCGATGCATAATTCATCCCCATTTTTTTGCAGATTTTTTACACTCCAGAACTTATTTATAGTTTCGTATAAGGATTCAGACCAATTTATATAAGTTTCAATTGTTAATAAATGATTTGTCTTTAGCGCCTTTTTTATTAGATTAATGGTGTTGTCCAATTTTTTGACTAAATGTTTATCATTTCCTATTGATAAATACTCTAACCAAATGGTTGCTAAATCATTTATTGCATGATCCTCTAAATTAGATTTATTAACAAAGTAGCCTTCAAAAGTTTTAATGATTTCTTGTTTAATACTTTCGGGGGTATATCCATTCTCGAAAAATATTGGAAAGGGGTTGCTACCATCAAAATCATTAATTAGGTCTTTTAGATTCTTCATGACTTTACTTTATTTGTTATCCCTTTAGACATAAAGCTACAATTTAATTTACCCCTGCCTACCACTATTCGAAGTTTAATAGCCGAACTGTATGCTCGTAGTGCCCAACTAAACTTATCCCTTACGCGTAAGGGATAGTAGCGTATACCAGCCCTGCGCCTAAAGCCTGTAGCCGTATGAGCGGGTAGCCCGGCCTGCTTCTATCAGCGGGGTACGCCCTTATTTATTAGAGTCAAGAACCAAGAGACAAGAATCAAGATAAAAGCTTTTACAATCCTGACTCTTGATTCTTGCATCTTGACTCTCACCCCTAATCCTCCGGCCTCTCCTTCGGATCCGCCATCCTCACTATCCTCGGTTCAAACTTGGCCAGTACTTCTACCAAATCCGTCTGCGCGGCCATTACGGTATGGATGTCCTTGTAGGCCATGGGGGCTTCGTCCATGTCGCTGCCCATCAGGGTAATGCGTTTTTCAACAAGGTTGGCTGCTATAGCGGCTTTGTCGAGGGTTTTGAAGGCTGCGCTGCGGCTCATCAAACGCCCTGCACCGTGGGAGGCAGAGTTAAGAGAGGTTGCATCGCCCTTGCCGCGCACCACAAAGCCGGGTGTACTCATGCTGCCAGGTATAATACCCAGCACACCTTCACCGGCGGGAGTTGCACCCTTGCGGTGCACCATTACTTCGGTACCGTCGGCCAGTTGTTCCTTCCACGCAAAATTGTGGTGGTTCTCAATCCGCATCAGCGGGTTAAGGTTTAACGCGCGGGCAATTTTGTTGTGTATCTCGTGGTGGTTGGCGCTGGCATATTCGCCGGCAAGGTTCATGGCTATCCAGTATTCCTGCCCTTCATCCTTATCCAGGTCGAGCCATGCCAGGTGCTTCGCTTCAGGTGGCAGTTTGGTTTTGGTCATGGCTATTTTGGAATAATAGTCCGCAATACTTCCCCCAAATCCACGCGAGCCGGAGTGGGAAAGTAGTGCCAGATACTCACCAGCCGGGATACCATCTAAAGCGCCTTCGGCTGTCGTCAGCTCGCCCCATTCCACAAAATGATTACCTGTGCCTGATGTTCCCAACTGCGCATAAGCCTTATCCTTCAAATTGCGGATCACCTTGGTTTCGCTCCACGTTTTGCTATCGAATAGCGAGGTATCATGATACTTTTTAGTCGTCCCACCAATACCAAAATTGGTATGGTCAATTAGCAAGTTCTTCAGCATGTCGGTTTCGGCATCCACCACGCCGGCGGGCATATCAAAAATACTCAGGCACATACGGCAGGCAATATCCACGCCCACGGCAAAGGGGATAATGGTATTGGCCGTAGTAGCCAGTACGCCGCCAATAGGCAGACCGTAGCCCTGGTGCGCATCGGGCATCAGGGCGCCCGCAACAGCCACCGGCAACTGCACGGCTGTTTTCATCTGCGCTAAGGCGCCCACTTCAATATGTTCCAGTCCCCACACCGGGAAATCGGCTATCTCTTCCTTCAGGGCAAAATTGCTGCGCTGTTGCTTTACAAACTTTCCTTCCTTACGCAACGCGATCACATCCTCGGCCAGGTTTTTAAACTTACCGCCTTTCTTCATGGCATAAGGCATGGGGTCGTCTATCAAGGCTTCCAGGTTGGCCAGTATCTGCGTCTTATCCATCACACGGTGTTTCAGCAAACCGTTGGCCACGCGGCTAAAGTTCGCCAAAACCTCCACATCGTTAATCCCCAGTGCTTTCAGCTCATTGTTGCCTATTTTTTCCTTTTCCATATTCTTAAAGGTATCATTTAACAATTTAATATCTCCGGGCCAAAACCCCTCTCCCCGGATCAGGAGAGGGGACGTTCGTGAACGCGTTCAGCCTTTCGACGATACAAAGGAAAACACCAACTGCGCAATCTATTTGCGCAGTAAAAAATAATTTATAATTTCATCAAAATAAATCTGGAATCACAGCATGCCGTATAGCTTACCCTCTCTGTCGACTCCGTTAGCTAGCGGATGGACATCTTTCCCTAAGTTTAGGGAGAGAATTAAACAAAATAACAAACCCCTCCCCTGAATTCAGGGGAGGCCGGGAGGGGTAAACTAACGGCAAGCTGCTACTTGTCCTAAATTTTTACCCTCTCTGTCATTGCTTCGCTCGACATCTCTCCCTAAGTTTAGGGAGAGAATTATTATAAGCTACTTTTATTTTATGCTATGGATCAATGAACAATAAAACAATCTTAAAAAACTCACTCATTCACTAATTCCCCCCATGCCAGTTAACCGCAACGCCCTTATCCGTTACCGCACCATTGATAGCTGCCTGCAAAATCGCCGCCGAAAATGGACGCTGGATGATTTGATTGAAGCCTGCTCTGATGCTATTTACGAATACCAGGGTATTATGACAGGTGTGAGCCGTCGTACTATTCAGGCAGATATCGAGATGATGCGCAGCAATAAATTGGGTTACGAAGCGCCTATTATTGTGGTTGATAAGAAGTACTACACTTACGAGGACAAGAGCTACAGCATCACCAATATTCCGCTCAACAATCAGGACATGCAGGTGCTGGGCGAAGTATCCGATCTGCTGAAACAGTTTAAAGGCTTTAACCATTTTGCCGATCTGAACGAAATGGTGAGTAAGTTGGAGGACAAGATATATACTCAAAAAACACAGAGCGCGCCGGTAATTGATTTCGAAAAGAATGACAATCTGAAAGGCCTGGAGTGGATTGAAGTGATACGCAAGGCTATTGTGGCGAAGAAAACCATCTGCATTACTTACCAATCCTTCAAAGCCAGGGAAGCCAGCACTTTTTGCTTTAGCGGATACCTGTTGAAGGAATACCGCAACCGTTGGTTTGTATTAGGAATGAGGCACGGAAAAAGCAGACATTTATTAAACCTGGCGCTTGACCGTATTGAGTCGATTGAAGAACATGAGGATCATTACCGGGAAAACAGTGTTGTTGATCTGGCGACTTATTACAATGATTGCATCGGCGTAACCAAATCACCCGGTCAGCGCGACTGCGAGGTTGTATTTTGGATCGATAGCGATAATGCGCCTTATGTAATAACCAAACCATTGCATCACACGCAGAAATTGTTGCGTGATGATATTGACGGAAAGATATTCAGCATAAAAGTGATCATGAACTTTGAGCTGGAGCGTGAGTTGCTGGGGTTTGGCCCCAAAATGAGAGTATTGGGCCCGAGAATATTGGTTAAGCAATTAAAAGCCCAGTTGAAGAAAACTTTGGAACGATACGAAACGAGCGATAATAACGGAGCAGCGATTAAAGACCTGATCATATAAAGCATTATCTTTAAATTTTACGATGAAAAAAAACTACCTATTTACGCTAATCTTATTTATAATTTTTCAGGCGGCTTTTATTCCGGCAAATGCCCAGGTAGAAAGTCTTGCCCCAGGTGTAAAAAAGATATCCGCAGGTGTTCCTGATAAGTTTACGCCCTATGGTTTTCGCGAGGAACTGCCAATGACAGCAGCGCTTGGGCAATTACCGGCAGGTAAGCTGCCGTTTAATATCAATGACATTAACATAAGTGTCAACAACAGGGGCGTGATCGTTAAAATTCCGCTTGACACCGGCGAACAATTATATGGCTTTGGCTTGCAGTTTGGCTCCTTTGATCAGTTGGGATTAAAAATAAAACCTATTGTAAATGATAACCCTTTGAACGACCTGGGATACACACACGGGCCCACTACCTTTTATCTATCAACCAAAGGCTATGGCATTTTGATAAACACGGCCAGGTACGTGACTTTTTATTGCGGGAATACTGATGCGTTAAATGACCATAGCAAAGCCCCTGCCGAAACACACAAAGGCGGAAATTCTGTGCAGGAGCTGTATAACAATGATAACAAAGTATCGGGGAGTGTATTAGTTGACATTCCCGGCGCTAAAGGAATAGAGGTATTTGTGTTTGAAGGAACTGATGTTAAAAAAGCAATGCAACGGTATAATTTATTTTCAGGTGGTGGCGCATTACCTGCTATTTGGGGGCTGGGCATTAAATACCGGGTAAAGGCCGATTTTAACCAGGAACAGGTTGGCAAAATGGCCGCTTATTTCCGGAATAACCATATGCCCTGCGACGTACTGGGGTTAGAGCCGAAATGGCAAACGGCAGCCTACTCGTGCTCCTATGTCTGGAATAAAAATCTTTTTCCTTCGCCAAATACGTTTATCGATACGATGAAAAACAAGGGCTTCCACCTTAATTTATGGGAGCATGCATTTGTATCAACGGCGTCGCCTCTTTATGAACCTTTGAAAACCAGGGCTGGAAATTATTTGGTCTGGAATGGGCTTGTTCCTGATTTTGCCGATAGTACCGCGAGCAGCCTGTTTGCAAATTATCATGAAGAGACCTTTGTAAAGAAAGGAATATCCGGCTTTAAAATGGATGAGTGCGATAACTCAAATATCGCTTTTGGAAGTCACGCCTGGAGTTTCCCCGAACTCAGCAGCTTCCCTTCCGGCATTGATGGGGAACAGATGCACCAGTTATTCGGCTTGCTTTATGAAAAGACTGTCTTTAATATTTATAAGAAGAACAATTTACGTACCTACCTCGATGTAAGGGCATCAAATGATTTTGCTTCTCCGTATCCCTCATCATTATATAGCGATACTTATGATCATAAGCAATACATCAGGCTGATTGCCAACTCGGGATTCTCGGGGATGAACTGGTCGCCAGAAGTACGGGAGTCAAATTCGATCAAAGACCTGATGCGCAGGAGCCAGACAGCCGTGTTGTCGGCGCAGGCGCTTTATAATTCCTGGTATTTAAAAAGTCCGCCGTGGCTGCAGATCAACAGACAAAAGAATAATGCCGGCGAGTTGATGGATAATGCCAGCACAGTTGAAGCCGATATACGTAAGTTGCTTAACTTCAGGATGAGCTTGATCCCATACCTTTACAATGCCTATGCCGACTATCATTTTAAGGGCATCCCGCCGTTCCGGGCCCTGGTAATGGATTATCCGGATGATAAAAAAACGTTTCATATTTCCGACGAATATATGATTGGCAATAGCATCCTGGCAGCGCCATTAACAGAAAAAGAGGATGAACGGATTGTATATCTTCCTGAAGGTAACTGGTACGACTATAATACCAACCAGAAATACATTGGCGGCAAAGAATATACCATCAAAACGGAATTAACCCAATTGCCTATATTTATCAAGGAAGGAACTATATTGCCATTGGCCACACCTGTTGAGTATGTTGGGCAAGACACTAAATTTGAAATAACGTGTTTCGTTTATGGGAATGGTCAAACTCAAGCGACCTTATTTGAAGATGACGGAACAACCTTTAACTATGAAAAAGGCAACTATAACATAGTAACCCTTTTATGGCAAAAAAATAAGAGCATAGTTAAGCGGAGCGGGCAATTCAAAAATACCAGGTATATGATAAAAAAATGGCAGCTGATCAATTGATTTTGATCGAAATTGCACATATTTATGTATGTGCTGCAGGCAACTTATCCCGTCAATTTCATGAGTAAACGTTTCGTCTTTTTCCTTTTGAGCTTTTTGATCAGTCAAATGGTTTCGGCTCAATCACCTGAGGTTTTGGAGGCCAGGAAATACGTAAATAAAAATGCCGGTGATATTGTCAATGAATTTACAGGGCTTCTTGCTTTACCTAATGTTGCTGTCGACCCTGCTGGCCAGCAAAAAAATGCCGCTTACATCATGGATATGATGAACAGAAGAGGTATTCAAATGCTTCCCTTGCTTTTTTTACCGGCCAGTATTAGTTGCTAGCTATGGGCAACGATGTTGTTTTGAGTCAATTTGTCGAAAACATACCGCTTTGAAACGAATAGTAGGCTTTTCCGTCAACAACAACGATCATACCACCAACAGCGGGCAGTTGCTGCAACTGCGAGCTAATAACCGCCCCGGTTGTTATATTATAAGTGTCTATGGTTCGATGTGGCACCTGGTACATACCGGTATTCGTATCGGGATAATGGTTATATAATTTCCCCGGTGTCAGTATAATATCGCTTGCGGGAGCATCTGCCTCCGGGTAATTTATAGTGTAGAGTTTTTTTCCTGATGCAGGGTCATATTTGTTGGTGAATGAATAAGTTGTAGCATATATACCTTCAGCGTCACCGGTTATGTTATTGTATATCGCGCCACCAAACGCTTTTGTGTTCCACAATTGGCGGCCGCTGGATATGCCTACGGCATACAGGGTATTTGGCGCGTCATAATCATTGGTATAAGCCATAAAATAAACGGAAGTGCCAACGATAACTGGTCGTGATGGGGTGACAGATACTTCGCCAGTAAAAGAAAAAGTCCATTTTCCTGCTCCCGTTTTTATATCAAATGCGGAAAACTCACCAATGGCGTTAGCGGTTTGATCGGTTGAGGACGATTCTATAAAAACTACTCCGTTGGCAGCGGCCGGCAGCCCGACAAAGCTTATAAAGTTATGAACCCACAGTTGGCTTCCGGTTTTTGCATCCAATGCATATAACTTGCTACCCAGGCCATTGCCGGTTTTACAAAATAATACGCCCTGACTTACGGTTGGGTCATAATTTCCTCCGTCATTAAATTGCCAAATCTGCGCGCCGGTTGAGGCGTTAAATGCTACAATTTTGTTCGACTTTGGGTACGACGTGTAAACCACACCATTGCTATATACCAGTCCGGTACCTGTTTCTGAAGTTGGTATGGCCGACCAGTATTTTGCCCCTGTTTTGGCATTTAATGCATAAATAGTACTTGCAGAACCACTGGTGCATTGAATAAAAATAGTATCGTGCGAAAGCACCGGATAAGTCAGTAATCCGGAACCAAAACGCCATTTGAGGTCCCCCCCAAGGTTATAACAAGCAAAATTGTAACCATCCGACGCATAAATGTTGCCCAGGTTTTTATGAATGGCGAAAGTATCAGTGGTCATCAAACCTTTGGTGTTTTTGGCAATAACCTGGCCGGCGTATTGAGTAGAATCATTTAGGTTTAATACTTTATAAGCAGTGTCTGTAAGGTTAGAAGCGACCGTATTGCCGTTTATTTTTACGTCATATACTATTTTACTGCTATCACTATTTGTCGACTTTGTCCATCGCAAGATAGCATACGAATCTTCCCTGTCGGCAACTGTAACTGCAAACTGGCTGGGATGACTTGCCTGGTCTGTTGGTATTTGAGTGATACTTTTGGGGGCTTTTTGGCAACTATAAAGTACGGCGGATATAAAAATAAACAGGATAAGGTTTTTAATCATAAGTCAGTTCAGCAACAGCGCCAATTTACACAAAATAATTAAAAATGTAACGCTAAAGCAATCTCCGGGCCATTCGAGACCCAATTTAATGAAAGCCTAAACTTTTTTATCAGGTGTTTGATGCTAATTCGGGAGTTTCTTGCAGATTTGCAATGACTCCCGAATTCTTTGCGAAAACATGAATAATTGGGATATAACTGATGCGATGGAAGCAGCACGGACAATTATGATGGGCCTGAACCGGGAGTGGATACGCAAGCAAGGGGATTTTTTCGTAGAGTCACCTATTATCTACGTGACCGCAATGATCTGGTATTTAAAAAAATATAAGCATGGGAAATATTGCACCTTACCCCATGTCGTAGAGTTGATGCAGGTGGAATATCCAAAGCTGTTCGCTGTCCTAAAAAGGAACGGGAAATTGATGCATTGATCAATTAAGCTTATGATAAGACAGCCGACAAATAGGATAATATCTGCCACGATATAAATATTATGTTTGTGTTACAAAAGCGCTTCCAAAAGCGCTATGTGATAAGGTTTAGGTAAAAGTCTCCAAGCAGCGAGTGCAAGGGGACTTTATTTTTAACCAAAAAGGAATTCTTTCCGGCATTCCTCATTTATATAAATTTAGAGTGAGTGTTTATTTGTCTCTGCTTTTTAGCAACTCCACTTTCTCACGCTCTTAGTTGACAGCCCGTGCAGATGCGGCAGGCGGTTTCATTGCATTGCGCGTTATCACGCTAAATTCATTACACCGCCAGCCTTCCTGCCGCACAGCAGGAGTGAAATTCGCCATGCTCATAACACACCTGCCTTTTCCTTAATATTACGGTATCCCATTTCACCGCATCCGGCAAAATTACCGACCGGCGGAATAAAATGTAAAGGGTATACAAGCGAAGCACTTTAATTTGTTTTTCAACGGTACTTCGCCCTTGATATTTTATCCGCCTTTCGCTTTGGGTGCCTAAGCGGTGAAAATGGGATAATGCGTGAAATGTTGATCACTATCTATTACTAAACTATCGTCACAGAGAAAGTCCCCAACACAAAAAAGCGTTCCGGATCTCACCCCGGAACGCCACCAACTAAATCCAGATCAACCTAGTTTTATTGATCTTGTGCTTGCCATCTTTCTCAAGGATGGAAGGTCTTAAATCTGCCAAACTTGCTGTTGGCTGATTTTTTAATCTCCTCTGCAGATGTTGGTACTAAACGCTCTTTCTAACCACAAATCCCTCCACAACTAACAGGTCAATTCCCGTATTCAAAAAACACAATACCGCATCCATAGGTGAGCAAACTATCGGCTCATCCATACGATTAAAGGAGGTATTGATAACCATCGGGCAGCTTGTGAGTTGGTAAAACGCGTTGATAAGATTGTAGAAGTCGGGATGCTGCCCGCGGTTAACGGTTTGCAACCGGGCCGAGTAGTCGAGGTGGGTTACAGCAGGTATCACCGAACGCTCGTGGTTTATGCGGGCAAAGGCGTTGGTTTCTTCGGTATTTAGTTCAGTATTGATGCGCTTCTCGTCCCGCACCGACCCCACCAACAGCATGTACGGACTGGCGGTTCCCAAATCAAAATATTCATCGGCATGCTCCTCCATCACCGCAGGCGCAAACGGCCTGAACGATTCCCTAAACTTTATCATCCTATTCAGCACGGACTGCATTTCACCATTGCGTGGGTCGGCAATAATGCTTCGGGCACCCAACGCCCGCGGCCCAAACTCCATCCTGCCTTTAAAGTAGCCTATTACTTTCCCGGCAGCAATATCGGCTGCGATGGTTGGGTAAAGTGCCTCATCAGCCAGTTGCTCGTATTGCAGGTTATGGGCGACTAACGCTTGCTTTATCTCCGTTTCACCAAATGCCGGGCCAAGCAGGGCATTTTGCATAGCATCATGGTTGGGTATAATTATCCGCTTTTGCTTTAGATGCTCATAATACACCGCCAATGCCGCACCCAAAGCGCCGCCTGCATCGCCCGCAGCGGGTTGTATCCATATGTTTTTAAAGCCCGACTGCTTCAGTATCTTGCCATTCACCACGCAATTAAGTGCCACGCCACCGGCAAGGCACAGGTTATCTTCGCCATATTTTTGATGCAGACCGGTAGCCAGTTTCAGCATTACATATTCCGTAGCCTTTTGTATCGATGCCGCAATATCCATGTGGAAGGGTGTAAGCTCGCTCCCCGCCGCACGAACCGGGTTTTGGAACAGCTGGTTGAAGTTGCTGCCCGTCATGGTCAATCCCGTAGCATAGTTAAAGTATTTCATATTCAGGCGGAAGGAGCCATCGGGTTTTACATCTATCAGTTCCTGCAATACCAGGTCGGTATAAATAGGCTTACCATAGGGCGCCAGGCCCATCACCTTGTACTCGTCGCAATTCACCTTAAACCCCAAATAATACGTAAATGCAGAATACAACAAGCCAATAGAATGTGGGAAATTGATATGACTGATGGCCTCAATGCTATTCCCATCGCCTTTACTAACTGAGGTGGTTGACCATTCGCCCACCCCATCCACCGTTAAGATAATGGCCTTTTCAAATGGCGAGGCATAAAACGCCGATGCCGCGTGCGATTGATGGTGTTCGGTAAAAAGCAGGTTGTTATTCACGTATTTCCAACTTGGGTCGATAAGCTGCAGCCCTTTTATCAGCATGCGCTTAAAGTACAGCTTCTCCTTCAGCCACAGCGGCATCGCCTTTAAAAACGACCTGATACCCGTTGGCGCAAATGCCAAATGCGTTTCAAGCAAGCGCTCAAATTTCAAAAAAGGCTTTTCGTAATAAACAATATACTGAACATCTTTTAGGCTTATATTGGCATATTCCAAACAATATTTTATACTATTTTGAGGGAAAGCCGCGTCATTCTTCACACGGGTGAACCGCTCTTCCTGCACCGCCGCCAGTATAACGCCGTCTTTAATAAGGCAGGCGGCACTGTCGTGGTAGTAAGCCGATATCCCCAAAATATACATCGGCAAGGGTTAAAATAATGAGTAAATAAGCGGTGCCAACGCCGAGCTCTGGGCTATAACCAAAAAGGTAGCCAGCAGCCCCAGTACAATACACAAGGGCCAAAGCCAGTACCGCTTGCGCTGCTTCAAAAACCTGAAAAATTCTACCAGTACTTCCATATTATTTCAAAATTGGTTTTCCATTCCGCCAGCTTTTTCAACCGTGGTTTCCCAATAGGTATCGTGCTTATTGCGTTTCAGTTTTAATATATCCTTACCAAATAAACGCATGATAAGGCTTAATGGGGTTAGTATCACGAAGTAAAAAATTGTTAGCAAAACATAGGTGTTGATAATGCCCAGCACATGCCCTATTTTATCCCACACTAAACGCAGCGGGTTGAGCCATAGTGGAATTATGATTGCAAACAATATCAGTAGTATCCCAATTCCCGGTAGCACCCAACCGTATTTATGCTTTACCAATAGGCGTAATACGGCCAATACCAACAAAGCTATGCCTACTGTGTATCCAAATTTCCGGTTTTGCTTTATGGTTTCGTTTGTTGTCATTTACTTATTGCGCTTTAACGGGGGTTTTCACTAATACCCAATAATCTGTAATTGGTTGCCATCCGGTCGGCGGCTTGCTTGTTATCCGGCTGGGCTTTAAGGGTTCGCTCATCCATCAAAATTTGCCCAAGTATATTTCCAACCGGAGCCTGTTGTGCCTGCGGCAGATTCGGTACAAAAGCCAGCGCCTTTTGGGGTTCACCGGCTTTAATATACAGTTTAATAATACTTTGGGGTATCTGGTCGCCGGGACTTAGGTTATATAGCTTTTTATAGTAAAATATCGCCTTATCGTAATTATTTAATATCGCGTTCAAATTAGCCGCGTAGCCGCAGAACTGCTCGTTCTGGGGGTATTCCAACGATGAAGCCTCAAGAACCCTTAATGCACCTTGCTTGTTGTCCGTTTGCTTGTCGTGCTCAAATATCATGTTCATCGCGTCGCGCCATTGCATTTGCCCCATTGCTACCTTTTCGGCCAGTGTATCTTCCAGATCCAGGGTGCCTGTTGCAGCGGGCATAGGTTGATTGAACGGCCAGCCGGTTTTTAATGACGCTATCTGGTACTGCCCGTTCAACGAGTCGAGGCGGGTTACAGGCATATCCTTCCGCAGTTCATCAAAGGTCATTACCTTTTGCGGCGTAGCTGTTATCAGGTGTTGTTGCTGAAAGGCCTGGTAAAATGCCTCCGACATAATCGCATACCCATACAGGTTGGGGTGTACATGCTCCAAAATAGTTTCGCTTCCGATAATGCCATGCGGCGAATATTGCTCGAACAGCTTTTTTGTATCAACCAAATGGACTGCGGGATATTCAGTGGCTATTTTTTTAATAATGGTATTTATAGCCTCCGGCGCACGGAAACGTAGCTCATCCAGTTCTTTCGCCTTATCAAAATCCAGCTTGGCAAGGACAAAGTTGCCCTGTGCGTAAGCCTGCTGCCCCGCTTTATAAATATAAGTTGCCGAACCCTGCCCGCTACCATTGCTTATAAAAGGGGGCAGATCTTTTTCATTACTTACTACCGTGCTTAAAAACACAGGTATCTTTTCATCATTAAACAGGCTGCACAGTTCAGTCATATTTTTATCAAACTGGTCAATACCAGCCTGGTAATCTTTCGATCCATAAACTATCTCCTGCCGGGCTGCCATGCGTTTCATTAGGGTTTCGCGGTCGTCTACCTTTTTGCCCGAAAACACGCCCGCCACCTTTTTCATGGTATTATTCAGCAACTGCACCAGTTTTAACCCGCGCAGCTTAAGCAGGGTTTCAACCAAAAAGTGGTTGCCCCCGACATAACTGGTCGAGCCTATGCCCAAAGCACCATAATATTCGTTATGGCCGGTATATATCATTATGGCATCGGGCTGGTATTTGGCAAGCTGATTGCCAAAATCAAGCACTGTGTACGAGTTTACAGCCGTTAAACTCAGGTTGATGATCTCAAAATTCCTATCAGGGTACATCTGCATCAGCCGGTATTGCAGCCAGCGATGGAACGAGCCGTTATGGAAATAAGGATACCCGATAGTAGTCGATTCACCCAAAACAAATATCCTGAAGGTATTTGGTGCTTTATCAACAGTAAAAAGCTCGTTATTGCCTTTAGTAGCATTTAAAGTATCCGAAAAAAACTTGTCCGATGCGTAATAATTCATCTGCATAAAGCGGTCGTCTTTCGCGTATTTAACAAACAGGTTGGTATTGTGGCCGTAGTTCCCAAGGCGTAGCGCAAACTCTAATATTACCAAAAGCGCAAACGGGAACAAAATAGCCAGCGCCTTAAATAGCAGTAGTTTTTTGCCTTTCGGCGATTTACCTGTATTCTGCCAAAATCTATTGTTGGCAGATGTTTGAATTTGCTCGCTCACCATTGCTTCGGGTATTGGTATGGTTGCTTTTGTGCTCTACCCATAATAAAATATTTGCTAGTAGATAGAATTGAGGTCGCTTTTTTCATTTGTTCAACTTCTATAGTAGTTAAATGATATTTGATATTATTATGTGTAAGCAGCAACAAATCAGTTAGTTAATATACTTTTTTTGAGTTGGGTTTTACATTGAATATTTTAGAGCTTCCACTGCAATTGAGTTGGTATCGCCCTTATGCAAAAACATAAAACCCTCGGGTATAAGTCAGTTTCCTAAATTAGTGCCACGCATTAAAAATGGTTTGACATCGGACCCCACAACCACTATACCGCATGCCGCTGTGAAGCCCAGTTGGGCCTTAACTGCAAACGGTGTAATGATGAACCCTACAGCCATTAATGCATACGGGTATTTTTTGATGTTGATATTCATGGTGTAAACAGGTTAAATATTAAAAATTGTACTTATTCTATTTTGATGTCAACTTATTATGTGCTTTTAAATAGTTAATTACTTTTTGCGAAGCATCGGCATATATAGCTATGTGATGGGTACGTACCAGATAGGGCACTTCCCTTCCTTTTCCGGCAGTTTCAACAGTAATTACGTTTGATGACCGTGCAGGCATGTGGCAATCAATACAATTACTTTTTATTGCCGCACCTAATGACGATGCCATTGGGAAAAAGTTATGGTTGACGGTATTGTGGCAGGTCATACATTTTTGTGAGTATAAAGCCAGGTTGCCCCTATCGTTCGTATGCACATTATGGCAGCTGGCGCAATCCATTTTGCTGTATATAAAGCATTTGCTGCTGGCGAGCAACTGAGCCTGGTTACCATGCACATCCAGTTTTGTTGAATCAATGGCTTCGGGAAACAATGGCATTTCCTTAAAGTGAGCAAGCGTATCGCCCGGCTTAAAAGCGAAAACAGACCTTAAAATGCGGCTTTTATTGCCTGAGTGACAGACTGCACACATATCTACCCGTTGCGCCCTCGATAATGAGAGATAAGTTGCCACATACTTCGGATTCTTTTCATCAGGGTAGTCTGTTTGGTAATTAACATGGTTAGCTAATGGGCCGTGGCAGCGTTCGCAATCAATACCTAATATGACCGAGCTTTTATCAAAACTTTCGGTTTGTCTAAGGCTTTGATTCTGCATCGGCAGATCTTTAATGTAGGAAGCATGACATTCAAAACAGCGCCTGCCTATCACCCTGCCATAATCAACATAGGTTGAATCAAAACCGGGGCTGTTTGTCCATCCTAAAGCTTTGAAGTATGATAATGGCAACTGAAATGTTTGGTTCCCTTTCCATGATAAATAGCTTTCGGCTTTTACACTACCGAAGGTAATATCAAAGCGTTGGGCAGCGATCTCTTTTCCTTTAACATACGCAACCTGGTATAACCCGTCCTTGCGTTTTTCCATCACAACTTTTTCGTCTTTACTAAAATGGTATTCGTTTTTACCATGATCAAAACTGCCGCCTATGCTATGAATATCGGCAAGTCGCGTGGTCGAAAAATGGGCGGTTCGCAGGTAATTGTCATAAACATCCCTATGGCATTTTATACAGGTTGATGAACCGGCAAAAATATCTCCGCGGGGGTCAGGCCTATCTTTGTTGATGGTAAGGCACTGCGAAAAAATGGCCACCAACGGGATGAAATATACCAGTGTTAAAAATAATTTTCTACTATTCTTCATCCAAGTTTTACAAATATCAATTTATGATCGGTTACATAGCTGCTTTGGTATCTAAGCTATTATTAAACAATAAGCGTTGTAATAGAATCTGGCAAACTGATTGTATTGGCAGCCATACTTCTTAAGAATGGAGGTCTTAAATCTACCAAACTCGCTGTTTGTATGTTCCTGAATCTCCTTGCCCACCATCACGGCAGGCACCGTAGCGCATCCGCTAACAATTAATGTTCTTCCAAAAATGCGGCAACATACCATTATATTATTTGCTGTTTATTTTACTAAATATGTTTTCTTATCCACACCTATTCCAATCAGTTTTAATGACTTCCATTGAGCAGGCAATTTCGATTTTACTTGGATAATACCGTTGGAAGTAATCTCAAGCCCTCCAAATCCATTGAGCATCGCCTGTATCAGTCCACCGGCTCCCGTGGCAAAATATGGATTGGTTCCTCCAGCTGATTCAGCAAGCACGCCAAATGGCGGCAGCTTATTCGGTTTGTATCCGTTCTTAAATACCTGGAATGCTTTTTCTCCATCGCCAAGCCTCGAATATAAAATTGAAAAGATGGCATGCGTCATCGCAGGTCCATTACCCACCCTGGTTTCGTAATACTCAAGGTCTTTTTTGATAGCTTCAGGGTCGGTTACTTCGTGGAGTGGATAAGCCAGCAGGTTGACATCAACCTGTTTGATATTTTGGCCATTATAGCTATCATACTCTCTGGTTACTCCATTTTCGAATTTCGGGATAGGAATATTGCTGGCGACGGCCATCCAGTCCGGATCGGGGGTAACACCAATTATTTTTGCAGCTTCGGTGGCGTATTTTAAATTTGCCTTGGCGGCGGCATTGGTAAACGCGTTGTTGTTTACATTTTCCGCCCACTCATCGGCAGCGACCACATTCTTGATTTCATAATTCCCCGGCCTGTTTCTTTCAACACGGCTTGCCCAAAAATCCGCTGTTGCCGATAGTATGGGCCAACCTTTTTCTTTCAGCCAGTTTATGTCCTTTGTTACACAATAATAATTCCAGGCAGCTATGGCAACATCTGCGGTTATATGGTGTTCGAACGGGCCGGTGAGCGCCCATACCGGTGTTTCTTCAACACCGCTTGCTGCACTTTCCCAGGGATACATAGCACCTTTATAGCCTTTGTCAAACGCGTTTCGCTTAGCGGCTTCCAGTCTTTGATACCTGTATTCCAGAAGTGATTTACCCAATTCAGGATGCAGCAACAGTAATCCGGGGTACATCCATAATTCGGTGTCCCAGAACACATGGCCATTATACCCGAGACCACTTAGCCCCATAGGAGATGGAGAAGAGGAGGAACCTTCACGTGTAAAAGCATACAAATGATATAACATAGCGTGAACATCCTGCTGAGATTGCGGATCGCCTTCAATCTGGATATCGCTTTTCCATAATTCATCCCATGCCTGGTTATGGAGTTTCAACAAGCGCTCTCTTCCTTCCAGTTTTGCAAAGATGGTCAGACGCTCGGCTTCGTTCAAGGGGTCGTCGTGCTGCGCTGATGTAAGTGTGGAGCCTACCAGTGCGAATGTATAAGTTTCACCGGCTTTTATTCTTTTTGAAAACTTCAGTATGTTCTCGTTACTGTCAAATTCTTCATTAACCAGCCTGGGCCCTTCACCAATTGGTTCAGGTAATAAAAAAGTGTTGGAGGCAACCATAGTCAGTTTTCCGGTAGGGCTTTTACCTGTAGAGGTAAGTAAGCTGATCATAGCGTGCGGAAGGTCGTCGATTTGATGGAAATAATTCTGAACATCCTTCATAGCATCCGGTGATGACAATATATTTGCCACATCAATGGTAATATCTTTTTTTGCGGTAACAGAAACGTCCATCATGACCGTATAGGGTAATTGTCTTAGGGCATAATACGTATAAGTAACCGTTGCCTTGTCGGTATCATTGAACGTGGTAGTGAAGCAACCGTTACGCATGTTGAGCTGTTGTGTCATTCCTGAAACATTTAATGCCCCGTCAATTTGAAAACGCATATTTAACAGGTTAAAGTCTTTCAGGAAATTACTAACCCGGCCTCTGCCGTACAAGTCGTATGCGCCGGCCAGTACCACATCCTGAATTTTAAAGGGCGTATTTGAAGTCACTATGCCTACTGCGCCATTGGCAACGGTTTCCCCATAATAACGACCATTAGCGTTATCAGCCTTAAGTATCCAGGGGTCTTGTGCCTGTGCCGTTAGAGAAATGATTATGAAAAAAAATATAAAAAATCCAGACGTAATAATTCTATAAATCATAACAAAATTTTAAAGCGCATATTTTTAAGGCCTCATTAAGCTGCGTGATTGATAGTTCTTCATAAAAACTACCGGCATTACCCGGTAGTTTTATTTACAAATCGTCTATTAATCATTACTTAGCATATCCAGGGTTCTGAATAAGCTTGGTATTGGCAAGATCAGTGAGCGGGATAGGCAAAAGTTCATTTTTATTTGCTGTAAAACCTTTAAATGCAAGTGTCGATGCTGCATCGCCCCACCTTACAAGGTCAAACCAACGGTGGCCTTCGGTCGCAAGTTCCAAACGGCGCTCGGCTTTAATGTTAGCCATTGTTGCTGCTACTGGTGCTAAGCCAACACGGGCACGCACTGCGTTTAATAAAGCAGCGGCCCTTGCAGCATCACCGCCGCCTTGTAATAAAGCCTCAGCTTCCATCAGGTAAGTATCGGCCAAACGTATTTCAATATAGTTGTTTGGAAAGTTTAGCGTAGAAGTACCTTGTGTTGGAATGTATTTGGTTAACGGAGCATATTTTAAAGTGAAATAACCTGTGTTCTGGTAGCTTGGTGAGTAGGTTGTGCCTCGTGCTGTAGTAAGGCTATCCATATTCAGTATGGTGTAACCATATCTTGGATCTTTAACACCACTGCCATCATATGGAGCAGTGAATGCGCTTACCAATTGTTTGGTAACGGGATTAAAGCCCCAGCCACCAGCATACACTGCGTCGGCATAATCCCTCGGGCCGATCATTTGTGTGTAAATATCGCCTTTGAATGTATTCCAGTTATTCCAGGTATAAGCCTGGTTTGGTGAAAAATTCCATTCAAAGATAGATTCACTGTTGAACTTATTATCCGGGTTGAATATCTGGCCAAAATTTGCCTGTAAATGATAGCCATAAATAGCGGTTGTACTACCTGGTGCACCATTTACTTTTGCCAGTTCAGTTGCTGCCTGGGTGTATTTTTTATCGTACAAATACACTTTACCAAGCAATGCAATTGCAGCGCCTTGTGTAACACGGCCCAGTTCACTGCCACTAACAGTTGCAGGCAGGTTAGGGATAGCAGCCTGCAAGTCAGCCTCAATTGAAGCGAAAACAGCGTCAGGAGCCGCTTGAGTTAGGCTGTAAATATCAGTAGCAGCCACCGGTTTGGTTATCAACGGAATATTTTTGAATAACCTTAGCAGATCGAAATTGTAGTGCGCACGCAGAAATGTAGCTTCGGCAATGTACCTGTTTTTAGTAGCGTCGCTCAACCCTGCAATAGAAGTAGTTTGCAGTACGTTAAGAATAGTGTTGGCCCTGCTCACACCTAAGAAATTGATTGGCCAGAAACCCTGCTGTGGCCCTGAACCCGAGGTAAACTGGTAATTATTGAACAACTGCCAGTCTGGAACGTCGCCTGAACCACCACCGCCAGCGTAGCAATCATCCGAAGCCGAGTTTAATGGTCCGCGCGGATCGGTATAAGTGCCATCCAAACCACCTGTTTCAGTTACCAGCGGGTCATAAGCCGCTGTCAGGCCAGCAAACGCCTCGTCGGGCGTAGAGTAATAGTTCGCCTGAAGAAACTCGCCCTTGGGGGTTGTTTCCAGGAAAGATTTTTTGCAGGATACTAATGTAAATAACCCCAGCAAAAAAATAGCCATATACTTAAGATCAATTTTTTTCATGATATAATATTTTTAATGGTTCAATAATTATAATGATACATCTAAACCAACGCGAATAATTTTAGCTTTAGGGTACACGCCCTGGTCAACACCACCAGATATTTCAGGATCGTAACCGTTATATTTTGTTATAGTGAACAGGTTATCACCACCTACGTAAACATGTATACGGCTAACATCCCATTTGCTGGTAAGAGATTTTGGTAATGTATAACCAAGCTGTAATGTTTTTATGCGCAGATAAGCACCGCTTTGCAGGTCGAAGCTTGACGGAGTATGGAAGTTGCCGTTCGGATCGGCATCTGTCAGCCTTGGATAGCTTGTATTGGTATTGCTTGGTGTCCAGGCATTTAGCGCAGCTATCGGGTAGTTAGCAGGTGTTACATCCAGACGACGATATTGTTGAAATATTTTGTTGCCCCAAACACCCTGGCCAAATACGTTAAGGTCAAACTGTTTGTAATTTACCGCAAAATTAAAGCCGTAATACCAGGTTGGAATCGGGCTGCCCAGGTTTTGACGATCGCTTGGGCCAATTGGGCCTACGCCTGTGGTGTTAGCATAGATCAGGTCACCAGGTTTAGCATTAGGCTGGAACAGGTTGCCGCTGGCATCTTTATACGCGTTTACCTGAGCCTGTGACTGGAATATGCCCGTTACTTTGTAACCGTAGAAATAGTTGATTGGCTCGCCAACTGAAATACGCTGGATGTTGGATGGGTTAGCTGCTTGCCAGTAGCCCGTAGTGATAAATGGAAGCACGTTCAGGTTTGTAACTGTGTTTTTATTGTAGGATATGTTTCCGTTTAATTTTACACTAAGGTCACCAAAATTATGGTTGTAGCCTAACTGTAATTCAACGCCTTTGTTAGTTATGCCGCCGGCATTTGAATATGGGGCGCTGCTAACACCTACGTATGCCGGAAGTGGTACCTGCATCAACAAATGATCGCTAACTTTTTTATAAAAATCAAGTGTGGCTGTAAGATCATGAAACATAGTAACGTCAATTGCTAAATCAGTTGATTTGTCCCGCTCCCACTGCAAATTCGGATTAGCCAATGTTTGCGGGCCGTAACCGGTAACCAATGTCTGGCTGCCTGCAGGGCCAAAAATATAGCTGCCGATACCGCTTACTACTGGCGAATATTGGAAAGGGGCCAATGCCAGCTCATTACCTAACACACCATAAGAAGCACGAACTTTCAAATAATCAATAAAGGTATTTTTAGGGAACCAGTCTTCTTTTGTGGCAACCCAACCTGCCGACACAGAAGGGAAAGTACCGTAGATGTTATTAGGACCGAATTTTGAAGAACCATCACGGCGAACACTACCCTGGATCAGGTATTTCTGATCATAATCATAAGTAACACGACCGAAATATGAAGAATGCGTAATGGGTTGGCTATCGCTGCCAGAACCAAATCGTTGTGCCTGGGGCAAGTTAAAATTGAATGAAGCCTGTTGATAAGTAGAAATAGGCTCGCCATAGTTGGTAG
>Ga0068871_100000582_pt1 | contig 25067 bp, 20 predicted proteins | sample KBSMisM72_FD_72750 | JGI IMG/M metagenome (GOLD analysis project Ga0068871, IMG submission 72750) | Miscanthus rhizosphere microbial communities from Kellogg Biological Station, Michigan, USA - KBS Miscanthus M7-2 | ecosystem: Host-associated > Plants > Roots > Rhizosphere > Soil ...
TAAACAATGCCTCGCTCTGCAGCCGCTACGTCAAAATTGCATGATTGCAGTAAGCGGGACAAAATGCTTTCCACATCTTCGCCTACATAACCTGCTTCGGTGAATACGGTAGCATCCACGATAGCAAAAGGTACATTGAGCAGTTTGGCAATAGTCTTTGCCAGCAGGGTTTTTCCCGTGCCGGTTTCACCGACCATGATGATATTGCTTTTTTCAATCTCAACATCATTCTCGGTGATTTTTTGCTGCAGTCTTTTATAATGATTGTACACGGCGACGGCGAGGACTTTCTTTGCATCGTCCTGACCGATCACGTATTCATCCAGGTAGCGCTTGATCTCGACTGGCTTTTTAACCGTCAGCTTAAACTGTGAAGACGGAGATGCATCATCCCTCACGATGAGCTCCTGCTGTATGATCTCCTGTGCATGCTCCACGCAGTTTTCGCATATATGCCCTTCCTGTCCCGCAATCAGGATTTTTACTTCGTCCCGGCTGCGGCCGCAAAAAGAACAATGAAGGGTATTTTTTGCCATTGCTTTAAATCTGGAGCAAAAATAATCAAGTTATCGGCGAAATCCAATCTTGTGGGTAAGACGGGAAGCGCCAGCAAGCCTAAAAAAACGTTATAAGGGTACTAAGCCCTCAGTGCGAAGCCTTTAAGCCTATAATTCCGTGCTGATATGATCGGCAATACCGTATTCAACCGATTCTTTGGCGTCCATCCAGTAATCGCGGTCAAAATCCTTCATGATCTGATCGAATTTTTTTCCACAATTCTCGGCCAGGATTTTAGCCGCAATTTCTTTTACGCGCTTGGTCTGGCGGGCCTGAATTTCCAGGTCCACACTCACGCCCTGAATATAACCGCCAAGGCTGGGCTGATGAATCATCACTTCACCATGAGGATAAATGAACCGTCTTCCCTTTACCCCGCCGCTCAGGAGCACAGACCCCATCGAAGCCGCAAGGCCAAGACAAATCGTGCTCACGGGGCTTTTCAGCATCTTCATGACATCGTAGATGGCCATGCCGCTTGTCACCATGCCGCCGGGAGAATTGATCAGGAATTTGATTTCCTTACCCTGCTGGTCGGCGTCGAGCAATAAGAATTTATTGATAATGTCTTTGGCTGAGCGGTCGTCTACAGGGCCCCAGAGCTGAACGGTACGGGAATCAAAGAAATATTTCTCCAGCTTCTTCATGAGCATGCCCGGATCCGTCTGTGGCTTGTCTTCTTTTTCATCCGGTTCATCATCAAGCCGGAAAGGTCTTACCGGGTATTTCGAGTATTTCATGGTATAGTTTAAAAATGATTAGTTCTCTTTCTTTTCTTTCCTTGGATTGATGACGAGTACTTCGTCGACCAGACCGTATTCTTTGGCTTCCAGTGCAGTCAGCCAGTAGTCACGATCAGAATCTTTTTCGATCTGTTTCGAGGTCTTGCCCGTGTGGAAAGCATAGATATCGTAAAGTTCTTTTTTAAGCTTACGGATCTCATTCACCGTAATCTCAATATCGCTGGCCTGGCCACCGATGCTGCCGCTGGGCTGGTGCATCATCACGCGGCTGTGCTTAAGCGCTGTTCTCTTTCCTTTGGTGCCCGCGCACATGAGCGTTGCTCCCATGGAAGCGGCCATGCCGATACAGATCGTTGCCACGTCCGGTGTTACATACTGCATCGTATCATACACACCGAGGCCGGAATAAACCGAGCCGCCCGGACTGTTGATGTACATCTGGATGTCGCGGTGACGGTCAGTGCTGTCAAGGAAGAGCAGCTGTGCGGTAATGATATTGGCCACTTCATCATTGATCGGGTAACCGAGGAAGATGATGCGGTCCATCATGAGCCGGCTGTATACATCCATCACGGCCACATTCATCGGACGCTCTTCGATGATGTTCGGGGTAAGACCGGTGACCTGATGTTTTGCGTAACTGTCTAATGTATTGCTGGACATGCCGAGGTGTCTTACGGCATACTTTTCAAATTCGGAATCAAGGTGCATAGTAGATTTTTTTCCCTGAGGATGGATTAACAGGAGTTTACCTTTCAAATCTCCGTCCAAACTTTTAAACTTCCAAAAACCTGACAGAGTTGCAGGTTACAACAAAAAATCCAGCACGGGGCTGGATTTTTTTAAATTATTCGTGGTGGTGATGACGATGTTCTTCGTTTAGCTTGTTGAATTCCTCTGCCGTGATGTCTTTATCAGCCGGCGATACCTGCGAGGCGACCCAGTCCAGCATTTTGTTTGTCCGGATATTCTGGTATGTCTCTTCAACAAACCTGCGGTCCTGCATCATCTTGGCGATATATTCTTCCACCCAGGGCTGATCTCCGCCCTGCGGAAGTCCTCCTAAATAAGAAAACAGTTGCCTGCGTGCAGCTTCCCGGATTTCTTCGGGTTTAACTTCGATCTGTTGTGCCTGTATGATTTTATCAGTGATGAGATTCCATTTAAGGGCGTTGGTGAAAGCCGGATACTCTGACTCGACTTCATCAGGCGTCTTCGGCTTTTCTCCGCCGTTCAACAGCCAGCGTTTGAGAAAGGATTCCGGAAATTCCACGTTGGTCTTATCCAGCAGCTCATGATAAAGCGTATGTTGGAGATTGTGGGATGACTGCTGTTTCCACTGATCCTCCATGTCCTTCTTCACCTGGTCGCGAAAGGCGGTTTCTGATTCTATAGTGAGGGCAGGATACACTTTCTTAAAAAAGCTTTCGTCAAGCGCTGCTTTTTCGAGCAGACCCACCTTGGCGATCACCATGTGGAAATATTTCGCTGCGTCTTCAGGTGAATCCTTGCTCAGTCCGAGATCCTGCAGTATCCAGTTTCTTTCTTTTTCTTCGAATGCAGTGCTGAGCTGAATGGTTAGCGCATCGCCGTTCTTTTTACCTGTCAGTTCTTTTCGGAATTCGGGAGAAAAATAACTCACCAGGAGGGAATTTTCCTTCGGCTTTGAGGCTTCCGCTTTTGTCTGCGTTTCGGTGGAACCGGCGGTTTCAGATTCACCGGATTTTTCTTCTGTCACTTCACCGCGGGCGTTGCTTTCCTGAAACGTAACGTTCAGCACGTTGTCGTCGCCGGTAACTACCCCGGGTTCGGTCATGGTTCCGTTTTTCTGTCTGAGCCTTTCCACTTCTTCGTTCACCATCTCATCGCTGACACGAATGATGTATCGGGTGGGATGAAGGGAAGACAGCACAGGCAGTTCGAAGTTTGGCTTAAGGCCCACTTCAAACGCAAAGGAATAATCCTGGGGCTGGGTCATGTTGATCTGGCTCGCGTCATTTTCCGGAAGGGGAAGCGGCTGGGCGAATATCTCCAGCTGTTCGGTACTGACATAGTCCGTTAGCTTTTTCTCCACGCTTTTCAGGATCTCATCCACAAAGACGGAATTGCCGTACATTTTTTTGATGAGGCTGGTTGGCACCATGCCTTTGCGGAATCCGGGAATGTTGGCTTTGCGTCCGTATTCCTTCAGAGATTTCTCGAAGGAAGGGAGGTAGTCGCTTTTTTCAATTTTGACTGTGATCTTGTCATTCAGCAGTCCGATGTTCTCTCTGGTAACCGTACCCATATGATTGTTTTTTTTGGCCCCGGCGCAGACGGTGATCCGGCCTTAAAAAGGGGCAGACCCGTTTTCTTCAAACGGGCTGCAAAGTTAAGTAAAAGGAGGGAAAAAATGGACCTCTGTGCGGGTGGAGGGACTCGAACCCCCATGCCTTGCGGCGTCAGATCCTAAGTCTGATACGTCTGCCAATTTCGCCACACCCGCTATTGATTGAACGAGAACCGGGTCCAAAACAGGCCGCGAAATTAGGGGATTTTGGTTCAGTTGCCTGTTAATCATTGGAAATTAAACTCCCGCCCTCGCAGAATGTTATATTGGAGACCGCGGCCCGGGGGCCGGTGGCCGGGAGCCGGTGGCCGTGAGCCGTTGACCGCGGGCCGTAGGCCGGTGACCGCGGGCCGGAAGCTGGGATCGTTAAGTGTAAAACTATCAATCGTAAACAGTAAATCGTTTATCAGTAATTGGTCTGGCCTTACAGCAATCAGCTTTCGAGCAATTGTCGGCCATCGGCTAACGGCCGACGACGAAACGGCCATCAATTAACGATCAACGATTTACGTTAATCTCCTTTAGCCCATGGGCTGAATTGACTATATTCGTTTAAATGGAAACTGTAGCCGCCATACCTGCCTATAATCTGACGGAGGATCAGGAGAAGAGACTGATCCTGAGGGAGTACCGTGCCCTCCTGCGTTCCCTGAAACCCAAGCTCAAGGCAGGCGACAAGGAGCATATCCGGGACGCCTTTGAAATGGCGGCGGAAGCCCACAAAACCATGCGGCGTAAAAGCGGCGAACCCTATATTCTCCATCCCCTGGCGGTCAGCCAGATCTGCGTGGAAGAGATCGGCCTCGGCGTACGGTCCACGATCTGTGCCCTGCTCCATGACGTGGTGGAAGACACCGACATCACCCTGGAAGATATTGAACGCGATTTTGGTAGCGAGATCGCCCGGATCGTGGATGGTCTGACCAAGATTTCCAATGTTATTGATGTAAATGCTTCCCAGCAGGCGGAAAACTTTAAAAAAATCCTGCTTACCCTGACGGACGACCCCCGTGTGATCCTTATCAAACTGGCAGACAGGCTGCACAATATGCGGACCCTCGACAGTATGAAGCGCGACAAACAGCTGAAGATCGCCTCGGAGACCGTCTACGTTTTTGCTCCGCTGGCCCACCGGATGGGCCTTTATAATATCAAGACCGAACTCGAGGATCTCGCGATGAAATACCTCGAGCCCGAGGAATACAAGGAAATTGCCCGAAAGCTCGCGGAAACCAAGCGGGAACGTTCGCGTTATATCAATGAATTCATCAAGCCCCTGCGGGAGCAGATGGAGCATGCTCATTTCGATTTTGAGCTTTATGGCAGGCCAAAAAGCATTCATTCCATATGGACCAAGATGCGCAAGAAGGGCGTAACCTTCGAAGAAGTATACGACCTCTTTGCGATCCGCATTATCATCAACTCTCCGCCGGAAAGAGAAAAAGCCGATTGCTGGAAAGTCTATTCCATCATTACGGACGAATACACACCTTCTCCCGAGCGGTTGCGGGACTGGCTCAGCAATCCCAAGTCTAACGGATACGAAGCCCTGCATACGACCGTGATGGGCCCCCAGGGGAAATGGGTTGAGATCCAGATCCGGTCCAAACGCATGAATGAGATCGCGGAAAAAGGACTTGCCGCACACTGGAAGTACAAGGAAGGCGCAAACGACGAAAGCCGTTTCGATAAATGGTTCCAGCAGATCCGCGAAGTCCTGAACATGGAGGACAATGATTCCATCAATTTCCTCCAGGATTTCAAAATGAGTTTTCTGGCGGAAGACATCTACGTCTATACGCCAAAGGGAGACGTAAAAATGTTGCCTACGGGTTCCACAGCACTCGACTTCGCATTTTCCATTCACAGTAAGATCGGTGAGCAATGTATCGGCGCCAAGGTCAATCACAAACTGGTTCCCATAAGTCATAAACTGCGGAGCGGCGACCAGGTGGAAATTATCACATCCAGCAAACAGCGACCCACAGAAGACTGGATAAATTATGTGGTCACGGCCAAGGCAAAGAGCAAGGTGAAGGATGCGCTGAAAGATGAGAAAAGGAAAATTGCGGACGAGGGAAAATACATGGTCCAGAAAAAACTTGAAAATTTCGGGGCGGCCTATCATCAGCATAACATCGATACGCTGATGAATTTTTACAAGTTGAATTCATCGCTTGATTTTTTCTATCAGGTGGCCGTGAAAAATATCGATCTGAAAGAACTCCGCGAATTCCAGCTTATAGGCGACCGCCTTGAACCGCCCAAGCCCCTGCGTGTGGCAGTCGAAACCAAGCCTGAAGTAAGTTTTACCCCGGGCCCGCGCAAGGATACCGAGCTGATTATTTTTGGTGAAAGCAGCGACAAGATCGTCTATACGCTCGCCAACTGCTGTAAACCCATTCCCGGCGACGACGTTTTTGGTTTTGTCACGACAGGGAAGGGGCTGACCATTCACCGGACAAATTGTCCCAATGCCACCCGCCTTCTGTCTAACTACAGTCACCGTGTGGTTAAAACCAAATGGGCGAAGAACAAGGAAATTTCATTCCTGACCGGTGTGCGCATCGTCGGCCTCGACGACGTGGGCGTCATCAACAAAATCACCAACCTTATTTCAGGCGAACTCCGCATCAATATCAATGCCCTGACGGTGGAAGCAAAAGAGGGATTGTTTGAAGGAAGTATCAAAGTATATGTTCACGACAAAGAAGAACTGGATGAACTGGTGCGTCGCCTCAAACAACTGACGGGCATTCACTCCGTGGACCGCTTCGATACGGAGGCCCCGCCCGGATAAAGCGGATTTCACAGGCTCCTCCTCCGCCTGTTTAACCGTTCAGTGTAAATCGCCTATTTTTGCCCCTCGGTTTAAAAATCCTGATGATGGTTGATGTTATTTTAGGTCTTCAGTGGGGCGATGAAGGGAAGGGAAAGATTGTAGATTTTTTTGCTCCGCGATACGATATGATCGCAAGGTTCCAGGGGGGACCAAATGCCGGTCATACACTGTATGTAAACGATAAGAAAGTAGTTTTACACCAGATACCGTCAGGTATTTTTCACGAGAATACCATCAACCTGATTGGCAACGGTGTGGTACTCGATCCGGTCACCCTGCGCAGGGAGTGTGAATCCGTAAAAAGTTTCGGGATCGATTACCGGAAGAACCTTTACATTTCACAGAGAACGCATCTCATCCTGCCGACTCATCGTGCGCTGGACAAGGCTTCTGAACTTTCAAAAGGCAGTGATAAGATTGGTTCCACGCTCAAAGGCATCGGCCCGGCATATATGGACAAAACCGGGAGAAATGGTTTACGCGTCGGGGACCTCCTGGACAAGGATTTTGACGCTCATTACAAACTGTTAAGGCAAAAGCACCAAAAGTTGCTTGATTCGATGCATTTCCAGGAAGATCTGTCTGAAATGGAAAAGGAATTTCTGGACGCGCTCGACTTTCTTCGTCAGTTCAAAATTGTACCGGGAGAATATTTCATCAATGAAAAGATCAGCCAGGGTAAAAAAGTACTTGCAGAGGGCGCTCAGGGAAGTATGCTGGACGTAGATTTTGGCACATTTCCCTTTGTTACTTCTTCCAATACCATTTCTGCAGGGGTATGTACGGGTCTAGGTATCGCTCCCCAGCTGATACGTGAGGTGATTGGCGTAACCAAAGCCTACTGCACCCGTGTGGGAGGCGGACCTTTTCCTACCGAACTGGAAGACGAAACCGGTGAAAGGCTGCGCAAAGCGGGCAGTGAATTCGGGGCGACAACGGGAAGGCCAAGACGATGCGGCTGGATCGATCTGGTGGCGCTGCGTTATGCCTGCATGATCAACGGCGTGAGCCGCCTGGTAATGACTAAAGCAGACGTGCTCGATGATTTTGATCAACTCGACATGTGTACTGGTTACAGGATGGAGGGCAAAACGTCAGAAGAAGTGCCGTTTCAGATGCTGCAACAGCGGATTGAGCCTGTATTATCCACATTCAAAGGCTGGAAAAAGGACATCACCAGGATCAGCAGTTATGACGCGCTGCCGGAGGAAATGAAAACATATATAACTTTTATTGATAGCTATCTGAAGGTTAACGTTTCATATATCTCCAACGGGCCCGCCCGTCATCAGTTGATAGAAAAATAATACCGTCCCGGAGGGCTCTAAATTCTTTCCAGAAAAATTTGGAGGTTTAAAAACTTCGCTGAAATTTTACAATCATAATCTTATTGGAATATGGCACCAAAATCTGATAAGGAGAAAAAGGATTCAAAAAAATCCGCGCCTGCTTCTTCCAAACCAACTGCAAAGCCGTCCGCTAAGAAAGCGAAAGACGAGGATGAAGACGATGAGGATGAAGATGAATCTGAATCTCCCAAAACCACTGCAAAGAAGGCAACCAAGGCTGCGACGTCGAAGACGAAGAAAAAAGACGACGACGGGTTAGATGATGACGATGACGCAGATGACGCGGAAGGAGAAGATGAAGTAGACGAATGGGATAAGGTGGAGGAAGAAGAAGAATGGGATCCGGACTTCGACGAATTCGACGTGCCCCGTTCTAAAACCAAAAAAGCTGCAACAGGAAAAAAACCTGCCAAAGGCGACGACGACGACCTCGGTCTCGACGACGACTACAAGAATATGGATCTTTTCAACGACAGCGGTTTTGATGATGAGGAAGAGGATTTCTAACGGTCAAGCACATGGCCAGCCGCCGCTTTGTCTCGTTTCCTTTTACCAATCCTGATATTGATAAAGAAAAGGTGTTAAACTGGCTTTCCCGGTTCGACATCTTTTGTTATTTGGACAACCAGCACTATCCTTCGGCTGAAGACGGGTTTGAAGCATTGGTCGCAGCCGGCGCACGAAACCGGATAATATCCTCTTCCGGTCATGCATTCACGGATCTGAAGAATTTCTCAGATCATGAAGAGGACTGGCTCTTCGGTCATTTTTCTTTCGACCTGAAATCTGAAACAGAAAACTGCCCTTCGCATCTTCCCGATCCCATCGGATTTCCCGAGCTTTTCTTTTTTGTTCCCGAAATTATCCTGCTCGTTTACGAGGACCACATGGAGATCGGTCTTCATGGAGACACACACTTAGAAATTGCGGAGGAAATCGCCACCGTAAAACCACAGGGACAACGCTCATCCGGCAAGGCAGCAGGCATTCGTCCGCGTATCTCCAAGACAACTTATCTGTCGCAGCTCTCTGCACTGCAGGAACATATCCACCGCGGCGATTGCTACGAGATTAATTTTTGTCAGGAATTTTTTGCAGATGCCACCGGTATCGATCCGCTCGTCCTGTATAAATCGATGCAGAAAGTTTCTCCGAATCCTTTTTCTGCGTTTTACAGAATAGCCGACCGTTACCTCCTCTGCGCGAGCCCCGAAAGATTCCTGAAAAAAACAGAGGACAGAATTATTTCACAACCTATCAAGGGTACAGCACCACGGGATCCTGCTGATCCGCTACATGACCGGTCGCTGCGGGAAGCACTTGCGGCAAGCAGCAAGGATCAGGCGGAAAATGTAATGGTAGTGGACCTCGTACGAAATGACCTGTCCAAAATCTGCTTAACAAATTCTGTAAAAGTGGATGAACTCTTCGGCATCTACAGCTTTCCCCAGGTTCACCAGATGATTTCCACCATCTCGGGAAAACCGTCGCCGGAAATGGATTGGACCGATATGATACGCCATACTTTCCCCATGGGTTCCATGACGGGTGCGCCAAAAAAAAGTGTGTTGGAACTGATTGAGAAATACGAAAAAACAAGGAGGGGATTGTTTTCCGGTGCGTTGGGGTATGTAAAACCAAACCGTGACTTTGACTTCAACGTGGTGATAAGAAGCATTCTCATCAATCAGGCAGACAAACGCCTTTCTTTTTTTGCCGGATCGGGCATCACGGCAGGCAGTGATCCGGAAAAAGAATATGAGGAATGTCTTATCAAAGTGGCTGCGCTGGAACGCATAATAAAAAACCCGTCCGCAGACGGGCCCCTTCATCACAATTTATTTTAAGGGAGTTATTTCCTGTCAAGGCCGGCCATACTGTTTTCGGCTTCAGACCCATTTTCAGCCAGCAGAGTCTGAACCGATTCGTTCAGGATCTGGTATTTGTTGGCAATGAAAAGATCCATTTTATCTGCCGGCAGCTTCATTTCGTACGTGTTGTTGGCGCTGGCCATCACTTTGTCAAACTCGGGATTGTACCGGTTGAATTCAGAAGGTTCCATCACCACATATTTTGCTACAATACCGGCTGCATACTTTCCGGAAACCTTTAAAGTTTTTGCAGAAGCAAGTTCATCCTTACTCAGGTTACGGCTAAAGACCATAAGGGCTGATCCCGAAAGCTGATCGGCCGCTTCGGCTTTGGTGAGGGTAGTCACACTTCCCTGTCCTTCGAAAGTATACTGAGTGGCGATGAATTTTTTTACATGCGTCCTCGATTCTGCAGGCAGGTAATACTGCAGGTGCCAGAAATCCCTGCTATGGCTTCTGCGGATGGCGCTGTTTACATTCCCGGTACCACCGTTGTAAGCGGCAATCACCAGGAGCCAGTCACCCAGTTCTGCATAAAGATCCCGCAGATAAAGGGCAGCTGCACGCGTACTCTTTCTGTAATCTTTGCGCTCATCGACTTTGCGGTTCACTTTAAGTCCCAGGACCCGCGCGGTGGAAGGCATCAGCTGCCAGGGTCCTACGGCGCCGACTCCGGAAAGGGCCGTTGCTTTGAGGTTGGATTCAATAACTGCCAGGTATTTGAGTTCGGATGGTAGTCCGTATTCTTTCAGGATGCCATCGATAAGGTTGAAATAAGGTCTGCCCCACGATTTCATATCTTCCATTTCCTGCCTGTTCCGGGACATAAAATCCTGGACATAGCTGATCGCCCGGGGATTCAGACGGACACCGTTGGGTCCGTTAACCGATGACAGAAAGAGATTGGTAAAACCGGCTTTGATGTCGGTCGTATCGATGGGTATGTCAAGGGCCACAAAAGTCTTGTCAGTTTTCAGGGAATTAGCCTTTCCGGTCACCAAAAAGGCAATGAAAGCCATGCCCAACAATAAAAGTCTTTTCATTCTTTTAATGCTTAAAGATTTATGAACCGGAAAATCCGGGACATAAATTTTTCAAGGGATGGATTACGGATGGAATTGACCGGAACGGCAAGGGTTCCGGGAGAAAGTGGATGGTTTATGGTTGATGGTATATGGTATTTCCATAAACCATCAACTATTTACTATCCACCAACACTTAACTCAGGCATTTCGAAGGACTTATACTGTTTCATCAGTTCGTGGGAGAACTGAAGTAAAGATAATTCCTGAAAACGGTAAGTCATAGCCTGCAATCCAAAAGGCATGCCGTTTGTATGGGTGAAAATTGGCAGGGAAATGCCGGGAATGCCAACCAGATTTGCATAAACAGTATACAAATCAGCCAGATACATGGCAACCGGATCTTTGGATTTATCACCTGCATGAAATGCCGTGGTCGGCACTGTGGGAGTGAGAATTATATCAAAGTCTTTGAATATCAGCTCTGTGCGTTCTGTTAAAATTTTACGCACTTTTTGGGCCTGGTTAAAGTAGGCATCATAGTAGCCTGCGCTTAACACAAAGGTTCCCAACAGGATACGTCTTTTTACCTCTTTTCCGAATCCCCCGGAACGGGACTTACTGTAGAATTCCGGGAAACCTGCTTTCTCCGGCGTCCGGTAACCGTACCGAACTCCGTCGAAACGGGAAAGATTGGAAGAGGCCTCTGCCGTAGTGAGGATATAATAGGCGGGGACGATATAGTCGAGAAGGTCGAACTGAATTTCTTCCACCTTATGGCCCTGTTCCCGGAGCTCGCTTATCAGTTGTTTAAACCGGTGCCTGATCTCAGGATCCAGGGAGGGGTGGTCCAGGGCCTCACGGAGGATAGCGATTCTTTTGGGCCCCTGGCTGTCTTCCAGCGCCCCGGTATACGCGGGCACGGGCAATCTGGAGGAGGTGGCGTCCATGGGATCAAAACCGGACATGACTTCGAGAGCCAGGGCCAGATCCCCGACATTCCGTCCAAATACGCCGATCTGGTCAAAAGAAGATGCATAGGCTATAAGCCCGTAGCGCGAGATTCTTCCGTAGCCCGGCTTGAATCCGATAACACCACAGAAATCTGCCGGCTGGCGGACAGAGCCGCCCGTATCGCTTCCCAGTGCAAGCATACAGAGTGAGGCCTGAACGGCCACGGCAGAACCACCGGATGAACCGCCGGGTACCCTGGACGGGTCCAGTGCATTTTTTGTCCGGCCGTAAAAAGAATTTTCATTGCTTGACCCCATGGCAAATTCATCACAGTTCAGGTGTCCGATAAGGATCGCTTCTTCGTCAAGCAGTTTTTGAATGGCCGTGGCATGATAAAGAGGTTTAAATCCCTGCAGTATTCCTGAACCTGCGGTGACCGGCTGGTCTTTGATACAGAGTACGTCCTTTACACCGATGATTACACCGTGAAGACGTCCGGTTTTATGACCTGCTTTTCTAAGGCTGTCCAGCCGCCCGGCGGTTTCCAGCGCTTCTTTTGCATATACCCTGACGTAGGCATTCAGATCCGCCATGCGGCTGATCCTTTCCAGGTACCAGGAAACTGCTTCCTGGCAGGAAATGGAACCTTGTTTCAGGCCTTCCTGATAATCATGTATGGAACTGAAGGAAAACAAATAAATTTTTCAGATATGCCGGTCCTGTTTACTGTGGGTTGGACGGAGCGGAGGTGTTGGTATTTGATTTTGGTGGTTCATTCATACCTTCTTCAAATTCCTTCTTCACGTTGTTTTTAGCGTCGTTGAATTCGCGCATGCCCTTTCCGAGGCCCCGCATAAATTCGGGGATTTTTCTGCCACCGAAAAGTATCAGGACAGCAAGAATGATCAGGATCCATTCCGAACCGCCCGGTGCGGAAATCAGAAAGAGACACTGTAGAAAATAGCTGAGCATAATCATTGCATTTTATGTTGTAAAGGTACACCTATTGAAAATAAAAAAGCGGAGGCCGAGGCTTCCGCTTTTCATATTAACAGCTGATTATTTTAACCAACGATTCTTTTTTCCTTGATCCTTGCACTCTTTCCGCTGCGTTCGCGCTGGAAGTACAATTTGGCACGGCGAACACGGCCTACTTTGTTTACGGAAACGGATTCGATATGCGGCGAAAAAGCCGGGAAGGTTCTTTCCACGCCTACTGCATCGGAAATCTTCCGGACAGTAAAGGTTGCGGTCAGGCCCACACCCTGTCTTTTGATCACATCGCCTTTAAAACTCTGGATTCGTTCCTTGTTCCCTTCCAGGATCTTGTAGTTAACGGTGACATTGTCTCCGGCCTTGAATTTCGGGAGATCTTTCTTGGAGCTTAACTGTTCGTGGACGAATGCAACTGCCGCGTTCATAACAATGATTTTTGGGGATGCAAAAGTAACTGAATTTCGGGTATTTTCAAAAACATATTCCGGTGGCCGGTAGCCGTGGGCCGTGAGCCGTAGGCCGTTGGCCGGTAGCCGTTGGCCGGTAGCCGTTCGCCGTTAACCGATATACGATGAACGATACTCGATTAACGTCCAACGATTATCTGGCTACATTGACCGCTCTCTTCTCACGTATCACGGTAACTTTTATCTGACCCGGATAAGTCATTTCTGTCTGTATTTTCTGCGCGATCTCAAAACTGAGCTTGTCGCTGTCTCCGTCCGTCACGCGGTCGGATTCCACGATCACCCTCAGTTCCCTGCCCGCCTGGATAGCGTAGGCTTTTTCTACACCAGGGTAGGTAAGTGCCAGATTTTCAAGGTCTTTTATCCTCTGCAGGTATTGCTGCATGATCTCACGGCGGGCTCCCGGACGGGCGCCGCTGATGGCGTCACAGGCCTGGATGATCGGAGCGATCACATATTGCATTTCAACCTCATCATGGTGTGCCCCGATGGCGTTCACTACGGCCGGGTTTTCGCCATATTTTTCGGCAATCTTCATTCCCAGCAGGGCGTGGCTCAGCTCGGTTTCCTCGTCGGGAACCTTGCCAATATCGTGTAAGAGACCGGCCCGCTTGGCCAGTTTGGGGTTAAGTCCCAGCTCCGAAGCCATGATGGCGCAGAGATTGGCCACTTCGCGGCTGTGCATCAGCAGGTTCTGACCATAAGATGAACGGAAACGCATTTTACCCACGATGCGGACAAGCTCTTTATGGAGGCCGTGGATTCCGAGTTCGATCACGGTGCGTTCACCAATTTCAATTACCTGTTCTTCGATCTGACGCTTGGTTTTTTCAACGACCTCCTCAATGCGGGCAGGGTGAATACGTCCGTCGGCCACCAGGCGTTGTAGGGAAAGCCTGGCGATTTCCCTTCTGAGGGGATCAAATGAAGAAAGTACAATGGCTTCCGGGGTATCATCTACGATGAGGTCGACACCCGTTGCCGCTTCCAGGGCGCGGATATTTCTTCCTTCACGGCCGATGATCTGGCCTTTGATCTCATCGCTTTCCAGGTTAAATACGGTAATGGAATTTTCAATTGCCTGCTCGGCGGCCGTACGCTGAATGCTCTGGATAATGATTTTCCGGGCTTCCTTATTGGCCTTTTGCTTGGCGTCGTCAATGATTTCCTGCTGTAATGCCAGCGCCTGGGTCTGCGCTTCCTGTTTGAGGCTTTCGATCAGCTGGGCCTTGGCTTCTTCTCCGGTAAGGCCGGCAATTTTTTCAAGCCTGCGGATATGTTCTTCCTGGTGCTTTTCCAGTTCGTTCCGCTTGTGGCTGACGACGTCGATCTGCCGGTTCAGGTTTTCTTTGATGGTTTCGTTTTCCTTTCCCTGTTTGTCCAGACTTTCCAGGCGCTGATTGATGCTTTGTTCTTTTTGCTTTATCCTCATTTCAGAGTCGGCAATCCGCCGGTTTCTCTCCAGGACTTCCTTTTCGTGTTCGGATTTAAGCTGTACAAATCTTTCCTTGGCTTCAAGCAGCTTTTCTTTCTTTAAGGTTTCTGCGGAAAGCTGGGCGTCGGAAAGGATTTTCTGGGATTGCTGGTTGGCTTCGTCTATCTGTTTTTTTGTGTTCTTCGAAAAAATCATTCTACCCGCCAGGATACCCACGGCGAGACATATGACGGCAATTATGATGGATATAACGGTTGAATCCATGGAAACTTGAGTTTAGAAAGTTCAGAATCATATTTTTAACGTCCAGGCGGCAAGAATGGACGGGTAGCGAAGATAAGGCATTTTATGCAGGGGAATGTGTAGCCGTTGGCCGCTGGCCGTGGGACGTAAGCCGTGAGCCGTGGGCCGGTGATCGCAGATCGTAGATTGCAGATCGTTTATCGGTTTGGTCAGTCAACTGTCAACTGTCAACTGTCAACTTTCATCCGTCATCCGTCATCCGTCAACCGTCATCCGTCATCCGTCATCCCACCATCACCCTGTCCAGCTGCTCTTCGAGTTTAGAAAGAGTCTCCGAAATCTCGGGCGAGGACTCATTCCCGGATTGGGCCTGGGTGGCGAACCAGAGAATGACCATGGACACATAGTCCTGCATGTCCTTGCCGGCAAACTGGGTTTTAAACTCTATAATCTTGTCGTTGATTGTCTTTAGAGTGGAACGGACGGTGCCCTCGTCCTCCGGTTTGAGGCGGATCCGGTAGGACCGGTCGCCGATAACAATATTAATTGGTATGAGCTCTTGCATGTTCCGGGATCTTGTTTTAACTTTAAAAAATCAGGTTAAAGTTCATCCGAAGTTAAGCGAAAGTTTACGGTTAGAACGGCAGCCTGAATCTGAAGACCAATTTTTCGTATCCAAATCCAGTACCTATGTTCTTGAAAATCAAGTCTCCGAATTTTATTGACCGGCTCAGCCTCGAAGTTCATCAAGCTCAGAAATCTTTATTGAGGGCAGTTTTAAAAGACGACAGCGGCAGTATTTGCAGCGTGCTGCAGAAAGAGCTCAGCTTCGGCCAGCAGTTTCTTGACTGGGAAGGCCTCAGCGAACTGCCTTATGGCGTGTATACCCTGGAAGTTTCTCAGGGAGCCGATGAAATGAAGATGAAACTGGTGAAGAGAGTTTGAAACCAATTATTCCTGTAGCAGGGCGATGCACTTGTCAATTTCCCTGACATATTGGTTTAGCTTTTTTTCCATCAGCTTTTTTTCGTCTTCTTCTAAACCCCTTCCCGATAACCGGAGCGTTTCGGCCTGGAGCCGGAATTTTTCCGCATCGCGCATCAGCGATTCATTGCGAACCTGCATTTTTTTCAGGTCGTCCTTAAGCCTTTCGTTTTCTTTCTGCAGGGACTGGTATTGTTTCAGCAGCGAGAGGACTTTTTCATGTACTCTTTTCAGCTGGAGCTCCGGTTGGGCCATGAAAGGAATTTTTTTTTGAGTGGTTTATTTCCTGATCTCCGCTTTCAATTCCTCTTCCGCTGTTTTCATAATCCGGTTCATCATGCCATCAATTTCCAGGTCGGTAAGCGTTTTTTCACTATCCAGAAAGGTAAAACTGATGGCGAGGGATTTTTTGTCCTTACCCAGTTTTTCACTTTCAAAAATATCGAATAGTTGCAGTCCGCGCAATTTTTGCAGGCCGATGCCAAGTACGGTTTTCTCTACTGTTTCGAAGGGAAGGGATTTTTCTACGATGAGTGCCAGATCGCGGTTTACCGGATTCTGTTTCGGAAGTTCAGTGAAAAGGATCGGGTTTACCGAAGACAGTTCCGTAAGCAAGTCCCAATAAATATCCGCAAAAAATACCGGTTGGCGAATTTCAAATTTTTTAAGGATTTCAGGGTCAACTTCCCCGACGGACAGAACGGTCTTCCCATTATTCCGGAATTCCTGCACGAGCGAAAGTTTGGGATACCTGACTGTCTGTATTTCAACGTCAACGGAAGCCAGCGAACAGATGGCGGCGCATATTCCTTTGAGATAATAAAAGTCGGACGCAGCCGCCTTACCCTTCCAGCTTTCCCTGCTCTGGTTACCGGTAATATAGAGCGAACAGTGGTTCGTCTCTTCGTAGTCTCCTGTTCCGCGGGAGGCATAGGTTTTCCCAAATTCGAAAAATTTAAGGTCCTGGTTTTTTCGGTTCAGGTTCCACGCAACGGATTCAAGTCCTGTTTCCAGCAGGGAAGGCCTTAGTATATCCAGGTTGGCGCTGAGGTTGTTGATCATCCCGACCGCGGTCTGCAATTCCCTGTCATCAAAATAGGCGCTGTTTGTAATGGAGTTGGTAAATATCTCATAGAAACCAAGTCCGGTAAGAAATCCGGCTAGCTTTTCCTGCAGCGCGGCGGAAGCCCGGCCTGTCTCCACGGATGGCGAAATGTGTATGGATGCGGGGATCTCAATCTGATCATATCCGTCGATGCGCATGATTTCTTCCACGAGATCAGCAGCCTGTACGACATCCACCTTATGATAAGGAACGGCCACGAGCAACTCCTCCGGCGATTCACGGATGATATCGAATCCAAGACTAATGAGAATATTTTTGATCGCCGAAACGGGATAATCCTTTCCACTGAGTTTTTTCAGATAAGCATAACGGAGAAGAACCTCCGTTTTTTTTCGTGGTTCAGGATATACGTCGACCAGAGGAGAGCTGATTTTTCCGCCAGCCAGTTCTACGATCAGTGTGGCCGCCCTGATCAGGGCAGGTACTGTTCCCGAAATATCCATGCCTTTTTCAAAGTGCACAGCTGCTTCCGTACGGAGGCCGTGACGGAAAGAAGTACGACGGATTGATGCGGGACTAAACCAGGCAGCTTCAAGAAAAAGTTCTGTGCTCTTCTCTGTAATGCCGCTGTCCAGTCCCCCGAAAACGCCCGCTATACAAATGGGTGATTCTGCATCGCAGATCATGAGATCTTCTGCTTCGAGCTTTCTCACTTTTTCGTCGAGTGTTGTGAAGAGTGTCCCTGAGGGTAGGTTCTTCACGATGATTTTTTGTCCCTTTATTTTGGTTGCATCGTAGGCATGCAGCGGCTGGCCGGTCTCCTGAAGAACAAAATTGGTAATGTCCACGACATTGTTGATTGGTCTTACGCCGACGGCTTTCAGTTTTTCTTTGAGCCAGTCGGGCGATTCACTGATCCGGAATCCTGAAACGGAGATTCCGGAAAAGCGCTGGCAATCCTTCCTGTTCTGAATTTCCACGGTTATACGCGGTGAAAGCGGTTCCTTCTGATTCAATTCCGCCGTTGGTACCCGGAGATGATAATCCTTTTTATCGCGGTGCGAAAGAAAAGCGCACAGTTCGCGGGCAGCGCCCATGTGGCTCATCGCATCCATGTGATTTGGGGTAAGTCCTATTTCAAAAATAAAATCCGAATAAGGTTTGAAGTATTCAGAAACCGGTTGTCCTGGTTTCAGGTCAGTCGGCAACACCAAAATGCCCGCGTGGTCCTTACCAAGTCCGATCTCGTCCGGTGCACACAGCATGCCCTGGCTTTCAACGCCCCTGATTTTCGCGGCCTTAATACGGAATGGTTCCCCGGATTCGGGGTAGAGAGTGGTTCCTATGGGCGCCAGTACAACTTTTTGCCCGGCTTCCACATTGGGAGCACCGCAAACGACCTGCAGGATTTCAGATCCTCCCGTATTGATACGGGTGATTTTCAGTTTGTCGGCATTTGGATGCGCTTCGGCAGAAATCACTTCAGCCACGATCAGACCTTCCAGGCCGCCGGGAATGGATTCATAAGGGCGGAGGGACTCCACTTCGAGTCCAACGGAAGTCAGGATCCGTGACACGGATTCAGGATCGGGCCGGGGATGGAGGTTTTCGGGCAGATAATCACAGAGCCATTGGTAACTGAGGGTCATTTCAAATGCTTTGGGCCGGTAAAGATAAATGTTCAACCGGAAGCCGGAGCAGGGTAGAAAAAGGGTCTCCCGAAACGGGAATATTTTCGGCCGGGAGGCTGTTTTTTTTAACAAGGCATCCAAAAACCGTGGCATGATTTTCACTTTTCAGACTATAAAGCTTTGTTAATCGTTTACTAATAGACTTTACCTGAGTATGGAAAAACGATCCAAAAGAAAAAGAACGACCATGAAAAACATCTACCTCTTTGCCATTCTGTCCGGGGGACTTTTCCTGGGGGCCTGCGGACCTTCGCAGTATGCCACCCAACCGGCTCCTCAACCGGCGCCCCAGCCGGCATATTATGATCCGGGACCTTCGGAAGATATCTCATACCAGTCCTTTTATGACCAGCTTTCCCCTTATGGAAACTGGATAAGCTATCCGGGCTACGGATATGTGTGGAGGCCCAATGCGGGTCCCGATTTCAGGCCCTATTTTACCAATGGGAACTGGATGTATACCAATGCGGGATGGACCTGGGCTTCAGATTATAACTGGGGCTGGGCTCCCTTTCACTATGGCCGCTGGTTCTATGAAAACGGCTATGGATGGATGTGGGTTCCCGGAAATGAGTGGGCTCCGGCCTGGGTGAGCTGGCGCGGTGGCGGGGACTATTACGGATGGGCTCCTCTCGGGCCGAGGGTTTCCGTGGATATGGCCATGAGCAACTACAATCCGCCGGCCTATTACTGGAACTTTGTGCCTAACCGTTATATCGGTTCACCGCATTGGCATAACTACTATGTAAATGGTGCGAGGAACGTCACCATCATCAACAACACCACCATCATCAACAACTATAGTGGCACGGACCGTCACCGCTGGGCTTATGCTCCGGGTCCCGACCCCAATGAAGTGAGAAGGGTGAGCGGCAATAATATTTCAACCGTACAGATCCGCTCTGCCAATCAGCCGGGTGCGCGTTATAGCGGCAATCAGTATGCGATCTATCAGCCCCGGGTATCCGGGACAACAGCTACCCGCGGCAACGATGCCGGCAGACCGGCAGCACCTGTTCGTTATGAAAATTTCAGCAATGTGCGTCCTTCGGAACAGAACCCGGCTTATAGTAATCCGCCGGCAAACAATGCTCCAGTCAATACCAGGCCGGCCAACAACCCGCCCGTTAACCCGCGGCCCGCAGCAGCGGCTCCGGTAAATAATGCTCCGGTAAACAACGGTCCGGTGAATAACGCTCCGGTGAATAACGCTCCGGTAAATAATGTTCCGGTAAACAATACGCCGGTAAATCCGCGACCTGTGGCACCTGCGCCGGCCAACAATAACCCGGTAAACAACGTGCCGGTGAATAATTCACCCGTAAACCCGCGCCCTGCAGCACCCGCCCCGGGGAACAGTACGCCTGCTGGCAATGTTCCGGCAAACACACCGGCAAACAATGCCCGGCAGGGAACGGGCAACACCCCTTATCAGGATCACCTCGACCGTTACAAAAATCAGCCGTCAGGTAATCCCCAGGGTGCAAGACCAACAGGTCAGCCTGCACAGCGTCAGCCTGCACAGCAGACTCCGCAGAGCGCACGCCCGGACAATACCCGTCCTGCACCGGCTCCTGCCCCTGTCGGGAATACGGTACCTGTGCAAAACCCTTCTCCAAGGGAACAGACAGGCGGCCGCCCTGCCGGTACCGGAAATACGGGAACTGCACAACCGGTTCAGCGCGCTTTACCCAACGAGGAGAAGTCAAAGGAGCAGCCACACCCTGTAAAGACGAGGGAAGCCGAATAAAAAATACAGATAATATTTTCTTTCATATGTTCCCCTTCAGCCCCGTGAAGGGGACTTTTTTTACCGGTCTCCCCAGATGGTTTCTTTTTAACTTAACAAAATTTTTAGGGCAGATTTTTTGTGCACAGACGGTGTGTATTTCTTCCGCCGTAAAGAGAAAAACTTTTTTAAATTGTGGATACCCTCTAGGGAATTGGTGGATAAACCCGGCTATCCTGTGCATAAACCCGTGCATTGGATGGTAATAAATTAAAAAAATGAAAACATCCCATACGCGAAGCAATGCCCGTTATATTCGCCCTCCCGATACTTTTTCTTAATATTCGGATCACCGTAGCGTAACTATTTCTTAATTAAGGCTGCTACTCGTTAGTAGGCAAACCACCGGATTCATGGAGCTCACCAATTTGAACAAAGACAGAAAACTGCGTCGCAAATCCCCCCTTGATATCAGCACCATGATGTTCGGTAAAGTGCCTCCCCAGGCAAGGGAGCTGGAGGAAGCTGTGCTGGGTGCGATCATGCTTGAAAAGACCGCTTTCGATACCGTGGTAGAGATCCTCAAACCTGAATGCTTTTATGTTGAAAGTCATCAGCGCATCTACCTTGCCATGCAGTCGCTGGCGCAAAAAAGTCAGCCGATCGATATGCTTACCGTGGTCGAGGAACTGCGTTTCCGGGAAGAATTGGAAATGACAGGGGGGCCTTACTACGTTACCCGTCTTACCAACGCCGTGGTGTCCGCCGCCAATATAGAAGCCCATGCGCGTATTATCCTGCAGAAATTCATACAGCGCGAACTTATCCGGATCTCCGGAGAGATCATAACCGATTCGTATGAAGACAGTACCGACGTTTTTGACCTCCTCGACGACGCGGAATCCAAACTTTTTGAAATTACAAACAACCATCTCCGAAAAAACTTCGATACCATCGATCAGGTTCTGGTGAAAACCATCCAGCGGATCGAAGACCTGCGTCACAAGGACGATGATATTTCCGGTGTCCCCTCCGGCTTTGCTTCACTCGACAGGATCACGTATGGATGGCAGCCCACCGATCTGATTATCCTGGCGGCCCGTCCTTCCGTAGGTAAAACCGCTTTTGCCCTGAACCTGGCCCGGCACGCTGCCCTGCATCCGACCAAGCCCGTTCCCATTGCGTTTTTCAGCCTGGAAATGAGCGCCAGCCAGCTGGTCCAGCGTATCCTGTCTGCGGAAAGCGAGATCTGGCTGGAAAAAATATCCCGCGGCAAGCTTGAAGAACATGAGATGAAACAGCTTTATGCCAAGGGTATCCAGCGTCTTGCCCAGGCGCCGATTTTTATCGACGATTCCGCTGCCCTCAATATTTTCGAACTGCGCGCCAAATGCCGCCGCTTGAAAAACAAGCACAATGTTGGACTGATCCTGATCGACTATCTCCAGCTCATGAGCGGCACCGGCGATAACCGCAATGGTAACCGTGAACAGGAAATCTCCAAGATCTCCCGTGACCTCAAGGGACTGGCCAAGGAACTGCAGGTACCCATCATCGCGCTTTCCCAGCTAAGCCGTGAAGTCGAGAAGAGAAAAGAAGGCAATAAAATGCCCCAGCTGAGCGACCTCCGTGAATCCGGCGCCATCGAACAGGATGCCGACATGGTCATGTTTCTTTACCGCCCGGAATACTATGATATCAACGCCAATGAATTTGGCGAAAGCAACAAGGGTGAGACCCACGTACGAATCGCCAAGCATCGTAACGGTTCCCTGGAAACGATCAAGCTGCGCGCCCTGCTCCATATTCAGAAATTTGTCGACGAACAAGGCCCCGATTTCACCGGTCTTCCACCGGGAGGAAACTGGAAACCCGTTCCTACAGACGAAGCCGGCGGTCCCGGTGCAAAACTGTATATACAGGCTGGCAGCAAAATGAACGATATTCCGTTCAGCGACGAAGACCCGTTCTAAGGAGCCAATGGCCGGTACAACCCCAATAACTTTTTACCCGATGGTCGATGGAACAAATATTCTGTTCCATACGCTGTTAATTTTAATGTGAAGATCTGTTCTGCGCGAGGGCCTGTCCTGTTTTGCTTTTAACTTCACGGTAATGTCTGTTCCTTATTTTTATTTTTCGACGCTGGCAAATCAGAAACCCGAGTTTGCCTTAAATGAAAACTCTTCCCGCCACATTGTGCAATCCCTGCGTATGCAGCCAGGCGAAGAGCTGCGGCTGACCGATGGAAAAGGACTTTCGGCGCTGGCCGTTATCCGCGAGGCCAATAAGAAACGCTGTCTCATTGAAGTTAGGGAAAGGACGATGCAGGATCCACCGCTGCGGCGTGTCCGGATTGGTTTATCCCTGCTTAAAAATGCGGCGCGTTTTGAATGGTTCCTGGAGAAGGCCACCGAACTGGGCGTTTCAGAGATCATTCCCCTTCGTTGCACGAGAACGGAAAAAATCAATTTCCGTATGGACCGTATGCAGAATATCCTCGAAAGTGCCCTGATCCAGTCGCAGCAGGTATGGATGCCCGTTATACAGGAACCGCGCGAGTTTGCGGTATGGGTTGCGGAAGCAAAGGAAGGTCAGCGTTTTATTGCACATTGCGAACCGGGCGTTAAAAGAAGGCTTTCTGCCTCCCTCGACAATGCCCTTTCTTCCAGGATCATCCTGATTGGTCCCGAAGGTGATTTTACGCAGGAAGAAATCCGTCAGGCAATGGATGCCGGATTCACCGCGGTTGAGTTGGGAGAGAACCGCCTCCGCTCGGAAACCGCTGCCGTGGCGGCTGCGGCTTTAATGACGCTGGTTGACAGTTGACGGTTGACGGTTGACAGTTGACAGTTGACTGTTGACGGTTGAGGGATAGAGTCCACCATCTACTATAAACCATAAACCATATACCATAAACCATATACCATACACCAGCATTTCATCCACCCAGCACCTTTCCCACAATCCCCGGGCCTTCATAGATAAAGCCAGTCCACACCTGAACAAGTCCTGCGCCAGCCTCTGTTTTTTCTGCTGCATCTTCGCGGCTGCTGATACCTCCCGATCCGATGATGGGCAGCAGGCCCGACGTTTTTAAATTTACGTAGCGGATCATCCGGGTTGACATCTCCCGGATAGGCCGGCCGCTGAGACCGCCGGCACCGATTTTATTCAATTCATCCTGCGGTGTGCGCAGGCCTTCGCGTGAAATGCTGGTATTGCTTATAACAAGTCCGTCGAGACGGATCTCGCGTGCCAGGTCAATGACATCATCCAGCTGCGTGTCGGTCAGATCCGGTGCGATCTTGAGGAGTATGGGTTTTGTTTGAGTTTTTTGCCGGTTCAGTGCCTGCAGCCTGGTTAAAATATTCCTTAGCGATTCTTTTTCCTGCAAGGCGCGCAGCCCGGGTGTATTCGGAGAGCTTACATTCACCACAAAATAATCAACCCAGGAATGCATTTTTTCAAAACAGATCACGTAATCCTTCCAGGCATCTTCGTTGGCTGTGTTTTTGTTCTTCCCGATATTTCCTCCGATGATCAGGGTATGATTGACCGAACCGGATGGTTTTTCTTTCCAGCGTTTCAACCTCTCCGCGACCTTCTCTACACCCTCATTGTTAAAACCCATGCGGTTAATTAAGGCATCGTCTTTTTTCAGACGAAAAAGTCTTGGTTTCTCATTTCCGTCCTGCGCCAGGGGGGTTACCGTCCCGATCTCTACAAAACCAAAGCCCAGGGTTTCCAGGCTTTGCAGATACTTCGCGTTCTTGTCGAATCCCGCGGCCAGGCCCACGGAATTTCTAAATTCGAGTCCCAGGAAGCTCTTTTTTCGATGAATGGAGTTTCGCGAGAACATTTTCCTCAGGATAAAACGACCGGGTCGGGTGGCCGCCACGCAGTTTAATACCGACATGGAAAAATGGTGAACGCTTTCTGGAGGAAAAAAGAAAAGGAAGTAACGCAGCCAGGGATACATACGCGCTGCAAAGATAGAACAGTTTATCCCGTCGTTTGTTATGTTGGGTGGGAAGAGGAAGACTTCCGCTGTTTATTGCGACGGTCGCAGTTGTTTAGTTCGGCAAGTCGTCTACCTTTGAAATCTCAGAAAATATCATAAAAAAATATGCAGGACGCTTATATCGTAGCCGGATATCGTACAGCTGTAACCAAATCCAAACGGGGAGGATTCCGCTTCTACAGACCCGACGACCTGGCGATTACCGTGATTAAAGGGCTGCTGGCATCCATGCCCGCCCTGGATCCGAAACAAGTGGACGACGTGATCGTAGGCAATGCCGTTCCGGAAGCGGAACAGGGCCTGCAGGTTGGACGCATCATTGCCGCCCGCGCGGTAGGTATCGGCGTTCCGGGGATGACCGTTAACCGCTATTGTGCCAGCGGACTGGAGACCATCGCCATCGCCACGGCCAAGATTCGCAGCGGGCAGGCCGATTGTGTCATTGCCGGCGGCACCGAGAGCATGTCCATGGTCCCCACCGCGGGGTGGAAGGTAGTTCCTGCATATTCCATTGCATCAGACGACCCGGACTATTACCTCAGCATGGGACTCACCGCTGAAGCAGTTGCAAAAGAATATGGCGTCAACCGCGAAGACCAGGATCAGTTTTCTTACCAGTCGCATCTCAAAGCCCTCAATGCCATCAGGGAAGGCTATTTTAAGAACGGCATTCTTCCGGTAAAAGTGCAGGAAGTATATCTTGATAAGAACGGAAAAAAACAGGAACGCGAATTTTTAGTGGATACGGATGAAGGTCCGCGTGC
>Ga0068871_100000585_pt1 | contig 25031 bp, 22 predicted proteins | sample KBSMisM72_FD_72750 | JGI IMG/M metagenome (GOLD analysis project Ga0068871, IMG submission 72750) | Miscanthus rhizosphere microbial communities from Kellogg Biological Station, Michigan, USA - KBS Miscanthus M7-2 | ecosystem: Host-associated > Plants > Roots > Rhizosphere > Soil ...
CCCGTGCGAAGGGGAGCGGGATGCCCAAAGAATACGCCTTGGGCACTCCTCAGAATTGAAGTTTTAGGAGATGGCTGGGATGAACCGCTTCGCAAATAAACACGGAGGCTGTACTCTGTTTTCAGGAAGTAGGTGTCTCTTCGATGATGCCGAATCAAATGAGGCAGCTGGTTTGGATAGTGGGCGGTATAGCTGCCTCTGCGTTGACGTTCGCGCCAGGCATCTCTCTCAAGGGCAACCCTTTCGCACCTACCTTCAATCGGGAAGTGGCGCCGATTCTATTCAAGCACTGCGTGAGTTGTCATAGGCCGGGCGAGATAGCGTCCGCACTCCCGCTCTTGTCGTACGACAACGCGCGGACACTGGCCCAATCGATCAAGGTAAGTGCCGTGCGCCGCCAAATGCCGCCTTGGCCCGCAGATCCCAAGAACAGTATGAAGTTCCGCAATGATCCCCAACTTAGCCAGCACGAGATCGATACTCTGGTCGCATGGGTCGACGCGGGCATGCCCAAAGGGAACGATGCCGATCTGCCGTCTCTGCCAAGCGTCTCGCAAGGCTGGCAACACCCGCAGAGCATACAGCCAGAGGCGGTTATTCGGTTGCCGAACATTCATCTGCCGGCATCGGGGGAAATCCCTTACGTGCGGTATTTATCCAAGGTACCGTTCCCCACAGACAAGTGGGTCGTCGCGCTCCAGGTACTGCCGAGCAATCGTGGCATTGTGCACCATATGGCGATAACCGAGGTAGCGTTAGACCCCGGGGTGACTCCATCTGAACTCGATAGGCGCGCGAGAATCTTCCAGCCGCTCGGCCTTGCAAGTAGTTCTAGTGGGATTAGAGCAGCAGTCGTGGATCCAGCAAATAATGGCGCGCCCGACATGTTGGGAGTGTATACACCCGGCACGACTTTCGAGGCTTACCGAGCGGAAAGCGCCAAGCTGGTGAAGGGTGGCAAGAATATGTACCTTAATTTCAATATCCACTATCAAACCAACGGCAAGCCCGAAATCGATCAACCAGCGGTTGCCTTTTGGTTCCGGCCCGATCCGCCAAGACATCAGGTCTTCCGAGTTCCAGCCTCAGAACAGACCATCCTCGCCGCAGGTAAGGAGTTGTTAACGGATGCTCCGGGCGAGAAGGCGGAGGGCACTCATGTGGCGATCCCGCCCATCCCGCCCAACGCGAATAACTATGAAGTCATCGGTGTAACTGCCTACACCGACCCGGTAACGATTTATCAACTCCAGCCGCATGCGCACTTGCGCGGCAAGGACTTTAAGTACTCAGTTGTCTACCCCGATGGGCGCGAGGTAAGCGTACTGAGCGTTCCCAAGTACGACTTCCACTGGCAACTCGCCTATGATCTCGACCAGCCTCTGGAACTGCCCGCAGGCAGCAAGCTGGTGGTCACCGCCCACTACGATAATTCGCTGAAGAATGAAAACATGCAACACCATCACCATGCTTCGGATGCCGCGGGGAATTTTGGGCCGGACAAGGAAGTTCACTTTCGCGCGGCGAATCAAAGCTGGGATGAAATGTTCACTCCATTCATCCAATACTCGGCACCTATCTCGAATCCGGACCCGGCGGCCCGGCGAGTCAATCTGCGGCAGCAGGAAAAACATCGACAAACAGGCCCACTCCACATTGTCGAGGTCGTGGGGTGCCTGGAACCAAGCCCTTCTAGCACGTGGACGCTTACCCACGTCGGGGAGCCCGTGACATCCACCACGCAGGCAACCTCAATGACGGCCCTTAGCGCGGCGGCGACCCGGCCACTGGGCAAACAACGGGAACAACTGATAGGCGTAGATGTCTTCAACCCTTCAAGCCATCAAGGAAAAAAGACGGTGGTGAAAGGCGTTTTGATCGAGGACGCGGGCGGGATCCGCCTGAATGTTACGTCTCTTCAAACTGCAGCGGACACTTGCGCTAACCCGTAGCCAATAGTGGCTAGGGCAAGAGCCCGAATATGGCAAACTGGGTGGCGCCCGCGACATAGACTTTGCCATTGACGACGGTCGGCGGGGTCCAACGTACCACCCGTCCAAAGCCGTCTCGTCCGCCTGGAGCCTGCTTGGTGTTGTAGAGTTCGTGAGCGATATTAGTGGCGTCGAAGGCGTGCAGCATGTCTCCTCCCGACTCCATCGTCCAAACGATGCCGTCGTTCGCCCCGTTAGAGGAAACCGAACTCGCTGTCGTATATCCGAACACGTGGGGAGTCTGGGCATACAAAGTTAACTGTCCGTTGGTCAGCTTGTACTGCTTCATCACGTCACTGTTGCCCGCGAAATAGAAATTGTCTTGCCATGTGACCGCGGTGGTGTAGTTCTGATCGTCGGGCGTCGTACCCAAGGCTCCCGCGATCGATTGCGGAATCTGGATGTCGCTTCCAGCGTGGAATTGCCCCAGATTGTCTAAATTCAGAACGTAGATTTTCCCGTTCTTCCCGGCAATCACTCCAATGTCGGGAACCGGGCCGGCGGCGTCATTGAAAAGCACCAATCCACTGGCGCCGAGATCAATGTCCCCCAACGCCATCGCCATTTGATCGAAAGGAGTAAAGAAGTCATTGGTCGCAAATGTGCCGTTGGCGAACTTCACCTTTACTACCGAGTCACCGTAGTCCGACCCACCGGTATCGGCGTCGAAGGTACCGTTTCCCGTGACTACGTAGATGTTGCCGTCTTCGTCGGCGGATAGTCCCGATCCCGAAAGCCAGATGCCACCCTCACTGCCGTTTGGGGTGTCATTCCAGACGCCCAGTTGATCTAGAGTCTCTGCGTCATAAGCCAATACCCAGCCATGGTAAGGACCCAGGTCATTCTGGGACCCCCAGGCGAGGTATACGGTATCTTTCAATAAAAGTATCGCCGTCCGTTGTAACTGGAGAAGGGTTTGGAAGGCGATTTGTCCGCCTACGCTGCCAATGCCGGTGCCTGGGGAAGTCGCTTGGATCGTGACCGGGCCGCCGAATTTCTCGGCGCCCGTGAGCACATCCAGAGCATGCAACCGGGCAACATAGGTTCCGCTTTCTTTGGTAGCTGCCACAACGTACATGGTGCCGGTGGCGCCGTCGATGACGGGTGTGCTGGTTATACCAATTTCGTTGGTAATGGGAGTGCTCAAATCGGCTGACGGGATAGTAGTGGCACCAGCTGGGATCAGGCTCTTCTGCCACAACGGCGCCGGACTAAGGCCGTCCGCATCGAAGGCGTAGACCGTGTCGTGCTCGGTGGCAACATAAGCTACGTTATGAAAATTGCCGCCGATTGAGGCGTGCGCCAGGTACAGCGGCTGAGCGTAGGTCTGGCCATCAATAGCAGCGGAGAAAATTTTTCCAAATTTCGTCTGGTTCACATTCTCCAGAGTGAGCAAAGTTTCATTCAAGTCCTGGCCGGTGCGTGCATTGTCGTTGTGATAGGTAAACACGCCGGCATAGGGAACGACAGTGATGGTTCCACTCGCCGTTTTGGTCGTATCAGCCGCGCTTGCAGCGCTCACTGTAACTTGCGCCGGACTCGGCAGTTTTGCCGGGGCCGTGTACAGGCCCGTGGCAGAGATTGTGCCCGCCGTGGCATTTCCCCCAACAACCCCGTTCACCGCCCAAGCCACGGTGGTGTTGCTGGAGTTGCCGACTGTCGCAGTGAACTGCTGTGTTTGCGTGATCGTCACCGAAGCAGCGCCCGGGGCAATATCCACAGTTACGGCCGGTGGTGGTGGCGGTGGTGGTGGCGACGTTGGCGGGTCAGTTATTGGCGAACCGCCCCCACACGAAACCACGCACAAACACAGCGAAAGCCCCAACAGGGCAACCAAAACGCGGACGTATCTCATGGTTTTGAAATACCTCTAATGTACCAATGTTCCGAGACCGACAAGTAGATGTACTTAGATCTACTTAGAGTTGCTGCCTGGGAAGGATTTAGGCCAGATAAGGATCGTAAGGTGAGCACCGCCCGGCTAATCCTCGCGTGTGTTCGTCAAATTTGAACCTAACTAGAAAATAGTTTGCGTACTTGGCGCAATAAATTGCGGATCGAGCGTGTTTGGGCTTTCAATATGCAAAAACCGACCGGCCAGAGATGCGTTTGTCTGGACGTTAATTACCCTGAGTCGGCCCGGTCGCAGGCTATGAATCTGTAAGCCAGCGGTCAAAATCCTGTCTCGTTTTCATTGACCAAAGCTGCAAGAGGCAGATTGGCAAAACGAAAATCCTCGATGCAACAAATGGATAAACCCGGCCAGTGGTCTCCGAGAGCAAATGTTTGAGGTGCTGCCTCTAGCTCGGTCGTTTCGAAGCTTGATCTTCGCACCGCAATCTGAAGATTGCATCAAAAAATACAGCGATAGGATAATCACCGAGGCTCATTCAGGGTATCGAACTACATCGTAATTTCCCGGCATGTCGTCGTGCGGCGGGAATTCTCCGCGTGCCGAGACCTGTCGCGACACCTCAATGTAGCGGCGGGAGAACGGACGGCCAGCCGAAGCCCGTCTGGTTGGGTGGTCTCCATTCGACAGCTTTCCCACCAGGTCGTAGACACACCGTTGATTCCAGAATCATCCAGTTTCAGAAGGAAAACGACAAGAAAGTGGCTTCTGATCCGGCACTACTGGCCCAAGATTTTTGACAAGCTTGGAAGCATCCAGCGGGAAGGACTTTTGAATTGAAGAGTTGGCTTCCTCAAGAGCGCCGATTTCAACCAATCGCAATTTCCAAAAAAAGGCCCGCCGAGGGGGCAGCGGGCCAATGCTCATTTGGGGGTACAGATTGAATTGAAGAATATCTGCCCCTAGAGAGCGGTTCGATCAGGTCTATGGTGTAATTTCCCCGCCACTTCTGCGGGATTCACCCGAGGCAGAAAGGCCCTCTGTGAATTACTTCAGGCCGCATCGTCCCTGGAAGACTTCCGGGGGGCCAGCTCGATTCGCTTCTCAATCTCTCTCCCAAGATCCTGGGAACGTTCAATCAAACTTCTCGCTTCATTCCTCAGAGTCTGAGCTAACTCCTGAAGCAGGGCGATATCTCGTCGGAGTTCTTCGGATCGCTCTTTCATGCTTGGTTCGGAAGACCGCCGAACAAACAATAGGCGGGTTGAAGGAATCACGCTTTCCTCGTGTGATCTCCCCAAAAGTAACCTTTCGTATTGCGGGATACCATCCGGAAGTTACTGTAGTGAGAGCAACATAGCGAAGCAATTCTCTAATCGCACGGTCGAGGAAATCACCCCTCAAAGACCAACCGAAAACTTTATCCCGGATACCAAATCGTGCGTGGATCGTTTGGGCTTCTTTGGTAGTTCCATGCCTCTTCGATCAGACGCAATAAATCAAAACGCGGCTCCCACTCCAATAGAAGCTTTGCCTTGGTATTGTCGAGCCAGGTTGAGAAATAGGGAGTTCTGATCTCAATCGAAGCAAGGTTCCGCGTCTTCCGCAGGTAATCCGCGACTTGGGAGTAGTCAACCGGCTCATTCATCGCAATGTTGAATGTCTGTTGTCGTGCCTTGGGGTGGTCCAGAGCTCGCAGCATGGCGCTTACCAGATCAGTCACATGCACAAAATTGCGCTTAATCGACATCCCATTACGATCAAGCATCAGCGGCACGGTGCTGTTTCTTTGATAGAGATCGGCGTCGGCAACATTGACCAAATCGCGCCAGCGGGGTCCGCCAAACACGTCTTCGCCAAACGAAAGCGTGAACCTGAAATCATCTTTCTCCATGATCCAGGGAGCGCGCAGACAGCAGCCATTCAAATCGTATTGAATGTAGTACTGCTCCAGCATTACTTCTTCCAGAACTTTCGACAGAGCGTAACACCCGGGATACGCCGTATGCTTCTGCTGCTCAGTCACCGGAGCCCCATGGGGATAGAAGAAATGTCCAACCGAGCAATCACCGCCAATGAGAATGAATTGCTGAAAGGTCGGACTGATGCGGCATTCCTCGAGCAGCCAGAACAATCCCTTGACCGAAACGTCCATGGCATCTTCTGGAGTTTCTTTGCAAGTCGCACAGTGCACTACGTGAGTGATGCCCTGCAAGGCCCTTTGCACTACCGGCCGTACAGAGATGTTTCCGCGCACCACCTCGACGCGGCCTTGTGGTTCAAACAAGCGATTGTGGCAGAGTGCTCGGATTTTGGTGTCCTGATGCTCCTTCGATTGCAAAATACCGCCAATGAAATTGCGCCCGACCTTACCGGTGGCTCCGGTGACCAGAATGTGTTTCATAAGGCCGCAATTCTAAGCAGTTCGGGAGAAAATTGTAAGAAGGCAGAGGAAATCGAGTGCCGAGCGCTGAGCTTCTATTTAGCGAAGGGAGTTCCATTTTCGACAAGATCTAGGAACAATCTATGCACGCGCGAGTCGTCTGATAGCTCGGGGTGAAACGTCGCGGCCATAGCCCTGCCCTGGCGAACGACAATCGGATCATTGCCTTCAGTCGCCAGAACTTCTACGCCCTTGCCCACGCGTTCGATCTTCGGCGCGCGAATGAAAACCATTTCGATTGGTGACTCACCACCCTTTTTTTCAAATAGCCGTCCTTCGCGGATTGAACTCTCCAGTTGACGTCCGTAGGCGTTACGGCGGACGCCAATATCAATCGCGCCCAAACCCTTCTGTTCCGGGTTCGCCACGTCATTGGCGAGCAGGATCGCCCCCGCGCAGGTACCAAACGTCGGTTTGATTCGGACGAACTGCTTCAGTTTCTCGAACCCGTCTTCTCCGAGCAACTTCAGAAAGGTGCTGGACTCCCCTCCAGGGATCACGAGTCCATCAATACTGTCCAACTGCTCCGGCTTTTTGACCAGCACCACTTCCGCGCCCAGTTCTTCCAACCGGCGGCGGTGAGCATCAAAATCGCCTTGCAGCGCGAGAACTCCAATCTTCATTGCGGGTCAGTGGCCTTTCATCGTGCACCTGCGCCGTTTCAACTCTGATTTCAATTTTAGAGGATGCTAGGTTTAGCGGGAGAGGTCAATTTTTGCCGTCGGAATTGAACTCGCCTCAACCGACAAACCGCAACATTGGCCCGGAGGGATGGCCGCGCCATGCGGGCAGGTTCGAGGATGGCCAAGAAAAGTACAAATCTTGTCGGTCGCACCCGGGGAAAGGATGTGCTCAAACTTACAGGCCTGCTGCTCGATCTCGGTCTCGCTGTCCATTGCCAAGCTATCGGTAAACAGACGCTCGGCTAAGCGATGCCGGCGAATCACGTCTGCGGCGCGGCGCCGTCCGGAAGCGGTAAATTCGACGATCAAACTTCCATCGCCTGTCGAAACTCCGTCCGGCTTCAGCGCTTCGTGACAAGGATTCACAAATGGACGGTGGTTGTGAGGTTCCGGCGGATGCGGCGTGGTTGTGACTAGCCCAATTTCTGTCATCCGTTCAATCGCGATGCCCACTGGAAGGGCACCGTGCACTTCCATGCGTTCAACTTCGGCAATCTCACCGTGCTCCTCAATTGCCCAGAGTTCTTCCAGGACTTCGTCAAACTGTTCTTCGTCTGCCATGGAGAAGACTTCCTGCGCAATCCTTCCGTGGTGTAATTCAATCCGCCGATCTGCCAAACGCGCCACGACCGGGTCATGCGTAACCATCACAATGGTGCGGCCCTGCTTGTGCAGGTCGCGCAGCAGGCGCAGCACAATCGCTTCGTTGACCGCATCTAGGTTGCCGGTAGGTTCGTCGGCCAGCACAATCTTGGGATCGTTGATCAGCGCCCGCGCGATACACACCCGCTGCTGCTCGCCTCCGGAGAGCTGCGAGGGCAGATGCTTGGCGCGGTCTTTCAATCCGACCCGTTCCAGTGCTTCCAGCGCTTCCTGCTCGTCCGTCATGCTATGGAAGTACTGCGCCAGCATGATGTTTTCAACGGCGGTCAGATACGGGATGAGATGGAACTGCTGAAATACGAACCCAATCTTCTCGGCGCGCACCCGATTTAGTTCTGACGCAGTCAGGCTGGATACATTCTCGCCGTTCAGCCAAATTCTGCCAGAACTGGGACGATCCAAACATCCGATCAGGTTCACCAACGTCGATTTGCCTGACCCGGAAGGGCCCATGATAGCAACCCATTCTCCGGGATCGACCGTAAACGAGAAATCATCCAGTGCTCGAATGACACCGCTGGCTTGCTCGGCCTGGGCCGGATAGACGCGGCTGACATTCTTAAGCTGGATCATCTACTCCCCTCGCAGAATGGTAGCAGGCTGCACCCGCCGCAGAATAGAAATCGGGATTACCGCCGATACCAGCGCCACCACGACACTTCCTGCCAGAATCACCGGAAAGACACTAAGCCGGGGAACAATATTGGCATGAAAGTTCACCCGTCCAATCCATAGCGCTGCGCCGATTCCCAAACCAAATCCAAGCACGGCTCCTGTCCCTCCCAGAAGCGATGCCTCGGCGGCGAAAAAGCTCGTCACCAGGCTCTGTGGCGCCCCAAGGGCCTTCATGATTGCGAAGTCACGCCGCCGGTCTAAGACCCATCCAATCAGGGTCGCCAATACGCAGAGGGCAGCCGTAGCAATAATCAAGGCACACGCAGCCAGCAAGGTGGAACGAGTCTTGCCCAGCACGCGTGCTTCGCCTTCCACCAGCTGCCGTACCGGGCGAACCTCAGCCTGCGGAATAGCCAGCGCCAATTTCTGCATCACCGCCTTCACCTCACCGGGCGACCCCGGGATGGCAACTTCGACGGTCGAGGGTTCAACATTGGTCCAGCGTTGAAAATCCGCCAGCGGAATGTAGACTCGGCTATCTTCTGCTGACCCAGTCTTCAAAATGCCAGCCCGTGCCAGATGAATGACGCGCCCCTGAAATAGCAAATCGAATTGCTTTCCATCCGGATCAATTGCCTTGGCAGCACTCTCTCCAAGCAGCGCGGAATTCTTCTGCGAAGGCCATCCGCTAACCGACCACCAGCGATTTAATTCCCGAACGCGGCTGAAGTCAGTTCCTGCAACAACCACCGACTGGCCTCTTGGGGTGCGAGCCAGCGCATAGGCAAGAGGAACTGAAATCCCGTGGCCGTCTAGTGCAGAGTCCACCTGCTGCGTCGCTCCCGCTGGAAGCTGCTGCCCATCCTTCGCAATCAACACGACATTCGCGCCGTAGCTTCGAAACTCAGACTGGAGTTTCGATTGCACATCGGAAAACAATGTGAGCATCGCCGTGGCCACCCCTGCTGCCACCACCATGGCCAACAATGCGCCAGCCGCCCGTCCCCGTCGCAGCACCGCGGCCCGCACCAGCATGCGCAAAAACATGGACGGACTCTTCTCTGCCCGCTTCCGGCGTTCTACCAGAGGAGAATGGATCATCCTTCGCCCCGCAGTGCATATACCGGATCGAACTTTACCGCCTTCCGAATCGCGGCCGCGCTGCCTGCGAAAGTGACGATCACCGCGATGCCGAGAATAATCGGCCACAGAACCGGCTCAATGGTGATTTGAGAATTGAAGATTGCGTAGCCAATCTGACGTGCCAGCAGGCTTCCGCCAAGATAGCCCGCGGTCCCGCCGAGTAGCGCCAGCAAGGTAGCTTCCGCCAAAAACAGCAACGCCACAGCCAATTTGCCCGCCCCCAGCGCTTTCATCAATCCAACCTCGGCGCGGCGCTCAAAGATTGCCGTTGCCATCGCCGCAGAAACTGCCAGAGCGGCGGCAAACAATGCGGCCAGCGTGACCAGTAACATCAAGCCTTGAATCCGCGAAAGGACTGCGCCTTCATTCTGCGCCACCTGTCGAATCTGTTCAGCATGAGAATGCGGAATCGCTTCCTCAAGCTGAAATGCGATAGCCCGCGCGTAAGGGGAGCAATACCATCGGTCGTACATTTCCGGAGACATTGTCTTTGGATCACGGCGCGCAAAGGCGTCCTCAGGTTTGGTCAACGCGCTGACATAAATCCGTCCTACCGTTCCTGGCTTTCCAACTATCTGCTGCGCCACACTTAGCGGCGCAACGATCTGTCGATCTTCGTCGCCTCCAGTCGAAAGCAAGCCCACCACACGGTGTCTGGTTCCTGCCAGGTCGATTGAATCCCCTGTCTTCTGCCCCAAACTTGTAGCCAGCCGTTCCCCCACAACGACATCGGTGGAATCATCCTGAGGCCAACTGCCGACGACCCTCCACCACGGATGGGTGTTGAGCACGCCGCTCACAAAACTTTCTTTGCCGAAAGCCATCCGCTTGGCAAAGTAGGTCCCTAGCACGGTCACATTGGAACCGCCGACCTGAACCGTGGCCGTCAGCACAGGGGCGAATCCTACAACGTTATTGCGCCAGAACATGCCCTTGATTTTGGGAAGATCCGCCTCGTTCAGGTACGCGCCCCCAGCGGGCTTGAGGTTCACCTCACCGATTTGAACGTCGAGCGAATCATCCTGAGGAGTGACCACCAGGTTGGCGCCGTAGGTGCGAAGTTCACGGTTGATCTTGTCGCCAATGTCGGTTGCCACGGCAATCATTGCGGTAGCGACCGCCACTCCTAAAGTCACAGCGATACCCGCCAGCAATTTGCGCCGTTTCTGCCGCCGGAAGGATTCGTACACCAGACGTACGAACATAAGCTATGGCCGGAACAAGCGTTCGCCGGATTGAACGTCCGCCTGGTGAATGATTACGGTATCGTCGCTGGTGACCTCGGCTTTAAGCGGAACCGGATTACATCCGCCAGCCGTCCCCACCGTCTGCCCGTTGATCGGAGAGGCACAGTTTTTGCAGATTACACCGTTTGGCCCCTTGTAGAATCCGGCCGCACCGCAAATTTCGCATGCGTCGAAAACTGTGGCGATCTTGCCATCAGGCTTTCTATAGAGCCAGAAACGTACTTGGGTCCCGTTTTCATCCACCACGAAGCGATGCAGATCTCCGTCTGCCACCTGCACTCCCGGAATTCTTACCTCGCCATTGGTGAAGGTGACAGTCGCCGCCGGCGAAAGTGCGCTCACGTTCTTGGCGTAAATAAACTCAGCCGTCACCACGGTGATAAAGATGAATGAACTGGCATAAACCGAGATCATCCACCACCGCTCGCGGCGGGCACTCCACGCGGCTTTGCGACGCTCGGCCGGGGATTCTGCAACAGCCACTGGCTGCCTGCGCTTTAAGTCGAACAGGACCATCAGCGCTGCCATGGCGACGATGGTTACAAAAAAGAAGAGGTCATTGCGAACGATCGGACCAATCACAGCCATTTCCTGCTTGGACGAAGGCAGCACACCGCTCTCCGACAATTCGTGGAGACCGGTGATAAGCAACTGTGCCGCTACAAAAAACAAAATGACAGTCGTGACCCGGAAGAATCTCTGCAGATTGATTCGCACGCTCCCCTTTACGAACATGACCCCAAATGCGATGGCGATCATTACACCGAACAGCGTCCCCAGGAAACTGAGCAAAGCGGTCGAGTTTAATGAGACCGCAGAAAGGATCAAGACGGTCTCGACCCCCTCGCGAAATACCATCAGAAATACGAACAAAAAGACGCCAAATCGGGAACTCTTCCCTGCCAATTCGCCCAGCCGGCCTTCGATCTGGCCCTTCAACTTGCGCCCCGTCCTCATCATGAAAACCACCATGCTGATGACAAACGCAGCCGACGCCAGCAAAACCCACCCTTCAAAGACATCTTCATTAAGGTGGACACGAGCGATAACCACGGCCGCTACAATACTCCCGACGAATGCGGTGAAGAGCCCGCCGTAAACTGCACGCCGCAGCTTCTCCTGTCCGATTTTTTGCAGGTAGGCAAGTGTTATCCCTACGATCAGGGCGGCTTCCACCCCTTCCCGCAGAGTTACGATGAAGGCCTCAATCATCTAAATGGGGGCTCACAAGTTGAAAATGAATTTCAATTTCAGCTAGGTTTAGGATATTCCTAGACAAGCCGAGCGTCAACGCTCCCATGGCCAATGGTAGGGTCCTGAACTCAAATGGTCGGAACACCAATTGTGCGGCTTCACAGAGACCGCTATATTTCAGTCAGGTGCCCGACCTACAAATGCCTTAAGAACAACTTGGCTTTGTCCAGATGTTGAAATAGCTTCTCCTCTGCCTGAAACTCCGCCGAGTGCACACACCTCCGGCTTCCCCGTAATTTCACCGGATGCTTCAAATGCAGCATCTCGTGATAGACGATGTATTCCACCGCGTAAGCCGGCACCTGCGGTTGGTCGAACACCTTGCTGACCACGATCGCATTGTGTGCCGGATCGTAGTGCCCTAACATATTGCGCGCATCGGATCGACTCCAGGTCATCTGTGGACGGGCGAGTAGTCCGTAGAAGAATCGTGCATTCAGTTTTTCGAAAATTTCTTCGAGGTCATAGACTCGCCCCTTGGGAGACTCGATACGCTTGCGCCCCCGGCGCTGCCGCATCAGGTGAGCTTTCTGGGTGATGTCGTGGCTGGAAACGTAACGCCGGTAGCGAGTCGAATGTTCGCGCTCAATCGGTTTGCGATAAAGCTTCGCCAGCAAGATGTGAGCGAGAGCGCGAAGAATGGGTTCAGGCGCGCCTTCCAGCAGATCCGAAATTCTCACCAGCAGTTTGCCCTCGCGCAAACGGATGGTGTTGTTGATGTTGGCGAACGCGTAGAACTTAACTTGCAGCTCGGGAATAGGCGCTCGCGGTCGCAACTCGCGATAACTTTCCTGAAAAATAGGAAGCAGAGGTTCAGACACGTTGCAGCCAGATTAACATGCCAAAATTCCGCAAAGACGTTCGCCTGCGCAGCAAAATAATCCGGTGATAGAACGAGGGTAAAAGATAAGGCGGAGGTGTACCGCTGGTAATCCGTGAAAATTCGCGGCTAGTTTTTCTTTTTCTTCTGCTTGGCGGCTTCAATCTGCGCATCGAGCAGTTGCCGGTGGTCCTCGATGCTGCTATCGACGGTTTCAATCGCGTTAGTCAGCAGAAAGCCGTACGACTTCAGCTCCGCCGGACTGACGCCAGCGGCATCCTTCAGCGCTCTTAACTTAGACTGAAATTCGCTGTCTCCCTCGATCACGATCTTGAGCGCCTTACGAAGATCTTCCTTACGGTCGGCAAACGTGTCGACGTTGTCGTTCAGCTCATCAAAAATGTCGAGGAAATCCTGCAGCCGATCATGAGTGTCGACGCCGCGGTCCGTCACCTTAGGATTGCTTCGGGCTTGGTCCAATGCCTGCAGCCGGGCGCGCGCAAATTCCACGTAGAGCTTTAGCCGTTCCAGTGGGTCCTGGGCGGTGTCGCGAAGCTTGTCGATTTCCAATTGGTTGAGGGGATCGGGATGTTTTTGAGCTGTTGCTGTAATCACAAAGAGAAGGACCGCTATCGCGACCAATGTCCGCTTCATTTTTTCTCCTTGCCAAACATGAGCGAAAGCAAATTGGTGCGCAAATTTTCCAGATGATCGCTGGCAGCCTGTACCGCGGGTTGGTCCTCAAAGTTCAGGGTACGTTTCAAGTCGCGCAGTTTTTCCGATATCTTGCGCAAATCGATTTCAGTATTTTTGATTCGTTTGTGCGACCGGGTAGCAGTATCGGCAGCACTGTCGGCGTATGAAACCAGGTCCTTCAGCGCTGCAGCAGCGTCATCGGATTTGCCGTCGTTGTAGAGCTGGGTAATCCACTTCTCTTCATGCCAGGCCGCACGAATGTAAAGTTCAGGCTGGTGATCCAGCGGAGCAGATTTAGCTCGAGCCGCCAGATCGGCCGCGGTTTCCGCTTGTGGAAACGCGAGCCCGCAGAGTATCCCGATTACAAGAACTGTGCCCCAAATGCGCATGTAGACCGTTCGTCTAGCGACCGCTACTTCTTCGGTTCAATCGCGATCAAGCGGTGCTTCGCCTGCCACTCCTGATCCGGAAACTTACCGTCTGCAACCTCCAGGAACCGATGATAATTCGCCGACGCATTCTTGAGATCGTGCAGATGGTCGTAGGCGGTCGCCCGCAGAAAGTAGCCTACAGGAATCTCCGGCAGAAATTTTGCCCGCTCGTCGAGCGCCCGAATCACCATGGGATAGTTCTTTCCCTCATTCGCCGTCACCGCCAGTTCCCCGTACGCCGGCCCGAAGTCGGGCTTGATCTTGATCACCTGTAAAAACTCCTGCTGCGCTTCGGGAAACTTGCGTTGCTTCAGCAAAGCCTGGCCCAGCGCGTAGTGTAGTTGATCATCGTCCGGCTTCGAAGTCACCAGGGTACGATACTCAGCCTCGGCTTCCTCGCTCCTGCCGGTCTGCAGGTACAGGTCCGCCAAGTCGCGATGCAGGTCTAGATCACCGGGCTTAGACTTGGCCGCCGCTTGCAACTGGACGATAGCCTCATCTTTCTGGCCGGAAGCCGCCAGGATCCGTCCCAATTGCATCTGCGCCGCCGAGTCATCGGGACGTAAAGCCACCAGCTTCCGCAGCATATCCTGGGCCTCGGAAAAGCGCCGGCCATGCATGTAGACATTGGCCAGCGCGGTCATGGCATCGTCCGAATCTGGCGCCAGTGCCAATGCAGCTTTGTAGGATTGCTCCGCCTCCCCCAACTGGTTTTGTTTTTCCAGCAATGCTCCGGCGGAAAGCAGCGGCTCCGGATCTTTGGGCTGCAGCGCAGATGCTTTCTGGTAAGCCGAAATGGCCTCTCCCGGGTTGGACCCTTCCAGCACATGCCCCAGCGAAGTCCAGGCGCGCGCCTGGCTTTCCTCGATATGCGATGCGGGCTTGAGGGAGGTCGCGGCGCGCAAATACTTTTCCGCTTCCGGTTGCCCCCCCTTGGCCAGCATCAGACCAAGGTTTAGATTGGACTCAAATACATCCGGCTTAGCCGCCACTGATTTGCGATAAGCCTCGATGGATTGCAGTGCGTCGCCCTGAGCGTTGTAAACAAACCCGAGGTCAAACCACGCCAGATAATTAGCCGGGGCGGCTGCGACAATCTTCTTCAGCAAAGGCTCAGCGGTGGCGTAATCCTTCTTCTCAATTGCCGATTCTGCCTTCGTCAAATCCGGGGAGGAAAGGCTTTCAGTTTCCGCAACCCTGTGGTGACGAACCGTGGTTCCAGAGGATTGCGGAAAGCAAAAAGCGGGCATCAGGGATAGCGCGGCAACCAATAATCCAACTCGAAACTGTACAGGTTTGCTCATACATTTCGAATTGTCATCTCGAGCAAAGCCGAGGGACCTTGTGTTCTCCTACGCGCTCTTAACGCTTTCTTCATGCCGGCTCAAAACCTGCGCCAAAAACTGCCCCGTATAGGAATTCGGCAATTCAGCAATCTCCTCCGGAGTTCCCGCCCCAACCAGATATCCGCCACGCTCTCCGCCCTCCGGCCCCAGATCGATCACCCAGTCCGCGGTCTTGATGACCTCGAGATTGTGCTCAATCACCAGGATCGATCCCCCTACATCAATTAGACGGCGGAAGGCAGCCAGTAGTTTGCTGACATCGTCGAAGTGCAATCCGGTGGTCGGCTCGTCAAAAATGTACAGCGTTCCATAGCGGCGTTTGGGTTTGTCTCCGTTAGAACTCGAACTCCCGCGCGCTCCCGGTAAATGGGACGCCAGCTTCATGCGCTGCGCTTCACCACCCGAGAGCGTCGTCGCCGACTGCCCCAGCCGCAGATATCCCAAGCCTACCTCATCAAGCACCCGCAACTTGTCAACGATCTTCGGAACCCCATTGAAGAAGTGCAGGGCTTCGCGAATCGTCAGGTTCAAGACCTCATGAATGTTCTTCCCGTGATAGCGAACATCCAGGACCTGTGGCTTATATCGCGTGCCTTTGCACTCTTCGCAGATCAGTTCCACGTCCGCCAGAAACTGCATCTCGACTGTGACTGTGCCATCGCCCTCACAGGTATCGCACCGGCCGCCCGGAACATTGAACGAAAAATGCCCCGCTGAAAAACCGCGTTTCTGCGATTCCGGCAACGATGCAAACAGATCGCGGATCCCGTCGAATGCCTTGATATACGTCACTGGATTTGACCGCGGCGTACGCCCAATCGGAGATTGATCCACCAGCACCACATCGTCGATGTAGTCCTCACCCTCCATGCTCTCCCACAAAGGCGAAGTCACCGGCATGCCATTGGTTTGGCGCTTGGCTGCAGACAATCCCTGATAAAGCACATCGTGCAGCAGTGTCGATTTCCCCGAGCCCGATACCCCTGTGATCGCAACCAACATTCCCAACGGGATATCTAGATCCACACCCTTCAAGTTGTGCGCCCGCGCTCCGCGAATCTTGATCCGCGCTTTGCCTGGTACCCGCCGGTTGGCAGGCGGTTGAATTCGCAACTCATCCGATAGATAGCGCCCGGTCAGCGAGGTAGAAGAGTGAAGAATCTCGTCGAAGCTCCCACTCGCAATGACCTTGCCGCCGTTCTCACCAGCTCCCGGTCCGAGATCAAGAATGTGATCGGAAGCCCGCATCACATCGGGATCATGTTCCACCACCAGAATTGTGTTTCCCAGATCGCGCAAGTCGTGAAGGATCTTGATCAGCCGGTGGGTATCCCGACTATGCAATCCAATAGATGGCTCGTCCAGCACGTAAAGCGTCCCTACCAGCCGTGACCCCAGCGAGGTAGCCAGCTGAATGCGCTGCGCTTCTCCCCCGGAAAGGGTAGAAGCCAATCGGTCAAGCGTGAGGTATTCCAGCCCGACTTCATTGAGGAAGCGTAGCCGCTCTCCGATTTCCTGCAACAACCGTTCGGCAATCGCCTTCTGCTGCTGGGAAAGCTTGACCTCATCAAAAAACTTGCCGGCCTGTTCCACCGTAAGTGCACAAACCTGGCAGATATTCTTGTCCGCTATTCTTACCTGTTGCGCTTCCGTGCGCAGCCGCATGCCATTGCACGCCGAGCACAGGGAGTAGCCGCGGTAGCGGCTCAGAAACACCCTCACATGCAACTTGTACTTCTTGTGCTCCAGATGGGCAAAAAAGCCACGCACTCCGTCAAACTTGTCGTCACCGTCAATCACTTTCTGCCGCTGTTCCGGCTCTAGCTCTGCCCAAGGAACATCCATCGGTATGCCTGCCGCCCGCGCGTGTCGCTTGAATTCGGTAAACCATGGACGGTACTTGGGCTTCGTCCAGGGCTCAATAGCACCCTCATTCAGCGTCCTCGATTTGTCGGAAATCACTCGGTCAAGATCGAAGTCGATGGTGTTGCCAAACCCTTGGCACCGCGGACAGGCTCCAAATGGATTGTTGAACGAAAACAGATGGGGTTCCGGCTCGTCGTAGCGAATGTGACAGTTCTTGCACTCGAAGCGCTGCGAGAAACGGAGCCGTCGAGGCTTTTCCTCGGCCGTTTCGAAAATAACTTCACCCGCCTCGCGATATCCACTCTCGATCGCGTCGACAATGCGCGCCCGGCTCTCGGAGGAGACCGCGACTCGATCCACCAGCAGAAATACAGGCTCGGAGAAATTAATTCCTAACAGCGATTCCGGCGTCGAAAACTCGAAGATCTCCCCGTTTTGATAAAGCCGGTTAAATCCGCGCTTGCGTAGATCAAAAAGCTTCGCCTTCAGAAGGTCATCCATAGGCACTTCTGCCGCCGCCTTCCGGCGCACCTTCTTTTTCACAGGCTTTTCCGGAGCCTTCTTCACTGCCATGGTCTGCAGCGGGAAAAACACCTGTAACCGGGTGCCTTCCCCCAATGCCAGAAGCGTATCGGTCACTTCATCGACCGTATCCTTCTTAACTTCACCCCCGCAATTGGAGCAATAGGTCCGTCCGATACGGGCAAACAGGAGTCGAAGATAATCGTAAATCTCCGTGGCCGTGGCCACTGTCGACCGCGGATTGCGCGTGCTGTTCTTCTGCTTGATAGCAACCGCTGGCGCGATACCATCAATGACATCTACGTCAGGCTTCTCGATTCGCTCCAGAAATTGCCGCGCATACGCTGACAGCGACTCCACATACCGCCGCTGCCCCTCGGCATACACAGTATCGAAGGCGAGCGAAGACTTGCCCGAGCCCGACACCCCGGTGACCACCGTCAGGCTGTTGTGCTGGATCTCAAAATCAATGTTCTTGAGGTTGTGAACCCGTGCCCCGCGAACAATAATGCTTTCCGTAGACATCAATAAAAAGGGCCCCGCCATAGCTGCCCGGGCCCATACAGAGCGCCCCGGAAGGGCTAGGGAATCTTTCTATTATAGAACAGACGGCGAAAGTGGAAACCAAACGATCCACCCCTTTTCCAAACAGAGTGGCATCCCGACCACAGACCGGAAGAACCCGACGGCGCTGTGGAGGTGTGCTTACTTGTGGGCAAGAGAACGCTCCACCTCAGGATCACACCACAAAAAGAAAAAGGCCCCGATTTATCGGGGCCGCAATTCCTGATATCTAATTTACTCTTCTTTGGCCTGGTCCCGCTTCTTGCCATAGCGAAACGCCAGCCCGATCCCGCCACTCATCAACCCGAGCGGCGGCAGCAACAAAACCAGCACAGCCCGCCCAATCGCCGTCTGACCTTCTTTCGGCGTCCCAGCGGCGGTGGTATAGCACATAGCGCATCCCTGGGCGAAAGCGGGTGCCGTCCAGAGAACAAACAGCAAGGCGAATCCGGTCAATCGAAGTTTCATCGTACTGCCAGCTTAACTACGCGGACGGCGTCCGGCAAGAAAATCATCATCAGAGCCAGGCAGACGACCAAAGACGTCATGGTCATCCACTTCATGGCCGAAACTTCGTACTTCAAGTGCATGAAGTAACCAATAATCAGCCCAGCCTTCAAGAGCGAGAGTCCCATCAGAATGGTAAGCATGCGAACCGGCTCCATATTCTGGTAGGCCAGATAGACCTCAATGCCAGTCATCACCAGCAACGCGGCCCATACCCATAGAAACTGACCCTTGCCATGGTGCCGCTGTTCTTCGGCGACTCTTTCTGCCAGCGCTATTTGAATTGCGTCCATGCTCGGCTCCTAGATAATTTTCGTCGACATCAAGTAAACCAGCGGGAACACGAACATCCAAACCAGATCGACAAAGTGCCAGTAAAGCCCGGCCACCTCAACATCCGAGGCGTCATAAAGCTTGGGCTTCAGCCAGACGATCACGCCACACACAATAGCCCCGACCAGCAGTACATGCGAGCCGTAGTGAAACGGGCTGTAGTCAGGCGTCCCCAGCCAGGCGACGAGCCACAGGCCAAGAAGGATAGGAATGAACCACTTCCGCAGCGCAACGATTCCCAGATAGATAACTCCGATAGTTACGTGCAGCATGTGCATGCCGGTAATGCCGAAGAATGTACTGGGAAATTGAGGGACGTTCTTGGCTACTTCCGAGAATTCCGCCCCCGGATGTCCGGGGGGAGTCGGAAAGAACGGAAGCGTAAGCCCCTCAGAGATCAGGTTGCTCCACTCGCGGCCGTGCAGAACGACGAAAGCCGTTCCGCACGCCATGGTAGCCAGCAGCCACAAACGTTGGGCCTTGGCATTGCCCAGGGCAGCCGCACGCACCGCAAACACCATGGTCAGCGAGCTGGTCAGCAGGAACGCGGTCATCACCGTTGCATTTCGGATACTTTCCGAATGGAACGGGGTAGGCCAGTTGGGTGTCGATACCCGCCCGTAGGTGTACGCCCAGAGAAGAGCTCCGAACGTCAGCGAATCCGAAAGCAGAAACAGCCACATCCCGATTTTTTTCGAGTAGGTGCCGAACAGCGACGGTTCGTAGGCATCGGCCATCGCCTCGTGATGATGCACTGCGACATCAGACATGGATTCGGTCTCCTTGCTTCACCATTGGCAGTTATCGCGCAAACCACAATAGAGCGAAAATATAGATCCACAACAAAGCCATGAAGTGCCAGTACCAGGCGGTTACGTCCACCACAATGCGGCGTTCCTCGAGCGGTTTACCCATCCAAACGCTGGCTTGCGCATAAAGCATGACCAGCAAGCCGCCGATCAGGTGAACTCCGTGTGCCGCCGTCAGCAGATAAACGAATGAACTGCTGGGAGAGGTGGCCAGATAAAACCCACGATTCTCCAGTTCCCGCCACGCCATCCACTGACCGATCAGAAACCCAATCCCCAGCAGCACCGAAACACTCAGCCAGGGGAAATTCCATTCCTTGCCGATGGAAATTCCGGGAATCGATCCCACCGGAGCCAGCGCGGTCTGCCGGGTAATCTGGCGGCGCGCAAATTCCATGGTCAGGCTGCTAAGAAGAATCAGCCCGGTATTTACCAACAACAAAGCGACTGGCAAACTAACCGAAAGCCAGTCGTGAACATACTGCCCGGTGCGGTCGTCCAACGTGGGCAACCCTTTACGCACTACGTACGCGCTGGTGAAGGCCACAAACAACATCAGGATCGGCGCCAGCGCAACCAGCAATCCCACACGAGCCCGCCGCAACCGCCCGCCGTAGTCGGGGTAATTGTTGCCGCCCCCGCCATTCCCACCGCCGCCCGGCACGGGTGGCTGCACACCTCCGCCGTGGCCTATTTTCGGATCTCGCAGCGATACTGTTGGACTCAAAGTAGCCATACCTGGTTAAACGAAACCGATGCTGTAAGCGCAGACGAAACCATGCCCTACAATTCTCAGTGAGCGGAAGCAGCCGGAGGATCCGTCTGCATGGTGAAGTCCTTGGGAGCTCCTGGCACGCTGTACTCATACGGCCCGTGATTCACAACCGGCGTGACGCCGCCGAAGTTATCGTGTGGCGGCGGGGTAGCGGTTGTCCATTCCAGTGTAGTGGATTCCCACGGATTATCGCTGGCCTTCGGGCCCTTCTTCATGCTCCAGAACAGGTTGATGAGGAAAATGAACTGCGCCGCGATAGTTACGAAAGCGGCATAGGTCATAAAAGTCTGCAAGGGAATGAGTTTGGTCTGGTAGGCCACTTCCGTAAACTGGGAATAACGCCTGGTCTGCCCCGCCATGCCCAGATAGTGCATCGGCATGAAAATGGCGTAGGTTCCGGCCAGCGTCAGGAAAAAGTGGACCTTGCCCCAGCGCTCGCTCATCATGCGGCCGAACATCTTGGGGAACCAATAGTAGGTTGCACCGAAGATGCCGAAGATGGCCGCCACGCCCATGATCAGATGGAAGTGGCCGACAACGAAGTAGGTATCGTGCAACTGGATGTCGAGCACCGGCTGTGCCAGAAACGGCCCGCTCAGGCCACCCGAGACGAAGAGCGAAACGAATCCGATGGCGAAAAGCATTGGGCTATGGAACCGCACCCGGCCCTTATAGATAGTCCCCAGCCAGTTGAATGTCTTGATCGCCGATGGGACTCCGATACACATAGTCATGATGGAGAAGGCGAACGCCGTATACGGGTTCATGCCGCTCATGAACATGTGATGACCCCAAACCACGAAACCAAGCAGGCCGATGGCCATGATGGCGTAGACCATCGCCTTGTAACCAAAAATCGGCTTTCGCGAAAAAGTTGAAAGCAGCTGCGAGGCAACGCCCATGCCTGGCAGGATGGCGATGTAAACCTCAGGGTGCCCGAAGAACCAGAACAAGTGTTGCCACAGCAGGGGCGATCCGCCCTTGTGGCCCAGCACCGTACCGTTTACCACGACCAGGGGAACGAAGAAACTGGTTCCCAGATTACGGTCCAGGAGCAACAGGATTCCGGCGGAGAGCAGTACGCCGAAGGCGAGCAATCCCAGAATCGCAGTCACGAACCACGACCAGACGGTCAGAGGCATGCGCATCAAGGTCATGCCCTTGGCCCGAAGGTCAAGCACGGTCGTGATGAAGTTCAACGCGCCCATCAGCGAGGCTAAACAAAAGATCGCGATACTCGTGATCCATAAGTCGGCACCAAGACCCTCACCCGGTCCAGCGGACGGCAAGGCACTGAGCGGCGCGTATCCGGTCCAACCATGCAAAGGCGCTCCCCCCGAGACGAAGAACGCCGCAATAATCACCACAAACCCTAAAAACGTCGTCCAGAAGGAAAGCATGTTCAGGACCGGAAACGCCATATCCGGCGCGCCAATCTGAATCGGTAGGAAGTAATTTCCGAACCCTCCCTGAGGCGCAGTGGTCAGCACGAAGAACACCATGATGGTGCCGTGCATGGTCAGCAGGGTCAGGTAGGTTTCCGGTTTGATTTCACCGAATCCAGGAATGATGGCTTGCGGCCAGATTAAGTGAATCCGCATCAGCAGCGACAGAAACATGCCGACAAAAACCGCCGCCAGAGCCAGGAAGAAATACTGAATCCCGATAACCTTATGGTCGAGACTGAAAATATATTTTCGAATGAATCCCTGAGGGGCCGCGTGTGCGTGAACATGGGGCGAGGTAGCCATTATTGTTTATCCGCCTCCCGAGCTGACATCCATTTGTCGAAGTCTGCCTGACTTACCACCTTCAGCATGCCATGCATCTTGTAGTGCCCTAGGCCGCAAAGCTCGGCGCAGGCGATCTCGTAGTCCCCAAGTTCTTTGGGGGTGAAGTGCATCTTGATGGCAAGACCTGGTACCGCATCTTGTTTAAACCGCATGGACGGAATGAACAGGCTGTGAATCACGTCCTCGGCCCGCAAAGTGAGGTCCACCTGGCGATCCACCGGCAGGTACATGGTTGCGGTTACCACATCGTCCTTGGAGGCCGGATCACTGGTATCCAGACCAATTGCCGAGTCGTTGCCCGATGACGGATCCACCAGCGACATCTTGGTGGCGCCAAATTTCCCGTCATTCCCCGCATATCGAAAATACCAGGCGAACTGCATGCCGGTCACTTCCACAGGAATCGACCCCGATTCCGCAGGGGCAAAGCGTTCCGCCGCCCATACGTGACTTCCCATGAGGTTCAAACCAATAAAGATGATGGCAGTCAGGGTGGTCCACAGCAGCTCCAGCTTGGTATTACCGTGCGAGTAATCGACCTTTTCAGCTCCTGGCCGGTCGCGATACTTCCAGACCAGGTAGCCCAAGGCGACCTGCGCCGCCACGAAAATAACGCCCATCACGATATAAGTCAGGGCGAACTGGTGGTCGATCCATGCCGCCGACGTGGAAGCTCCATGGGGAAGCCACCAGGTTTTTGCCACAAAAAAATATGTGCTGACGAAGGTTATTATCCAGATAAGCGCGAGAAGAGCGAGGCCCATCTACCAGACCTCCAAGGGTCTTGGGATTTACTCATCCGCAGAAACCAGTTTGGAATGGAAACCTGCGGCTGCGGCGGAAGTCTATCACAGCTCGATAGCTGCGCAACAGCGGCAGGACAAAACGGAGAACGGAAGGCTAAGAACTTGAGAACTAAATCTCCGTCCCCAGCCCGACCCAGGGCAATTCGCAAACATCTTCTACAATCCCACCATGGCAAAGAATCCAGCTGAGCACGCGTTGCCCGTTCCTAAGAACCATTGTTTCGGCTGCGGCAAAGCCAATCCCCAAAGCATGCGCCTGCAATGTACCTACGATGAATCCACTCGTAAGATCGTGTCGCGCTTTCGCCTCGGCAAGCGCTACAGCGGTCCGCCCGGATACTGCCATGGTGGCATTATCGCCACCATCCTGGACGAGGTGATGGCCAAGCTCAACAAGCCGAATCAGGTCACGGCCGTCACGGCGCACATGGCGATTGATTATCTGCGCCCGGTGCCCTTGAACCATCCGCTGCACGCCGAAGCCAGCGAAACCCGAACCGAAGGCCGCCGCCGCTTTCGCTCGGCTGCAATTCTCAATGACGAAGGCGCCATCCTAGCCCGGGCCACAGGGGTCTTTATCACCATCGATACGCACAAGATGTTCGGCCGCTCCGTATAAAATTGCGGTATGAGAAGCTTGTCCGCAGCCATTCTGCTATTGCTCTGCGCCGCAGCCCATGCCGCGGCCCCCGACTTCCCCGCTCTGAACGACTGGAAGAATGCATTGCTGACCGGCAACGTCACCGACTTCCGCAGCATGTACTCCACCAACCCGCCGGCCCGTTTCGCTGAGGGCCACAATCAGGCCCAGGATATTTCTAAAGAGATCGACTTCTGGCACCAGGTAAGGCAATCCGGCGCCCAAGACCTCACCATTCACCTGACCAACAACGAAGCTCAGCAAGGACTGCACATCGTCGGGTTCGAGGTTTCCTACCGACTCAAGACCCCAGCCGGAATCCGCACCCGCTACGTCATCGAAAAACAGGCCTGGATGCAGCAAGGCAACAATTGGCGCGTCGTCATCGCCACCCATAGCGGCATCCTGAAGATGCCGCAACCCACCAACCTCAACACCATTATCTATCCCAAGAACGTCGACGCGAAGGCTGAGATCAAAGCAGCGCTGGCTCGCGCGGCACAGGAACACAAGCGCGTAATCCTGGTCTTCGGCGCGGATTGGTGTTTCGATTGCAAGGTGCTGGAGTTTGCCCTGCACCACAGCGACGCGGCAACGCCTGCCCAACACTTCATCCTTGTGCATATCGATATCGGAGAAGGTGAACTCAATAAAGATCTGGTCGCGAAGTACGGTATCCCCGAAAAGCACGGAGTACCGGCATTAGCGGTACTCGACAGCAACGGCACGATCCTCTATAGCGACACCCACCGCGAATTCCAGAGCGCCCGCTCCATGGACCCGGAAGACCTGATCACATTTCTGAATAGGTGGAAGCCAAAAGTCTAGGCATCAAGGGTTCGAAATGAGAACCAGGAACTGAGATCGAAGACCTAGACTTCCGCCAGGCCGCCGTAGACCTGCTTTTTCCGTTTGCTGCGTGAGACCGGTGTTCTTAGGCTTTCAAGCCTCCACGTTGTAAAATAGAAGCTTCCAAAGGCGCTCGTTGCCATTCTTGACGTTCCGGAAAAGAGCCTGTCTATGTCGCAGAACAACGGAAGTTCCACCAGCCTTCGCCTAAAAACTGGTCTTGCTGAAATGCTTAAAGGCGGTGTCATCATGGACGTCACCGACGCCAAGCAGGCTGAGATCGCCGAAAGGGCTGGCGCCACCTCGGTGATGGCTCTCGAGCGCGTACCCGCCCAAATCCGGGCCGAAGGCGGAGTGGCACGCATGGCCTCGCCCAAGAAGAT
>Ga0068871_100000586_pt1 | contig 25004 bp, 28 predicted proteins | sample KBSMisM72_FD_72750 | JGI IMG/M metagenome (GOLD analysis project Ga0068871, IMG submission 72750) | Miscanthus rhizosphere microbial communities from Kellogg Biological Station, Michigan, USA - KBS Miscanthus M7-2 | ecosystem: Host-associated > Plants > Roots > Rhizosphere > Soil ...
GCGGAGAATCGATAGTCGGTGGTCTTGGCGTCACGAAGGATCTTCCGCACCGCCGGCATGTCGTAGTACTCGAGACCGCGGCCGAGCGCGTACGTCAACAGCTTCTCGGTCATGACTCCCACGAAAATCTCGGGCTGTGCGACGAGGTTCCGGCGTAGCCCCACGACGCCGTCGACGTTGGCGCCGTTGAAGAGCGTGCCGGACGTATCGATGGCGGCGCCGTCCTCGGTCTTGCGGACGCGGCCGATGCCGTCGAACCCTTCGAGTGCAAAGCCGATCGGATCCATCACCTTGTGGCAGCCCGCGCACGTCGGGTTGGCGCGATGCCGCTCCATGCGCTCGCGCAGCGATAGCACCTTGCCATCGACGGAGGCGTCGCCGAGCGGCGGGATGTTCGGCGGCGGCGGCTGGGGCGGAACGCCGAGGAGGTTCGTCAGGATCCATTTGCCGCGCTCGACCGGCGACGTGCGGTTCGGGTAGGACGTGACGGTGAGCACGCTCGCCTGACCCAGCAAACCACGTCGCGCGTCGTTCGTGACGTTGACCCGCCGGAACTGGCTGCCATACACGTTCGGGATGCCGTAGTGCCGCGCGAGCCGCTCGTTGACGAACGTGTAGTCGGCGTTCAGCAGATCGACCACGCTGCGATCCTCGTGGACGATGCTGTCGAAGAACAGCGACGTCTCCTGCTTCATCGACTGCCGCAGGTTGTCGTCGAAATCGGGGAAGGCTTCGAGATCCGGTGTAGAACTCTTGAGATTCCGCAGATGGAGCCACTGTTCCGCGAAGTTGGCGACGAGCGCCTCTGAACGCGGGTCGTCGAGCATCCGCTTCACCTGCTGCTCGAGCACGCCGGGATCTTTCAGCTTGCCCTGGCTCGCCAGCGTCAGCAGTTGATCGTCCGGCACGGTACTCCAGAGGAAGAACGACAGCCGCGACGCGAGGGCGATGTCGTCCAACCGGTACGCGCTGCGCGACGCGACATTCGGCGGATCGCTCTCGAACCGGATGAGGAACTGCGGGCTCGCGAGAATGAACTGTATGGCCGTCTCGATGCCGCGTTCGAACGTTCCCCCTTTCCGATAGAAACCGATCAGCGTGTCGCTGGTCTGCTTGTCGATCGGACGGCGGTAGGCGACGCGTGCAAGCGACGACAGAATCTTCGTCGCGCAGGCTTCTTCGTCGGCGGGCTTCGCCGGTGTGCACACGAAGATCTTTCGGCGCGACGCGGTGTCGCCAGGGCCGGTCGCCGCGCGCGGACCTTCGATCGTCAGCCGATCGACCGATGGGTCGCCCATGATGTCGAGGCCGTCGACCGTCGTGCGCAGGAAGGGCTTGATCAGATCGTCGCGCACGGCGTGGCTTCGCAACACCGTCGTCGCCCAGAGCGTGTGCGTGCCGGCCTTCACCGGCATCGTCACAGTCAGCTTTCGATCGAGATCCGTGCCGAACGTGCCGGGGTTTTCGGCCATCTTGACAAACTGATCCTTGCCGCCGGCGGTGACCAGCGCCAGCCGCTGGCCGTCCATCGCAATCTCGATGTCGTGCGGATCTTCCATACCCCGCATCAGATCGAATGTGTTCCGCCACAACCGCAGCTTGATCGTGTACTCGCCGTCGACGGGAAATGTGTGCTTGACGAGAATGCCGCCGCGCGTGCCGGGCGGCAGCCCTTCGACGTGCTGGTCCTGCGACAGATCGGGGCGGACGCGGTAGACGGCCGTGCCCGGCGCGATGCTGACGTTGCCGACCGCCTGACGGCTGATGTTCCACGACGCCGAGAGATAGCGTTCCATCAACGACGGCGAGATCGTCAGGACGTCTGCGATGTTGTCGAACCCGCTGCTCTCGTCGTCTGGCGGCAGGAGGGCAGCGGCGTCGATGTCGAGCGCGAGCAGATCGCGGACGGCGTTCGCGTACTCAGCACGGTTCAGCCGGTGCATCACCGTCCGCCCGGGCCGCGGCGTCTCGGCGGCCGCGCGATCCATCGCGGTTTCAAGATGTGCCGTGAGGGCGTCGAGCTCTGCGTGGGGCGGCCGCGGCATTCCTGGCGGAGGCATCATGCCCACGCGCAGCTTCCTCACGACCTTCTCCCACGTTTCGGCGCCTTTCGGAACGTCGGTCAGGTCGGCGTTCTGCAGCGACAAGCCGCCTGTGCGCTGTTTGTCGTTGTGACAGGTGACGCAGTACTTATTCAGCAGAACCGTGTGCGCCGAGCCTTCTGCCTCAACGGATCGCTGGCCGCGAGCTGCCGCCGGCGGGCCGGCCCAAACCGCAGAAATCAGAAGCGCCAAACAGGGTACCAACGCCCGTCGACTCACCAGGAACCTCCCTCACCACGCTGAGCCGCAAGTATACCTACCGGCGGTAGTTGGAGTATGTCGCGAGGGCCGAACAGAATTGTGCAAACGACGAGCTGTCGCATGATGTGTCCGCAGGCCAGTGTAGCGACAATAGTGACCTACGCTAGGACGAACATCGGGGGATACCGCATGAACAACTGGGAAGACAAAGCCAACCGGCACGCCGCGGAGCTCGTGAAGCTCACGATGAAGGCGGCGGACCAGGGACCGTCGCCCCTACCGGAAGATGAAGTGGCGACGCTCGGAATGCTGATTGCGACCGAAAGACAGCTGCTGATCGACGCGATGAGCGGGCTGCTGCAGCTCGACGAACCGGAAGCCGCGGCGAGCCCGGGCGTCGCGGAATTCGACGCAGGGTTTCTCTACGGCCTCATGTTCTCTCAGGCGCTCGACAACGCGCGGACAGCGATCGATCGCGTCAGGCGGCGTCAAATCCTGAAGCTCGCGAAGGGCGCCGATTAACTTCGAACGCGCCTTCGCGGTTACGAGCGACGCTTCATCACGATGGCGAGCCGGCTGCCGTGCGGCAGCGCCTCGAACGTCGCGTGGCCGTCGTGAGCTTCCGCCAGCGCCCTTGCCGCGCGCGCGCCGATTCTCGCGGCGTCGTCGGCACGCCGATCGCCTGTGAAGAAGTCGTCGGCGACATGTTGCGCGATCGGCGTGCTGTTCTGCAGCACTTCGACGACCACTTCGTGGCTGTTCAAGTTCGAGGCCTTGATCACGATCGACGGCCTGACGGCGTGTTCGACGAGCGGCAAGACCGCAAGCAGCGCACCCGACACGCCTGCGGCGAGCTGGTTGTCGTGGAGCCCCGCCGAGGACAACAGCTCGCGCACGTCAGCGCTAATTGTCACGCCGGCAAGCCGGCACTCGGTCGAGTAGCCCTCGATGACTTCGTCCAGGATCGACGCGACCGATCGCTCTCGCGGCGGGGCGCACCGGCCGCCGACGATGAGATTCCGCGCATCGATCAGCCGGGCGGCGCGCCAGACGTGAGCTTTGAGCAGATCGAGTGTTTGGCGTTGCAGGCCTCCGCCGGCCCCGCACATCTCGGCGCACTTCCCGATGCTTACGAGATGATCGGCGATGGCGTCTTCCACTCCTGGAAGGCCGGCGTCGTCTGCGCCGACCGCCGATGGACCGATGCGGAGGTTGTCGGCTGCGCCGAGCGCAGCGGACTCGCTTTCCGTCACATCCTGGACGAGGCATGGGACCGCGGGAAGCTGGAGAATTTGAGCGGCGACGAGACGCTTGCGGCCGGCGACGACGACGTACTGAGAATCGCGGCGCCGTACGAGGAGCGGGTGGAGGATGCCGTGAACCCGAATCGACTCGATAAGCGGCCGCAATGCAGGCGACGGCTCGGCGCCCTGCGCAATCAATGCTGACGGCGGAATCATCCGGACGGGATGCCCGCCCGACGGGGCGTCGAGCTGATCGACGTAATGTCGATCCGCTCGCATGCGGTAGTGCCGCGGAAGGCCCTCACGTGCGACGGGTGGTTCGAGAGGTTCCCCAAATGCTTGTTCGCTGTCCGACACGTGCCTCCGACGTTGGTGAGATGTGATGACGCTGGGATGTGACGTTATAACGCGGTTCGAAAAAAACGGCAAACAACCAAATCAAAAAAAGTACGGCGGCAGGTCTTTTTTTGTCTCGCGAAGAATGTCGACGATTGTCTGACTTTCTTTTTTCTCTGACAGGACGTCCCACAATCGTCGGTAAATCGGCGCCTTGATTATCGACGGCAGCGCGTCGAACGCCTGCGAGTAGATCAAGTAGCTGCAGGGATACTTCATCAGACGGCGAGTCAGATCCAACTCGTAAAGAGAGCGGCCCTTAAGGTCGCGTGGTCCACTGGCAGAGAAGCGCTCAACGAAACCGGAGCGGCTTCGAAGCCCCGCGGGCAGCTTTGCCTCATCCACGAAAAGCATGTGATCGACGACCTCATGTGCGATGCCGTTCATCAGGGCGTCGACGGCATCGGTGTGTTCTCCGGCCGCCGTACCTCGTAACGACGCTTCTGCGACTCGCGCCTCGAAGCTCGCTCGCGTCAACAGGTTCATCATGCCTGCCTGATGCGTCAGCACCAGATGGGCGGCGATGTCACTCGAGAGGGTCCGATAGCCGTTCGTGTCGAACAGCCCCGCGACCGACTCCAGCTCGTGCGTGGCTCGCCCGTCGAGCGCAGCCACGTTGTTGCCCATGTGCTTGGCTGCGCCGACGTTTCCAGTGACGAACCAGCCGCCGAAGCGTCGTTCGACGGGATCGCTGTGGTCGATGTGGCGCGGCACGCCGTCAAACGCGCCTGAATCGGGACGCGTGGTGCTGAACATCAGCAACCCGGGAACGCCGAGCGTGTCGCCCGTCACGTGGCATCCGAGGCACTCGAAACGGCGTGTGAATTGCGGCGGAGCCGAGCCGGCCCGCTGCTCGAGCGTGTAGAACGCCGCGCCGGCGACCGTGTCCTGGACGGCGACTTCAATCAGGTCGCCTCCGCGGACCCAGCCGAGCGCTGCGCGGTCGTTGAAGAAGATCGCGCGGGGATTCTGGTCGCCGATCCGCTTGCCCTGAAGGCTGCCGCGAGAGAAGACGAGCAACTGCGAGTCGATCGGAAGCTGCAGCGCGTCGAGGGCCGACTGCAGAAAACCGCTGCGCGTGTCGAAGCCGAACTGCAGCCGGCCGTCCTGAAGCTTCCGGTTGACGTCGACGACGGCATTGTCGAGTGCCGCGGTGGAATAGGCGATCGCTGGATCGTCCAGCGAGCCTCTGAATGCGCCCGCGTGTTGAGCCGAAGGAGCGCTGACGGCGCCAGCTAACAGAAGCGCACAGACACGAGCCGCGCGACGCACCTGTTAGACTTCAGCTCCCATGGCGGCGTCGACGCTATCACATCTTGAATGTCCCAAATGTCGCTCGACGTGTGATTGGTCGCGGCCGCAGAATCTCTGCCGCTCGTGTGGTTCGCCGCTGCTCGCGCGATACGACCTCGACACGGCACGCGCAACATTCAGCGCCTCGGCTCTCAAGGGACGGATCGCGTCGATGTGGCGATACGAGGAAGTGCTGCCGCCGGCAGCACCTGTCACGCTCGGTGAGGGCATGACGCCGCTGATTCACGCGCGCCGCCTGGGCGACGCGCTTGGGCTGCAGAAACTGTTCATCAAGGACGAGAGCCAGAACCCCACGAATTCGTTCAAGGCCCGAGGCCTCTCAGCCGCTGTCAGCATGGCCAGAGCGCTCGGCGTGTCGACCGTCGCGCTGCCGACCGCCGGAAATGCCGGCGGAGCCGCTGCGGCGTACGCGGCGCATGCCGGGCTCCGGTGCGTCATCGCGATGCCGAAGGACACACCCGCGGCAATCGTGCTCGAGTGTCGGGCCTTCGGTGCGGATGTCCACTTGCTCGACGGCCTGATCTCGGACTGCGGGGCATTCATCGCCGAACGTGCGCCGCGCGAGGGGTGGTTCGAAGTCTCGACGTTGAAGGAGCCGTACCGCATCGAGGGCAAGAAGACGATGGGGTATGAGTTGTGGGAGGAATTCGAAGGCTCACTCCCTGACGTGATCGTTTATCCGACCGGCGGCGGTGTCGGTCTCATCGGCGTGTGGAAAGCATTCGAGGAGCTGGAAGCGATGCGGCTGGTCGACAGCCGGCGCCCGCGCATGATTGCCGCCCAGGCCGAAGGGTGTGCGCCCATCGTGCAGGCGTTCGAGCGCGGCGCCAAGGCATCCGAGAAGTGGGAGGGCGCGTCCACTGTGGCATCCGGACTGCGCGTGCCCAAAGCGCTCGGCGACTTTCTCATTCTCGAAGACATCTACGCGAGCAACGGCGAAGCGGTCGCCGCGAGCGACGCGGAGTTGATGGACGCGTGCCGTACGATGGCGAGGCTCGAGGGTATTTTCGCAGCGCCGGAAAGCGGCGCCGGGCTGGTGGCGATTCAGAAGCTCGTGACGCGGAAGAAGATCGCTCGCGACGACTCGGTCGTGCTGTTCAGTACGGGGGGCGGCTACAAGTATCTCGAAGCGTGGGACGCCGCCGTGCGTTAAGCGGCGGTACCGGTCAGCTGGCGAAACGCCTGTTCGACGGCTTCCGCTTTCGCTCTGTAATGCGCCTGTATTGCATCGCCCAGGTGCGCGACCTGCGTCTCGTCGTACTTCGACACGGCCACTGAATACGCTCGCTCGATCTCCTGTGGGCTCGCTTCGCGAGGCACGCCGAGAATGGCGTACGGGTCATGTTCGGCGGGTGCATCGGAATCGACCTCGGCGCCGATGGCGGCGCCGACAGGCACGGGCACGTGAACAACGTCGGCCTGATGGCGTTGTGCCTCGGCCTGCCGACGCGCTTCATCCTGTCGCCGCGCTTCATCCTGTCGTTCGAGATCCACGGTCTGCTGATCGATCTGGCGCCTTCGCTCTTCGGCCTGTTCGCGCTCGACGCGCTTTCGCTCGAGCTCGGCGCGCTCTTCGGCCGCGCGTTCGGCGATCGCCTGTTTCGCGGCGATGCCGGCCTCGTGACGGCAGGTCGAGCACAGATCGCCGCCGGTGTTCAGCGCCTCACCGCACTTCTGACAGACTTTCTGCGTTTCCGGCGTTTTCTTCTTCTTGAGGCGGATGGCAGCCACCGCACCGCCACCCGCGAGAGCAACGGCTCCGAGGATCGTGAGTAGGATTAGCGCAAACCGTCCTCGTCCGGGCGGCGGCGTCGAGGATTGTGCCGGCATGGTTGGAATGCCGAATGCCACTTCGCCGAGTCCGGCGGGCGCCATGCCGTCGGCGCCTCGACGCTGCTCGCGCGCGGCCACGAGGAACGCGGTGAGGCAGTTCAGATACGGCTGGACGTTTTCGGGTTTCCGCAGCCGCGAGCAGGTCGCATCGACACGGCCGCGTTCAGCAGGCGTCAACTGGTCCAGGTCGTAGCCGAATTCGGAGCGGAGCGCGTGAAACTGCAAGCTGGCGCACCGCTCGCGCACGTCGTCGCGAGGATCGGATGCTTGCACGCGACTGCAGACGTGCTCCGCCAGCGTCTGCTCGAGCGACGTCGGTGGCCGATCGTCGTCGGTCTGGTCTGCGACAGCCCTCGCCGGCGCGGCGACAAATGCAAGCGCCACACACCAGCAGAAAGTCGTGATCGCAGGAGATGTCGCGCGAGGAAGCGGCTGACGGAACACTGGTCGCGTACTCCAACCAACCGTGGCGTGCGAAGCTGATGCCTATGCGCGACGCCGTGCAACGGCATAGAGCGGTGGACCGGCCGCTGGGCGGCTGTGGCAAGCCGGACGACGAAAACGATCACGAAATTCGTCGTCCGATGTCGATTTCGATCGGTTATTTGTTGCAGTCGCCGAGCCGCTTGCCCGTGTACTTCATCGTCATCGTCCCGCGGCCCTGCATGTCCATGGTCATCGTCCCGGTGTAGGCATTCTGTTCGTACACGAACTGTCCCTTGCCGGTCATCGGCTGGGCGCCCGAGCAGGCCATCGACCAGGAAACTGTGTTGCCGTCGATCTTGTAGTCGCTCACCGTGCAGTTGCCCTGATTGCCGCCGCGGCCCGGGGGCATCGCTTTCTTCGGATCGGACGCATCCGCCGGCGTGATGCACTGTTTGGTCGTGGTGGGCGGCATCCCCGCGGGCATGCCCGGCATGTTCATCTCCATCTTTACTTCCCACTCGCCGTCGCGGCGCGGGCCCTGAGCGACGACGAGAGCGGCGAACGAACCAGCGATCAGGAGGGTGACAGCAAGACGTTTTGTCATGGCGCACACCATAGCAGCGATTGCGAGCGCCTGCATAACCACGTCTTCGTCATCCGCCTCACCCAATCGAAATGTCGGCCGTGCAGGTATGGTCGACGAGCGACAACGGTACGCAGGGCGTGTTGCCGGATTATCTCGTGTCATATCAACGAGTTGCGGCTGAATTCTGACGATAGGCAACGGATCGGAACACCAGTTGCTCTAGTGATACCCCGGAGGAACCTGATGTCAGCAAAACCCGCCGTAATCGACTCGCCGAGAATGCGACAGACGCTGGCCGCGATCGACGCGATGTTCTACCTGGCCTTGAGCATCATGGCAATCGGCGTGTGCGTCGGGGTGGCGCTGCACTAGACCGCTGAAGGCGTTCTCGCAGCAGCTTCATTCCTCTGTGAAGGTTCACGCGGACCGAGCCGGCGCTCAGACCCGTCCGGTCCGCGATTTCCGGCCCACTCATCCCTTGGATCACCCGCATCGCGATGGTCTCGCGATAGGCCTTCGGAAGCGATCGAATCGCCTGTAGCGCGGCACTCGCGTCGAATTCGCACTCTTGCGTCGCTCGCCGTGGAGGAGCCAATTCCAACAGCGGCAGGAGCGGCCATCGCTGTCGTTGCACATCGCGAACGACATTGCGGGTGATCGCTGAAATCCACGCCCCGAATGCGCCCGGCTCCCGCAGCGTCTTCAACCGGCGAAGCGCACGCAGAAAAGTCTCTTGCACGGCATCGGTGATCTCGTCGAGTGGCAGGCTCGACAACGCGATGGCGTGCACCATGCCCGTGTAGCGCTGGTAAAGCGTCGCGAACGCCGATCGATCTCCACGCTGGGCGGCGCGCACGAGCCGCGTCCCTTCGTCGTCCTGGCCCACGCTGAGATTGGCTGCAAGCGAGCCGCCGTCCGCGTAGCTCGAGTTAACACTTCAGGGCAACGGACCGTCTCTATATTTCATCGGCACTCAAGAGGTTTTAAGGATGCTTGTTGTACGGCTACTGGTGTCGACGTGTGTGACGATGGTTTTGATGCTTGCGGCGACTTCAGCTGCGGCACAGACGGAAACCGCGTCCGTGTATACAGTCAACAGGGCGGCGAGCTCGGTTGGGTTCACGATTTACGGTTCGATGCTGTTCAAGGTCAAGCGTGATGGTCAGTTCAAGGACTTCTCGGGAGAACTGGCGTACGACCCCGCCAATCCCGGCCAGACGCGCGTCGACCTGACAGTGTTCACCGGCAGCGTCGACATGAAGAATGCCGAGCACAACCAACTGATGAAATCGGGAGAGTTTTTCGACGTCGATCACTTCCCGACGATGCATTTCACGAACTCGTCCACCGACGTTCGGCCCGACGGCACGCTGGCGATGACTGGGGATATGACGATTCGCGGAGTCACGAAAAAGATGACGATTCCCGTGAAAGTGCGCGGCGGCAGCGCACCGGGAGCGGTGTTCGAGGCGACGTTCCCGATCGATCGGACCGATTTCGGGTTGAACGGCAACCCCGGCTGGGGCGGCTTCACGTTGAAGATCGCAAAGAACGTGGAGATTCATCTCGCCATTGCGACAGCCATGAACACGCCGTTGACGAGATAGCGACGGGCCTCACGATATTTTGTGAACCTCAGCGCGGCTTGCGGACACGCGCTCTTGGCTTCGCGCGCGCCTTCGCATGCAGCGCGTCATGCATGTCGAAGGCTTCGCGCAGCCAATCCGTGATCGGCGCTTCGACTTCATCACGATGAGTAATGCGGACCAGGTTCGCGTATTTCGCCCGCGATCCTTTCATCACGCTTCGTACCTGCGGCGCCTTGATCGGCCGGCCGAGCATGATCCAGACCTCGAGGTACTTCGTCTTCGGCCGCACGAAGAAGTAGCAGACCTTCTTCGAAAACATGATCGAATGGTGGGACGCATAGATCCGCTGTTCGCCGAACTCGACGGCGGTTTCTCGCAAACGCTCCCACGCGTCCCGTAGATCTTCCGAAAGATCCTGCGTGAGGGCTGCCTCTGTTGTGGTCCAGCAGTCGTGGCGCTCGCCTTCTTCCACCCACTTCTTGCAGTGAAAACACTCGTGCCCTGCCATGGCGGGGATTCTACCTGTCGATTTCGGCGCGCTTCATTCGACGTCAGGATAGAGGCCGCTGACGGCCGGGAGGAAACGCCAAATGCCGACGATTACCCCGTTCCTGTGGTTCGAGAATCAGGCCGAACAAGCGATGCAGCACTATCTCTCCATCTTCAAGCAGGGCAAAACCATCAACGTCAGCCGGAATGGCAGCCACGTCGTGTCGGTGACGTTCGAACTTGATGGACAGCGCTTCATCGGGCTCAACGCTGGGCCGCACGACAAGTTCAACGAGGCGATTTCCTTCTTCGTCAACTGCGAGACGCAGGACGACATCGACTACTACTGGGAAAAACTGACGGCAGGAGGCTCAGAGAGTCGATGCGGGTGGCTCAAAGACAAGTTCGGCGTGTCGTGGCAGGTGGTGCCGGCGGCGCTGGGACGGCTGATGGGCGATCCCAATCCAGCCAAGGCCCGCGCCACCGTCGACGCGATGATGACGATGAAGAAGCTGGTTATCGCCGACTTGCAGAAGGCGCACGATGAGGCCTGAATTGCGGTTCCTCGTCGGCGATCGGCGGATGCTCCTTGCGCTCTTTCTCTTCCTGCGCGGATGACTCACGGTTGCTGATTCCCTGCCGCTCTGGATCGGCGTGCGGGGGCGTCGTCGTGCGATCGTCAGGATGCGGTGCGTCCATGTGCCCTCCTACTGCGGCTTGGCCATACGGCCTGAAGATGCAATCAGACAGCCGCCAGGCGTCCGGCGACGACCTTGCTATGACGCAACAGCGGAGGTTGCGATGGGTCTGTTGCTGGTTCTGCTTCTCCTGTTGGCCGTGTTTGCCGCGCCGGCGTGGCCGTACAGTGTTGCTTGGGGCTACTACCCGAGCGGTGGTGCGCTGCTGCTATTGGTGATCCTCGCGATAGTGTTTTTCTCGCGGCCACGGCGCACCGTCTAGCCGCAGAGCGGAGCCATTCCGCTACGGAATGGAAGGGCTCCCGTGTAATTTGGGGCCTTACCTGAGTGGCGGAATGGCAAAAAGCAGTAGCGGACTACCACGAGTACGTGACTCGCGCGCGTACTTTGGCAGGAAATCGACCTAAAACGCGCGGAATCGCTCGGTACGTCCATTGCTAGGCCACTGTCGCGCCCCCGAAAGGAGATTGCGATGTACGAGGCCACGCCCCGCGTCGTCGATGCGGTTCAACGATTGAAAGGTGCGTTCCTCGAATCTCCGACGACTCAGATGTCGCTCGTGGATGCATCGCGGCTTTCTGGACTGGAACGCAACACCACACGCCTCATCCTCGAGGCTCTTGAGGACGCCCGGTTCCTGCGGCGTTCCTCCAATGGCCTGTTCATGAGGCGGACGATCGAGTCACCCTCCGCCTAGGCCCCGCCTACACCGGTCGCTGGAGCACTTGGTCCAGTCTGATCGGTAAATCCCGGGCGCGAACGGCCGTCGCATGATGGACGGCGTTCGCGACCGCGGCCGCCACTCCGGTCGTCCCGATTTCCCCGACGCCCTTTACTCCGATTTCATTGACGTAGCTGTCGTCGCCGTCCAGCAAGATCACATCGATCTGGCCGATGTCGGCGTTGACCGGCACGAGATACTCCGACAGGTCGGCGTTTAGATAGCGTCCCGAGTGTTCGTCGATGACCGTGTGCTCGTGCAGTGCCATGGCGAGGCCGTACACAATGCCGCCAATCATCTGGCTCCGCGCCGTTTTCGCGTTGAGCACGCGTCCGACGTCGTACGCGCCGACAACACGCGAAACGCGAATCTCACCGAGGTCGGCGTCGACCTTCACTTCCACGAACACCGCGCCGAACGCGTGCATCGAGTACTTCTTCCGCTCGTCGCCCGGTTTGGCGTCGGCAGTCGCTTCTATCACCGCGCCGTTGCTTCTCGCCACGAGCGCCCGGCAGCTCTCGACGTCGTCGGCCTGTCCGCCGAGCGACGCGATTCGGTCGCGGAGCGCCAGTGCCGCGGCGTGGACGGCGGGGCCCGTGCTCGACGCCGTCATCGAGCCCGCCGAAATCGGGTTTTCCGGGAAGTTCGTGTCGCCGAGCTCGAAGCGAATCCGCGAAACGGGAATGTCGAGCGCCGATGCCGCCACCTGGCTCATCGCCGTGTAGGTGCCCGTTCCGAATTCATGCGTTGCGGCGCGCACGACGATCGTGCCGTCGCGAGTGAGCTGCGCGAGCGCCGAGGCGGGCAGACGCTTGGCTGGGTACGTGGCAGTGCTCATCCCCCAGCCAGTCAGCGTGTTGCCCTGGCGCATCGATCGGGGACGCGGGTGCCGTCGCGCCCAGCCGAATCGCTCGGCGCCTTTGCGATAGCACTCGCGCAGCCACTTGCTCGAGAACGGATGCCCGCTCTCCGGATCTGTGTCCGCGTGATTTCGTAGGCGAAGTTCGATCGGGTCGAGGTCGAGCGCGTACGCCAGTTCGTCGATTGCCGACTCCAGCGCGAAAGTGCCTGACGATTCGCCGGGACCCCGATTGAATGTCGGTGTACCGAGATTCAGCTTGACCAACTTTTGGGTGGTCGCGACGTTTGCGACGTCGTACAGCATTCGCGTCTGCAGCGTCGAGCTCTCGATCCAGTTTTCGAACGTCGACGTGCTCGAAGTGACGTCCTGCCTGATCGCCGTGATTCTGCCGTCTCTCTGAGCGCCGATCGCCAATTGCTGGACCGTGTATGGCCTTGCCCCGACTGGACCGAACATCTGCCTGCGGCTCAGCACGATTTTGACCGGCCGTCGCAGCTCGCGCGCGGCCATCGCGGCAAGAATCACGTGCGACCACGCCGACCCTTTCGAACCGAACGCGCCGCCCGTGAACTTCGACACGACGCGAACGCGTTCTTCCGGAATGCCGAACGTCTTGGCGGCGAAACGCTTCACGCCGTAGACGAACTGCGTGGAATCGTAGAGCGTCAGGTGATCGTCATGCCATTCTGCGATGGTCGCGTGCGGTTCCATCGCGTTGTGCGTTTCGATCGGCGTCGAGTAGGTCGCCTCGAAGCGAACCTCGGCCTGCGTCAGCGCGGCGTCGACGTCGCCACGATGCGTGCTGGGCTCGAACTGCCCGAGAATCTTGCCGGTGACCGGCTCGGCCGTCGACAGCTCGGCGTTCATGTCGAGCGCGGGCACGGCCGCGCGGTATGTCGCCTGAACGAGCGACGCGGCATAGGTCGCCTGCTCCAGTGACTCTGCGACGACCAAAGCTATCGGCTCTCCGTTGTAGCGGACCTCGCGATCCTGCAGCAGCGACAGCACGCGGCCTGCCGGCGGGTTGACGCCTGCGCGGCCCTGTTGGGGGAGCGTCGGCGCGTTGTCAGCTGTGAGGATCGCGAGGACGCCGGCCTGCGCCGCCGCGTCGCGCGTGTCGAGCTTCGCGATTCGTCCGCGCGCAATCGTGCTTTGGACCATCACGCCGTACGCGAGCTGTTCGATCGGCCATTCGGCGGAGTAGGTCGCCGCGCCGGTCACCTTCAGCAGCCCGTCGATGCGGTTGATGCCCTCGCCGATCACGCGAGTCCTCCCACGCGGCTCAATGCGCGCACGAGCGTACGCTTGGCCAGTTCGATCTTGAACGCGTTGTGTTTCCGCGGAACCGCTCCTCTGAGCGCGGCCTCGGCGGCGGCACGATAGAGCACTGCGCCGGCGCGGCCATCGGTCAGCACCTCCTCGGCCTCGTGCGCCCGCCATGGCTTCGTCGCAATGCCGCCGAGCGCGACGCGCGCCTGTCGAATCGTTCCGTCGTGTAGGTCGAGTGCGACGGCGGCCGACGCGAGCGCAAATGCATAGGACGCCCGGTCGCGCACCTTGACATAGGTTGATCTGACGGCGAACGGCACGGCGGGGATGTCCACGGCAACGATCAGCTCATCAGACTCCAGCGTGTGCTCGCGTTCGGGATGATCGCCGGGCAGCAAGTGGAAGTCTGCCACTCGCACTGCGCGTTCTCCACGCCGTCCGTGGACGCGGACGACCGCGTCAAGTGCGGCCAACGCGACGCACATGTCGGAGGGATGCGTGGCGATGCAATGCTCGCTTCCGCCGAGGACGGCGTGAATGCGGTTGTTGCCGTCGATGGCGCCGCACCCGCTGCCGGGCTCGCGCCTGTTGCACGGCAGAGCGGTGTCGCGGAAGTAGTAGCAGCGTGTCCGCTGAAGGAGGTTGCCGCCGGCGGTGGCCATGTTTCGGACCTGGGGCGAGGCGCCCGCGAGGATGGCCTCGGACAGCATCGGATAGCGATCGCAGATCAGCTCGTGGCCGGCCATGTCGCTGTTCCGTACCATCGCCCCGACGCGGACGCCGCCATCTGCGAGCTCGGTCACCGCGGTCAACGGCAACGGGTTGATGTCGACGAGCGCCGGCGGACGTTCGACGTGCAGCTTCATGAGGTCGACGAGCGTGGTGCCGCCCGCGAGAAATTTCGCCCGCGCTGCGGCGTCGATTGCCGCCGCTTCATCCGCGGCCGTGAAGAACTGGAACGGTTGCATATGTCAGCGATGTCCGCGCGCCGCTTGCACGGCCGCGACGATGCCCGGATACGCGCCGCAGCGGCAGATATTGCCGCTCATCCGCTCACGCACGTCGTCGTCTTCAGGCCCGCAGTCTTCGCCCAGCAGCGCAATGGCCGACATGATTTGTCCCGACGTGCAGTAGCCGCATTGAAAGGCATCGTGATCGATGAACGCCTGTTGCATCGGATGCAGCTCGCTTCCCTCGGCGAGGCCTTCGATCGTCGTCACGTGTTTGCCGCCGGCCGTCGCGGCGAGCGTCAAGCAGGAGAGCACGCGACGGCCGTCGACGAGAACCGTGCACGCGCCGCATTGGCCGTGATCGCAGCCCTTCTTCGAACCCGTCAGGTGCAGATGTTCACGGAGAGCGTCCAGCAATGTGACTCGCGGATCCACATGGAGGTGCGCTGGAGTGCCATTCACGATGGCGCTGACCTCCACCGTGAACGCTTTGCCGGCGGAGATCGCCTCGACAGTCGTAGATGAGTCGGTTCGCATGTCGGTGCTCTGGCTGCGAGTGCAATCACCGCGCCCGCATGGCGCGGCCGTTGCAGCTCAGTTGGCGGCGGGCTACGTGCCCGCGCGAGGTGATGCATGTTGCACAAGTTCAGCAAGGTGAAGGGATTTCACATTCACGCGGTTGACGGCGAGATTGGCCACGTCGACGACTTTCTGCTCGACGAGGACACGTGGGGGCTGCGCTACCTGGTCGTCGACACGAGCAACTGGATTGGCGGCAAGCAGGTGCTCGTGTCGCCGCAGGTCATCGCGGGGCTCGATCCCGCACGCGAGCGGATAGACGTGACGCTGACGCGCGACCAAATCAAGCACAGCAAATCGCTCGAAACAGCAGAGGTGCCGCTCGACGAAGTCCTGCCGACTATCTGGGTTATGTAGAGGTACGGAGTGTCCGGCGTTAGGCGGATTGACTCGGAAGCCCCGCGGCGTCCCAGGCCGCGATGCCTCCCGCGAGCTCGCTGACCGGCGACAAGCCCTCGCGCATCAGCAGGCTGGCCGCAATGGACGACCGGTAGCCGCCGGCGCAGTGGACGATGATCGGCCGGTTCGGCTGAAGCTCGCCGATCCGCTCCGTCAGATGATTGAGCGGCATCGAGACGCTGCCCTCGATATGCCTGCCGTCGTGTTCCCGAGGCGAGCGGACATCCACGAGAAGTGGTCGGTCTTCAGACGTCAGCCGCTCCGCCGCAAGCGGAGCGCTGAGGCGCTCAGTCGAGGCTGTCAACGACGACTGTCCTTCGAGGCTCAACATCCCGTCGGCGAGATAGCCGACGACGTGATCGAAACCGATGCGTCCCAGGCGCATCATCGACTCGCGCTCGCGCCCCGGATCGGCGACGATGACGATCGGCCGATCGCGCCTCAGCACTGATCCTGCCCACGTCGCAAACTGCCCGCCGAGGCCGATGTTGATGCTGCCCGTCAAATGCGCAGCGGCGAAATCGCCGGGATCCCGCGTATCGAGCACCTGCGCGCCGACCGCCTGCAACGCGAGCAGTTGCTCGAGCGTGATCGGGCCACGCTCGAGCGCTTCAGTCAGCGTCGGACGTTCTTTCGTGTTCAGCACGGCGTCGTAGGTGAAATACGCCGGCGCATCGGGCTGATCGGCAGTGACGATATCGATGAAGCGATCCTTCGGCATCGGTTGGAGCGCGTAGTTCACGCGCCGCTGCTCGCCGATCGTCGATACGGTCTCTTTGCTCAACGCCTTTCCACACAGCGATCCCGCTCCGTGGGCGGGGTAGACCAGGCTCGCATCCGGAAGCGACAGAAGCTTCTTGTGAAGCGAGTCGTACAGCATCGATCCCAGATCGGCCGCCGACCATCCGAGCGCGACGCGCAAATCGGGCCGCCCGACGTCGCCGACAAACAGCGTGTCGCCTGTGAGCACGGCGTGGGGCGCGGTCGCGCTCACGTCGAGATCGAAGACGGCGATCGAAATCGATTCCGCCGTGTGCCCGGGTGTTTCAATGGCGCGCAGCGTCACGCGGCCAAGGCCGATCTCGCTGCCATCGGCGAGCGGCGTAAACGCGTACTCGGCTTTCGCGGCCGCGCCAAGGTAGATCGCGGCTCCCACGCGATCCCGGAGCTCGAGGTGGCCGGCGACGAAGTCGGCGTGAAAATGCGTCAGGATGACGTGCCTGATCGCCAGGTGGTTGGAGGCGGCGAACTCGAGATATTGATCGATGTCGCGCTGCGGGTCGATGACGGCGGCGAGTCCGGACGCGGAGTCCGCGACGAGATAGGAGGCGTGCGCCAGGCAATTCAGGTAGAACTGTTTGAGAATCAGCGGCACGGTCGAAGTGCTCTAGCCGCCAGCCAGCGCGCCGACAATCAGAAAGGGCTCGGCGCCTGCCGCGACGGCGTCGGGCAACGGCGCGTCGGGAGATTCGTGCGAGATGTCTTCTTCGCACGCGAAGAACCGCAGGAACGCGCGGCGCCGGTCCGTCGAGTAGTCGCGAATCGTGCCTCGCAGCATCGGATACCGCGTCTCGAGCGCATCGATGAGCGCGCGCTGCGTCGGCGGCCCCGAGACGTCGACTGTCACTTCGTCGATGCCCGTACCCACCTGTGCGAGCGTTCGCAGATGCTGCGGCAACACTACCCTGATCATTGGAGCGTCTGCACCTCGACCGACACGACCGCCGGGAGATCGCGAACAATCGCGTTCCACGTGTCGCCAGCGTCGTTCGAGGCATACACCTGGCCACCGGTCGTGCCGAAGTACACGCCGCATTTGTCCAGTGAGTCGACCGACATCGCGTCGCGAAGGACGTTGACGTAGCAGTTCTGCTGGGGCAAGCCCTTCGTCAGCGCTTCCCACTCGTTGCCGCCGGTCGTGCTGCGGAACACCTGCAGTTTGCCGTCGAGCGGGAAGTGCTCCGAGTCGCTCTTGATCGGCACGACGTAAACCGTCTCGGGCTCGTGTGCATGGACGTCGATGACGAAGCCGAAGTCCGTCGGCAGGTTGCCGCTGATCTTCGTCCATTGATCGCCGTTGTTGTCGGTGCGCATCACGTCCCAATGCTTCTGCATGAAGAGCGTGCTCGGCCGCGCGCTGTGCATCGCGATCCGATGGACGCAGTGGCCGACTTCCGCATTCGGATCGGGAATGTATTTGGACACGAGGCCTTTGTTGATTGGCGTCCAGCTGACGCCGCCGTCGTCGGTACGAAACGCGCCGGCCGCGGAGATCGCGATGTACATCCGCTGCGCGTTCGTCGGGTCGAGGAGGATCGTGTGCAGGCACATGCCGCCAGCGCCCGGCTGCCACTTCGGTCCCGAGCCGTGTTTGCGCAGCCCAGAGATCTCGCTCCAGTTCTGGCCGGCGTCGGTCGACGTGAAGAGGGCCGCATCCTCGATGCCCGCGTAGACAGCGTCGGGATCGGTCAACGACGGCTCGAGGTGCCACACGCGCTTGAACTCCCACGGGTGCGCCGTGCCGTCGTACCACTGGTGCGTGCCGGTTACGCCCTCATATGTGAACTTGTTGCCGACGGCTTCCCAGGTTTTTCCGCCGTCGTTCGACCGCTGCATCGTCTGGCCGAACCAGTCGCTCGTCTGCGAGGCGTAGATGCGATTGGGATCGACCGGCGATCCTTTCAGGTGGTAGATCTGCCAGCCTGCGAAGAAGGGACCGCTGACGTCCCACTTCTCCCGTTTGCCGTCAGAGTTGAGGATGAACGCGCCTTTGCGCGTGCCGACTAGAACGCGGACTCCGCTCATAAGGACATCCATCATATCTCGCTCGCTCGGAAATTCGTTTTGGAGCATGACGGCGTCACGACGAGTGTCCGGCCGGCGCGGACGACTGTGGGCGCCGCCACAAGACGGGTCCGATTGCCGGCCGCAGCATCTCGAGTCTTCACTGGCGCTTTTAGCGCGTCAGACCACCGAGCGAAGACACGAGGCCGGCCGCGACGCCGCCGATCGCGACGGCTCCGAACGCGACGCCGCCAATCGACAAACCGAGGCCCATGGCGACGCCGCCGATCGCGGTCAGCAAGCCAAAGGACACGCCGCCGACGGCGACGAGGCCGGTTGCGACACCGCCCACTGCGATAACGCCGACGGCGATGCCTCCGATGGCAATCACCCCATGCGCGACGCGAGGCGTCATCGTGATCGGATCGAATCCCGACGCGATGTGAACAAGCGGCAGCGAGCCGATTGTGACGGGCGACTTGTATTCACCGTTGAATCCCCACGTGTACCAGCCGGTCATTTCTCGTCTCCTCGCAACAGAGTTCTCGATGTTGAATCCGTATACGCGTCGATGCGTGCGCGCCGCATCAAGTTGAAGCCATGGAGCGTCGCGGCCAGCCACACGATCGAGATCGCCGCGCCGGCAACGAACAGATGACCCGTGAACACGGCGCCGAGCGCCGTGCCGGAGAGCAGCGCTCCGACGACCCACAACGTGATTGGCAAGTGACAGGGACACAGCACGAACGCGCCGAGAATCCACATGACGCCACGGCGATCGGCCTGCTCCGGCGTCAACTCGCAGACGGCCCTTTTCTTCATGGACCTACCGCTCTCCTTCCGTCGCGCGAGTGAATGACAACGGCAGGCTCATCCCGCGCTGCGACCACGTTCCGGTCAACTCGGTGCCGGCGCCATTGAGTGTGCCGGCGAAGGCGCTCACAATACCCCGCGATTCAGCGGTGATGCTCGATCCCCGTTGCCGCACGACGACGTACAGCGTCATGCCTCCCTCGTCGACGCTGGTCAGCCGACCCGTCGCGGTGCCGTCCGCCTGATTCTCGATCGTCATCACGAGTCGAAGATCGCGTCCGACGGCCGCGAGCGTGCCTTTCCAGACGCCCGCGAGCTCTTTGGTGACGGCCGGGAACGTCGGCTGCGCCTCGAGCGACGCGTCGCCTGTGCGTGTCATGCTGAACGGCAGCGAAAAGCCGCTGACGGTCGCCGTGCCGGACATCGACGTGCCAGTCCCGACGATCTCCGCCTGAAACGGTTGATCGCTGCGGCCAGAGAAGCTGAGATGTTGTCCCTCAAGGGTGACTTTCAGCAGCGGAACCCTCACCGCGTCAACCGCCGTGAAGGTGCCGGCAAGCCCTGCGTTTCCAGTGCGCGCGAGATCGATCTCGAACGCCGTCGGGTTGTTCGGGATTTCGATCGTGCCTTTCCAGTGGCCAGACGGATCGATCGTGCTCTGTGCGCCGGCTGTGGACGCGACAAGGAGCAGTGCGACAGCGAATGCTTTCATGGTCCTGTCCTTTCTAGAAATCTTTGCGCGCGACGTTCAGTGCGGCACCGCCGAGCAGCGCGGCCGAGAGGACCGCGCTCGAGAGCAGTCCGGCCCACGGGAACGATCCCGAGGCGAAGTAGTCATAGCCCGACATCACGTGAAACACGCCCTTGAGGCCGAGAAGGCCTTCGGCGAGGCCGACGACGCAGGCGATGCCCGTGGCAATGGCGAGCGGGCGCCAGGTGTCGTTGAAGATCGTCGACAGCAGAAACGCGAGACTGTAGAAGACGGCGGCTGCGATGAAGAAGCACACGCCGTGCGCGACGAGATCCACGATGCTGTAGTGCTGTCCGATCATCGGTGACAACGCCGGAATGGCCAGCGACGGCACGGTGGCGAGCACGAAGAACTCGCCCAGTCCCGTTGCCGCGCGCGCCGTCATCCACTCGCCGCGTGACGCGGGCAGAGACAGCGTGAAGAGCCCGCTCTTTCCGCTCGACAGGATGCTGCCGCTGCCCAGCAGCACGGCGAACAGCGTCCCCGTCTGCAGCAGGTTTTGACGGAACCACTGCACCCACACGAATCCGCGATACGTCTGTTCGAGGCGGATCACCTCGCCCAACAAACGTCCTGCGGTTGTCGACGTGTCGACGGGCCGTTTGCTCAGCTCTGGCAACAGCGACGCGCTCACGTTGTAACTCACGACGATCCCGCAGGCGAGCACGGCGAGGATGACGAAACCAATGAGGAATCGCCAGCGTGTGTCGAGCCACGATTTGTACCAGACCATTTCAGTTCTCCACTTCCGCGGACGCGTTGACGGTTTCGAGGAAGATCTCTTTCAGCGTGAGCGGCATCACGTCCACCGATGCGGCGTTGAGCGCGCGTGCCTCGGCGGCGATCGCCTCGGCGCCGCCGCTCGCGAACACGGTGAGCACACGACCCTCGCGCTTCGTGCGGATGACCCCAGGCGAACGGAGCGTTGCCGCAGGAGCATCCCGGTCGAAGACAATCTGGAGCCGCCGATAACTGGCGCGGATGTCGTCGAGCGGGCCGGCGACGACGGTGCGGCCGCGATCGACGACCGCGACGTGGTCCGCAATCTGGTCGATGTCGGCGAGCTGGTGCGACGAGAAGAAGACCGTGGCGCCTTCATCGGCGACGTGACGCACGAGTGCCTGCAGCACTTCCTCGTTCACGGCCGGATCCAGACCGGACATCGGCTCGTCGAGCACGAGCAGATCGGCCCCCCGGCACAGCGCGAGCAGCAGCGCGAGCTTCGTGCGCATCCCGCGCGACAGCTTTTTCACTCTTCGCGCGACGGGCAGATCGAACGCACGCAGGTAGCGGACCTCGAGGTCGGCGCGCCACCTCGGGAAGAACCCGGCCGTGAAGCGTGTGATCTCTTCCACCGTCATCGAGTCGTAGAGGTCCTTTTCTTCGCTGACGAAGCCGGTGCGGCGGCGGATTGACACGCTGGCGCTCTGCTGCGCCGCCGGCAGGCCGAGTACGCGCACGTCGCCGCTCGTCGGATGCGTCATCCCCAACAGCACTTTGATCGTCGTCGTCTTCCCGGCGCCGTTCTTGCCGAGGAACCCGAAGATCGATCCCGTAGGCACCTGCAGCGTCAGACCGCGGAGCGCCTCGTTGCCGTCGCTGTACGTCTTCCGCAGATCCGAGGTCTCGATGGCGAACTCAGTCATGCTGCGCTCCTGTTTTCGTGAGCCCCGCGAGCTCCGCTTCGAACAGCCGCCGGATTTCCTCGTCGCTGAGCCCTTTCCCGCGAAGCTTCTCGATTGCCGCGCTGACGATGGGCAGCGCCAGACGCACGGCATCCGCGCCCTTCTTGCTTTTCGGAGCCGTTGCCGACACGAACGCGCCGGCGCCGTGCCGCAGCTCGATGACGCCTTCGTGCTCCAGCTCGCGATAAGCCTTGGCGACCGTGTTCGGATTGATCACCAGTTCCTCGGCCAGCGGCCTGATGCCGGGCAACTGTTCGCCCGCCCTGAGCGCGCCGGTTTCGACGGCGTGCTTCACCTGCTCCATGAGTTGGAGGTAGATGGGGACGCCAAGTGACGGATTCGGCCGGAAAATCATGGTGTCGTCTGTACTAGTCCGACTGTATTACTGAACTAGCACAGTGTTACTGTGATACTACGCAACGGGATTTGTCAAGTTCCATGGAATTCAACCCATCGTCGAAGGCCCGGCTCACACGGCACGACACCGGCCGTTTTCCCGGGCAAACGCTCTTCGACCGCATCGCTCGGGCGGTCTGCGGCGCCGGGTGTCTGCCACGCAAAGAGCTGTACGAAGCCTGGGAGATGGCGCGCCGCACGCGCCGTCTGTTTCGCGGCGGCCGCATCGTCGATCTCGGTGGCGGACACGGGCTGCTGGCCCAGGTGATGCTGCTGCTCGACGACACGTCGCCGTCCGCCGTCGTCGTCGACAGGGCGTTGCCGCCGTCAGCGGCGAAGCTGCACCGCGCACTCAATGAAGGATGGCCGCGTCTTGCCGGTCGCGTCGAATTTCTCCGCGCCAGTGCCGATGACGTCGAACTCGACCCGGACGACGTCGTCGTCTCGAGCCATGCCTGTGGCCGGCTAACCGACGTCGTGCTCGAGCGAGCGTCGGCTGCGGGCGCCCGTGTTGGCGTTCTTCCATGCTGTCACGATCTCGACACCTGCGACACGGGCGGCTTGGATGGATGGGTTGACGGGGCGCTCGCGGTCGACATCGTCCGCGCGACGAGGATGCAGGAGAAAGGTTATCGCGTGTGGACGCTGGCGATTCCGGAAGACATCACACCCAAGAACCGACTGTTGCTGGCGGCACCGAGCACTCGTCGTTAGCGCCTAGCCCTGCTGTCTGATTCTCGATTCGAGTTCGTCCCAACGCGCATAGAGGGCGAGCAGCTCATCGTGTGCCGACTCTGCGCGTGCCAGCGTCGCCTTGATGGCGTCGGCTCCTTCCTTGTAAAAGTCGGATCCGGCGATCTGCGTTGTCAGGGCTTCGTGCTCGCGTTCGAGTGCCTCGATGCGCGACGGGAGCTGTTCGTGCTCCTGCTGTTCGCGGTATGACAGCTTTTTCCTCGTCGCGGGCGGCGGCGCCGATGCGGCAGGACGCACGCGCTCGGACGGAGTGGCAGCGAGCGGCGCCGGTCGCTGACGGAGCCAGTCTTCATAGCCGCCGACATACTCGGTGACTCGTCCATCGCCTTCGAACACAAGAGTGCTCGTGACAACGTTGTCGATGAAGCGCCGATCGTGACTCACGAGCAGCAGCGTGCCGGGCCATTCGACGAGAAACGCCTCGAGCAACTCGAGCGTCTCGATGTCGAGATCGTTGGTCGGCTCGTCGAGGACCAGCACGTTCGCGGGCCTCGCGAACAATCGCGCGAGCAGCAGACGATTGCGCTCTCCGCCGGACAGTGCTTTCACGGGAGAGTTCGCGCGCTCGGAAGAAAACATGAAGTCGCGCAGGTAGCTGTGGACGTGCCGCGCGCGGCCGTTGACGGTCACCATGTCGTTGCCGTCGGCGACGGTATCGACGACCGTGCGCTCGGGATCGAGCTGCTCGCGCTGCTGGTCGTAGTACGCCGTGAGCACGTTCGCTCCGTGTCGCACCGTTCCGCTGTCCGGAGGTTGAGTACCGAGCAGCAGACGCAGCAGCGTCGTCTTGCCGGCGCCGTTCGGTCCGATGAGCCCGATGCGATCGCCGCGCATCACACGCGCCGAAAAGCCCCGGACCACGATGTGGTTGCCGAACGACTTGCTGACGTTCTCCGCTTCGATCACGAGTTGCCCAGACCGTTCGATCTGATCCGCGCTCAAGCGGATTGATCCCGTCTGCGTTCGTCTGGCCGCGCGTTCCTGACGCATCGCCATCAGCGCGCGAACGCGTCCTTCGTCGCGCGTCCGCCGAGCCTTGACCCCCTGCCGCAGCCACACTTCTTCTTCTGCCAGCCGCTTGTCGAACTTCTCGTTCCGGACAGCCTCATTCGCGAGCGACTCTTCGCGCTTGCGCAGAAACGTCCGGTAGTCGCCGGGCCACGACGTCAGCGCGCCCCGATCGAGCTCGACGACGCGCGTGGCGAGCCGTTCGAGAAACACACGATCGTGTGTGACAAACAACACCGCTCCTGGATAGCTGTCGATGAACGTCTCCAGCCATGTCATCGCGTCGATGTCCAGATGGTTTGTCGGTTCGTCGAGCACGAGCAGCTGCGGCTCGTTCACCAGCGCGCGCCCGAGCAGCACGCGTCGCCGCCATCCGCCGGAGAGCGTGTCGACCGAGGCATCGGGCTTCAAATCGAGGCGCGACAGGACGAGCCGCACGCGTTGCTCGCGCTGCCAGTCTTCCTCGTGCGAGTCGGCCCCTTCGGCGACGACATCGAACACTCGCCGCGGATCGGCGAGCGCGACGTCCTGCGCGAGCCGCGCGATGCGGAGCGCCGGCTGCCGCCAGACGGTTCCGTCATCCGGCGTGAGGTCGCCGCTCACAATCTGCAGCAGCGTGGATTTGCCGCTGCCATTGCGGCCGACGACGGCGACGCGCTCTTTGGAGTCGATTTGCAGGCTCACCTCCGTCAGCAGCGGAAGGTGGCCGAACGCCATCGAAATGCGGTCGAGTGTCACCAGCGGCATGGGAGCTACGGCGTGGCGTGGCGGCGAATTGCGGCGAGGAACAGCTCGCCGAGATCGTCGGCCTTGCGCGCGCCAACGCCTTTCACATCGAGCAGGCTGCTGATCGACGTCGGTCGAAGCCGCGCCATTTCGCGAAGCGTCGCGTCGTGGAAGATGACGTAGGGTGGGACGCTCCTGGCGCGCGCGATGTCGAGGCGGATGGCGCGCAGTTGCTCGAACAGATCGCGATCGACGTCGTGCCACGACTCGGCCTCGATACGGGACGGCGCACGGGTTTTGTCCTTGCGGGCCGGCCGCTGACGGGCGAGCGTCAGATCCGGGCAGCTGTGTTCGTCCTTGAGCAGCGCGACACCCGACGGTGTCAGTGCGAGCACCGGGTACTCATCGCCTATCTGCTGCAGCAGACCGA
>Ga0068871_100000587_pt1 | contig 24965 bp, 16 predicted proteins | sample KBSMisM72_FD_72750 | JGI IMG/M metagenome (GOLD analysis project Ga0068871, IMG submission 72750) | Miscanthus rhizosphere microbial communities from Kellogg Biological Station, Michigan, USA - KBS Miscanthus M7-2 | ecosystem: Host-associated > Plants > Roots > Rhizosphere > Soil ...
ACACGATTGAGTGGACAGTGCCGTCATACGGCGACATGGACCACAGCAGTCATTACCGGACTTCTTTTCTTTGTGTCTATTCTGCTGCATGAGCTTTCGCATGCCGCCGTTGCAAAACTGCGAGGACTTCCAGTGCGCGCTATAACTTTATTTGCGTTGGAAGGAGTAGCGCAGATCGAGAAAGACGCGGCAGATGCGAAGACGGAGTTTTGGATGGGGATTATTGGTCCCATCACTAGCGTCGTGATCGGAGTTATCTGTCTTGTGCTGTCCTATTTATAAGGTGGAACCTTGCAGACGAACCAAACGGGCCGAATCGCAGCCTTGTTCATGTGGCTCGGTATCATTAACATCACGCCTCCGCGAATCGCCTCGTCGATCTGTTCGTGTCCTATGGGAAAATCATGAATGGTTAAGGCATTCGAGACTCGGGCTTTGCTCGAGATGCAACGTAAGGGATTCGCTACTCCGCACCTAATCGACAAAGGCGGGGCGAACTAACCTTCGTGGTCCTGTTGATACGCGCTCACTGCCTCCAGAGCGCCCTCGTGCATTCTCTCAGGCCGAACGTAGAGCCAGTGCTTTTCAAACTCGTCATGGGTCATGGTTGCAGTTACAGTTCGCTCTTTACTCTTTAACCATTGTTCTACCCATTGACGAAGTTCAGGGTCCCGGTTGAGTGCCATACGCGCCGCATGCATGTTAAGAGGTGTGCTCATAGTCTTGTGCCACTTTCAAAATAGTGTTCCCGTCCGCTCAACGGATCCCGAAACGAAATCGATTTCCCCAGCAGCTTCAGCGGCCTGGAAAAATCGTTGTCGTCTGAAGAAGTCAACGTGGGATAGAGTTTGTCATTGATGATGGGAATTCCTAAGGCCGCAAGGTGGAGACGCAGTTGGTGTTTCCTGCCGCTGACGGGCAGCAACTGATATAGACTGAGGCTTCCAACATTGCTGATGACACTGATGTGAGTCTCGGAGTTTGCCTCGCCCGGAACTTCTTTCATGCGAAAGAACGGTTCTCCCTGAACCACCCGACTGCGCCGAGTACTGGGGAAGTTCGACCCTTCCAGAGTTGGTGCCAGAGCCTCATATACCTTTCGAACCCTGCGATTCCGAAACAGTGAGGTATAGTGGCCTCTTGTTTTCCGGTTGAGGGAAAACAATACCACGCCGGCAGTTTCCCGATCGAGACGATGGATAGGCACCAGGGCTTCCGTTGCTCGTTGTTTTCTCAGTCTGACCAGAAGCGTTTCATGGAGAAATCTCCCCGAGGGAATCACCGGTAAGAAATGCGGTTTATCTGCAACCAGGATGTGTTCATCCTGATAGAGCACCTGCTCCCTAAAGGGTATGGTTTTTTCATTTTCCAGCTCGCGGTAATAGAAAATGCAAGCGCCAACTCGAAAAGCAGTCTCTGCATCTACGCGGCGTCCGGTTTCATCCATCACTTGACCCTTCGCCATCCGTGCCTTCCAAGTCGTGGCATGCACGTGCGGATATTGTTCCTTGAAAAAGTCGATGACAGTTTTCCATGGACCTGCTGGAAGCCATTGGCAGCTTGGACCAACTCCTGCGACAAAGGGAAGCGGGGCGTTCAAATTAACCCTCATTATTTGTTATGTTTCCCTGGTGAAAAACGAATTCGTTTTTCTGATGACGCTCAGATAAACCCACACTGCAGTGTTCGCGGCCTCTGAGCATCTCAAACATGACACTCTTTACGATCAGGGCCGCAGGTATTATGAAAGTAATAGTTGCCGATCACAACTATTGAGACCTAATGATTAGACTGCCTGAATCAGACGAAGACTTGTTGCGTGAGTGCGAGCTCGAGACCTTCCGTTCTAGTGGGCCCGGAGGGCAGCATGTTAACAAGACGGAAAGCGCAGTTCGACTGAGGCACTTGCCTTCGGGTGTCGTGGTCACTTCACGGCAGGAACGCAGTCAACACCGAAATAGGGCGCTATGTCTACAGCGGCTTCGGAGGAAGGTCGCGCAATTGAACTATCGTCCCGCGAAGCGCGTTCTCACGCAGGTCTCGCGTAGCGCCAGGAACCGCACGCTTGAAGAAAAAGCACGGCGTTCACAGATCAAACGATTGCGCTCGAAGCCATCGCCGGATGAGTGAACAGGGCGAGGTCGCATTTACGTAACGCCGGAATAATTTAGTTCCGCTGTCTGGGTTTGTGACACCGCTGTCACTGCTAAGACTCCATTCACGGTCAAATCATTGAAGTTAGCGCTTATCCCCGCTAACGGCACCGACTGCCTTCGCGCTAGTCCTCGACCTTGGGGTTATGAAAGCGCGCTGTTACTCGTGCATTGATTTACATCGAGTGACATAACTTTAACATTCATTACAACTTGCCGCCGTTACTGGACCATCTGAATTTGCACCGATTGACATGCTTTGACAGTGATCTTCATCGAGTCACGTGACTATAGCGTGACAAAGTTTCTTGGACCATCCAGTTCTAATACCCCATATACTCCAAAGGCTGGGCGCGGTCTGAAACCGCCGCCGAAAATAATTCTATTCTTTTTCAGAATAAACGCCGGCGCTCGTATTAAGGCCTTGGGAATCTCTGTGGCCAAAGCGCCGTACGGATGGGCCACTCAAACATTAAGAGCTGATACCCTATGTGCCGAGAAGTCTGTCCACAGATCGCCACAGTTCAGCACAGACTGAAGGTCGCTTGACCCGCATCAGCGTCCGAAGTTTTGTTTCGCAACTCGTACCAGCGGTGGCGAATTGATCACCAAATAAGAATGCTTCACTCGGAGAAACTCTATCAACTCACCATCGGCAGCGTAGCTGCTGCCGTCAGGATAGGGGTAAATCGGTTTGTAGAAGAACTGTGCCCCGGAGGTAAAGTTGATTCGCGGTGGGAGGTGAAGGAAAAGCTCACCAAACCTCTCAATTGGAAAAACTCCCCAAACCTCGTCTGATATTTCTCGGTTTAGTATCTGGAAAACTTCGCCCAGATAGACATCATCGTCGTCAAGATAGACCAGATAGTCGCCGTAAACATGGCGAAACATTTCCCACCTGCATGTATTGCCATAGTTTCGATGGGAAACCTCGCAGTGAAATATCTCACGCTTGGGGTGTCGGATCTTGTCGATAAGCTGTAACTGTTCGGGTGTTGTATCGTTGAGTGGAACATCGACCGCAACCAAATGTTGCCACCGGTTGTAGGCTTGCGTCTCAATACTGCGGCAAGTATCAATCAAGCTGGGCCGCAGCATTGTCGGCGTTATAATCGTGAATGTCTTATCTATTCCCATCTCACAAGTCGTTATCCAACTATCGTTCATGCGAGGGCTGCAAGAATGCCGCTCACGTGCGACTCCAGTTCTTTCTTCGACGGAAGGCTTGATCTTGCCGTCTCATACCATTCCACAATGTCCATTCTTCCGAGCCGGCGATACTTTTCGATCTCAAAGTCGAGCATCTCAAAATAGGAAGCGTAATGTGGTCCGATCACATGAAAGACCTTGAACCTCGTGCACAGCAGTCCCAGACTGCCCTTTGCTCTCAAACGATTCCGCAACAGTCCTCCAAGCGGGAGATACTCTGACACGTTCCGTTCTATCAACGGAAGAACCGACCGGTGAAACACACTAAACCAACCGTCAATTGGACCATCATACAATCCATAAGCGGCATTATACGTTCGATATGCAGGCATCGGCGGTCTGGCACCGGTTGTGAATTCGTCTTGCCACACATCTGCGACCAACTGTTTGACCTGAGGAAACTTGCAGAAAATCTCGTGGGCCTGCTCCGCGATATTTCTGGAGACCGCGATCACATCGTCATCGATTTGGACTATCAAGTCATGGCGGGCCTGTTCAAACAGCAGTGGGTAAGCCCTCATCCCGATATTCTCCGGTGCCTTTCCGATAATACGGATAGGCAACCCACGCGCGATCTGCTCGTCGAGAAATGAGTCGTAGTCCGCATCGTCGACATTCAACCAGAGGAGAATTTCAAAAGGTGCGGTCGTCTTACGTATCAAGTCCTCGATCAGAAGTCTGGAATACTTCGGACGAAATGAGGCAATGCAGTAGGAAATCAAGCCGGTACCCTCTTTCTACACGCGGCCAGGCGAAACAGGAAACTGGCACGATCGATATGGCGCCATTTGACTCCCTGTCGCATGAATGCCTCAATCATGTGCCAGTCCCAAGCCAGCATGTCGAACGGCAGAGTGCCACCCAGGTAACGGTCAAACAGTTCTCTTCTAAAGAGTGGTTGACCAAGATCGATTCCCGCCGGAACTGGTGGCGCATTGCGGAGGACCAGGCGGCCGGCATACACGCACGAGCTATACGCGAATCCGATCTCGCTATCTTCCTCGAGGGCCGTCACTAACGGTTCGAAATGGCCCGGGATGTAACCGTTGTCATCGGAGAAGAAGCAGACATATTTACCACGCGCAAGATGAAGCCCCACGGAAGCCGGCGCAATACCCCAATTATTGAAACGAGCGTTGAGGTTGGCGTAAGTCACAGGGAAGGTAGACTCTGCTTGTATCAAAGCCAAAATGCGATCGACTACTGGCCCGGGCGGATGATCAGAGACAACAACGTGTTCAATATCGCGGTACGACAGTTGGTTGACCGAACGGATACAGTCAACCAGGCAGTTCACCCGATCGTAAACGGTCGTGACAATGGTGACTGTTGGCACTGTTGGTTGATCACTCCGGTGCAGGATCTGGTGCGGATGAACATGGACAGGCTCTCGAAGTGATTCCGGTGCTTGTGTCTTAACGCTTTCACGATCGACCGGTGTTAAGCGTCGCACCTTTAGATTGCGTAGCCGCGCCGTTCCGTTCTTTACACCGACAAAGCAATAACCGCTCTTAAGGATTCCGTCGACAACTGAGGCGGAAATCGTCCCGTCGACATCGAGCTCTATATTCTTCTCGTGACACTTGAGATTGATCCGCTGCCATTTATCACGCTCTACGTCAACGGACTGAAATATATGATTGTGCCGCGCCAGGTAGGTGTGACCAGGATGACAATAGAGGTGATACGAGTTTGTTTTCTGGTCGAACGGACTGGTCTGGAAGAGTTTTGCAATAAAGCAAGCGTCTCGCTCGAGATTGACTTCAAACGATAGTTCGACGCTCTGAAAACTCTCCTTACTCGCGAGTCCCTGCTCGGATCCCGGGCCCTCGTCGTGAGTTTTGCTGAAAGCGATGCTGCCATTTTCAGATCTCTGGACAACGGATCCACATTCCTGCCAATCGTCCAACGCAACGGATGAACTTTGTTCCAAAGGATCTGTTTTTTCCATAGCAACCTCGCTTGTTGAGACTTGGTGTGTTGGCCGCACTCCCGCGGGCCACTCCATGGTCTCGAAAACACGCAGCAGACGTTCGCGGTAACTGTGCGCTTGCAAGCGCGCGCGACAGACATGCTTCAGGTGTTGATACCGCTCTTGATCTGTAAGCAGATTGTTAACGGATTCTAATAGTTCTGAAGTGTCGCTAAATGTTGGGAGTTCGGGAAACACGCTAGGAACTTCAGACCTGGCTTCAGACACTACGACTGCGCCACATGCCAGCGCTTCATAGACGCGCGGGTTCATTGAGTAAGCTTGAATCCCGCGCCGGTTATAGTGATGGACGTCGCGAAATAGGTTCACGACGATCCTGGTTTGACGATAGAGTTCGGCCGTTTCAGAGGCCGGGATATTCTGGGCCAGAGAAACCCGGCGAAGCGGCAAGGATTTCCACGGTCCGCCAACAACATATGACAGCTGACCGGCATCCAGCAGGGCCTCAAGATAGCGCTCGCGCGTTGTGTTGGCGCCTCCGATAAATCCGACTTGATACTTTCGTTCGTTTCCGTTTTCGCTGTGCACTGTAGCGTCATAAGCGACGGGCAGGTAGTGTGCATTACGATGACAATCAAGAGTGCTCGGATCGTTGAGATAGACGACGTCAAAAACATTGGACCATCGAGCAGTGTCGTCCACTTCGTATGGCTCATCCAGCAACCACACCGCCTTCTTCAGCGAAGGAAAACTTTCGCGCCATCGCTGGACGAAGCGCCGTCCGTGGACCACGAAAAGCAAATCCGGCTTGAACTCGTGGACCTTTGCCGGCAATTCGGCGTCGTCCCAGTAAGCTTCGCGGTGTGAGATGCCCAAACTCTCTGCTGCATGTCGCAGACCGTCGGTAAAAACGTCGCCACAAGACAGGAACTTGTAATTGACAAAGAAAATTTTTCTTTGGCTGGGGGCAGATTCGAGATGCGCAGTCGATTGCAGACTTGCAAAGTCAATAAGAGACATTTTCGGAAAGGCAGTGAGGCGACTCCGGGCGCTTAAATTATAGACCTCCACGCCTCGCTCTCTGATCGCTTGATAGAGTTGTTGGTATTGTTGATCGATGATTGAGAGTTGCGGCGAGAGTGAGTGCGTGCCCGTCTGCGCGAAGAAATGGTGGTCAGTAAAATCCACGCCGATCAGGCCGATGTATTTCGCCCCCATTAGCACGGCGAGGCAAAGCGCCACATAAGGCGAGTTTTGCGTGTGATGCAACACGTTTGGATTGGAAAGATTCGTGCCGCCGTAAGTGCCGAGTTTGAATTTGACGATGTTTTCTCGCGATAGACCAAGATTGAGTTGGGTGAAGAGATACTCGGCTTGCGAGGTTTCAACATAACTGAAACGGTCGCCGGTGAATTGATTACGCGGGTTAACGACGACAAGATAGTTGGGAGTGAAGCGACGCCCAACGTCGTTGACGCCGATGGTGATGAAACGTTGGGGCTGCGTGAGTTCATTCAACGACTCGCCACAACCACAGACGATGATCGTTTCATCTTGATGAAGATCACGGAATGATGTGAGTGTCCTCATAGCACTTACCGCCGAAAAAAGCATTGTGGGTTCTGCTGCGTTCAAATTGTGCGGGAGCTGGCCGCACTTAACGCTGCTACTTATTCCGGCCGAAAAACAGGAGGTAGGCAATGGCGAAAACACCGAACCACCCAGCGAAGCGCACAAGGTAGTTATTCATCCAGGCGGGCACGGGCTGGTTGTGTCCAACCATCCAGGCCACAGCTGCAACAATCCCAACAACCATCAGAGCAAGAGCATACTGCTGCCAGATAGGCAGTTTTCTAAGGTCTACTTTTATGCGCGACATGGCTGGGACGCTTACGCCGATCAGAAAATTGTTAAGATACGTTCAAGAGATATAAGCGCTGCTCCGCAAATGCTTATTCGTGTTTCTACTTCAATTGAGCATTGAGATACTTTTCCAGCAACTCCGGCAGATAGAATTGCCTGTAAGTGTTATTCAGGAGTCCTAGTTCCTCTGCCTCCTCCTTTGTGAGATCGCGCGTCGCGCCCGAAGGAGTTCGGGCTGATCCATAGGGCCCGATCTTTTCCCCGTGTTTTTCCGCCCCGGGAATTACCTGCTTGCGGTAATAGATTTCAGGTTCAGCCGGGAAGAGCGCGCGAAGATCATCATCATGTCCAATGATCTTCCAGCGGCCACTAGCGATAAATTCATCGCTTGAATATATCGGATGCGGCTTGACTTTGGGATGCGATTCAGCGGAAACAGATTGGGGGAGCTTGCTTGTTCCATCAAAGAAACCGTAAGCCACACCATACTTTTTATTCTTAGCCAGAATGACAGCGATAAAATACCCGCCGTCTTCCTCTGGAATGGCAACGACGTCACCGATCTCAGCTACGATCTTTCCTTTTTTTTTGACTTCGGGTTTAACATTCATAATATCCTCACGACTGCTGTTTAGTAGTAAATCGTCATCAGAATGGTGCAGTGCTTCAACCAACAACATACACAGCTCGTTTAAAGACGGAGGTTTTCCGGTTGCCTTTTCGATGCCGTCCATCAACGCCGCGACAAGATCCCCCGCCACGACAAAGGAAGCGTCATTCAAATCTTTCACCACCGATTTCGTTTCGTCCGTTTCCGTCGTCGAGGAGCTAACCTTCCCAGCTCCTTTCTTGACTTGCGGTTTCAACGCAATGAGGTTGGCTGGGTGAACATCTGACAGCTTGTCTCCAGCGCCCGACTTAAGTGCCCAGGTTATGATTTCAAACAACTCTGCGCTCGATGGTCTGCGACCTATTTCATCCTCAAACTCGCCTGCAATCTCTTTCAATCCTTGCACAGCCAATGTGATCAGGCTCTCGTGAAATTTAGCCACCCGTATCCTCCCTCAGTTAAGCGCATCCTTCCACATAATCCGCATACTCTGCCCTCTTACTCGCATCCAACGGATTCTGGCGGTTGCCTCTATATGTATTTGGATCTCTTCCGATGACAGTCTCATTTGCTTCGGCAACCAGTTGCTCTGTGAGGCGCGCCTCGCCATATGTCTGATTCTCGGCAACGATTTCCATCGCATCGCCGTTTTGAGGATTGTAACGATCGTGATTGCCGGCATGACGCCGTTCGACAGCGGCTCTGGTGTCATTCGGGCCAAACATTCCTGAGTAATAGATTTCCCCAGCGGCGTTCCTGAGGACATAGTTAGTATAACCACCTCGACTGAGGCGCGCTAAACGAGCTGGACTGATATTGTGGACCAATACCTGCGAAGTGCCAGCAAAGAAGTTGTTGACTTCTTCAATGTGTAGATTATAGGTGTCCTGGGGCGCTGCAAGCGGAACCCGTTCGATATGGTCCACCTCCAAGGTCCGCCCATCCAATAGGCGTACGCTCATCCCTTGAGTTAGATCTTCAGCCCTAACCCAGTCCTGCCTCGACTCAACCCAGATGCGATGACGCCGTGTCGCACGCAACACGTCTGAGCCTAGGTGGATATCCACCCACAGACTAGTTGAGCCGCGCATGAGCGACAAGACCCGGCGAATAACGATCGACCTCGAGCTGAAATCATAAGCGTAGACCTCGGCACCCTGTCGCAAGTTCTCAATCGGACACAACCCTGCAACAGTTGAGATAGGGGTGCCGGCGGGGAAGCAAATCACCTGTCGATCCGGTACGTACGGTTCCGCGTCGGCAAGATCTTCCACGTGTTCATCTTCGGGAGTGACCTCGCGGTCCGAAGGCGCTTCTTCCGGCGTCAGCTCCTCCGGAGTTGGTTCGGTAGGTTCCGGCGCGGGCTCTTCGATCGGTGGCGTTTCCCTGACCGGCGGGGCTTCAGTAACTGGCGGGGCTTCAGTAACTGGCGGGGCTTCAGTAACTGGCGGGGCTTCAGTAACTGGCGGGGCTTCGGTAACTGGCGGTGCTTCGGTAACCGGCGGTGCCTCAGGCGCTGGCTCAGTCATGGGCGCTGCCTCAGCTACAGGTTCAGGCGTTCCGGCACTAACTGGCTCACCGGCGCCTGCTCCGCCAACTGGCGCCGTTGGTTCGATCAATCCGACACGTTCTCCAATGCCGCGCAGACCTCCAGCCAAGCGCTGGCCGAGTGCCGTGCCGCCAATAGCTCTCCCCCCGACCTGCATCACCTTCGCCATGGCGATTTGCATCGCCATGTTGCCCATGTTCTGTGCATCCTCGACCATTTGATCGGATTGGTTCTGTAAGTCGCGCGCGGATGTGGCGACAGCCGCGTCATAGAGATTCTTGATGAGAACAAGGAACTGTAAGATGAGTGCAACCTTCGCAAACGCAATGGTCCAACCACCGACGGTGGCGATAATCGGTGTACAAAAGCCAATGACCGGCAAAGCAATGGGTGCGGCGAAACCAAGGGTAACAAGCATTAGGGCGGCCATGATCACGACGATGGCGGTCGCAAGCATGGTGATTGATCCGAGAATGATAGTGATTCCGGTGACGATGTCGGCCGCAGATTTCAGCAGGTTGCCGAGCGGATCGCGTCTCCACTGCTCAGCGCTGAACAAATTGGCAGCGCCTGAGAGCGTCATGCTGAGCCCGCTAACCACCCCCATTAGTCCGACTCGCGGGTCAACCAGCCCTCTTACGAGTCCGCCGGCGAAGTGCGGCCAGTTTGTTCCGGCGACGCCGCGGAAAAGATTGCGGCCGGCCAGTTCAAGGGCGATGCCGACTTTTGTTCCGGCACTGAGGTTTTCGAAGTGTCCGCCAGCCGCGTTTTCAATCTCCTGGATTTCTGCCGCGCGGCGCGCCTCTTCCCGTGCGCGAGCTTCGTCGCGAGCTCTTTGACTTGGCGGAAGCTCACTGCCAGTCAGCCAGGTGGGCAACGCTTCGCTCACACGGCCCGCGAGGTTTAGGTTTGTTCGCTCCTCATACCTTCCTTCCTCGGGGCTGCGCTGTATGACAGGGCCGCCGTTTCCTGCTGGGTTGCCTTCCACACCCGGAACACTGCTCATCCCTTGAGCATAATTTTCTTGTAGGCGATGCAGGCGCGCTTCCATATCGAAGGATGCTTGAATCAATTGCTGGCCCTGCGCGTGGAGCGCGCTCGCCTGACTTGCCAATTCCGCCGGTTGGCCGGCCAGGCCGTCCAGTTGCCCGCGCGCTTGCTCCTTCGTCGCGTTCAATTCCGTAAGACGCGCGTCGGTCTGCACCAGATTTTGATCTACTGCACCAAGCTTGGCACGCGTCTCAGTGTTCATCTGCGCTGCCTGCGCTGCCTCTTCAACCAGCCCGCCGGCACGGGCTTGGGTCTGCGTGATGGCGTCGTCGGTGGTCATGGTGTCTGAGCCAACCTGATTAAGCTTGCCACCCGTTTCCTGCATCTTGCCCGCCGCCTCGGGATCGTCAGGAGTGTTAGCACGACTCTCCGCTGCCTTCTCTCTCGCCTCTCCCGCCATCGGGCCTGATTCTTCTTTGCCCTCTGAAGCTTTGTCGACAAATCCAGGCGCTTCGGCGGCGACCGTCGCAGTCTTCTCTTCGGACATCTCTAGGGCGGACTGTGCCTGACCTATCACCTCATGGCGGTAATCCTGCTGCTGTTGCGAAGCCTGTATTCCTGCATCCGCCTGTTGCACTTTACTCTGCGCAAGTCGAATGTTGCCGCGCATGACTTCAGCGTTACCGCGTTCCTGGGAAGCATGCTCGCATAGCGCTTGTCCCTGGCTGCGCAACGACTGTGCTTGATCTTCGAGATGCAAGACCTTCGCGTCAGCCTGCGGGTTGGCGGGGAGAGCCTCTCCGGCAGCGTCTACCGGCGCAACCGGCTCAGGTGGCGTGACCTCGGTTGGTTGTTCCGGCTGCGACACAGACTCCGCGGCAGCAAAGGCCTGATCGGCGAGGCTGGCAGCCTGTTGCGCGGCAGCAACTGCGCTTGCACCTTCTTTCTGCTGTACAGGCGGTGCTTCCTCCTGTGCCTCGACCACCGGCTCAGGGGGAGCTTCTGCCTCCACTTCTGTCTGCGTAGCTGCCTGTTCGATCTGCGGGCTCTGTTCTGCCACCCGGTCAACATCTGGTTGCGCCTCGTTTTCGACCTCGCCTTTCTTTGCCTCTAGTTCAGCACGATCAACGTTCGCAACTGCGGCCCCAGCATCCGCTGTTACCGGGGTAGCCTTTGCCGACGACGTCACCGTCGCACTCATACCTCCTGGACCAGATCGTGTTTCTGTTTCGGTAGGTGGGGCTTGACCTTGCGATTGGTCGCCGATGGCTTCGTTAACGTGCCCCATCACGCGTTCACGTACATTCGCGCCATCTTCGGGATGAACGTAGTCTTCGGGTTTACGTTGAATCTTTGGTTGAAGTCCTGGCTCGGCGGTTTGTTGGAGAACATGCGTAGCTTCGTGGGCCATCAGCTGAGTGTTGTGTTGTGATTCTCCACGGCCCAGCCAAATATCGCTTCCGTGGGTGAAGGCGCGAGCTTTCAAACCACTGGCCGCATCGCGTGCCAGCCCATCGTTGTGGACCCGCACATGACTCAGGTCCACTCCGAGTCGCTCCTCCAAAGGCTCGCGCACGCCTAACTGCAACGGTGTTCCAGGCCTGTTGCTCTGGATCGCGGCAGCTGCCGGAGCAGTCGAGAAACCATCAGCCCCAGCTTCAGACGTCACCTCTTTCGACTGCACTTCTTCATCAAGCTCATCTTCCTCGGGCTGTCGTTGCATGGCGGAGCGGTTGGCGGGAAGCCGGGAGACGGAAACGGTGTTCTGGGAGCCGCTGCCGATGCTGTCCGCTACTGCGTCTGCTTCCTGCTCGTAAGGATCATCCGGGTGGCCGACTGCAAGTTTTGTCTGGATTGGGGAACTGAAGAGAGAAATACCGGGAACACCCTGGCCCACGGCGTATGCCGGCATCATTTGCGCTTGAACTGATGTAACAGAATCACTGCATGACGCGCACGACGACTCTCCCGCGTTGGCAGGCTTTCCGCTCGTCGGGGCTTTCGATTGAGACTCATGCATGTACAAGTCCCGGAGGAATCAAGCCTCCATCTCTTCATCACCGGGAGCGGCGGTATCGGCGGCGCTCCGTTTCTCACGAGGCGGTGGCTCTTCACAGTCAATGTCCACGTCAAAGGTGAAGGGATCCAGGGCATCGCTGAGTGCCTGTGCCGCCGCTTGCCGCGTGCGCTGCTCAGCGTCGTGCATGCTCTGCATCGCGGCGTCAAGAGCATCGCGACAGAGGGTCATGTCGAAACGCTGGCGCGTGGTTCCGTTATAAGTTCGAAAGGCGCTGACATGCTGCTGCTCGTGAGGCCTGAGAACATTGTTGATGGCATCCTGCACACGCCGGCGTTGGCATGGTGTCAGATCGGGAAAGTCGTTGACGCTCGGAAGAGTGACCTGAGTGGCTACTGTATAAGTTGATACCAATGTTCCACGCACGCGGACGCAATCGCCACCGGTGCAGCCGTCACAGCCGCTACCGGCAGTTGTTATCACGCGCTCCGTCCGGAACGAGCTGCGATAGTCGGCGTCGGTTCTGCCTTGCAGCGTCACAGAGTGAGCAACCGCATGAGTCTCTTCACCTTCGCCGGCTACTTCTGAAACGGGCGCGGGACTTTGATCGGAGACTTCTTCTTCTTCTTCTTTCGGCGCCTGAGTCTCTTCATCTTCCTGCGGCGCAATCTGCGCCGGCCCTCCATCAAGCAGGGGCACGCCGGCAATCGTTCCGTGCCCTTGCGCATAAGCAGGCATCTGTTGAGCCTGCTCCGGCGTTGCCGCCTTGTCAGCAGGCGCGGGAGGCGACTCTTCGGTCGCAACTCCTCTTCGCCGAGGTCTGGTACGGGCGAGTGGCATAAATCAACCTATCTCCGCTAAGAACTTTTCCAGAGCGTCCTCGTGGCCGTTAGCACTCACCTGTTTTTGAAATGGATAGGAAGCTCCGGCCTTGCGATACTCACGCTGTACCGCCGTCTCCAAATCCGCATCGTTGATCTCCCCCTCACGCCCATCATCAAGAGCAAGCAGTGAGGCATAAAGCGCAGCGTTGCGAATCTGTCCGCCAATCAACGCGCAGTGGTGCGCGATCTCCTGTAAGCAACCCGCGCTTACGTTGTTTTTCGACGGTAAATGACGCTGCCAGATTAAGAGTCGCTCGTAAGCGTCAGGTGGTTGAAAATCGATGATTACGTCGAACCGACGTTGAAAGGCGGTATCGATCCGGTTACCTGCATTAGTCGTGACGATAACGATGCCTTGATAAGTCTCCAATCGTTGCAAGAGATAGTTGGTTTCCAGGTTCGCGTAACGATCATTCGCAGACTTCACGTCCGTGCGATTCGTCATCAACGCGTCGCCCTCATCGATCAAGAGGATCACGTCAAGCTCTTCCGCGCGGGCCAGGAGCTGGCTGAGGTTCTTCTCCGTCTCGCCGATGTATTTGTTGACGACTGACGCAAGATCCACACGATACACGTCCGTCTGCAGCACAGCCGCGAGAATCTTGGCAGCGAGTGTCTTGCCCGTCCCACTTGGACCATTGAACAGAGCACGCACTCCACAATTCAAGGTGTTATGAAAAGCGGGACCGAGATTTACCAACAATTTTTCTCGCTGGCGACAACGACATTCCAACTCCAGTAGTTCCTGCGTGGTCCCGTCATTCAGTACCAGATCGCTCCAACCGCCGCTCACGACTAACCGTTGGGCCAGCGTGTCCAGCTTTTGCCGGTTGAGCGAACGACAGGCCTGCTGTACATCCGCAGTTGTGACCTCTTCACGTCGTTCAAGCAGGGCATAGGTGGTAGCGATGCGGGCAGCGCGATGAACATTGCCCAGGGGAAGGAGAAAGCGATTAACGATCGTTTCCAGATCCGGTCCTGAGTGTTCGCCGAGGGTGGTCTGCCAAACACTCTCGCGATGATCGGGCGAAGGCGGCTTCAGAGTCAGAGTCAAGGCTTGCTCGACGATCTTGCCTTTCACGCCGCCCTCATTTCTCATGATGATACCGATCGGTCCTCGATAGCCCTTGAGCGGCGGTAGCTCGATTGTTTCACCCGGCGCAGGATCGACTGCGATGACTGGCAACACACCGGTCAGTGTCGCGAGGGGACCGATCACTTGCCAAACCTCATCAGCGGAATTGTTTTGGATATGGTAGTCGCAGAAAAGAAGATCGCGTCTTAACGAGCGCGCCAGAGATCCCATTACGGTGCGTCGCCCGCTGTCGGCCATCCCGCGCACGATTACGGCATCGAGTTGGCCACTGGCCATCGCCGCCGGAAGGCGCGCGAGCTGATTCAGCAACTCCACGTCGAGCACGAGCTTTTTCAACGGCGGAAACTCGTCATGAGGCACGATCTTGCAGTTGTGACTGATCTCCGCGGACGCGCGGCCACGGATCACGTCCCACAAGACGTTAGGAACGCGCAACACCCATTCGGCGCGCGGCGCGGTCTGATTTTCCACGACCACCAGACCAGCCTGGACCAGGCGTTGCACTACCTGCCACCAGTCTTTTAGCTCGCCGCGATTTTCTTCACCCGATGAGAGGGCGGCAACGAGTCCGAGACATGGGCGGCGCGCAGTCAACGGTTCCTGCAAAGCAGCGAAGAGCGAACCGAAGCGAATATCTTCCTCCACGAGGCCCGCGAGCATCAGCGCAGTCAACTCTTCATTCGTTAGCTCCAGACTACGGACGAGCGCGCGCAAAGGGAGCCGCGCTGTTGTTTGCTGTTCCCATAACTTGATTTGTTCACGCCACCAGCGCGGCCCCGCGCTCGCATCGATCTCAGCAGGGATGCAGCCGCGCAGCTCGCGTTCGTATCCTTCCAGAAACGGAAATAACTTCGGAGCCGGCGATTCGCTTGCGAGGCGTCGCAGATAGTTTGTGATACTCAGAACCGCCGCGTAGAAGAGTAGACGAAAGTGGCCAACGGCGTTCGGAGGCAGGTTCTCGAAGGGCGTAACACTTGGCGGCATCTTTCGAATCCTCATTCAAAGTGGAAAGACACGACGCGCGCCAGATTGGGAAGCCATCCCGGATCTGCATCCAGACTAGCGCGCCGTACTGGCAGGGCGATTTGATCCAGCTGCATTACGAGATCTACGTGTGTCGTTGTGCAGTAGAGTGTGCCGGTCTTTTGCAGCAAGAGTTGTCCCAGATCTTCGTCTTCTGCAAGAGCACGTACCAGAACATAGTTGAGAAACGGAAACGTCCAACACAACCAACGACGCAGCGAATGCGACATACTTGACCATTCAGTTGATCCACGCAGGCGATGAAGAAATGATTCACTCAGTTCTTCATCGAGCGAGCCATGCTCCTCCAATTCAACGGAAACGCCCTGTGACCAAAACCGTTCCAATTCCGAGTCAGCTCGCTCGGCAACGTTCAGCTCATCAAGGGCGCAATCGACCACCGTAAACTCACCTGAGCGATGGTAAAGCCGCAAACGACCCGCTGAGCTTTCAACGCCTAACGGTTCATCGGGATCAACGAAGTGCTTGAGCCATTCAGCCGGCATTCGATACTCGTTAAGTTCGGGCAGCGAGGCGCCCGGCACGTCTCCTGGCGCTCTGCCATCGAGAAGTTGCAGGATGGTCCAGACTGGATCATCATGAAAATCTTCTGCTGATGGTCCCAGCAAAGCTTTGCCGAGCAATTCCAAAAGGCTCCACTGGCTGAGGTGACGCGACAGGCCCAATTCTTCATCGAAACATTCGGGGAGTCGTGTCTGTTGGAGAAGATTAAGGAGAAACAGAACGCCGCCGATTCTTGTCTGGTAGCCGGACAGATTCCGCCAGAACCGCAACGGCTCAGTTTCGCTTTCGGCCGTTGCTCTCGCGTCGTTGCTCGTTATCTTGGCGATCGGCGGCGGCGAGTCTTCGGAAGACTTTTGTACTGTGGTTGGTCCAACTCGTTCATCGACATTAACTCTGGGCACAGGAACGGCGACAGCCGGTGACGGGCTGGTATCCACCGGTGCGGCCTGGCGTCGAGCAATCGCAGACAGCCGACGAGTAACCTTTGCTGCAAACGCTGTCGAGCGGGCCAGCGCCGGTGCATGAAAGAGCGCGACGGCAATGGCGAGCAGACGTTGTGTCTCGAGCGGCAACGTTTCGCATGACCTCTCCAACGATGGCAACCAGCGTAGCCACAGTGCCTCTTGTTCTGCGCCATCGTCACTATCGATTCGGAGCGATGAGGAGCCGCCCGCTGCTGCTGCTTTTTGTTTAGCGAGTTTGGCTTGTCGATGTGATGTGAATCCATCGATTGAGGGCAGGGAAGGGAAGGCTCGCTCGACAGTGAAAAACGAAGCTGCGACCGCTTCTATTTTGATCGGATCTGCGGGCGGCAACTTTTCTTTCGGTAAGTTCCACTCATTGGCTAGTACGGCGAGAATAGCGTTTGATTCACCAGGCGAAAAGAGCTCGAATACAGCGTTGACACAACTCCACTCGGCCAAGTGCACCACCGCCGCCGGTACAAATCGCGGCGCACTGGTCCAATTGCGAACAAGCGTCTGCGAAGATGAAATCGCCTCCTTTCGCAAACAGGCGCGCCAACACCAACTTTGCTCGATGAGACGGGTCTGTACCGCGAGACCCAGGCAGGCGAGCCACTCGCCGATGTCGGCAAATAGCACCGCCTGTGCTCCGGCTGGAACGATCCCGCCTACTGGTCTCACTGCGCTGCGATAAAGACGGCCCATGTTTTCACGAACCTCGTTCTCCCACTTTGAGCCGAGACGGAAAGAGGTGAGGGAGATCGACCTTGGACCAAATGCGTGCCGCACAATCAGGATTGACTGCGGAGGAAAACCCGTGGGCGTGAAGTCTGCGCTCTGCAGCAGATGCGAGAGCCGCAGACGTGCCGGCACGCATTCGGTTTGCGCCGGGCAGTGGGCGACCAGCTTTCCAATCGATGTTTGATCAGCAAACATGTTCGCAGACCGCGTTGTCATCAGAAGCGGAAGCGCACTCCACCCTGTACGGCAGAGAACGTTGTGTTCGAACCGGACGTGAAGACGTTGTGTAAGTTGTAAACTCCCTCGACGGCGAAGTTGGATTTGACGTCAAACTGCACACCCCCGCCGAGGTTGAGTCCGCCGTGAACCGAAGGCCCCGAGCCGAAGTTGTAAACACCGCCACCAAAGTTGAAGAAAGGCCGCACGGGCGAAGTGGTGCCGTAGACCTTCCCGTTGATGGAAACCTGGTGCACATTCAGGTCGCTAAAGCTGAAGGGACCAATCGTGTCGCCGGTGAAGTGGTGGAACCCGTAAATGCCTTCCACCGAAAACATCTTGTTGAAGCGATACTCGAGATCAACGGCGACGTTCGCTCCTGGATTGAGAAAGTTGCTGAAGTCGCCATGCGGGATGCTGACCCCCGCGTGCAGGCTGAGACCCCAATGTTTGAAACCTGGCACTGGTCCAACCCCAGGCAGGCTCACGACTCCTGTGAAAACACGGTTTTCGTTTGGCGCGTAAACCTTTCGCCCCGTATCCAGAGCAATTTGTGCTTGCGAGACACCAGACGGTTTAAGCATATCGACTACGAGAAAGATCGTGTGGACGAGGTTGTCATTGGTGACGTTGAATTGGAAGGACACCGATCCTCTCTGTTGGAGTATTTCAATTGGCACTAGAGTGATCACACCGCCGAGATTCTCAAGAAAGTTGTATCTTGGCGTCACCGTCGAGGCCGTGTTGGCGAAGCCGACCGCGCGCACTTGCACAATCACGTTACTGCGGCTGAAGATATCTAATTCTTCCTGGGTCATGCGAACGTCATTGCCAGGTCGCGAAACGACTGGCGGCTTCTGCGGTGGAACCATGTTTCCGTTGCTACCGGACACATTGGGCCCAGTGAGCGATAAGCTGCCAGGCAGTCGTTGGTCATCGATCGCCCTTTGCGCGTCGCCTTCTGGCCACGATGGCTCAACCCGAGTCGCCATGGCCACTTCCAGCCGCCCCGCATCTCTCCGTAGCTCTCTCATGTCATTGGCCCCAGTGCTGTCGCATCCAAGATCACAGTCGGGTCTTGATGTAATCTGCGTGATGTTCTTTTGGGTCCACTGACCCAGCGAAAGATTGTAGGCGCTCTCCATTTGTGCAACATCCGCTGCTGTCCTGGTAAGAGCGACTACTCGGGATCTGGGAAATGAAGCAACGAACGCGTCAGGTAGAACGTAAACCCGCACACAAGGGTGTGCCATCTGGTTATGAGGCACCCGGTTCCAGAGGCTCGTAAATACCGGCGTAGTTCCAACTGGAAGCGATACATGTTCTACGAGCTCGATGAAATTGTAATTAGCAGGCGTGCCGGCTCCCACTGGAGACCAAAGGAACAGAAGGTTCCGTGTTTGCGTCGAGCCAGTGGCATTGACGACGTTGGCTTTGAGAGTCGCCTGGCACGGCGGGTTGTTGAAGTATTGGTAGTTAGGGGTTGTCGTGTTAGAACACTTGTAGATTAAGAGACCATTATTTGACCAATAATCCGGAGAGCGAGAAACACTGACTGACCCGGCGGCCAAGCCAAAAACTCCGGTGCCCCACTCGTCGGGAACCACCCAGTTACCGAAACACGGCGTGATGGGGTTGGTCGCGTTTGTTACTGGTAGAGTGCTGGCATTGGGGAAACCTATTCCGAAACCATCGCAAACAATCCCTGAACATGTGCCCTCGGTACCGATATCGTTGAGAATTGCAAACGCAAAGCCGATGTCAGTGGTGGGATTGCCGAGGAAAGATAGAGGAACTTCAATTTCGAGGGAATAGCCCGTCCCCGAGCTGATAACCCGCTGAGCTTTCATTCCGTTTGAGTTGAACGTCTCACCGTTCGCTGGAACCCATTCCGGGTTTGTACAGTCCGGCGGCGTTGACTGGCGTTCAAAGACTGCCACCGTCAGATTTGTAATGACGTCCGTGCCAGTAGTTCCCCACTTGTGAGTGAAAATAATCTGGTAATCGTTCGCCTGCGAGTTAGCAGTCGAACTGCCGGCGAGTTGTGGGCCGCGCGAACGATTAGCGTCGAATTGCAGCACAATGCGTTCGCCCAGACATAACTCGCCACCGCAAGCCGAAGGACCAAGTCGAGAGGCATCAGGTACTTCGAAGAGGAAAGCAATCACCGGGAGTCCGCTAACGGTGCTTGTGTAGCGTTTTGAAAAGACTTTTACGGTGCGCGATATATCGGCTCCACCAACCCTATCGGCAAGCAGAGCAAGGCAAGGATCATTCGATTGAAGTAACCCGGCATCGCTCCATTCAGAGGTGCTGGTTGCCTTACCGTCCAGAGTAGCTGCAGCTCCGGATGGAAGTCCGACAGTGCAAGGTGAGCTTGCCTGTGCGGTCGAGCTGCCGGCGCAAAACAGGATGGCGAAGCTGAGGAGGCGTAGCCACGTGCGTGCCTCAGTAATACTCGATGACGTTACCGGTGTACTGATCATTTCTTCATATCCTTTCTTGAGAGGATCTCTACGAAGATCCTCTGAGACGCAGTCGGAAAGTCTCCGGTCGCGAGCTCTCGGGATAGTCCTGCGAGAGTTTTGTTGTAAGGTTGACCGATTCAATTCGGACTGTGAACGCAGCGGTCTGACTTGTCCCAGTCCTCACGCGTGGCGAAAAGATTGTGAGTTCTACTAGTGATGTTACGCTCGGGGTCAAATCAACCTCGCGAGTAAAGACTCCAGGCGAAGGGTTGGCAAGGGGTTGACCCTGACTCCTGACTCGCCAACCGTTCGTGAGATCGTTGGGCGTAGGATCTGTAGTCAAATCTATCCTGAAGCGGAAGCGCTCGACCGCGGTGGAGCCGGTCGAGGTGCTGTATCGTACATTGAAGCCATAAGTAAAAGGCTGATTCTCGTTCGCATTGTCAGGATCACCAGCTGGTGTCGTCGCTGTCCCTGCAAAAATGACCGTGCTGGTCACCGGGGGCCCGGACTCTTCGGCCACGGTCAGTGACAATGTTGCCTGGCTGATTCTGCTGGTCGGCGGTCCGGCGATGACCGAAAGCGTCAATGTGGCAATATCACGAACATTGGCGGTAAGGGGGGCTTTGACTTTAACTACAATGGTGGCGGAATCCCCGCTGGCCAGATCGACTCTGGAAATCTCTTCGCGGCTGGTGCTCTCGATAGTCGCCTCACCCGTCCAAGCGCCGCCCGGACCGACTAACTGCGCCTCGAGACCGAAGGTCAAACGTTTATCGGTGCTGTTGAAGACGGTAAAGCTGTGCGGAAAGGGCTCGGTGCGTCCACGCACAAGATTGACGCCTTCCGGGCTCACCGGATCTCTAGCGCCGAACGGGCCCAGTGCAACTCCTTCGCCGCTCCAGCTTCCCACAAATTGGTTTATGGCGTTTTGTGCAGCCACAGTCGCACGCAGATCGCGTGCTGTGATTGCGGGATCGAGTGCGAGGATCCCTGGGGTGGTGGTTCTATTGAGCAGGTCCGCGAGCCTTTGAGCGAAAACTTCACGATCCTGAGTATCGATGATGCCTGGTATGTTCGACTGAAAGAGTCGAGCTAAATCGTTCTGCAGAACATATATTTCTCGAAACGCCTCGAGCGCTGCGTCAGCGTCAAGAGCGCGCGCGCCGGCCAGCGCGTGTTGGCGGTTTGCCACGTCGAGAACATCCCTAATGGACGACGTGATGGTGTGCTGCGCGGCGATCTTTGCCTCGTCAGAAGGAGCTGGAAGAAAAACACGACGTTTGATCAGACCCCGGTAAGCATCCCACGCGTCGACGAAAGCTTTAGCCACGCCGTCGCTGGCCAATGGACCATTGAGCGAGCGGTCGACGAACACATGGTAAAGCTGCGATGGCGAGGCGGATGCAGCGACAGCGCGTATATTGTCGCGGACCCGGTAAGTTTGAAAAACAGATCTAGTTTGCAGATCAACATTGGGACAGGTGAATGATTCGCGCAGCAGGGCGCCAAATCTTTCGACCGTGAGGTCGCCCGTCTGACCAATTGCGTGCTGGCGGAAGAAGTTCGTCGGAGAAAAACCACGCGGCGATCTGGCGCCTGTCACAGGGAAATAACCTACGGCTGGAAGATACTGAAAATAGTTTTGTACCTCGACTGGTGCGAGTCCGCCCAAGCGGTTGAATAGGTCTTCCAATTGAGTCTGAAACTGCAGGAGTCTTTCGTATCCGTAACTGCGAAGAATTGAAAGGACATCAAGCTCCGGGACGCGGCGCGATAAACGCCGCACGGCCCAGTTGTCGATAAACTGAACGCTGGAACCGCTCCAATAGAGGAGGGTCAGAGGGACTTCGCAATCACTGATTTGCCGCAACCTGCGTAGTTCAGATACTGCTCCAGAGTTGACGTTCCCTGCTAAGCGCTTGAAAGGATCACGCCGCTGCGGCGTTGGCTCCTCAGTCTCGAAACAGAGATGGGCGAGAATGTTACGCAGTTTCGAAATGCTGGCGGCGTCGCTCAAGTTCAGCATCCCTGTGATCTGCGTGCGGGTCGTCTCGTTGACAGTGGTCATCGTGTTGAAGTCGAGTTTGATCAACTCAAACTGCACGCCTTCAACGGCAAACTTGCTGCCGCAACCAGCGAGAGCGTTGTTCGCCTCGACACTGCGCATCGGCGCTCGTTCGCGAAATGTTGAAGCCGGTCCAACCACCAGCAAGTAGATCGCTTTATCGAGATTGCTGAACGTAGTAGTCGGCAAGCCACATTCTCCGAAGAGTCCTGCCTCGGGAGGTGGCAGCTCTGTAGTTCGGGTTAGCGCAACCTGATCGTCGTTCGGCAGAGAAAGAAGCTGTCCCTTCCGATTGATCGCCAGGCCCTTCGTAATGCTAACGACTGGAGCCGTGGTCCGATCGCCTGGCGAAACGAGACTTACTTCGAGCCCTTGAACGATCCCCTCACCAATAGCGCGGCCCAGCTGCCATCGTTGCGAGCGCTCCGCTTGCTGGTCAGTCTGCAAATCCCTCGCAGTCAGCAGCCGTCCATTGAAAAAGTTAGTGTTGCGAATTCCGTTTTCAGTGATCGGCTCGTTGAGTTGCTTGCTCATATTGCTCCTGCTCTTGTGTTCGCACTGCCGACAGCCCTGGCGCCAATCGAATAGCCGCCGTCTCTTATTAGTGGGGGCTTTCCGATCGCTACCAGTTATCCGGTGCTTATCAGCGGACTGATTTCTTTAAATGCCGCAGCCGTCATTCCCAGCCTGGTGCGCATTTCCGCCGGACTGGCAAAAGCTCGCACCGCGCGTTCCTCAATTACGCGTCTGGCAACATCGGGATTGAGACCTGCGTCAAGTAGACCGCGAATGTCCACGACGTTGATATTTGGCCTGTCCGGAGGCACCTCTACGGCCGTAAACCAACTTTCGAAGAGACCGCCGGCTACCCTGTCGCCTGTCAAACGCTGTGGCAGCCAGGGAGCGAGGTGATTGGCGTCAATCGATACGTTTCTTTCGTCACGAATGAAGTCTCCTTTGACCTCGACAAAGAACCGGCGTCCAAATTCAGCAAAGGGAAGGAAAAACAAGACGCCGTTAACCTTTTCTCCCCGGGTGCCTTGATCAAAAACTTTCCTGACGCCCAGGATCAAGCATGTATTCTCAGGAGAACGCTCGACTTCCAGTATCGCGGGTCTTACCTCACCCTCGATGGGACACAGGCAAACTACTTTGTAATCACCCGCCTGTTCCTCTTGCATGTGAGTTAAGACCTTCACGGTAACAGTGTTCAGATCCTCCGACTGCACGGGTCTGGAAAAGGCTACTGCCACCACCGGACGATCGACACCTCTTAGAGCTAAGCGCTTCGCAACTGTCGGCCCATCGTGCGTCCAATTAATGCCGCATATATGCGTTAAGTCAGGATCGAGATCGGTGCCGGGCGTTCCCGGAGCGCCATCTACTCCATCACGACCTCTCGGGCCCTCTGGTCCTCTCGGGCCTTGCTTGCCGGTGTTGATAAAGAACAATTCCTGCTTGAGCCGATCAGGCACCAGCACGGGACGTTCGCAGTTCTCGACCTCTACGCTGCTGGTAACGAGATTGCTATCTCCGTCCAACTCAAAATGAACACAGGAAAGAAGGACGCAATCGTCCGCCTGGTCTCCCGGCCACAACGTCGGACAGACCTCCGTAATCCACACTGCCAACGCTTCACGAATAGTTTCAGCGGCCGTTAGTTCCGGAAGGTGAATCTTCTCGATCGGCGATGAGAGAACGATTGGCGGCGACGTGGTGAGACTCAGACCCCGCACCAGATCAATAAGTAGTTGGCTTTGGTCAGGTGAAATTATTCCCTCGGCGATCTCGACCTTCCTGAGGATCTCCCCGAACGCGCGAAACTGCCTTTCAACGTCGGGCGATGGTGGGGTCCAGGAAAACTCCGCGCGCGCAGTCTCAAGAATGCGCGAGGCTGCCCGCGTGTCTTGCTCATCAGCACAGGGCTGTCCGGCAATCGGCACCAAATCCGTTTCACACTCGTCGTAGCAAATATTCACGTATGCCGTTTGACGGCCGGTCAGAGGCGGACTCAAGCTCACCGCACTTCGCGCGAGCCACTCGCCGAGGCGCGCACATAATTCGCGCTCGACCCAGATCCATTTGCCACGCGGGCTTATGGCGTAGCCCGGAGAGATGCGTACCTCAATATCGCCGGTTAGTGCATGAGTGGTTACGCGCAAGCCGCACACCGTGCCGGAGCCGTGCAGGAGGAGGTTGCTGTTGCGGCTAATCCACGCGTTGTGTTCCTGCTCCTGGCGAAACTCGTCGGCGCCGAGGACCATGCCGAAGGTATAGTTGACGCGCTTGTTGGGTTTCAGCGGCGCGGTATCAGTTGAGACAGTAGTGCATTCACGCATGTTTTTCTTTCCCCTCTACAACGGTGGCAATTGGCCCACGCGGTCGCGGTCCGCAATCGCTCGTTCTGTCACGTCCATCGGGTGAGAAGGATACAGGTAGCCTTCAGCGAGATAACTGCGGCCCACAACCATCTTTTGAAAACGGCTGTCTTCACCCAGGACCGTATCGATACCCAGCCGTGTCTCCCCGACACGGAAAAAATCCCAGAAGCGGCGCACGTCGAAGGCAGCATGCGTCGGCTTCTCCAGTTTTGTGATCCGCTCAACCATGGCGGCCTCATCCACCGACAGCCCTTCAGGAACCAGCACCGAAAAGTTATGAGCAAACGCGTCCGGAGCGCTGGTCGTAGACGTGACGCTGCCTCGGGCTTGTGTCGGATCGCCAGCCACCAATTCGCGCCCACCACGAGTGCGATAACGCTCTACGAGACGCACTCGGGAAACTCTCGAAGGCGCGAGCAGGTACTCGTAGAGCAGGTCCTCAAACTGTGCTTCGGTCCAGGCCGACGTGGGACAACGAAGGCCTAATTTCTGAAGTTGTTCGCGCAAAGAGCCATTCACATCCTGGTTGACTGCGATACGTTTCAACCGTCGGAGGGTAACTTCGAGACACGGATCAAGCAGCAACTCAAGCGCGAAGAGAATGCCGGAGGGTGTGCCGCGACGTTCGTAAAGTTTCCGCGCAAAGCGAATGAGGAGACGACGTCGATCAGCGACCTTTTCGCCATGATCGTGACCATCGAGACGGCGCTGTTGTTGAATCTGTGCCCAAAGCGGATCGAGCATGAGGCCCAGCCAGCTTGCAAGCCAGTCGAGT
>Ga0068871_100000588_pt1 | contig 24949 bp, 29 predicted proteins | sample KBSMisM72_FD_72750 | JGI IMG/M metagenome (GOLD analysis project Ga0068871, IMG submission 72750) | Miscanthus rhizosphere microbial communities from Kellogg Biological Station, Michigan, USA - KBS Miscanthus M7-2 | ecosystem: Host-associated > Plants > Roots > Rhizosphere > Soil ...
AGGATCTTGAACGACACGTACACGAGGGTCCCCGCCGCGGACGGGTCGGTCCGGGCGGCCGGCTGCGGCGAGCGGTAGACCGACGATGACGGAAACCCGTTCGGCGTGCCGTCAGCGGTATTCCGTTGCGCGCGCTCCTCATACGGAACGCCGCCGCGCAGCCCGGATGGCGGGAAAGGCGAGGCGCCCGGAGCTTTGTCCTCGGAGCGAGCGGCGTTGGCGGAGCAGATGGCGACGCTTGCCGCAAGAAACGCCGTGATGCATCGGTTTGAGGCATTCATAGTCGCCCTCATTCCTCGGCGACCGGCCACAGCGCCGCTTCGGCGAGCTGGCCGGCGAGATCGGCGCCCGCGGCGGCGAGTTCCTCATCGAGGAGCTGCGCGCCGTTCGCGGACCAGTCGGCGACCGGCCGCGCCTCGCCGCGGTAGGAGAGCGTCCATTCCTTCGCCTGCGCGCGGTTATCGAACACCACGCTGCGGGCATGCACGGTCATCACGAAGCTCGCCGACGGCGGCTCCGACTTCCACGCGTCGAATCCGATGGTCGCGGCTTGCACTTCCAGCACCGCGCCGAAACCCTCGGCCTTCAGCTCGTCATAGCTCGGCGCCGCCTTTGCATTCGAAGCGACCTGGCGTTGCTCCGCGCGGTACAGCGGCCATTCATTCGCCGCGGAGACCGTTTGAGCGGCAAGCCGCTGCTGCAGCGCTTCGTCGTGCAGCGCGCGGGCCACCGGCTCGTGGATCGCCTTCACCTGGTCGCCCGGCATGCCGTTCCATGCGCCCTTGACGGCGCCGACCACGCCGCCGCCGACGGCGCCGCCGACGATCGTGAACGGCATCATGAGCGGCACCACGGGGAGAAGCAGCGGCATGCGGATGGCGGCATAAAACGGTGCGATCGCGCCCACCGCCGCAGCTTTTCCGGCGAGCTCGGATGCCGACGCGGAGGCCATCGCGCCTTTGCCCTGCGCGTACTGGTTGAACTCCGGTGCCGGCGCGCGGCTGCCGGCGACGACGGCGAGGCGCCCCGGCGCGACGCGATCGACGACGAGCCCGGGGGGCGCTGCTTCCTCGACGGGTTTCTGCAGCGCGCAGGCCGAGAGACTCGCGAACGCGAGCGCTGCGCTGATGCGTCCAAGCGGGTAGTTCATGTCGGCTCCCTGTTGTTGGTGAGGCTGCCCACCTAGAGCACTGCGCGTGCCAGGCGCTAAGCCATTGTTTTTACGAAATCCTGAATAACAGAATGCTGGATCCAGTAGCACAAAATGCTGGATAGGCCTACATTAAATGTATGGCCATCGACCGATTCTTCTTCGCCACGCTCGCCGACGTCGTGTTCGGCAATCCGTTCACGACCAAGCGCGACGCGCTGATCGTCCGGCTTGCGCCGGGCGCCCCGCTGGGCGACCTGGTGAGCGACCGGGAAGCGCTCGCACGGGTGGTGGCGCCGAAGCTCGAGGCGCTCCTGCGGGACGGCGGCGCGGCGTTGCGGCGGCTCGGCGCCGAAGACAGGCGGGTGGTCGAGCCGGCGCTGCTCTACGTGGGTTATCACCGCGCGGTGCCGCATCTCGATGCCCTGATCGACGCGCAGGCAACGAAGAGCGAGCCGCTGCCCGTGCCCTTCGGCAACGAAATCATCGCTTCGCTGGCGCAGGTCGGCTTCGACGAGGAGCGGGCGGCGCGCTACTTCGCGCTCTATTACCAGCTGCGGCGCGGCTTCTATTTCATCCAGCGCTCGCTCGCCGGACGCAGCGAGTCCATGCGCCGGTTCCGCGAGGCGCTGTGGAACAACATTTTCACGCACGACATGCGCGGGTTCGAAGCGGCGCTATGGAACCGGATGGAGGACTTCTCGACGCTGCTGCTCGGCGAGACCGGGACCGGGAAGGGGCAGGCGGCGGCTGCGATTGGCCGCGCCGCCTTCATTCCCTATCTGCCCGCGGAGAAGCGCTTCGCGGCGAGCTTCACGGACACCTTCACCGCCATCAACCTGTCGCAGTTCGCGGAAAACCTCATCGAGTCGGAGCTGTTCGGCCACCGCAAGGGCGCCTTCAGCGGCGCGATCGACCATCATCAGGGCGTTTTCGAGCGCTGCAGCCCGCACGGCGCGCTGTTCCTCGACGAGATCGGCGAGGTGTCGATCCCGGTGCAGATCAAGCTGCTGCAGGTGCTCCAGGAGCGCAGCTTCACGCCGGTCGGCGGGCGCGAAAAGCGGCGCTTCTCCGGCCGGGTCATCGCCGCGACGAACCAGCGCCTGGATGCGCTGCGCCGCGAGCGCCGCTTCCGCGACGACTTCTTCTACCGCCTGTGCTCGGACGTGATCGAGGTGCCGCCGCTTCGCCACCGGCTCGCCGAATCGCCGGGCGAGCTCGAGGACCTCGTGCGCCTTCTCGTGGTTCGCATCGCCGGCTCGGAGGAGGCGGCGCTCATCGCGCGCGTGCTCGAAGGCCTGCAGCGCGATGTGCCGCGCGGCTACGCCTGGCCGGGGAACGTGCGCGAGCTGGAGCAGGCGGTGCGCCGCGTGCTCCTCACCGGGCGCTACGTGCCGGAGCTCGCCGCGCCGACGGATCCGGACGACGCGCTCGCCCAGAAGGTACGCGCGGGCGAGCTCACCGCCGCCGAGCTCCTCGCCCGCTACAGCGCGATGCTTTATCGCCGGCTGGGAAGCTACGCCGCGGTCGCCAAGCAGACCGGCCTCGATCCCCGCACCTCCCGCAAGTACGTGGATGGCGCAAGAAGCGGATAGTTGATTGCCGCGATCGGGGTCAAAATGCGCGCCATGGAATCGATCCTCGACAAGGCCAAAAGCTACCTCGACCGGCGCCGTGGCGAGCGCGTGACGCTGGAGGAGCTGGCCGGCGCCGTGGGCGCGAGCCCGTTCCACCTGCAGCGGCGCTTCAAGGAAGCCTTCGGCATCTCGCCGCGCGACTATCAGGATGCCTACCGCGTCGAATCGGTCAAATCTTCTCTGCGCAACGGCAGCCGCATCACCGACGCCGTTTTCGATGCCGGCTACGGGTCGGTGTCACGCTTCTACGAAAAGCCGCACCTGGGGATGACGGCGCGCGATTACCGCGCCAAAGGCAAAGGCCAGAACATCTCGTACAGCTGCTTCTCCACGCCTTTGGGCACGGTGCTGATCGCCGCCACCGGGCGCGGCCTGTGCTCGCTCAAGCTGGGCTCGGACGCGAAAGAGCTGAAGAGGCTCCTCACGCAGGAGTTCGGCGAAGCCGAGCTGGTCGAGCAGCCCCTGCCCGCGCTGAAGAAGGGCATCGTCGAATTCCTGCAGGGCGACGCCAACCTGGCGAAGGTGCCGGTCGACATCCGCGGCACGGTGTTCCAGCGCAAGGTATGGAACGAGCTGCGGCGCATTCCCCGAGGCGAGACGCGGACGTACGCCGAAATCGCGCGCGCCATTGGAGCGCCCGCCGCCGTGCGCGCCGTCGGCAGCGCCTGCGGCGCAAATCCCGTCGCGCTGGTCGTGCCTTGCCACCGCGCCGTGCGCACTGACGGCGGCCTCGGCGGTTATGCCTGGGGACTGCCGCGGAAGAAAAAGCTGCTCGCGCTAGAGAAGAGGAAGTAGGCCGCCGCGGGCTACAGCTGGGAGCTGACCAGGTCGGCGAGCTTGTCGATCGCTTTCTGCGTCCATGGCCGGCCCTCCCATTCCTCGAGCGTTATCCGGCGCGACTGCTTCAGGTCTTCCTCGAAGATCTTCTCCTGCTGGGCGCCAAACTCCGCGTCGAGGATGTTCAGGTTCGCTTCATCGTTGGTGCTGAACGAGCGGGTGTCGAAGTTCGTCGACCCCACCGTGGTCCACAGGCCGTCGACCACCATCGACTTCACGTGATACATCGTCGGCTGGTATTCGTAGATCTCCACGCCCGAGCGCAGCAGGGGCCCCCAGGCCGAGCGCGACGCGCGGCGAACGATCTTGTTGTCCATGTAAGGCCCTGGGACGATCACCCGCACGCGCGCGCCGCGGCGCGCCGCCGCCGCCAGGGCCTCGGCTTCGACCTCGTCCGGGACGAAATAGGAATTCGCCAGGCTGATCGACTTCACCGCGGCCGTGATCGACAGGAGGTAGAGGAGCTGCATGCTTTCGCCGCCGCCGCCCGGGGAGCTCAGCATCACCTGTGCGAGCTGCCGGCCCGAGGGCTCGAGCTTCGGAAAGTACGCTTCGCCGTGCAGCACCGCGCCGGTGGTCTCGATCCAGTTCTCCATGAACGCCGCCTGCATCTGCGCCACCGCCGGGCCTTCGACCCGGAAATGCGAGTCGCGCCAGTGCGCCGGGTCCTGCGCGTTTCCGCTCCACTGGTCCTGCACTCCCGCGCCGCCCGTGAAGCCGATGCGCCCATCCACCACCATCAGCTTGCGGTGGGTCCGGTTGTTCATCTGCGCGAGCGTGTTCCAGCGCAGAGGGTTGTACTCGGCGATCTCCACGCCGGCTTCCTTCAGGCGCTTGAGGTACTTCTTGTCGATCTGGCCGCTGCCCAGCGCGTCGTAGAGGAAATGGATCTTCACTCCGGCGCGGGCGCGCTCGACGAACGCCTGCGTGAAAGCCTCGCCGACCTCGCCCTGCGCGTAGATGTACATCTCGAAGGTAATGGTCTTGCGCGCACCGCGGATCGCTTCGAGCATCTCGGGGAAGATGCGGTCGCCGTTCACCAGCGCCCGGGCGCGGTTGCCCGGCATCAGCGCGGGGCCGAAGGCAACGCTCACGACGCGCGCGAACTGGGCCGACGCAGCCGGATATTCATGCGCGACCTTCTGGTCGATGCGCTTGTCGCCGAGGGCCAGGTTCGCGATGAGCAGCACCACGACAGCCACGGCCGCGACGAGTCCGCCGTATTTGACGATGGGTCGCAGGCGCATCCGGGCATCCTTGCACGCGCCCTGTTAAATCGTCGCGGAAGCGGTTACTTCGCTAGGATCACAGGATGAGGCCGGCCGACCTGACGCGCCTGGTATCGCTAGCCGCCATCTGGGGCGCTTCGTTCCTTTTCGTGCGCATCGCCGCCCCGGCCATCGGCCCCGTGCTGACCGTCGACCTGCGCATGCTCATCGCCGGCGCGACCCTGGCCGCCTACTTCCGGCTGATCGGCTTCCGCGCCGAATGGCGGCGCTGGTGGCGGCAGTACGCGGTGGTCGGCCTGCTCACCTCCGCCCTGCCCTTCCTCCTCTATGCCTACGCGGCGCTCAGCATCACGGCCGGCTTCATGTCGGTGATCAATGCAAGCTCGCCGATGTGGGGCGCCCTCTTCTCCGCGTGGCTGCTCGGCGACCGGCTGTCCTCGCGAGGCATCGCGGGCCTTGCGATCGGCATCGTCGGCGTCGGGCTCGTGACCCTGCCGGAGATCGGCGCGGGCTTCGCGGTCCTTCCCGCGCTCGCCGCGACCGGCGCGGCGGCATGCTACGGACTCGCGGGCGCCTACATGAGGCGCTGGGCGACGAACGTGCCTTCGCGCGGCATGGCCCTCGGCACGCAGATCGCCGGCGGCCTGATGCTGGCGCCGTTTCTCGCCTTCGCGCCGCCCGCGGCGATGCCCTCGGCGCTCGTCGTGGCGAGCGTGCTCGCCATGGGCGTGGTTTGCGGCGCCGTCGCCTATGTTCTGTACTTCCGCCTGGTGACCGACATCGGCGCGGCCGGCGCGCTCACCGTCACCTACCTGATCCCGCTCTTCGGCGTCGCCTTCGGCGCGGTTTTTCTGGACGAAACCATTTCCCTGGTCATGCTCGGCGGCGGCGGGCTCGTCCTGCTCGGCACGTTCCTCGTTCTGCGAAAATAGCCGCGCATGTACCCGCACCTCTTCAGGTCGCTCGACCTGGGCTTCGTCACGCTTCCCAACCGCATCATGATGGGATCGATGCACACCGGCTTCGAGGCGCGGCCCGACGGCGTGAAGAACCTCGCCGCGTTCTACGCCGAGCGCGCCGCCGGCGGCGCGGCGCTCATCGTCACGGGCGGCTTCTCGCCCAATGCCGCCGGCAACCTCGGGCCGCATCCCGCCGAATTTTCTACTCCTGAAACTTCCAGGAAACACCGGGTCATTCCTCAAGCCGTCCACGACGCCGGCGGGCGCATCGTCCTGCAGCTCCTGCATTCGGGCCGCTATGGCTTCCACGAGCGCATCGTCGCGCCCTCGGCCCTCAAGTCCCCGATCAACCCGAACGCGCCGCGCGAGCTGACCGCGGCGCAGATCGAGCAGACGATCGAGGACTTCGCTCGCGCTGCGGCCCTGGCGCGCGAGGCCGGCTACGACGGCGTCGAGATCATGGGCTCCGAGGGCTACCTGATCACCCAGTTCCTCGCGCTGCGCACGAACCAGCGGCGCGACGAATGGGGCGGCCCGCTCGAGAACCGGCTGCGCTTCGCCAGCGAAATCGTGCGCCGGGTGCGCTTCCTCGCCGGGCGCGACTTCCTCATCGTCTACCGCATTTCCGCGCTCGACCTGGTCGAGGGCGGCCTCAGCGGCGACGAGATCATCCGCGTTGCCAGGGCCGTGGAGGCGGCAGGCGCGAATCTGCTGAATACCGGCATCGGCTGGCACGAAGCGCGGATTCCCACCATCGCGCAGGCGGTCCCGCGCGGCGCGTTCTCCTGGGCGACGCGCCGCCTCAAGGAAGCGGTGAAGATTCCGGTAGTCGCTTCCAACCGCATCAACGCGCCGGAAATCGCCGAGGAAATCCTCGCGCGTGGCGACGCCGACATGGTGTCGCTTGCGCGCGCCATGCTGGCCGACGCGGAATTCGCCAACAAGGCGCGCGCCGCGGATCGCGCCGGCATCAACATCTGCATCGCCTGCAACCAGGCATGCCTCGACCATTACTTCATCGGCCAGCCGGCGAGCTGCGTGGTCAATCCACGTGCGGGAAGGGAAATCAGGCTGAATTTCCCGAAAGCCAGCATCCGCAAGCGCGTCGCGGTAGTCGGCGGCGGGCCCGCCGGCCTGTCGTGCGCCGCGAACGCGGCCGAGCGCGGGTACGCGGTCACGCTGTTCGAGAAGGCCGACCGGCTCGGCGGCCAGTTCAACCTCGCGAAAGTCATTCCCGGGAAGCAGGAATTCGCCGAATCGGTCGCTTACTACGCCGAGCGCCTGCGGCGAGCCGGTGTGAGCGTGATCTTTGGCAAAGCACCGAATGAACAGGATCTGAAGGGCTTCGACGAAGTCGTGGTGGCGACCGGCGTCATCCCGCGCGTGCCCGACATCCCGGGCATCGACCACGCGAAGGTCGTGAGCTACATCGACGTGCTGTCAGGCCGCGCGAAAGCCGGTCCGGACGTGGCGATCCTGGGCATGGGCGGCATTGGCTTCGACGTCGCGCTTTACCTTCTGGAGGGCGGAAGCCGCGCTCCGCTCGAGGCGCCGGCATTTTCCGCGCACTGGGGAATTTCCCCGAGCGGAGAGATCGGCGATCTGCCGCTGGAAAAACCGAAGCATCGAATCACCATGCTCAAGCGCTCGACGACGCCGTTCGGCCACACGCTCGGCCGCACCACGGGCTGGGTGCACCGCGCCGAGCTGGCACGCAACGGCGTAAGGATGATGAAGGCCGTCGAGTACCGGCGAATCGACGATGCCGGAGTGCATCTCGTCGCCGACGGCAAGGAGGCTATCGTTCCCGCCGACACCGTGGTGATCTGCGCCGGCCAGGACCCGGATGCTTCGTTCAGGAACGAGCGGTTCCATCTCATCGGCGGCGCCAGGCAGGCGGGGGAGCTGGACGCCAAGCGGGCCATGCTCGAAGGCGCCGAGCTCGCGGCGCGGCTGTGAAATCCTCCTCGCTGAATCATTAGGCGGCCTCAAGCGTGGGTTGAGAAAGCATCGCTTGAGGCGGGTCGGCGCGGCACCCACAATGCAGTCATGAACACTCGAATCGTCATGGAGCTGCAGCAAGGCGACATTCTTCCGCTCGAGCGCGCTTCTGGCGTGCACCTCATCTGCCTCGAAGGCTCGCTGTGGGTCACCGAGGAAGGCACGCCCGCGGACGTGGTTCTCGGACCCGGCCAGGCCTACGCCGTGGAAGCCAAGGGCCGCGCCCTCGTGCAGGCGATGGGCCGCTCGCGGCTCGCCATCGAAGCCGCGGACAAGCGCGCGCAGGTCGCCTTCGGCACGCTCAGGCAGGATCGTCTCGCCGCCTAGCGCGGCTTGTTGGTCAGGTAGAGTCCCGCCACCACCAGGCCGGCGCCGACGACGAGCGCCGGCTGGAACGGTTCGCCGAGGATGTAGATGGCCTCGACCAGTGCGAGTGGCGGCACCAGGTTGATGAATTGCGCGGCGCGCGCCGCCCCCAGCGCTTTGACCCCCTCGTAGAACCACAGGAACGGCAGCACGGTGCCGAATACCGTGAGATAGCCGAGCGCGGCCCAGCCCTGCCAGGTCACGTCGGCGAGCGGTGCGTGCTCGAGCCATGCGGGTATGGCGAGCGGCAGCGAGCCGAAGGCCATGACGTACGCGGTCAGGGCAAGCGGCGACAGCGACGAGAGTGCGATTCGCCCGAGGAGCGTGTACGCGCTCCACATGAAAATGCAGGCCACCAGCACGAGCTCGCCCGCGCCCATGTCGAGGTGAGCCAGCGTCTGGAAGCTGCCGCGGCCGAGCACCCATAGCGCACCCAGCACCGAGAGAAGAATGCCCGCGGCGCGCGTGCGGCCGAGCGGCTCCTTCAGCAACAGCGCGGCGAACAGCGCGGTAAACGCTGGATTTGTCGGCACGATGAGCGCGGCGCGGCTCGCCTCGACCAGCGACAGGCCGTACGTGAACAGGCAGTTGTAGACGGTGATGCCGAGCAGGCCCAGCCCGGCAACCAGGACCGACTCCCGCGGCGACAGGCGCGGCAGGCGCGCGTCGCGCCAGAGAAGGAGCCCCATCAGGATCAGCGACGCGAGCCAGAAACGCAGGAACACCGAGGCGAAAAGACCCATGCTCTGCAGCACGATATTCACCGCGGGAAACACGCCGCTCCAGAAGAGCGCCATGAGGACGAGCTTGAGGTAAAGCACGCGGCGCGCAGGGTACACTATCCCCGATGGGTACCGTCGTCGCACTCGCGGGGCAGGTCGGTGGCGCCAAGCTCGCCGACGGACTCTATCGGCTGCGCGGCCCCGACCTGAGCGTGATCGTCAACACGGGCGACGACTACCAGCACCTCGGCCTGAATTTCAGCCCCGATCTCGACACGATGCTCTACGTCCTGGCCGGCGTGGCGAATCCAGCCGCCGCGTGGGAGCCGGAGAACGAGACGCGCGCGGGGCACGCGATGCTGAAGAAGCTGGGCGGGCCCGATCGGCCCGCGCTTGGCGACAAATCCCTCGCCACGGCGCTGCTGCGTACCCACGGACTTGCGAACGAGCGACGCCTGACCGAGATCACGCTCGATTTCTGCCGCCGCCTCGGCGTGCAGGCGCGCATCCTGCCGATGAGCGACGATCCGGTGCGCACCCAGGTGATCACCGACAACGGCGCGGTCTCCTACCAGGAATACTTCAACGAGATGCAATGCGGGCCGGCCGTGCGCTCGATGCGCTACGACGGCGCCGCCGATGCGCGGCTTTCCGACGAAGTGCTCGAAGCGCTGCACGCGCCGGCGCTCGAGGCGGTGGTGATCTGCCCGGCCAATCCGTTCCACGTCATCCGGCCGATCCTCGAGGTCGCCGGCCTGCGCGAGCTGCTCAGGGCGCGCGGCGTGCCCGTGATCGCCGTGACGCCGATCGTCGGCGGCAAGGCGCTGAAGGGCTCCGCGGGCAAGATGATGACCGAGCTCGGCCGCGAGCCGAGCGCCCGCGGCGCGGCGAGCGAGTACCTGCGCCTGATCGACGGCTTCATCATCGACCGGCAGGACTTCGCGCTCGCCGAAAGCGTGCGCTCGCTGGGAATGGAAGTAGCCGTCGCTCAGACCGTCATGCGCTCGCCCGACGAGCGCGTGGCGCTGGCTCGCGCCGCGCTCGACTTCGCGCGCTCGATCCGCGAGAAAAAGGCCGAGGAAGTGCAGTGAAGTCCCGCGCGCCGGCGCGTTGCGCCGCCGCTTTGCTTGCGGCTTTTCCGCTCGCCGCCTTTTGCCAGAATCCTCATCAGGTCGAAATCCAGCGCGCGCTGATCCAGCGCGATCAGCAATCAGCGGAATTCGCCCGCGGCGGCCTGGAGACCCTGCACTCCAGCCAGCTGCGCGACGCCGGCCGCCCGCTCAGCGGCGACCCGGCCGTCGCGCGCGAGCTCCTGCCCTATGAGCGCCAGCAGATGGCGCGCGAGCGCGAGATGTTCCCGCCCCTCGACGGCCGCAAGCCCGCGCCGCCGCCGACGGTCTACCAGCCGCTACCGCTGCCAGGGGGCGAGGGTCCGCCCTCCGCCGTCATACCCATATCGACGCCGAGCGTCGGCGGCTAGCGGGCTCTCCAGCGCGGCGAGAGCCGCGATCACGACGCCTTTCGCGTCCACCTCGAAGAAATCGCGCAGCGCGGCGCGCGTGTCGCTGCGGCCGAAGCCATCGGTCCCGAGCGCCACGAATTTGTTCCCCGGAACAAACGGCCGGATGAGGTCGGGCACGGCGCTCACGTAGTCGCTCGCCACCACCACGGGACCCTGCGCTCCGGCCAGGCACTTCTCCACCCAGCTTTGCGCGCTCCCGCCCAGCCGTCTGGTGCGCTCGGCCTGCATGCCATCGCGCCGCAGCTCCGTGAACGAGGTGACGCTCCAGACGTTGCACGCGATGTTCCATTCCTTTTCGAGCAGCTCGGCCGCAGCGATCATCTCCCGCAGGATCGGCCCGCTGCCCATCAGCTGCAGCTGCGCCCTTTCGTTTTTCCGCAGGAGATAAAGCCCCTTCAGGATTCCCTCGGCAGAGTTCGAAGGCATCCCCGGATGGTCGTAGTTCTCGTTGTACGTCGTGAGGTAGTAGAAAACGTCTTCCTGCCCCTCCAGCATGCGCCGCGCCCCGTCCTCGACGATCGCGGCGAGCTCATACGCGAAACATGGGTCGTAGGCGCGGCAATTCGGGATCGTCGAGGCGATGAGATGCGAGGCGCCGTCCTGGTGCTGCAACCCTTCCCCGGCGAGCGTCGTGCGCCCCGCCGTGCCGCCGACCAGGAAGCCGCGCGAGCGCGAATCGGCCGCCGCCCAGATGAGGTCGCCGACGCGCTGGAAGCCGAACATCGAGTAGTAGATGTAGAACGGCAGCATCGGGGTGCCGTGCGACGAATAGGAGGTGGCGGCGGCGAGCCACGATGAAAGCGCGCCCGCCTCGGTGATGCCTTCCTCGAGGATCTGGCCGTCCTTCGCCTCCCGGTAATAGAGCAGCTCGTCGTGGTCCTCGGGCTCGTAGAGCTGTCCCAGCGCGGAATAGATGCCGACCTGGCGGAACAGCGTCTGCATGCCGAAGGTGCGCGCCTCGTCGGCGACGATCGGCACCACGCGTGGCCCGAGCTTCGCGTCCTTCAGCAGCTGCGAGAGGAGCTGCACGAATACCATGGTGGTCGATTGATTTCGCGACGGCGCATTGAGCTTCGGCACGTCGAGCTTTTCCGCTTTCGTGACCCGCACGGGCAAATAGCCGCCGAGCGCCTTGCGTCGCGCCTCGAGGTAGCGGATCTCCTGGCTCTCGGGCCCCGGGTTGTAGAAGCGCAGCTCGCTGACCTCGTCGTCGCTGAGCGGCAGCGCGAAGCGGTCGCGGAACGCCTTGAGCGCCTCGTCGTCGAGCTTCTTCTGCTGGTGGGTGCCCATCTTGCCCTGCCCCCACGTGCCCATGCCGTAGCCCTTCTTCGTCTGCGCGAGGATCACCGTGGGCTGGCCCTCGTGGCGCGAGGCCGCGTGGTAGGCGGCGTGGATCTTCACCGGATCGTGGCCGCCGCGGCGCAGCCGGTCGATATCGTCATCGCTCATGTCCGAGATGAGCGCGCGCAGCTCGGGATACTTGTTGAAGAAATGCTCGCGGTTGAACTGTCCGTCGGTCGCGGCATAGGTCTGGAATTCGCCGTCCACGGTCTCGTGCAGCCGCTTGAGCAGCACGCCGTCCTCGTCGCGGGCGAACAGCGGGTCCCAGTCGGAGCCCCAGAGGAGCTTGAGCACGTTCCAGCCGGCGCCCGCGAACAGGCCTTCCAGCTCCTGCACGATCGAGCCGTTGCCGCGCACCGGGCCGTCGAGGCGCTGCAGGTTGCAGTTGACGACGAAGATCAGGTTATCGAGGCCTTCGCGCGCGGCGAGCGAGAGGCCGGAGAGCGACTCGGGCTCGTCCATCTCGCCGTCGCCGACGAAGGCCCAGACCTTCCGGGACTTCTCCGACTCGAGAACTCCCCGGTGGGCGAGATAGCGCATGAACCTCGCCTGGTAGATCGCGTTGAGCGGTCCGAGGCCCATCGAGCCGGTCGGGAACTGCCAGAACTCCGGCATGAGATAAGGATGGCAGTAGGAGGACAGGCCTTTGCCGCCGGTTTCCTGCCGGTAGTGGGAAAGCTGCTCCTCGCTCAGGCGGCCTTCCAGGTAAGCCCTCGCATACACGCCCGGCGCCGAATGCGGCTGGAAGTACACGAGGTCGTCGGCGCGGAAGAAATGATTGAAGCCGACCTCGAAAAGATCCGCCGCGGAGGCGTAGCTCGCGATGTGACCGCCGAGCTCCGCGTGAGCGCGGTTGGCCCTCACTACCATCACAAGCGCGTTCCAGCGCACGATCGAGGAGATGCGGCTCTCCAGCTCCAGGTTGCCGGGGAACTGCGGCTGCTCCGCGATCGCCACCGAGTTCTTGTACGGCGTGTTGAGGACCGGCGGCAGCGGCACGCGGCGCACGCGCGCGTGGTCGAGGAGCTTGCGCAGGAGAAACGTGGCGCGTTCCCGGCCCTCCGCGCGCACCAGCGCGTCGAACGCCTCCAGCCACTCGCGCGTCTCGGCCGGATCGGCGTCCGGAGCATTGACGCGCCAGAACGCAGAGGTGACGAAATCCGACAGGTTGGTCATTCCGGCATGGTATTCCGGTCGCGGGGAAAGGTGATAAGATCCGCCCCGCAGCGATTAATCAGGACGAATTTGCACCTCTCACCCGCCGCATTCTGCAGCGTCTGTAGTGGCAGCCAGATCCCTTCCTCGATCGTCATGCCCGGCTTTTCCGCGCCCGGTCTCGTCGCGGTATTCGTATGAGGAATCTGTAATGGCAACTGGCACTGTTAAGTGGTTCAACGACTCCAAGGGCTTCGGCTTCATTACCCCGACCGACGGCGGCGAAGATCTGTTCGCGCACCACACCGCGATCCAGATGAACGGCTTCAAGACCCTGAAAGAGGGTCAGAAGGTCGAGTTCGAAGTGAAGCGCGGCCCGAAAGGCCTGCAAGCGGCGAACATCAAGCCGCTCTAAAGGAACCGCAACGCAAGAAAAGGCCCGCCTAGGCGGGCCTTTTTGTTTCCTGGATGGCCGCGCGCAGGGCGGCGAGGCTGAGCGACCCGGTGAAGTCGAGGTCATGCTCGGCGCTGGAGGCCACCGACTTGACCAGCCCAAGCGCTTCGAGCTCCGTGAGCAGCTCGCCGATCCGCTCGTCCGAGTAGCCGCGCATCCCGGCGCGGATCGTGGTGGCGTGCGTCCCGCGTTGGATGAGGTCGAGCAGCCAGCGCGACTCGGCGCGCAGGCCGGACAGCGGGGTTTCCACCCCGGTTCGCTCGTAGATGCGGTCGAGTGCAGCCATGCCCGAATAGTCCGCTTTCCGGGGAAACCGCGCTAGCGCAGATCACCCACGGCGGCGCATATCTGACAGCGTTTTACGGCGCCTGACATCCTTTAACCCGCCTCCCCGCGCCGCGCGTGCAGCAGATCCGCGCAGCGCAGGAAGATCTCATCGGGCGGATGGCCCAACCCTTGCAGCCACGCCTCGATCGAGGCCACATCGACGCCGAGGAACTGGGCCAGCTTGTGCTCGCCGCCGAGCGCGATGCATGCATCGTGCAGAAGCCGGATGTAGATGTGGCTGTTCTTCGCAGTAGATGGGCATATGTCGTGCACGGCGCCATGTTGCCCGGGAATTCCGGGCAGCCTTGTCATGCGAAACTCGCTTTGTTTTGTAGCCGATAGCGCTACCGGTCGACGCTAGCTCGGGCGAACGGCGCTTTCCTCCAGCTCCAAGCCGATGCTGATGAGGCGCGTGACGCGGTGCTCCAGCGCTTCCTCGATGGTCCGCGTCTCGGTCATGTCCTTGACCAGGATCACCGCGCCGACCAGTCGGTCGTCGAGCCCGCGCAGGGGCGACGCGGAAAGCAGGATGCTCTTCATCGATCCGTCGAAGCACTGCACCCGCATTCGCTCGTTGTGCGACGCCTCGCCCCTCAGCGCGCGGGATAGCGGCCCGCCGGCGTCCTTGATCATTTTTCCGCCGCTGTCCCACCATCCGAGGATCTCGCCGTACACGCCGTCCGCTGCAGGCCCCAGCGACTTGAAGATGCGGGACGCCTCTTCGGTCGTCTGGAAGATACGGCCTTCCGCGTCGGCGATCAGCACGCCGACGGTCAGGCTTTCGAGCACCGAGGTGAGTTTGCGGCCCACGCTCAGCAGCTCCTCCGACTCGCGGATGTGCAGCTCGCGCTGGCGAAGAATGGCCTCGCGGTTGCGGAACGTGGCGTAGATGCGCAGCTTCAGCTTGAGAATCTCGGGGTCGAATGGCTTGCCGAAATAGTCGACGCCGCCGGCTGCATAGCCTCGCTTGATGTGCGGGTCCTCGTTGTAGACCGCCGTGACGAAGATGATCGGAATGTCGCGCCCGGCGTCCAGCTTCTTGATCTGGCTTGCGGTCTGGAAGCCGTCCATGACCGGCATCTGCACGTCGAGAAGGATCACGTCGATGCGGGGATTCTCCTGCACCGTAGCGAGCGCCTCGGGGCCGCCGTTGGCGAACAGCATCCGGTATTCATCGGCCAGCAGGGCTTCCAGCGCGAGCTGGTTCGCGCGCCGGTCGTCGACGACCAGGATGGTGGGCTTGTCCGCCATGGGCGTGCCCGATTTCTGCAAGCGCCGTTCCTGCGCCGATGGTGCCCGTTGTCTGGATTGAACAGACGACCTACCGCTTACAAGGCGGTTGCTCTACCACTGAGCTAAACGGGCGTTCCGGCGAGGATTTTCTGCGCCTTGCGCAGGACCTGCAAGCCAGGCTACTTGATGCGCCTGAGGGTCGGCTTGCCGCCCGAGGGCTTCTTCGGATCCGGCGCCGAGGGCGCGGGCAGCGCCGCCGGGGGCTTCGGCGGGACAGTATTTTCCGATTCGGCCCTCGACTGCACGCTCGGCTTGGGACCGTCGATGTCGAAAGTCATCCCGTGGCCGGTCTCGCGGGCGTAGAGCGCGTACACATTGGGCACGGGCACCGAGATCTGGCGCGCCACGCCGCCGAAACGCGCGGAAAACTCGATCAGCTCGTTGCCCATCTGCAGCTTGTGCACCGCGGTCGGGCTGATGTTGAGCGTGATCTCGCTGTTCTTGACGTACTCGGCGGGTACCTGCGTCCGCGAATCGACCTTGACCGCAATATGCGGGGTGTAGCCGTTGTCCACGCACCACTCGAACAGGGCGCGCAGGAGGTACGGCTTGGTCGCGATTTCCGCCATGCGGCCCTACTTGCGCATCACCTTCTCGGAAGGGGTAAGCGCCTCGATGAAGGCCGGGCGCGAAAAGATGCGTTCAGCGTACTTCATGAGCGGCGCGGCCGTCTTGCCGAGCTTGATGCCGTAATGATCCAGGCGCCAGAGCAGCGGAGCGAGCGCCACGTCGAGCATGGTGAAGTCGTCGCCCAGCATGTGCTTGGTCTTGGTGAACACCGGCGAGAGCTCGATCAGGCGGTCGGTAATCTGCTGGCGCGCCTTCTCCATCGGCTTCTCCTTGCCCGATTCGAGCGCGTCGACCTGGGAGAACAGCTCGACCTCCATGTTGAACAGCATCAGCCGCGCGCGCGCCCGCATCACGGGATCGGCGGGCATCAGCTGCGGATGCGGGAAGCGCTCGTCGATGTACTCGTTGATGATGTTCGACTCGTACAGGATCAGGTCGCGCTCGACCAGCACCGGCAGGCGGTTATAGGGGTTCATCACCGCGATGTCCTCGGGCTTGTTGTACAGGTCGACGTCGATGACCTGGAAGTCCATGCCCTTCTCGTACAGCACGAAGCGGCAGCGGTGGCTGAATGGGCAGGTGGTGCCCGAATAGAGTTGCATCATGGTTTCGGTCTTCCGCGAGAAAGCGCGCCGTTCCAGCCGCGCCCGAATCGGTTTACTTCACGTCCTTCCAGTATTCCTTCTTCAGCCAGTAGGTGAGCGGGAACATCACCACCACGAGCAGGAGGATCACCACGACGCCGATGTTCCGGCGCTCGTTGCCGGCAGGCTCCGCCATCCAGTCGAGGAAGTTGACGAGGTCGCGCACCGTCGCGTCGTATTCCGTGCGGCTGAGCGCCCCCTTCGTCTTCTCCGTGAAGGTCTTCTTCTCGGCGTCGTAGGTGCGCTCGCCCTGGAGCATCCAAAGCGCGTGCGGCATGGCGACGTTCGGGAACACGGCGTTGTTCCAGCCGGTCGCCGTTTTCGGGTCGCGGTAGAAGGCGCGCAGGTAGGTGTACAGCCAGTCGGTGCCCCGCGAGCGCGCGATCACGGAAAGGTCGGGCGGAACCGTGCCGAACCATTGCTTCGCCTGCGGCGGCATGGGCGACTTCATCATGTCGCCGACCTTGCCGCCGGTAAACAGCAGGTTGTCGCGGATCTGCGCCTCGGTGAGGCCGATGTCGGTCAGCGACTTGTAGCGCACGTACTGCGCGCCGTGGCAGCCGAGGCAGTAGTTGACGTAGGTCCGGGCGCCCGACTGCAGGCTGACAAGGTCGCGCACGTCGCTGGGCGAGTCGTCCAGGGGATATCCGGCCTCGGCGCCAAGCGCGGCGAGCGGAAAGAACAGCAGCGAGAGGATTATTTTTTTCATACCGTGACCCGCTCGGGAACCGGCTTCACTGCGTCGCGCGCCGTGTACCAGGGCATGAGGAAGAAAAAGGCGAAGTACAGGATGGTGCACAGCCGCGCCACCCACGTCGCGCGGTCCTTGGTGTCGAGGAAGAAGGCGTCGAAGCCGAACTGTCCCCACACCGTGGTCGGCTTCACGCCGAGGTAGCCCAGCACGAAGAACACGGCGATGAACACGGCGAGCGCCGTCTTGTAGTACGCGCCGCGGTAGCGGATCGACTTGACCGGGCTGCGATCGAGCCACGGCAGGAAGAAGAGGATCATCACCGCGACTCCCATCGCCACCACGCCCGGGAACTGCGAGGCGAAGAGCGGCGGCACGGCGCGCAGGATCGAGTAATACGGCGTGAAGTACCACACCGGCGCGATGTGCTCCGGCGTCTTGAGCGGGTCGGCCGGAATGAAGTTGTTGGCCTCGAGGAAGTAGCCCCCCATCTCCGGCACGAAGAACAGCACCGCGCAGAAGATGACCAGGAACACCACCACGCCGACCAGGTCCTTGACCGTGTAGTAGGGATGGAAGGCGATGCCGTCGAGCGGCCTGCCGTCGGGGCCCTTGTGCTTCTTGATCTCGACGCCGTCCGGGTTGTTCGAGCCTACGTCGTGCAGCGCGAGCAGGTGGGCGACCACCAGGCCGAGCAGCACGAGCGGGAAGGCGATGACGTGCAGCGCGAAGAAGCGGTTCAGCGTGGCGTCGGACACGACGTAGTCGCCGCGGATCCAGAGCGCGAGGTCCGGTCCGATGAACGGCACCGTGCCGAACAGGTTGACGATTACCTGCGCGCCCCAGTACGACATCTGGCCCCAGGGCAGCAGGTAGCCGAAGAACGCCTCGCCCATCAGCGTGAGATAGATGAGGACGCCGAAGATCCAGACCAGCTCGCGCGGCTCCTTGTAGGAGCCGTACAGCAGGCCGCGGAACATGTGCAGATAGACGACGATGAAGAACGCCGAGGCGCCCGTCGAGTGCACGTAGCGGATGAACCATCCCGCCGGCACGTCCCGCATGATGTATTCCACCGAGCCGAAGGCGAGCGCGGCGTCGGGCTTGTAGTTCATGGTGAGGAAGATGCCCGACACGATCTGCACCACCAGCACCATCAGCGCGAGCGAGCCGAAGAAGTACCAGAAGTTGAAGTTCTTCGGCGCGTAGTACTCGGAGGCGTGAATCTTGAACTGCTCGGCAAGCGTGGGCATCCTCGCGTCGATCCAGCCCCACAGGCGCGAAACCATGGTCCCCATCGGTCTAGGCTCCCTTTTTCTCTTTGTCTTCGCCGATGACGAGCTTCGTCTCGCTCAGCGTATAGGGCGGCACCACCAGGTTGGTCGGCGCGGGCGCGCCGCGGAACACGCGGCCGGCCAGGTCGAACTTCGAGCCGTGGCACGGGCAGTAGAAGCCGCCCACCCAGTCCGCCCCCATCTCCGCCTTCGCCTCCGCGGGCCGCAGCTGCGGCGAGCAGCCCAGGTGCGTGCACACTCCCTCCATCACCATCCACTCCGGATTTTCCGAGCGGACGTCGTTCTTCGCGTAATCGGGCTGCTTGGAGGATTTGGATTCGGGGTCGACCAGGCGCGGCGTCGCGGCCTTGAGCGACTCGAGCATTTCCTTCGTGCGATGGATCACCCACACCGGCTTGCCGCGCCACTCGATCACCGCCAGCTCGCCGGCCGCGATGCGGGTGAGGTCGACTTCCACCGGCGCGCCGGCCGCCTTGGCTTTCTCGGAAGGCAGCATGCTCGCGGCGAACGGTAGCGCGACGCCGACGGTCGCGGCGCCGCCCACGACCGAGGTTGCTACCACCAGATTGCGTCGCGTCTTGTCCACTTTTTCTTGATCACTCATGGAGATGGCTGGCTTTCGGGCTTGCGCAAAAGTGTGCGATTTTAGCGACAGGCCCCGCAAAAGTCCACGATTTCGCTCGTAAACGCTTAAATTTTCAGAGGAATTTCGTATACTAGCGATGCCCCGTCTTTCTCGTTCCTCTATGTACAGGCTTTGGATCATCTTCGCGCAGGCGGCGACGGTCGCCGTGGCCGTGGTGTTCGTCGTCTCGACGTTCCACCCGGAATGGCTGCCCGCGCGCAACAGCGCTCCGGCGACGAGCAATGCGCCGCTCGTGCAGCAGGCGCCGAGCGCCGGCCCGCTGCCCTCCGCGGCGAGCGTCGGCTCTTTCGCGGAAGCCGTGCGCCGCGCGACGCCTTCGGTCGTCAACATCTTCACCTCCAAGGAAATCCGCTCGCCGCGCCATCCTTTGCTGAACGATCCGGTCTTCCGCCGGTTCTTTGGCGACCAGCTGCCCGACGAAGCGCAGCGCGCGTCCAGCCTCGGCTCGGGCGTGATCGTCAGCTCGAGCGGCTACCTGCTCACCAATCACCACGTGGTGGAAGCCGCCGACGAAATCGAAGTGGCGCTGCCCGACGGCAAGAAGCTCCTGGCGAAGGTCGTCGGCAACGATCCGGAGACGGACCTTGCCGTTCTGCGAGTGGATGCCGAAAACCTCCCCGCCATTACCTTCGGCTCCTCCGACGCGCTGCGCGTCGGCGACGTCGTCCTCGCGATCGGCAATCCCTTCGGCGTCGGCCAGACGGTCACCAGCGGCATCGTCTCGGCGCTCGGGCGCACCGGCCTGGGGATCAATACTTTCGAGAATTTCATCCAGACCGACGCCGCCATCAACCCGGGCAACTCCGGTGGCGCGCTGATCGATGCCGGTGGGAACCTGATCGGCATCAACACGGCGATTTTTTCCCGCTCGGGCGGCTCGATGGGCATCGGGTTCGCCATCCCCGTGTCGACCGCGAAGATGGTGCTGGAGCAGATCGTGAAGACCGGCAGCGTCACGCGCGGCTGGATTGGCGTCGAGGTGCAAGAGCTCACGCCGCAGGCGGCCGAATCATTCAAGCTCGGCGACACGCGCGGCGCGCTGATCGCCGGCGTGCTGCGCGGCGGCCCGGCCGACAAGGCCGGCGTCAAGCCCGGCGACGTCCTCTACGAGATCGAAGGCAAGCCGGTCGCCGATCCTTCGACGATGCTGAACGTGGTCGCCGCGCTCGCGCCCGGCGCGAATGCCCGCATGAAGCTGAAAAGAAAAGGGCAGGACGTCGACGCCGAAGTCAGCGTCGGCCGCCGGCCCAAGCCGCAGCAGCGCGCAGAATAAGGGGAGGAACGATGAGAGCCGGCTTGGTGATGATCCTGCTTCTCGCCGCGGGCTGCGCGAGCACGCCTGACTTCTCGGCGCAGAAGGTCCTGCATACCCGCTACGACGGCGGCACCGACGACCTGCTCACCGCGGGCCTCGGGAAGACCGGCCTCGGCCTCGCCACCCCGCCTGGCGTGCGCGATCCCAAAGCGCCGACCGCGGCCGAGCTGCGCCGGCGGGCCATCCATGCGAACTACCGCGCGCTCGCCGACATGAGCGCGGGCGGCGGCTATGGCGTGCTGTATGGACCGAACATCGACCTCGCCGGCAAGGACAGCCTTGGCGAGGGAAAGATCGCCGGCGACGAATATCTGACGCTGTTCGACGGCGCCACGCTCATGGTCCAGGTACCGGAGCGCTTCGACCCGAAAAATCCCTGCATCGTGACCGCGAGCTCCTCAGGCTCGCGCGGCGTGTACGGCGCGGTGGGCGTGTCCGGCGAATGGGGACTCAAGCGCGGCTGCGCGGTGGCCTACACGGACAAGGGCACCGGGACCGGATTCCATGACCTGACCACCGATACCGTGAACGTCGTCACCGGTGAATGGGTGATCCGCGAAAAGGCGGGAGCCGATTCCCTGTTCACAGCAGGCATTTCCGACGCCGAGCGAGCGCGCTACCTGCGCGAGTATCCGAACCGAATCGCCGTGAAGCATGCGCACTCGCAGCGCAATCCCGAAAAAGACTGGGGCCGCTACACGCTCGCGGCGGTGGATTTCGCCTTTCACGTGCTGAACGGCTTCAAGGACCAGCGAGCCGGCCAATACACGCCCGCGAACACGATCGTCATCGCGTCGAGCATCTCGAACGGCGGCTACGCCGCGCTTGCGGCGGCCGAGCAGGATACGCGCGGCCTGATCGACGGCGTGGCAGTGTCGGAGCCGAACGTCTCCCTCGCGGGCGTGAAGCCGCTCCTCGACTACACCACGCTGCTCAATGTGTACCTGCCGTGCGCCTCGTTGGCGCAGCCGAGCGCGCCGCTGAACTCCGTCGCGCAATCCCTCCGCGAAGCACGCTGCGCCTCGCTCGCCAAAAAGGGACTTCTCAAGTCGACGGATCTCGCCGCGCAGGCGGCCGAGAGCTGGCGCACCCTGGTCGACTATGGCTTCCTGCCTGAGGCCGCCTTGACTCTGCCCTCGCACTACACCCTCTATGTGCCGCAGAGCATCTCGCTCGCGTATGCCAATTCGTACGGGCGCTTCTCGGTGGCCGACAATCTCTGCGGCTACAGCTATGCGGCTACCGCGCCCTCGGGTGACAACGCGGCCCAGCCCGTTCCGGCCGCCGGCCTCGAGCTGTCCTTCGCCACTTCGAACGGCATTCCGCCCACCGGCGGCGTGAACATGGTGAATAACCTGTCGCCTGGCGGCGCGCGCGAGGATCGTCTCTCGATTTCGCCTTCCACCGGCGTGCGCGACATGAACCTCGACGGCGCCCTGTGCCTGCGCTCGCTCGCCACCGGGACCGATGCCACGGGCCGCCCGCTCGAGGGGACGATGGCCGAGCAGCACAAGCGGGTGCAAGCCGGAATCGCCGAAACCCGCCTCAGCGGAAACCTGCACGGCAAGCCCGCGATTTTCGTCGACGGCCGCGCGGACGCGATCCTGCCGCCCAACTTCGCTTCGCGCGCGTATTTCGCCCGGAACAAGTCGGTCGAGCCGGCCTCGAAGCTCTACTACTACGAGGTCACCAACGCCCATCACCTCGACGTGCTGAACGGCATCCCCGGCTTCGACAGCCGCTATCTGCCGCTGCACGTCTACTTCGTGCAGGCGCTGAACCTGATGTACGACCACCTGAAGTCGGGAAAGCCCCTGCCGGCGTCGCAACTCGTGCGCACCAAGCCGCGCGAGCAGAGGGACGGCAAGACGCTGCCGATCGAGCGCGCCAACGTGCCGCCGATCGAGGCCTCCCTCGGCGCGAACACGCTGATCAGCGTGGGACTTGACGGGAAGCTGCGGATTCCGGACTGAGGATCAGACCGCCGGGCGCGACTCTTCGGCGGCCTCTTCCTTGCGGCTGCCGACGAAGCGCGCGAGGAACAGTCCCGCCTCGTACAGCAGGCACATCGGGATCGCAAGCATGAACTGCGACAGGACATCGGGCGGCGTCACGACCGCGGCGACGACGAACGCGCCGACGATGACGTAGGGACGCGCGTCGACGAGCTTCGCGACGGTCACGAGTCCCATGCGCACCAGGACGATCACCACCACCGGAATCTCGAAGGTGACGCCGAAGGCGAGGAACATCGTCAGGACGAAGTTGAAGTACGCCTCGATGTCCGGCATCGGGCTGATCGATTTCGGCGCGAAGCCCTGGATGAAGGCGAACACCTTGCCGAAGACGAAGAAGTAGCAGAACGCGACGCCGCACAGGAACAGGATGGTGCTGGCGACGATGAGCGGCGCGGCGAGCTTCTTCTCGTTCTCGTAGAGGCCCGGGGCGACGAAGGCCCACGCCTGGTAGAGCACGTAGGGCAGCGCGACCATGAACGCGACGAGCGCCGTGACTTTCACCGGGACCATGAACGGCGTGATGACGCCAGTGGCGATCATCTTCGCGTTGGGCCCCATCACCTCGATCAGCGGCATCGCCAGCAGGTCGTAGATGTAGCCCGAGCCGGGCCACAGGAACAGGGCGACGAACACGATGCCGATGGCGCTGGCCGCGTGCAGCAGGCGCGTGCGCAGCTCGATCAGGTGCGAGATGAAGCTTTCCTGGTCGCTCATGCCGGCTTCGCGTCCTCGGGCTTCTTCGCCTCGGCCGGCGCCGCCTGCACGGTGCGCGCCTCGTCCAGCGACTTGTTGATTTCGTCGGTGGCCTTGTTCAGCTCTTCGGCGGTCTGCTTCAGCTCGGCCTCGGTCTTGTTGACCTCGGCGGCGAAGTTGCCCTGGAATTCGGACGCGGCCTGCTGCATCGAGTCGCGCATCTTCTTCAGGTCGTCGAGCTCGATTTCGCGGTTGATGTCGGCCTTCACGTCGCTCACGTAGCGCTGCAGCTTGCCCGCAAGGTGGCCGAGCGTGCGCGCGAGGCGCGGCAGCTTTTCGGGACCGATCACGACCAGCGCGACGATCCCGATGACCAGCAGCTCAGAGAAGCCAATGTCGAACATGTGTAGGTGCCAGAGAACAAAAAGGCGCCCGCTCGGGCGCCTTTGTCTGAGAGCGGAGGCCGCTCAGGCCTTCTGCTCGGTCTTTCCCTTGATTTCGCCTTCGATCGTCTTGCTGGCGACCGGGGCGCCGCTGTCGGGCTTTTCGCTGCCCTCGCGCATCCCGTCCTTGAAGCCGCGCACCGCGCCGCCGAGATCCGCGCCCATGTTGCGCAGCTTCTTGGTGCCGAAAATCAGCATCACGATCACCAGAACGATCAGCCAATGCCAAATGCTGAGCGAGCCCATAAAACTCTCCTTCTCCTTGCGCTATTTGCGTCTGACGAGCATGGGACCGAGAGGTTCCGGCCCGCCCAAGACGTGCATGTGAACATGATACACCTCCTGGTGCCCCACCCGACCCGTGTTGACGATGGTGCGGAAGCCGTCGGCGGCCCCTTCCTTGCGCGCCAGCTCGCCGACGAGGGCGAGCATCTTGCCGAGCGCCTGGTGCTGCTTCATGCCCGCGTCGTACAGGGTAGGCACGTGCTCCTTGGGGATGATCAGGAAATGGACCGGCGCCTGCGGCCGCACGTCGTGGAATGCCAACACGTCGGCGTCCTCGTGCACCTTTTTCGCCGGGATTTCGCCGCGCACGATCTTGCAGAAGATGCAGTTGGGATCGGAATTCATTTCTTTCGCGCCGCTTTTTCGTCCAGCCCGGAAATGCCCTCGCGCCGGTGCAGCTCGGCGAGCACGTCGCCCGGCCCGACGCCGTGGCGCGCCAGCACGATCATCGAATGGAACCACAGGTCCGCCACCTCGCGCACGAGGTGCAGCCGGTCGCCGCCTTTCGCCGCGAGCACCATCTCGGTCGCCTCCTCGCCGATCTTCTTCAGCATGGCGTCGTCGCCTTTTGCGAACAGCTTGGCGACGTAGGATTTGTCGGGGTCGCCGCCCTTCCTCTCCTCGATCGTCGCGGCGATGCGCTCCAGCGTCTCGTACAGCCCGGGTTTCATGTCGCCTTTCCCTTCTTGTAGATGAGCTTCGGATCCTTCAGCACCGGATCCGTTTCGACCCATTTCCCGTTCTCCAGTTTGCGGAAGAAACAGCGTTCGTGCCCCGTATGGCAGGCGATGCCTCCCACCTGCTCGACCCTGAGCAGGACGGCGTCGGCGTCGCAGTCGATGCGGATCTCCTTCACCTTCTGCACGTGCCCGGATTCCTCGCCCTTGCGCCACAGCTTGTTGCGCGAGCGGGAGAAGTAGACCGCCTCCTGCTTCTCGACGGTCCGCTCCAGCGCCTCGCGGTTCATCCAGGCGACGGTGAGGATCTTTCCCGACGACGCATCCTGGGTCACGACGGCCACCAGCTCGTGCTCGTTCCAGGGTACTTCGTCGAGCCAGCTCATAAACGCACCTCGATGCCGCGGCTCTTCATGTGCTCCTTCGCCTCGCGCACGGTGAAGTCGCCGAAATGGAACACGCTCGCGGCGAGCACCGCGTCGGCGCGGCCCTCGAGCACGCCGTCGGCGAGATGCTCCTTCGAGCCGACGCCGCCGGAGGCGACGACCGGCACGCCCACCGCTTCGGATACGGCGCGAGTGAGCGCAAGGTCGAAGCCGTTGCGCGTTCCGTCGCGGTCCATGCTGGTGAGCAGGATTTCGCCAGCACCCGCGTCCTGCATGCGCCTCGCCCATTCGAC
>Ga0068871_100000589_pt1 | contig 24948 bp, 24 predicted proteins | sample KBSMisM72_FD_72750 | JGI IMG/M metagenome (GOLD analysis project Ga0068871, IMG submission 72750) | Miscanthus rhizosphere microbial communities from Kellogg Biological Station, Michigan, USA - KBS Miscanthus M7-2 | ecosystem: Host-associated > Plants > Roots > Rhizosphere > Soil ...
CCGCGGAAGCCGGGATCGGCGGACGTGCCGACGAACACCAGTCCGCCCGCGTAGAGCGGCGCACCGGAGATGCCCTGGCCGGGGCGCGGCGGGTCGATGCCGGCGTAGCCGTCCCAGAGTTCCTTGCCTGTTTTCTCGTCGAGTGCGATCGCGTGCGCATTGGAGAGGCCGACGAAGACTTTGCCGTCGGCCACCGCGACGCCTTCGCGATCGGGGAGTCCCTGTTCGCGCTGGGCGAAGTCGTTCAAGCCGCTGTTGTTGGTCCCCGACGCGCCCGCGCCCGTCTGATGTTTCCAGATCGTTGCGCCCGTCTTCGCGTCGAACGCGTAGACGTAGCTGCCGCCCGTCAAGAACAGCATGCCGTCCTTCACGACCGGCATCGCCCGTCCGGCGCCGCCGTCCACGAACCGCTCGGTTTGCCACGCGCCCTTGAGCTTGGGCAGCGTCTCGCGGCTGATTTGCGTCAGCGCGGTGTAGCGCGTGTTCGCGAGGTCGCCCGACACGGCCGGCCATTCCTTCGACGCCGGAGCCAACCCGCTCGACTGCGTGCGAACGGCGGCAACTGCGGAAGTCACGACAAGGGCGGTGACGAAAATGCGTTTGAACATGCGCGCATTCTACCGCTTACTGGCTCTAGCCACGAAGACCGGAAGGTCACGAAGACGCACGAAGAACGCCTAGTACAAAACAGGTTTCGTGTACCTTCGTGTTCTTCGTGACTTCGTGGCTAAACTGGCGTCAGTTTCGCTCCGGCGGGACCGAGAGTTCGGCCGCATTCGCCAGACCGGACGACACTTCCGGAATAATCCCGAGCTTGACGTAGATTGGCCGGACATACGTCCGCAGCATCGGCAGACTGCGGGCGAAGAAGCCCGCGCCGATGAGGCAGCAGATGCCGCCGAGGATCAGCGTGTTCGGCGCGCCGATCCGCGACGACAGCCATCCGGCGATCAGACTGCCGAACGGCACGGTCCCGAGAAACGCCATGGTGTAGAAGCTCATCACGCGGCCGCGCTTCTCGTCGTCCACGATCGTTTGCAGCACGGTGTTGCTCGACGCCATCTGCACCATGAAGCCAAAGCCGGCGACAGTGAGGCAGGGGAGCGCGATCCAGAAGTTGCGCATGAGCGCAAACGAGATGAGCCCTACGCCGAACACCGCGCTCGCGACCGCAATCACGCGGCCAAGTCCGACGACCGACCGACGAGCCGCGAGCCAGAGCGCGCCAAGGAGCGCGCCGCAACCGGACGCCGTCATCAAGAAGCCGAGCGTGTGTGGACCGCCGTGGAAAATCTGCGTGGCGAACACAGGCATCAGCACGCTGTAGGGGACGCCGACGAGGCTCACGAGCGCAAGCAGCAGGATGATCGATCGAATCGGCGGGAAGCCGAACGCGTACGCGAATCCTTCGCGAAACTGCTGCAGCGCATGGCGATCGACGTTCGGCGTCACGGCCTTCGCGATCCGCATCCGCAGGAGGGCAATGATGACGGCAATGTAGCTGACGCCGTCGATCAGGAAGCACCATCCTTCGCTGGCGGCTGCGATCACGAGGCCGGCGACGGACGGTCCGACGAGTCGCGCGACGTTCACCATCGACGAATTCAACGCGATGGCGTTGCCGAGATCCTGCCGGTTCTCGACCATCGTCAACAAAAACGCCTGCCGTCCAGGCATGTCGAAGGCGTTGACGACGCCCTGCACGATGCTGAGCGCGACGATCCACTGGACGGTGATGCGGCCGCTCAGCGTCAGCGCGGCCAGCGCGAACGACTGGAGCATCGACACGGTCTGCGTGACGACGAGCAGCCGATGACGATTCCAACGATCGACGTAGATGCCGGCGAGCGGGCCGAGGAGAAATGCCGGAAACTGTCCGGCGAAGCCGACGACGCCAAGCAGGAGCGCCGAGTGCGTCAGCCGGTATACCAGCCAGTTCGTCGCGGTTGTCGTGATCCACGTGCCGACGAGCGAGACGACCTGGCCGCCGAAGAACAATCGGTAGTTGCGGTACGACAACGCCCGCAACATGAAGGATGCGGTAGACGTGCGGTCTGCCACTCGCTCAGCCTTCGCAATAAGCAAGCCACGAAGTCACGATGATCACGAAGGTACACGAAGCCAACAATTATTTCGTGTACCTTCGTGCGTTTCGTGTCTTCGTGGCTAAAATGGCAAGGTGAATCGTCGGCAGTTGCTTGCGGCGTTCGTCGTCACAGCGTGCGTCTCTGTCGCGGCGCTGTTTGCCGTCGGCGCGCAGAGCCAGAGCCGGCCCGACACTCTTCCGGGTGAGCTGAGCGATAAGGAATTCTGGAGTCTCGTCACTGAGTACTCGGAGCCCGACGGGTTCTTCCGATCCGACAACCTGGTGTCCAACGAGCGCACGTTCCAGGAAGTGATTCCGGAATTGAAGAAGCGCGCGCTGCCGAACGGCGTCTACCTCGGCGTCGGTCCGGATCAGAACTTCACGTACATCGTCGGACTCAAGCCGCGACTCGCGTTCATCGTCGACATCCGGCGTGGGAACCTCGACCAGCAGTTGTTCTACAAGGCGCTCATCGAGATGTCGAGCGATCGGATGGATTTCCTGTCGCGCCTCTTCGGGCGAGCCAAGCCCGGCGCACTCGTCGAGAACGGCACCGGCCTCACGGCGGCCACGTTGTTTGACGCGTTCGGCGACATCGACCCCGACCCGGCCATGTTCCAGAACGGTCTCGCGGACATCGAGAAGTGGCTGACGCAGAAACACGGCTTCGCGCTGACGCCCGACGATCTGAAAGGCATCGAGTACGTCGCGCGCGCCTTCTTCGCCGAGGGGCCCGATCTCCGTTACTCGTTTCCAAGCCCGCGGCTTGCGCGCGTCTTTCCGACGTATGCCGAACTGCAGAAGACCGACGACGGGCATGGGACGAGCTATGCGTACCTCGCGAGCGAAGAATCGTTCAAGACGTTGAAGGAGTTCGAGCGGAAGAACCTGCTGGTGCCCGTCATCGGCGACTTCGCGGGACCGAAGGCGCTGCGCGCCGTGGGCAATTGGATCGCGTCGCACGGGGGCGTCGCCAATTACCTCTACACATCGAACGTCGAGCAATATCTGTTTCAGGGGGACGCGTTCAGGCGCTACTACGCGAGTGTCGCGACGCTGCCGCTGGCCGAGCAGAGCACGTTCATCCGTTCCTACTTCGATCGCGGCTTCTACTATCCGCCCGGCGTCATCATGCCGGACCTCCACTCCATCCAGCTGCTCGATCCCGTTCAGGGACTGCTGAAGGCATTCGGCGACGATCAGATCCACGCCTACGACGACGTCGTCGCGCGCTCGCACCCTTAACGTACGAAGCCACAGAGCCACAGAGGCACAGAGAGCACAGAGTTTTGTTTTCCAAAAACTACTGTGTGCCCTCGGTGTGCTCTGTGCCTCCGTGGCTTCGATCAGACGTATACTTCGCGCCGGGAGATTCCTCTATGAAGAAGGCCGTCATCGTTTCTGGTCTTGGCGCGATTGCGTTCGGTGCCGCCGTGTTGGGTGCGCAGCAGCCTGCGGCAGGAGGGGCTGGACAGGCCGCCGGCGCAGGACGGGGACGCGGGACGCCGACGGCGCCGCCGCCGATCAACTGGCCGTCGCCGCCGCTCGCCGACGCCCCGATCGTGATGGACACGGCACTCGTGCGGCCGATCAAGATCACCGTGACGAAGGGACTGACTCAGCCGTGGAGCATGGCGTTTTTGCCGGACGGCCGGATTCTCGTGACCGAGCGCGGCGGGAAACTGCGCATCGTGAAAGACGGCGTGCTCGATCCGACTCCCGTCGAAGGTTTGCCGGCGGACATTCAGGCGCAAGGGCTTGCGGGGCTGATGGACGTCCAGCTCCATCCGAAGTTCGCGGAGAACAAGCTCGTCTACATCACGTACCACAAGAAGCAGCCGCCGGCGGCGCCAGGCGCGCCCGTCGCCGGTCCCGCCGGACCAGGTCCGAACGGACGCGGCCCGTTGCCGCCGGCTGGCGTCATCACGCTCGCGCGCGGACGATGGGACGGGACGAAGCTCGTCGACGTCAAAGACATCTTCACAGGCATTCCGTCGGGCAACGCCTCGCGGATCCTCTTCGGCCGCGACGGCTCGTTGTTCATGTCGATCGGTTACGGCGATCCGCCGCAGGCGAATCAAGGCAATCCGAATCCGGAGAGCATGCCGCCGCAGGATCCGATGAATCTCGCCGGCAAGACGCTGCGGCTCAAGGACGATGGGACCGTGCCGAAAGACAATCCATTCGCGGGGAAGAGCGGCTATCGGCCTGAAATCTACACGCTGGGTCACCGGAACATCCTCGGCCTCGCGATGAATCCCGAGAACGGCGCCATCTGGTCGGTAGAGAACGGGCCGAACGGCGGCGACGAGGTGAACGAGCTGCTGCCGGGCCGGAATTACGGCTGGCCGGTTATCGGCAACGGGCGGTTCTATCTCGGTCCGCGTGTCAGCGCGAACGCGTATCGCGAGAACATGGAGCCGGCGGTCGCGTATTGGGTTCCTGCGATTGCACCGTCGGGTCTGACGTTCTACACCGGCGACAAATTCCCGCAGTGGAAGAACAATCTGTTCGTCGGCGGCATGCGCCAGGGCGAAGTGCCGCGCTCCGGACATCTCGAGCGGTTCGATTTCAACGAGAAGTGGGAGGAGCTGCATCGCGAAGGCATGCTGCGCGAGCTGCAGCAGCGCATCCGCGACGTGCGGCAAAGTCCTGACGGCTATCTGTACCTGCTGACGGCCGAGAACGACGGCGCGATGATGAAGATTGAGCCGGGGACTCCTAAACCGTAGTCGGTACGAGTCGACGCAGGTCGTTGACGAGCCGGCGCAACGTCTCCGAGGTGCCGCGCAACGCGCCTGATTGCCGGCGCAGCGCGTCTGACCGCCGCTGCCGTGAACGTCTTGCTTGAACAGGGCAGCTTATCGGCAGCGCAACGCGTCTGATTGGCGGCGCGACGGGTCTGACCGGCTCAGCGATGCACCTAATTCCCGGCGCAGTGCACCTGACCACTGCTCACCTCAGCGGATCGTCGGGGCGACGAGTCGGCACGCCGGCGCAAATGGTCTGCGCAGCGTCAGTTCGGATTGAACTGCCGATACACGGCGTCGATGAATGCGTCGGCGATTCCGTAACGGCCGTTGTAATCGAGCGAAGGACGGGCGGATTTCACTTGCTCCATCGTCTGGCCACGTCGCACGAGCGGCTGGACGCGATCGCGAACGATGGTCACCATATCGCGGTACTCGACGACGTCGGCTTCGTCGCACAGGCGGCCGTGGCCGGGGATGATGTACGTGCCTCCCTCTTCGTGGTCCTTCGGAATCGCCAGCTCGATGATCTTGTTGAGCGCATCCAATGTGCCCTGCACGCTGCCCCCGCGTGCGCGGTCGACAATCGGATAGCTCACGGTTGAGAAGACGTCACCGCCCGCGATGACGTCGGAGCGGCGAAAAAACACGATCACGTCGCCGTCTGTGTGCGCCGACGGCTGGTGGAGCAGCTGAATCGCTTCGCCGTTGAAGAAGAGCTCCTTGTCTTCGAGGAACGTCTCGGTCGGCCAGCCAGCAAACGGATCTTTGGCCTGACTCATTCTGAACAGCGTCCGCTCGTGCGCGATGACTCGCGCGCCGGAAACGCCGAGGCCGAAGTTGCCGGGAGCGTTGCCGCCGAGCCACCTGCCGACTTTCGCAATCGGATCGTTCCCGCCAGTGTGATCGGAATCCACAGACGTGTTGATGACAATGCGAATCGGCTTGTCGGTGACGCGGCGAATGGCCGCGAGCACGTCATCGGACAGCCCGCGCAGGCCAGTGTCGACGAGCAATACGCCTTCGTCTCCGATCTGCACGGTCATGTTCGCGCCGCCGCCGACGAGCATCCACACGAGTCCCTGCACGTGCATCATCTCGACGCGATCGAAACCGCGAGGATTCGCCTGCGAAACGCTCGCCACCGCCGAGGACGCGGAGGACGCTGAGGAGCTTCCTGGTCTGTACTCGGGACGCGTCGTGGCGGCGCCGCCGCGGACAGCGTCGCGCGGCAGCTTGTGTTTGTCGGCAAACTCTGTCTTCTTCGCTTCCGCCGCTGGAGAACCAGGCAGCAGATGCGGGACGTAGCCCTTCGGGTGACCGGTCACCTCGTCGACGACGTCGAACTGCGTGCGGACCACTTCCTGCCGCGCGTCGAGCACCCAGTTGGTGCTGCGGACAAATGGCTCCTCGAGGTACACGGGATCTCTCACGACAGTCACCACAGTGAGGACGTCGCCGTGCCGGAAGAAGTGCTCGGTCATCGTCGCCCGATCGGAGTGCGCGACGCCGTTCCGCTGAATCCAACCAACCTTGAGATGCGTGGTCTCGACGACTAGCGAGTCGCCGTCCCACTTGCCGGTGGAGAAGCCCGCCCACGTGTGCGCCGCGTACGAAGGCGGTCGCGGCCGGCCGTCGAGCCAGATCGTCCGCGTCGCCTGACCGAACGTCCCGAAAATCTCATAGCCAATCGTTTCTTGCGTCACCGGATCGAACACTTTCGTGATCCGGATGTTGGCCGGACCGCGGAGTGAGTACGTCGACGGATGCGGTTTCGCCTGGTGCTCGCGCAGGGACAGGATCGACGCGTCCCAGCTGTCGGCCTTCAAACGCGCCGCGTCGTTGATCGGCAGGCCGAGGTAATCGCCGAGCTCGGGGCCGGGAATTCGATGTTCCTGATCTTCGTGATATCGGCCGCTCCATTGGCCAGACAGATCGACCTGCGCAAACGACCTCGCCGGCAGGAGCAACATGGCGCAGACGAAGGCACGATGAAATGTAGTCACGCCGCCGACATCGTAATCGAAGCCTGGTTCTTATGATCAGCCGATGCGACGGGTGCGCGTCGACTCGCGTGCGCTGAAATCCATCGGCTACGAGGCGGACGCTCGGCTGCTGGAGGTCGAGTTCGCGTCCGGCAAGATCTCCTACCGCGCCTTCATGCACGCGAAATCGAAGGGGCACTTCTTCCAGACCAGTATCGACCGCAAGTTCAAATTCGAGGAAGTGAAATAGTCTGAACTGCCATCCACACACGAGTCGTTACGAGTCAGTGCGAATCTGTCACGGGTCGAGACGGGTCAGACGGAACCGGCACCGAGTCGGTGCGACACAGGCGCGGGTCGTTGCGGCCGGCCTCGACTCGTGTCGCGCTCGCAGCAGACTCGTTGTTGACTCGTTTCAGATTGCCAGTGACTCGCGCCGATTCTCACTGACCCGTGGATGAATCGCACCGACCCGTCTCAGATTCGCGCCGACTTGTGATTCAGAGTTTGTTGGCACACCCCGGTCTGCATCGACACGGGATGGTCCTCTTCCCAATGGTGGAATAGTCGTAGGTGATCTCTTCGCCTCGTCGAATGTCCCGCTTGGCGCGAATCCAAATCGTCTTGTCCGTCACCTCGAAGTAGCAGTTCGGCGTGCACGAATGGTTGATGAACCGCGCGATGTTGCCGCCGACGTTCGCGTCGCGGCTCCATGCGCGGTTGACGCGAAACACCCAGACGCAGCCGTCCTTCAAGTAGCGCTCTTCGCGCGCTTCGCAGTCCTTGTCGTTGCGAATCAGCTCGCCGGCATAGTCGATGATCCGCATGCGTTTCGCGATCGGGCTTGCGGCGAAGACGCCGAATCCGTGGACGGACGACCGTTTGCGAACGAGGTGTGGCACGTGATGAGGTCGGCCCACTGGAATACCTAATGCACTGTACACGGGTGAAAGGAGGCCTCATGACGAACCTGGAAAAGGACATCAGGCACGGCATTCTTGGCCTCGGCGACATCCCGTTTGTCAAACGCGATCCTGACGCGACGACCTACGACGAACGCGACGACGCGAACTGGCGGTCTGGCTCGCGCGATCTGGACGAAGGCGGCGGCGTCGCGTCCGAAGTCGGCGGCTCGCGCAACTACCACCACGGCGGCGGTGCGACCGGCGGCGACTTGGGAAACCGGCCTGAGTGACCGGATGACGGCCCGCCGAGAGCGGGCCGTCGCACGTCAATCCAAGCCCATCAGCTCCTCCAGACCGGAACATCGATTGCATTGATTGGAGACAGGGACTAGGGACTGGGGACTAGGGCTGGGGACTGGTTGGGAGGAGTCATGGCCGATCTCGAGAAGGACATCAAAGACGGAATTCTTGGCCTGGGAAATATCCCGGCCAAGCGCGATCCGGACGCTGAAACGTACGAAGAGCGCGACGACGCGAACTGGCGTCCGGGCTCGCGCGATGTGGATGAGGGTGGCGGCGTCGCGACAGAAGTGAGCGGCACGCGCAACCAGCACAGCACCGGCGGAGCCACTGGTGGCGACCTCGGCAATCGTCCGGAGTAAGCACCACTAGCACATCCGCAGCTGACAGCGCGTATCATATCGGCCCGAACACTTTCGGGAAGGGAGAACGGCCGATGCGATACGCGCTTCTTCTTGTACTCGGACTCGCGGTGCCTGCGGCGGCGCAAGTACCGCCGAACATCGCCGCAGAGCTGCAGAAGATCGGACAGATCGTCGATCCCGCCTGCACGGCCAAGCTCTATCGGCCGCTCATGCCGAAAAACGACTTCAACACGTACTGGCCGCCGGACGCGGCGCAGCCCGCAACATCGTCTACCGGTGCCGCGCTCTATCCGGGCGTGACCATCGTCCGCGATCAGTCGTTCGGACCGAATCCGAAAGACGTCCTCGACATCTTCGTCGGCGAGAAGGGCGGCAAGAATCGTCCTGTGCTCATCTACATCGCCGGCGGCGCGGGCAACAAGATCGAACAGCAAGTGCGCGAATCGAACGCCTTCTACGACAACATCGGCCGCTGGGCGACGAAGAACGGAATGGTCGGCGTGCTCGTGCAGCGCCATCCGGGCTCAGGCAATTGGGACGACGGCGGACGCGATTTGTCGGTCGCCGCAGATTGGATCAAAGCGAACATCGCGAAACACAACGGCGATCCGAATCACATGGTGATGTGGGCGCACTCGGCGGGGAACGGACCGCTCGGCGTTTACATCGGACATCCCGAGCGCTGGAAGAACGGCGTCCAAGTGCAGGGCGCCATCTTCATGTCGGGAAATCCGGTGCCGACGGCCGGCGCGCCGGGCGGCGGAGCGGGGCGCGGCGGATTTGGCGCGCCCGGCGCACCGCAGCCTGGCGTCGCGTGCGGATTGAGCGGCGCGAGCATGACCTCGGCAGAGGGACACATCTCGGGGCCGAGCGGATTCTCCGCAACGCCACCAGCCGGACGCGGCGGACCCGGAGGACGCGGCGGGCCGGAGCTGACGCCGGAGCAGCGCGCAGAACGCGACAACCTGCCGGGTTTCAAAAAGACGACCGTCAAAGTCGCGCTCGCGTACGCGGAGCTCGATCCGGGCATCATGAACGCGCAGCTGCCGGCGAACATCGTCGCGCTGCACGACGAGATGTGCAAAGAGGGCCGTTGTCCGGAGATGTGGATGCTCAAGGGCGAGAGCCACATGTCGGAGGTCTTCTCGGTCGACACCTCCGATCAGACGGTCTCGAAGCCGGTGCTCGCCTTCGTCAAGAAGGTGAAATGAATTACGCGGCAGGATGGGCAGGATAGGCGGGGTGGGCAGGATGGCGGAGCACGCTGAGGCTCCGTGTCCTCACCGTCCCGCCCCTCCTGCCCATCCAGCCTCTCCTGCCTCGATGTCTACGAGGCGGCCTGCGTGCTGCGTGCCGGCTCGCTGCGTGATGCCAGCGGCCAGTACTGGAAGAACTCCGCGTAGAAGATCAAGAACGGGAACGTCACGCTGAGTAGCGCCGACGCCAGCCAGATCTCGAAATCGTACGCCGGTGGTCCCGCGTTGAGCGTGCCGGTGACCATCGGCGCCAGCAACCCGTATATCCGCGACAGCCCGACTCCGAAGACGACAATCGCGACCGTGTTCGCGATGCCTTTGAGCGGCTGCGCTATGCCGGCGAACAGCGAGTTCTGCAGCATGTTCAGCACGACGATGCTGCCGAAGATGAAGGGGACGGACACGGTGACGAGGAAGTGCACGACGTCCATTTTCATCACGTCGACGCCGACATAAAACGCGAGGGCGCCAATCGCCAGCGCCACGATCGTCCACACGATGCCGAGCACGGGCTGCTGCATGATCTTGGGACTGGTCGTCAGCGGCCACAGATCGAACGCGAGCATCAAAAACATCCCCGCGAGCGCCGTGACGTAGAAAACGAGCGCGCTCCAGCCGTTGAACATCCCGTGGGGATCGATGGACGGCACGTAAATCGGCGCGCCCTGCATGAACTCGTAGTTGAAGAACACCTTAAAAAGCAGGCCATTCACGACGTAGCAGGCGAGGAGCATCGTGAGGCCGGCGGCCATCGGGTTCTTGATGATCTTGGTGAAGGGCCACCCGCCCCACATGATCGCCGCGAGGAACGTCACAGGGACAGAGACGATCACCCAGTGCGCGAGGATCGGGGCCGGAGGTCTGACGCCGGCGCCGACGAACTGGAGCGCGAGCGCGGCGACTACGGCGCCGATGACCAGCGAAAACAGCGTCAGCAGCAGGCCGCGCAGCGGCTGCGGCGCTTTGGCCGCGGCGGCGGGACGCGCGCTTCCCCACGTGACCGCCATCACGATCTGGACCGGGATCACGCACAGCAGGAAGTAGGCGACCCATCCCGCGAACGTCGGGAACGAGAACAACGAGACGAACGCGAGGGCGATGGCCATCACGAGGACCGTTGCGACGGTGCCGAGGGCGGGTTGTTTAAGTGGCATGTCAGATGGGCCGGCATTGTACACATCTGGAGGGCAGGTGGGGCAGGTGGGGCAGGGAGGGCAGGGAGGAGGGCAGGGCGCCAGGAGGGCGGCGCTAGTCGGCCCGGAATCCGACGCTCGCGAGCAGCCGCGCGACGTCGGGGTGATCCTTCTGTTTGGCAATCGAGGTCAGAAACTTCTGCAGGTGCTCCATCGCTTTGCTCAGGGGCATGCCCGCGGTGAACGTCGCGTTCGCGAGCGTTCGGGCGATGTTCGGCTCGATCGCGTGGAGCTGCTTGGCGACGAGGCGATACTCCGCCATGTAGCGGCGGCCGGTCTCGATGGGGTCGGCGGCGTCGATCGCGGCGTCGAGCACTGTGCGCGCGATGCGGCGATCGGCACGCGTCAGCTCGTCGAGGAATTCCGCGATGTGCGCGGCCGAGAGCTTCGGCAGCACGGTCACGATTTGTCGGTCGGCAAGCCCGACCTGTTCCTTGAGCGCGGCGATTTCGCGGCACAGAGCCACCGCGAGCGCGCGCCAGAGGAGTGCATCGCGCAGTTGTTCCAAGTCGATCTTGAGGACGAGTTGGAAAGCGACGCGCTGGGCGAGAAGCTCGGGGACTCCCTCTCCGGTCAACGTCCTCGCCATGTCGGCGCGCACCTGCCGCGCCCGCTTCGAGAGCGCGCCGCGTTTCATGGGCGTTTCGCGCATCTCCCAGAGCAGCGCTCGGGCCTGGGCGTCCGTGGTGGCCATTTCGGTCACCGCGCCAGCTCCTTCGCCGACGACCGCGCGCGGACCCGCTGCAGGTGCTCCATCGCCTTGCTGAGCGGGGCGCCGGCCGAGAACGTCGCCGCGGCCACCGTCCGGGCCATCGTCGGATCGAGCGGACGCAGCGTCCGGACGATGAGCCGGTACTCGGCGAGATACCGCCGGCCGCTCGACAGCGGGTCCGACGCGTTGATCGCGGCATGGAGAATCGTCCGCGCGATGCGCGGATCGGCGCTCGTCAACTCGTCGAGATACGCGACGACCTGATCGGCCGAGAGCTTCGGCAGCGCCGCGACGATCCGCGGCAGGCTCAAACGGGTCTGTCGTTGTAGCCGGCCGACATCCTCCCGTAGAACGCCGCCGATGGCCCGCCAGACGTCCTCGTCGTAGAGGTCGCGGCGGTGAAACTTGAACGCGAGCTGAAGCCCAACGCGTGCCGCGAGCGCGGATGGCACGCCCTCGCCGGCAATAGTGCGTGCGATCGCTTTCTTCAGCTCGGTGGCCCGGCTCCCAAGAGCTCCGCGACGCATCGGCGTTTCGCGCATCCGCTCGAGCAGATGAAGCGCCCGTTCCCCCGCACTCGTCGTGATCTCCATCGTGGATCTCCGCGGATATGCACGTGTGCACGGCAGCGTCGCGGCGACAGCCGCGGCAACGCTGCAGGTGACTGGAACGTGATTGGCGGAGGACTAGATGCGAAGGGACTGGACGGTAGGCGTGTGCGAGCGGCCGAGCGCGATGATCTCGACATGCCACTGATGCGGCACGCGCATCGGGGCGATCCCCGGAGCGTCGGCGTCCGTCACCGTGCGCGACACGGCTCTGATGCGGCTGCCAATGGCACTCGATGCCGCGCACAGCGGCACTGTGTGCGAGCCGTCCTCGACGGCGGAGCCGATCGTGGTCTGCTCCGGAACGGCGGATACGCCGTCGCCGAACAGCGTCGTGACGTCGCAGGTCGCAAACGGCGCCGTGAACGGCGACGCCGTCAGGATCAACAGGAGTACGGCGAACGCGCGTCGCAGCATCTTTGGAACAATCATCTCCCAGCAAGACGAACGCCAGCGCGATTTCCCGGAAAACGGAGGAGTGGCGGGCGGCCGCCGGACATCGATGTGGGATCAGTCCAGTGAGCAGGACATTTGTGTCTTAACGGCGCAGTAACATTACACGCGCGCAGGCGCTTTCGGTGCGGCGGCCGGCGCCGCTCGCTGAGGCCGGCAGCGGGTTAGGCAACACAAATGTCATAACCTTTGTTTCGATCCGACGCGATTGTCGCTCGCGCGCCAGCAACCGACAACTTCGCGCAACTCGAATTTGCGAAGCAACCGCGCGCATCACTCGCGATTTTCGCGGGGCAGTCGAAGTGGCGCGTCCCTTGCTCTCCAGCCCGGCAATCATCGCCATGCTGTCGCGAATCACTGCGTGCTGTCTGGCTCTCTTGGTGCTGGCGCCATTCACGGCGCCCTTCCGCACTATCGATCTCGTCGTGCTTCTTCGCGGATCGCAGGCGCATGCACCGGTAAAGACGCCTGCGTCGTCGACGCTCACGAATGAGATGAACCTCGCGAGCGTGCCGACGATTTCTCGCACCGGTCGAATTCGCTTGTTGCCGCTCTCCGGCCTCTCCGCCTCCACCGTCGCCACTGTCGGCGCCGCGACCGGGCTCGCCCGCGGCGCGGCGTCAGACGGCGGCCTGCGCGGCGGCGCCGCGCTCTCGACGATTCTCCGCCTCTAGTTCTCGCTCCTCGCACGCTCATCAACCCATACGTCTGAGGCAGACCTCAAGTGTCTGCACATAGGAGGAGTCTGTGGGAGCGAATAGTCAGCAAGGTGTCGCGCTGCTCGTGTTCTTTGTCTCGTTCACGCTGGCGAGCGTCGGCATGCTCTACGGCGGGAACGTCGTCTACCTGCTGCTGGCGGCGGTGACGTTTGCCGCGTCGGTCGCGATGTTTCTCAAAGCCAAGCCTCTGGAGGAGTAGAGATGACGCTTGTCGGACTTGCCGTCACGTTTCTGGGTTTCGTCATCGCGTTCATCAGCCTCGGCGTCACCGACAGCACGACGACGCGAATGGCGATGGTGCTCGCGGGCCTCGTGGTCAGCCTGATCGGGATCATGGGAGTGATCACGCCCGCGTATCAGAAAACCTGGATCTACAAGAAGCGATGAGAAGTCACATGAGGGAGACCATGACAAAGAAGATTGTGCTCGTCCTCGCAGTGGCGTTGTGTCTGGTGCGTGCTGGAACGGCGAAGGCGCAGACGCCAGAGCCGGCCGCGGCCGCGGCGCAAGCCGCTCCGGCGGCGACGCCTATCACCGATGCCGCTCTCAAGGCAGCCGTGAAGCCGACGGACCGGACCAACGGAGATCCAGATGGATCGCTGACAGGAACCGCGAGCGACATCGCTGTCAGCGATGCGAAGGCCGGCCTGACCGTCGCCGACGTCCTCAACCAGATCGGTGCCAACAAAATCGGCGTCAACTTCGCCTGGACGCTGCTGTGCGGCTTTCTGATCATGTTCATGCAGGCGGGATTTGCCGTTGTCGAAGCGGGTCTGTGCCGCGCCAAGAACGCCAACCACACCATGATGATGAACTTCATGGTTTACGGCGTCGGCATGCTCGCGTATTTCCTGATTGGATTCCCGCTGCAGATGGGCGGCGCGGGCGCGGTCGCGAATCTCGGCGGGACGCCGGTGCTCAACTCCGAATTCACGCTGCATCTTTTCGGGAAAGACATCGGCCTTTTCGGCAACACCGGCTATCTCCTCATGCATCGCGGCACGTATGACGTGGCGGTCATGGTGATCTTCCTCTTCCAGATGGTGTTCATGGACACGACGACCACCATCGTCACGGGCACGCTGTGCGAGCGCTGGAAGTACGCCGCGTTCATGGTGTCGACCATGTTCCTGGGCGCGTTCACCTACCCGATCTTCGCCAACTGGGCATGGGGCGGCGGCTGGCTCGCGATGCTCGGGTCGAATTTCGGCCTCGGCCACGGGTACGCCGACTTCGCCGGGTCGGGCGTCGTCCACTCGGTGGGAGGAATCACCGCATTGGCGTGCGCGCTCATCGTCGGCCCGCGCATCGGGAAATACACACGCGACGGCAGGCCCAATCCGATTCCCGGCCACGACATCATGTGGGTGCTCTGCGGGTGCTTCATCCTGGCGTTCGGATGGTTCGGGTTCAATCCCGGATCGACGCTGGCGATGTCCGGCAACGGCGGCCTGCGCGCGGCGTCGGTCGCCGTCAACACGATGCTGGCCGGCATGACAGGATCCTTTGGCGGCATCCTCTATATGTGGATCCGGTACGGGAAGCCGGACGCGTCGATGAGCGGGAACGCGTTCCTCGCTGGACTGGTCGCGATTACGGCTCCGAGCGGATTCGTCAACCCGATCGCTGCGGCCGTCATCGGCCTCGTCGCAGGCGTGCTTGTGTGCCTGTCCTGCGAATTCGTCGAGCGCGTCCTGAGAGTGGACGATCCAGTCGGCGCGATTTCGGTCCACGGCACCAACGGAATCTGGGGTGTCATCGCCACGGGACTTTTCGCCGACGGCAAGAGCAACTACGGCGGATCGTGGAACGGCGTGGCCGGCAACGTTACGGGTCTGTTCTACGGCGACGCCGGTCAGCTCGTCGCTCAGCTCATGGGAGTGGCAACCCTGATCGGCTTCGTGTTCGTCATGAGCTATACCTTGAACCTGTTGGTCGACTGGTTCGTCGGGCAGCGTGTCTCGGCGAAGAGCGAGCTCGCCGGGCTCGACATCCCCGAGATGGGCGCCGTCGCCTATCCCGACTTCGTGCTGAAGCCGGACGCCGCGCTGGCAGGCGTCGAGTAGGCGGAGTCCATCATGTCGAATGCTCTCAGCGTCGTCAGCGCCCCCGTCACCACGACGGGGGCGCCGTCTCTCCCGGTGCCGTGGCGCGATCTCTACAGTGTGTCGCCCACGGACCTCGCCGTCTACATTCAGCAACTCGAAGAAGCCTGCGTCGCACATCCGCGTTCCGCTGATCTGCGCACATGCCTCGGTATGGCGCACGCGATGAACTACGACGTCGACCGATCGATGGACGCGCTCGAGGATGCGCGTGCCGTCGATCCCGAACACTTCTGGGCGCAGTTGAAGTTCGCGGAACTCCACTATCGGCTACGCGTGCTCGATCGGGCGGAGGACGAGACGCGACGCGCGGCGGAGTTGGCGACCAGCCCGCTTCAGCTGGCGCTCGCGCGGAAGCAAATGCACGACATCCGGACGCTGAAGCTTGGATGCGTCCGCAACGTGCACTGGACCAAGCCCCTGATGGTGCCAACCCTCGTGTTGTCGTTCGCCATGGCCGCGATTTTCGTCGTGATGTTATGGAAATAGGGGCGCTCGCGATGGGCAGGTGGAAGTACTTCTTCGGCGCGTCGATTCTGGCTGTCGCGCTCCTGTTGAAGGCCGGCGCGCCGCTTCTTCCTCTCGTTCTCGGGCTGGCTGCCGCCGCGCTGTTCACGTGGAAGATGGCAGCGCGGCCGCCGCGTCAGCCGCCCCGGTAGCCCGTTGATTCTGAACGTGGACGCTCTCGCGGATGCGAGCGTCGCGCCCACGCCACCAGCAGCGCCGGCAGTCGTGATGCTGTCCGGCCGCTGGTTCGTGGCGGGCTGCGCGATCGTCTCGCTTGCGCTCGTCGTCGCCGGCCGGGTGAACCCGCTGCCCGTGTGGCTCCTTGCGGCCGAAGTGCTGGCGACCATCGTCGGCCTCTTCCTCTTCGGCTCTTTCAAGTACCAGATCCACAAGAACGCGCTGACGTACGGGATGCTCCTTGTCATCGTCGCGACGTTCACGCAGCTCCCGACGTCGACGTGGCACACCGAGGTCGTCGAGCATGGGCTGACGGCGTGGGTCGAGCATCACCTGCTGACGTTCGCGGGGCTCGACGATCTCATTCACGCAGACACGATGCTCTTCATCCTCGGGCTGACGCTGTTCGTGTCCGTCATCGCGCAGACGCGCGTGCTCGAGGGCATCACGTTCTTTCTGCTCAGGAAAAACGGCGGCCGCATCCTGCCGACGGTCATCGCCGTCACCGCCGTCGTCGCGATCACCTCGGGGATGCTCGGCGGCGTGTCGATGATCGGCCTGACGATTCGGACGTTCGTGATCATCCTCATGCTCGGCGCGGCGCCCATTGCCTCCGTGCGCTACGCCGTCATGGTCTGCACCGCCGTGACGACCATCTGCGGCGTGTGGACCGCGTACGGCGAGCCGCCGAACCTGATCATGAAGGCGAATCTGTTTCCGAGCCTCGACAACGTGTTCTTCCTGTACTACGGGGCCCCCGTGGCCGTGGCGAGCTTCGTCGCGATCGCGTGGCAGTTGAAACGCCGGCTCGGCAACCTGCACGTCGATCTCGACAACATGGACGTCCTCGACCTCAACGCCGAGGACGTCCGGTTCCTTCAGGCGTCGCGCCACGGCGAAGTGATGACGCCGGCCGAGTTGATCGAGGGGCATCGCGAAACTCTCGGCCACGAGACGGCGGAACGGGTCATGGAGCGGCTGCGCCAGGGCGAGTCGCTCGGCATCGCGATGATTCGCGCCGACGTCGACGAGCTGACGCGCAAGATCCTGCTGAGCCACTACGTCACCGACGAGCTCGCGGACGGCCTCGACCGGCACTACATCTACGCGCAGGAAGGCCTCGACGAGCGCGCGATGGAGGCCGAACTCGCGGTCGACGAATCGCTGGCGGCGATCTCGTACGACCGCAAATGGGCGCAGCGCATCGCCGGCTTCGCGCTCCTGCCGTTCTTCGCCCTGCTCATCATGCATGGCTTGAACAACGAGATCCCGCTGTTCCTGGCGTCGTTTGCCGGTTTCGCGGCGGCCCTGCCGGGGATCTTCAAGCTGCATCGGATGCGGGGGCTGGCGTTTCGCGAGGCGAACCTGGAATTCGCCGAGTACTACTTCCTATTTCCGCTGTTCCTCTCCATCACGCTGCTGACGAGCGCCGGCTTCTTCGACGTCATGCAGACGCTGGTGGTCCGAGGCATCGATGTCCTCGGCCACTCGCACGTCGCGTTTGCGCAGTTCCTCGGCAGCACGGTCCTGTCGGCGATTCTCGACAACAACATCGTGGCCGACTTCGCATCCCGCGGTCTGCACGGCCTCAGCCTCAGCGTCTTGAAGTTCTTCGCGATGGCGCAGATTGCCGGCTACGCCCTCGGCGGCTGCTGGACACACATCGGCTGCGCGCAGTCGGTGGTCGCATATGCGTTCATCCAGCGCGATGTCGACGATCGGTACACGCCCGTCCGCTGGATCAAAGAGATGACGCCGGTCATCCTGCAGACGATGGTGCTGATGGCGGCGATCATCTACCTCGAAGGGGCGTTCCTGCAGTATCTCTAGCCACGAAGCCACGAAAACACGAAGGCACACACGAACCGTGATCTTCGTGGCTACGACGGTTGTCTCGTAGAATGTCGCGGTGTCTTCAGAAACCCGAACGCTCGCGCGCTGGCTCGTCGACAGCCGGCTGGACGATGTTCCGCAGGATGTTCGTCACGAAGCGCTGCGCGCGCTGGTGAATTACGTCGGCTGCGCGCTCGGCGGCGCGCGGGACGAAGCCGTCGACATCGCCCTCCGCGCGCTGGCGCCGTTCTTCGGTCCGCCGGCCGCGCGGATTCTCGGCCGTGTCGAGCGGCTCGATCCGCTGCACGCCTCGCTGATGAACGGCATCAGCTCGCACGTCTACGACTACGACGACACCACGCCGAAGAACTACAGCCATCCGTCGTCTCCCGTCGCGTCCGCGCTGTTTGCCTACGCGAGCGTGAAGCGCGTCGCCGGCCCGGACTTCGTCCACGCCTTCATCCTCGGATTCGAAGCCGAATCGCGCGTGGCGAACGCCGTCTATCCCGCGCATTACGATGCGGGCTGGCACATCACGGGAACGTCAGGCGTGTTCGGCGCGGCGACGGCGATCGGCACGCTGGTCGGGCTGTCGGAGCAGCAGATGGTGTGGGCGATCGGGCTCGCGGCGACGCAGGCTGCCGGTTTGCGCGAGATGTTCGGGTCGATGGGCAAGGCGTTTCATCCCGGCCGGTCGGCGCAGAACGGGTACGCCGCGGCACTGCTCGCGCGCGAAGGGTTCACGTCGGGCGAGCACGGCATCGAGGGGCCACGCGGGTTCGCCGCTGTCACCGCCGCGAAGTACGACCTCGCGAAGGTGACGGCCAGGCTCGGCGTTGATTGGGATCTGCGAGAGAACACCTACAAGCCGTTCCCGTGCGGCATCGTGAATCACCCGACGATCGACGGCGCGATTCAGCTTCACGACGAGTTCCATCCGGCGCCCGATCACATCGCCGCCGTTCGTCTGCATGTCGCGCCGCTCGTGTTGGATCTGTGCAACCAGCAGAACATCACCAAGGGACTTCAGGGAAAGTTCTCCGTCTACCATGGCGCCGCCGTCGGGCTCGTTCGCGGCAAAGCCGGCGTTCAGGAATACACGGACGCGGCGGTCAACGACCCGGCGGTCAAGCGAGTGCGGGAGCGTGCGGTCGCGTTCGGCGACGCCGGCATCACGGAGGACCAGGCGCGCATCGAGGTCGAGATGGCCGACGGGCGAACGCTGACGCGGTTCGTCGAAGCGTCGATCGGCAACCTCGCGCGTCCGCTCAGCGACCGTCAGCTCGACGCCAAGTTCCGCGATCAGGCCGTGCTCGCGCTGCCGCCGTCGCAGGTCGACGAGATCCTCGCGCTGTGCTGGCGCCTCGACACGCTGGCCGACGTCGGCGACTTCGTGACGAAAACCGTTCCTCTCGTCGCAGTCTCGTAGCCGGCGATGTCCGGGACCCTCACGGCCGACGTCGATCGTGTCTTCAACAAGGTCGCGTGGCGGCTGCTGCCGGTCCTGACCATCGCGTACGTCTTCAATTACCTCGATCGCAACAACATCGGATTTGCCGCGCTCACGATGAATCGCGAGGTCGGGCTGACGGCCACGCAGTTCGGCCGCGGCGCGGGCGTGCTGTTCGTCGGCTACTGCTTCCTCGAAGTGCCGAGCAACCTGATCCTGTATCGCGTTGGGGCACGACGATGGCTGTCGCGGATCATGATCAGCTGGGGCCTGATTTCCGCCGCGACGGTCTTCGTCGAAGGACCGTGGAGCTTCTATCTGCTCCGGTTTCTGCTTGGTGCCGGCGAGGCGGGATTCTTTCCCGGCGTCGCGTTCTATCTCGGCCACTGGTTTCCGGCGGAATACCGGACGCGCGTCATCGCGTGGTTCATGGTCGCGATTCCACTGTCGTCCGTGATCGGCGGCGCGCTGTCCGGAGCATTGCTGCAAATGGACGGCCTCTTGGGATTGGCCGGGTGGAAGTGGCTGTTCATCCTCGAAGGGCTGCCCGTCGCGGTGCTCGGGCTCGTCGTGCTGGCGGTGTTGACCGAACGCCCTGAGGAAGCCGCGTGGTTGACGGACGACGAGAAGCGGATCATCCACGAGCGGGTCAGCGGGGAAGTGCGGCACCATGAAGTTCGTCAGTTGCTGCCCGCGCTGAAGGACCCTCGCGTCCTGATTCTCGGCGCCGTGCAGTTTGGGTTTCTCGTCGGGTCGTACGGCGTCGGCATCTGGCTGCCGCAGATCATCAAACTCGGACACCTCTCAAATCTGAAGATCGGATTCGTGACGAGCGGCGTCTATGCTGTCGCGTCCGCCTCGATGATTCTGTGGGCGAACCACGTCGATCGCGGCGGCAACAAGGTGATCAACCTCGCGCTGTCGTGCGCGCTTGGCGGCGTAGGGCTGCTTGCCGCGGTTGTGACGCAAAACTTCTGGCTGTCGCTCGCAGGCCTGACGCTCTCGCTGGCGGGCATCAACGCCGCGCGTGGCATCTTCTTCACGATCCCGATGCGGTTCCTCACCGGCATCGCGCTGGCCGGCGGCATCGCGTTCATCAACTCGATTGGGACGGCTGGCGGGTTTGTCGGTCCATACGCGGTGGGCTGGCTCAGCGATCAAACCGGATCGTTTACCGCGGGCCTCGCCTTCATGGCCGCATTTCTCCTCGGGGCCGCCGCGCTCGCGTGGTCGTTGACGCTGTTTGTCGGGGCTGACTGACATTCGACAAAGATGTCAGCGCCACGGGAGAGAAATGACGTTCGTGTCGTCGACGTACGTCCGACGCGATGCGCCAATCGACAGTCTGTAAGAGCGCGGGACCTTGCTCGATCGAGTGGTGGACGCCGCGACCATCCGGAAGCGACGTTGGCAGTGCGCTTGCTGCCCCGTCACCGATGCCCATCGGCGCCGTCACGCACGAAGTGCAGTCCCTCGTCACTGCGCTCCAGGCTCAGTACGCGTCACTCCACGAAGGCGAGGTCGCCACATACATCCCCGAACTCGCCAAAGCGGATCCAGACAAGTTCGGCGTAAGCGTGGTCGCCGCTGACGGCCGGATCTTCGAGGCCGGCGACTGCGATCAGCTCTTCACCATGCAATCGGTGTCGAAGCCCTTCACGTTCGGCATGGCGCTCGAGCAGTTCGGACACGCGAAGGTGACGACGATCGTCGGTGTCGAGCCGAGCGGCGACGCGTTCAACAGCATCGAACTGCAGCCGGGCACCAACCGGCCGTTTAACGCGATGGTCAACAGCGGCGCCATCGCGGTCACGGCGATGCTGCACGCGCAGTACGGTCACGCGACGATCGACGCGATCGTCGAGCGCATGAGCGTGCTGGCCGGCCGTCCGCTGACCATCGACGAAGACGTCTATCTGTCGGAGCGCCGTACCGGCCATCGCAACCGCGCCATCGCGCATCTGCTTTTGAATTTCGGCATGCTTCCGTCGGAAGCCGAAGCCGCGCTCGACGTGTATTTCAAGCAGTGTGCGATTCTGGTGACGTGCCGGGACCTGGCGGTGATGGCGGCGTCGCTCTCGAACATGGGACGCAATCCGATCACCGGACACATTGCGTACGATCCCAGCGCCGTGAAGGACATGCTGTCGATCATGTTCACCTGCGGCATGTACGACTATTCGGGCTCGTGGGCCTATCGGGTCGGCGTCCCGGCAAAGAGCGGCGTCGGCGGCGGCATCCTCGCCGTCGTCAATCGGCAGATGGGAATCGGCACCTACTCTCCGCGTCTCGATACGTTCGGCAACAGCCGACGGGGAGTCGAGGTATGCGCCGAGTTGGCGTCGCGCCTCGGCCTGCATGTCTTCGATTGCCTGAACGCCGGATCCAGCTTTCTGAGCGCGATTCTGTAGGCAGCTCATGAGTGCCGGGCTGCAGGTCCGCCGAGCCGAGGCCGACAGGTCTGAAGGACATCTGCATGATATGATGCGAGCTCTCCAGAAATTCAGTAGAGGTCCCGATGCAGTGCCCTCGTTGTGGGGGGGAGAGTTCATCCTCTAGCCTCTGCTCCGACTGTCAGGCCACTCTCACGCAAGCCGCCACGGGCGTCGTTTCCGTTTCATCCATGAGCGGCGTGACGCTGGGCGTGACCGTCGCTCCAGCCACCATAGCTCGGGCACCACGAGTCGCCGCGGCCGACGGCGGTCCGCTCGCGGCCGGTCAGGCATTCGGCGCGCGCTATCACATCATCCGGCTCCTCGGCGCAGGGGGCATGGGCGCCGTCTATCACGCCTGGGACGCCGAGCTCGGCGTCTCGGTGGCGATCAAAGTGATCCGTCCCGAGATCATGGCCGACGCCCTCGCCGCCGCCGAAGTCGGACGGCGCTTCAAGCGCGAGTTGCTGCTTGCGCGTCAGGTGACGCACAGGAACGTCGTCCGCATTCACGATCTCGGGGAAATCCAGGGCATCAAGTACATCACGATGTCGTTCGTCGACGGCATCGACCTCGCGACGCTCCTCAAACAGGACGGCAAGCTGCCGGTGCCGAAGGTGGTTCGCCTCGCGCGCGAAGTCGTCTCGGGTCTGATCGCCGCGCACGCCGCCGGCGTCGTTCACCGCGATCTCAAGCCGGCCAACATCATGATCGGCGCCGACGACGAAGCGCTGATCATGGACTTCGGCATCGCGCGTTCCAGCGGCACCGCCGGTCCGCCTAAAGGCGGACACGACCTACAATCCGGGGCCGACTCCCTGCAGTCCGCGGCCGATGCGGCAACGATGGCTCCGGCGCCGCAAACGCACGGCATCGTCGGCACCATCGAGTACATGGCGCCTGAGCAAGCGAAGGGCGGCGCCGTCGATCAACGTGCCGACATCTATTCGTTCGGCCTGATTCTGTACGACGCGGTCCTTGGCCGCCGACGTGCCGCACACGCCGAGAGCTCGCTCGCCGAGCTGCGCTCGCGCATCGAACAGGCGCCGCCGCCGGCGCACACGATCGACGCCACCATCCCGGAGCCGTTCGACGTCGTCATTTCGCGATGTCTCGACCCCGATCCTGCCAAGCGATACCAGACGGCGGGCGAGCTCGAAGCCGATCTCGATCGCCTCGACGACGAGGGCGGACTGATTCCCGTCAAGCGCGTCGTCGGCGTGAAAATGCTGGCCGCCGTCGTGACGCTCGCCGTCGCGCTCATGGGCGGCAGCCTGTGGTACGCGCGGACGATCGCGCCAGAGAAGCCGCACGATCCGGTGTCGGTCCTCATCGCCGACGTCCAGAACCGGACTGGCGACGCGGCGTTCGATCGGACGCTCGAGCCGATGTTTGCGCGCGCCTTGCAAGGCGCGGGGTTCATCAGCGCCTTCGATCGCAACGCCCTCAAGAGTACGTACGGCCTTCGGCCCCCTGACGTGCTCGACGAGGCCGCAGCGAACACGCTCGCGGGTCAGCAGGGGCTCGGCGTCGTGCTGTCAGGCTTCATCGCGCAGGAGCGCGGCGGCTATCAGTTGTCTTTGAAGATCGCGCAAGCGCGGACCGGTAGCGTCATCGCGAGCGTCAACGCCACGACGGCTGAAAAGAACGACATCCCCGGCGCCGCAATGAAACTGATGGCGTCGCTGCGTAAGGCGCTCGGCGATCGGAAATCGGACTCGGATCCTATTTTCGGCAAGGCCGCCATCTCGACCGCTTCGCTGGAGGTCATGCGCTATTACGCCGCGCATCAAGAGGCACAAAGCAATGGCAGGTTCGAGGAGGCGCGTCTGTTGGCGCTCAAGATGGCGGAACTCGATCCGGATTTCGGCATCGCGTATGAACTCGCGGCGGTAGCGGCGAGAAGCCTCGGCCGGGTTGACGACGCGAAGAAATACATTGCGCAGGCGCTCGACCATCGCGCGAGGATGACCGAGCGCGAGAAGCTCACCACGCTGGGCATGTCGTTTCGCTTGAGCGGCGACTACCAGGAGTGCGTCAAGCAGTACAGCGATCTCATCGCGCGCTACGCCGAGGACGTCAGCGCGCACAATCAGGTTGCCCTTTGCGCATCGCTGCTGCGCAACCTCCAGAAGGCAAGGGACGAGATGCAGCGGATTGTGGAGATCGTCCCGAACCGCACGCTGTTTCGCATCAACCTTGGCCTGTACTCGGCCTATGCGGGCGACTTCAAGACGGCCGAGGCCGAGGCGCGTCGAGTGAAAGAACCGAACGTATTCGCGCGGCTGGTGCTGGCGTTTGCGCAGGCAGGCAACGGCCAGTTCGACGCGGCGGCCGCGACGTATCAGGAGATGGCGCCGATCAACGCGCAAGGCGCGTCCCTGTCCGCTTCGGGCCTCGGCGACCTTGCGGCGTATCAGGGCCGCTACGCCGACGCGGTAAGCATCCTCCAACACGGCGTCGCGCTCGATCTGCAAGCGGGGAACCTGGAGATGGCGGCGTCCAAGTATGCGGCCATCGCCTATGCCAACCTGATGCGAGGGCAGAAAGCGGCAGCCGTTACCGCGGCGGACAAAGCGTACGCAATCAGCAAGGCCGTGAAGATTCGGTTCCTCGGCGCACGGACCTACATCGAAGCCGGCGACATCGCTCGCGCAACGCCGTTGATGGAGAGCCTTGCGGCCGAACTGCAGTCGGAGCCGCAGGCGTACGCGAAGCTTCTCGAGGGTGCCATCGCGTTGAAGAAGGGGAACGCCCGCCAGGCAATTACCGTGATGCTCGACGGCAACAAGCTGCTCGACACATGGATCGGCGATTTCGAACTCGGACGCGCGTATCTCGCCGCCGGCGCAGCGCTGCAAGCGGAAGCGCAGTTCGATCGCTGCGTCAAGCGGCGCGGAGAAGCGCTCGCGCTGTTCCTCGACGAAGAACCCACGTTTGCGTACTTCCCCGCGGTGCTTGCGTATCAGGCTCATGCCAGCGACGCGAAACCCTAGGCAGGACGGGCGGGATGGGCAGGAAAGGCAGGATGGTGGAGGACGGAGAGCCTCCGTGTCCTCACCCTCCCGCCCATCCTGCCCATCCCGCCTTACGACCTCTACTTCCGCGTCAC
>Ga0068871_100000591_pt1 | contig 24903 bp, 22 predicted proteins | sample KBSMisM72_FD_72750 | JGI IMG/M metagenome (GOLD analysis project Ga0068871, IMG submission 72750) | Miscanthus rhizosphere microbial communities from Kellogg Biological Station, Michigan, USA - KBS Miscanthus M7-2 | ecosystem: Host-associated > Plants > Roots > Rhizosphere > Soil ...
GTGTGGGGTCACCACTGGCGCGGTCGTGGTATACGTTACATGGGTGCTTCCATAGCCCTGGAAATCGCCCTTGATGGCAAAGAATCTACCGAAGTTGTATTGGACCCCACCGCCCCCGCCGTTGAACGCGCGGCTCTGGAGCGATGGAAGCGTGGGATTGAATTGCATATAGGAATAGTCCCCGGAGATCTCCCACTTCGGCGTCCCATCTTGCGCGAACGCCGTCGCCGTAAGCATCATCGCAGCGGATATCAGTACTGCACTTTTCATGGTGTTTCTCATGTTATTCCCCTCTTCTTGTGACTTCTAAAATTCCAACCGCCGGGACTAAAACCCCACTAGGGTCGATGTCGCCAGCGCTCTTACCTCTGACCCTGTGCTCATGATGAAGGTTTGAAATGAAAGATTCTTTTTCCTGGGCGCGGTGGCTGACGTTTTGCAAGTCGCCGGAACGCGACGCGGCACGAGCCCCTGGCTTAGCTTTCGCGATAGTTCAGGAGTAGAGCGCCGATCAAGACGAAACAGACCGGCCAGACCCACATTAAGATGCGCTTTCGGTCCTGCGTAAGGCGAATCTCGAGCCACCGCGACCACCCGGCGGCCACGGCGAGAATCGCGAGAGGCGTGTGGCTCAGCTCCGCCAGAAACTCCTCCTTCACGTTTCCTAGTGAATGCGAGTGCGTCAGCAGTAACGCGCCGCCAACGGCGCACACCAGGGGAAAAACGAGGCCACCAGGCTGTGCAGCAATCCGTCTGGTTCGTACCGCCCATTCGAATATCCCCAACGCGATAATCAGCACGACGAACAGACGGTGCTGAGCCACCTCGGCGACTTGAAAGCTTTCCCAGAATCCACGCGGACCCAGCGGCCAATTCTCAGCGTCCGCCCGCAGGAACAAGAAGACAGCGAGGCCGAGAAATACCAGCGGCCAGTGCCTCGCCAAGGCAATTCGGCGCGTCAAGAGCGACAGGATTCCAGCTGCAAGTACGACTAGTCCAGCCCAATGATGGTTGTATTCAGACCAAGCCCGATCGGCCGGCGTGTTGGGTTGCGCCGATTGGCCGGGCACGAAGGAACTAGTCGCGAGGCCCACGAGCGACCCGGCCAATGGCGTTGCGGGCGAGAGGTCCTTCAGGGACGGCGTCTGCATTCGGGGCCATTCCGGCTTCATGCGATCCACAATTTCAGGAATCGTTACGCGGCCCCACGTTACGTCAACCGCCGGGGGCACGGAGGTTAGCGAAGCGGCTGCCAATAAGACCGTGAAGCCAATGCCCACTTCTACTTCCCCAAACCGGCGCAGGGGCAGAAGGTCGTTAGAACCGCCCGCTCTAACCGCGCGAACGATTTTCAGATTCAGTGCGCCAAGCAAGACGAGCAATGTTGTCATCATCATTTTCGACGACAACATGATGCCGTAGGTGGTGCCGGTCAATGCTCCCGGGTTTCCCACATAAAGTAGCGCCATCCCCGTGCCTGCGCCGAAAAGGACCGGCACCGCGATCATAGCCATTCGCGAGAACCGGCTGGTAATGGACTGCGCTATCTCCCGGCTAGAAGTCTTTCGCAATGCCGAAAGGAGATATGGCAAGCCGCCTATCCAAGCGGCGCCCGCGGCGTGATGTACCAATGTCAGGAATGCGAGCGCTCCTCGATATTCGAGACGCCCCATCGAGTGGCTGGTCATCACCGTGCCAAACAAGATGAGTATGCAGCCTCCCGGCCACGCAAACTTCGCACGCCGGGCGCCGGCGAATCCTCCAACTAGGGCCGCTCCGGCGATAACCGTTGCGCCCGCGATACAATAGTTCGCCCCTCGCACTTCCGCCCATGTCAAATCAGCCGAATTCATTAGGATGGCTGACGTGGTGCCCACCACTAACACTTGAGTGGCTGCCAGAAAGGCCGAGAACAGGACTAAGAGGCGCGATAATCGCCGCGCCAACTCATTGCTGGATGTCATCCCCGTAACCGCCATTACGAAGATCACGCCGCCTACAGTCAGCGCCTCGAAGGCGAGTGTCATTCCGCGGAGCAAGACCGAAACGAACGCAAAAATGTCCAGTAGTTGAGCCACGATCGATCACTGCGCGCGGAACGGCAGAAGGCCGCGCGTAATGTGGCCATCCTCGGCGAGGACCTGCCACCGCAGAAAGTAGAGACCCGGTACTAACCCCGAAACCTCAGACCTAAGAGTGTCAGGCGAAGGCTGATTCGCCGAGAGCAAACGCTGCCGGCCCCCCGGCAGCGCCAGTACCAGTCTGGAACGCACTCCATCAATTCTCGCGTTGAACCGGAGTTGCACGCGCACAACCGCTCCGTAGACGACCTCATTGGACGACGGTGACGCTGAAAGCAGAATCGCGTGGCCGTAGAGGGGCACAAGGGGATAAAAAAGTAGCAACCCGCCAAGCGCTAGCACGACACGAAGAGCATTTCCCATACTCTTCTTAAAAGCGGAAGACTGGTCCAAGACTGAACTCAAACTGATTCATCAAGCCACCGCCCAGTGCTATTACACAACCTCCGGTACAGATCACCCGCTGAACTTCGGCGTTCAACACCATAGGTAAATACTCCACTTGAAGCCGAACTCCCCAATGCCGCTGTGGGAATATCTTAACGCCGGCTCCAAGCCCAAACGCGAATCTCGTGCGGCCGCTTACCAGAGTCGACAGGCGAGCCGCCCCCACGCTGCCGAGAACAAATGGTCGTACGGCCTTAGCCTCCTGGATATCCCACTCGTAGGTGAAGTCGGCCAGATAGTGATCTAAGGTCACTGGGGTCCGGCCGAAAGCCGCAGCTAGAGGAGTGGGGACGGGAGTAGTTTCTTTGAACCCGAGGTTCGTGTTCTGCCTCATCCAGCGAAACTCCACCACGGAACAGTCGTCGCATCCATCCTCAGAGTAAAACCGGAAGCCCGCGGCTACGCCCAAGGTGGCACTGTCTCCAAGGCGTGCGCGAGCTTGCAACGGCTGGCCCTCCTGCTGTAGTTCAACGGAACCGCCAGCCCGCAAGCCCAAGAGCGGGGTAATGTCGAAGTGCTGCCCGTGGGCCGGTACTATGTTAGCGAGCAAGGCAGCCAATATCCACCAGCTTTTTCCAATATCCTTTCTCGCGCAAACCGACTCAAATAGGTTCATACTCTTCCTTCTTCTCCGCCGTCTTGCCCTTGGGCTCGATCATTTGCAGGATGCACTCGGGAGCGGGCAGTTTCAAAATTTGTGTCACCAAGAGCAACGGCACTTCTAGCCGTCCCGAGTTGAGGCGATTATCCCTGAAATAAATCGCTATTATCAGATTCCGGCTCGCCCGCAGCTACGCTCTCAATCCGATTCCAGGGAAACGTTTTGCGGGCTACGCAGCTCCTGAGATCCTCTACAGTGAAGTTCTCGGCATCGATTCGAAAAGCGACCTGGTCGCGAGCCGCAAATCGAATCGGTGCTCTCGCACCCACGAGTCTCACGAAGAGGACTACCTTATCGCATGCGAAATGATATCGGTTCTGCCCATCCCCCATCAACGGCCCGGTCAACTGTCCCATCGCCTTTTGTAAATTCATGTTTCACGTCCAAAGTCTGATCTCTCGGCGCGGCGACATTCTTGGGCGGCACGCCGGGCCTTCCGCATTTTTCGCAGCGAGCCCTCGTACCCTCCCCATATCAATAAATTCGTCGGCCCTGTCATGAAGCAATTGATTGACCGAACGGCAAATCGTTTACCAGTTCGTACCCAAAATTACAGCGATGAAATTGCGAGTGTGCTCGATTCAAAAATAAGGGTTCGACAAACTATGAGAACCGTGGTGGGGTGTTTCCTCAAGTGAGTCTCGCAGCGTAGGCACTTGAGCATTGAACTCAAAGCTTCGGTTGTGTCAATCGAATGAATCGGTCCTTCCGGAACAATAAGGGGCCAAGTGTCCCGTGCGGGCCAGATTTGTACGGGCCAACCAGCTCATATCTAGTGGTTCCCATTGGAAATAAAGACTTTGTTTAATCGGAATTCCACGGCCAGGCAAATGCAATCGCCAGCACGAACTTGCAGCAAAATTCTTTAAAAAAACGTGGGAGATTATGAGAACTGATATCGATGAAATTGCCGAATTAGCAGACGCACAACTCGTGAGCCTGGCGAAGCAAGGCGATCGAGAGGCATTTACCGAATTGATTCACCGTCATCGGCGCAGATGTGCGAATTTGGCTGCTTCAATCCTTCGCCATCGGGGCGAGGCGGAAGAAGAAACGCAGAATGCGTGTTGGAAGGCATTCCAGTACATCGAACAATTCAAGGGTGAATCCGAATTCTCTACATGGCTTTTGCGAATTGTCGAGAACCAGTGCCTGATGGTGATCCGCCAGAGGCGACGCGCACAGTTTGTTCACATTGATAACCTCGACCCCGAGCGTGCATACGGACCGACCCAGCTGCCCACGTTGGATGCCGATCCCGAGGGTGCACTCGGCAGGCGGCAAGTGCTCCAGGTTTTGCAATCTGAGATTCGCGGTATTCCGCCGCTCCTGCGCAAAGTCCTGGTGATGCGCGACGTAGAAGAAGTGCCCGTGAGCGATCTGGCTCTCCGGTTGGGAATCACAGTCGCCGCTGCAAAATCCCGGCTCCTCCGAGCCCGGACAGAACTGCGCCGCCGCATGCTACGGCACTGTACAAAGACGGGTCCGTGGGCCTTGATGACCAGCGTGGCCGCGCCGCCCGACAGAGTTTTTCATCAAAACGGGGCCAAGCATCCAACAATGTGATGCGCTTTCTTTGCTTGCTAGTTGCTTCCCTCGTATGCTTAGGCCAGCCGCGGCCTTCCGGGATCGGCCGCCCGAAAATCGGAGTGGTGCTTGAAGGGGGCGGTGCGCTCGGCCTCGCCCACATCGGTGTCTTGCAATGGTTTGAAGAACACCGAATCCCAATCGACTACCTGGCCGGCACCAGCATGGGCGGCCTTGTGGGCGGAATATACGCCACGGGAATGCGCGCGAGCGAGCTTAAGGATCTTGTGTCCGCAATCGACTGGAACGAGGCATTCGACGGGCAGACTCCATATCAGGCACTTTCCTTTCGCCGCAAAGAGGACAAGCGCGCCTTTCAGAACAATCTCGAATTCGGTCTTCGCAACGGGTTCCGTGCCCCAGGGGGATTGAGTTCAGGTCAGAAAGTCACGTACCTTCTAGACCGAGCTGCGCTTCGATACTCCGATCTAGCCAGCTTCGATGAGCTGCCGATCCCCTTCCGGTGCGTGGCAGTGGAATTGAACTCCGGGAAACAACACGTTTTTGAAGATGGGACTCTTGGTGAGGCTCTCCGGGCCACCATGTCTCTACCTGCAATCTTCACCCCGGTTACGCACAAAACGAACACGTGGGTAGACGGTGGGCTTTTGAATAATTTGCCCGTGGACGTTGCGAAGAAAATGGGAGCAGACATAGTCATCGCCGTCTACTTGAAACCTGCTGATTTTCGGCCTGATACTAATCAATCGCTGATCTCGGTCATGGGCCGTTCTGTAAGCGTGATGATCGAGGCGAACCAATTGCACAATCTCGAAGCTGCGGACTTTGTGGTATCGGTCGATCTCATGGGTTATACCAGCACCAACTACAGTGCCGCCAAGGAGATCATAGCGAGGGGATTTGAAGGAGCAGGGAAGAAGTCGCAGCTACTCGATAAGTTGGCACTAGACGAGGCGGCGTGGCAGCAACACATAGAATTCCGCGAATCCCGACGTGTACGTTCGGTACCCGATCCGGTTTTTGTCCAAGTCAGCGGCACTAGTCCGCGCTTGTCTAAGGCGATTGAGAAGGAACTTGCGAATCACGCCGGAATGCCGTTAGACGTTGCCCAGCTTGAGAAAAGCATTGACGTGATCTCTGGAGTCGGCCGCTTCACGCGTTTTTCATACAACATGATCAGACTCGATGGGCGCCCAGGCCTGGAGATTCGAGCTGACGAGAAGGATTATGCGCCTCCGCTCGTGAATATTGGCTTCCTGGTCGACGGATCGGACCTTGGCAATGTCCGATTGACAACGAACACGCGCATTACCGCCTTGGATGTGGGTGGATTCCGGTCGGAATGGCGGACAGATCTTGCCCTAGGTTCCACGTGGGGGCTGTCGAGCGAATACTACCGGCCGGTTGCCGCAGTCAGCAAATGGTTCGTGGCGCCTCGCGCGCTTGCTTCAAGTGCTCCGTTCGATTTGTACAATCACTCTACGCAGCTAGCACAATACAGGATCCACCGATACGGCGGTGGACTCGACTGGGGATACGCAATCAATCGCTTCAGTGAGCTCCGTCTCGGGTATGACGTTGGATACATCAACACCTCACTACATATCGGTTCCCCGGTGCTGCCGGAGCCTAGCGGCCGAACTGGCATCTCTTCGATGCGGTACACCTTAGACAAGCTTGACAGCCCTCTCGTGCCTCGCAGCGGTCAAATCGCGCGCTTTCGAGCTGCCTGGACCGACGCCGCGCCTGGCTCCAGCAAGGGGTTTCCTTTGTCCGAGGCATATGTCGGAGTGATTCATCCAGTCAGTAGGCGGGGCTCCGCCTATCTGCAAGCATACGGTGGCACTACTTTCGGTCACAACGAGACGGGCATACCCCAATTCTTCCTGGGTGGAACGGGGCAATTGAACGCTTACGGAATAAACGAGCTGCGGACGAATCAGTATTGGCTCGGCCGCGTCGGATACCTTTACGAGTTGTTCAGTCTGCCTCCCCTGATTGGGCATAAGACGTACTTCACCTCAGCTTATGAAGTAGGGCAGGCATTCAGTGCTCCCGGGTCGTCCAGGCTCCCGAACGACGGAAGTCTTGGGCTGGTGGCGGAGACGCTCTTGGGCCCCCTGTTTATGGGGGGCAGCATTGGGGATAGCGGACATCACCGGGTGTTTTTCAGTTTAGGCAGGTTCTTTTAGATTCGAGGCATGCGAATCACCCGCCATGAGAACGAACGCTATCTTGCTAGCCGCGTTCGTTTCTCTCGCGTATCCAGCATTCTCCCGGGACAAGACCGATGTGATTGTGATGAGGAACGGAGATCGTTTCACTTGTGAAGTAAAACGGATCGAGGGCGGCGTACTCAAGGCCGATTTCGACTACGTGGATGGCACTGTTTCCATTGACTGGCTAAAAGTGGCCCGGTTGGAAAGCACTGCCCTGTTCCTCGTACAACTTCAGGATGGGTCCATGTACTCGGGAAAGGTGATCACTCCGGAGACCTTGGGCGGTATCCCTGTGAAGATAGAGATCCAGTCTTATGACACCAAAGAGTCTCTCATGGTTGATAAGTCGAATGTGGTGCGTTTGACACAGACTTCCGATAGTTTTCTTCGCCGCTTCAGTGGCAGCCTTACGATAGGAGCACTCTATTCCAAAGGCAACAGTACCACCCAATACAACGTTGGTTCGGAACTCGATTATCAACAAACCCGCTGGGGATCCAAAGCGAGGTACAACTCCAACCTTTCTTCCAGCACAGGCGCTGAAACAGCTACCCGCAACCAGATAGATTTGACCGCGTACCGCTTGTTGCCTTGGAAGAATTATTTCTACGGCGGGAGTGGCGCCTTTCTACAGAGCTCGGTACAAGGAATTGAGGCCCAAACGAATCTGGCAATGGGTTTCGGCCGATACCTGAAGAATACGAATCGCGTCCGTTTCACAGCTCTCGGAGGCCTCGGATGGCAGAGGACGGCGTATCTAAAGTCCATTGCGACCCAACAGACCCAAGATGTCGCTGTCGGACTTATTTCATTGAATCTGGAGGCCTTCAGCTTCAAGAAGTCACGACTAAATGTCGACGCCAGTGTGGTCCCCGCGCTGACTGACCCAGGGCGTCTGTTCTATAGAACCAATCTGGCGTACTACCTTAAGCTGTTCGGCAAGATCGACTGGAACTTTTCATTCTATGGGAATTGGGACACCCGCCCGCCACCGCACTTCCAAGGCAGCGATTACGGATCTAGTACTGGGTTGAGTTGGACGTTTGGAAACAAGTAACTGCTTCTCCTGTTTGGGGTTTTGCCTGCTTACGTCTCGGCCTTAAAACTTAGTGAGTCTGACCGTAGTTCCTCAGCATCTCGAATTCAACGAGCCCAATGAAAGCAGCAAGATCGATCCTCCTATGCGCCCTGGCGCTGTCTCTATTAGCTGCCGCCGATCCCTTCGTGGGCACCTGGAAACTGAACACTCACAGGTCCAAGTTCCCGCCGGGCGTGCCTGGCTTTTTTTTCGCCACGATCCTTATTGAAGCGTCCGGCACTGGTTTGAAATCAACTGCTTCAGGTGCCGACGGGGAGGGGATTGCCTCATCCTTTACCTTCAGTTGTCAGATCGATGGAACTCCATGCAACGTGGCCTCATCGAGCCACTTGAGAAGTGAATCGGCCGTGGACACGATCAGTCTGAAGCGAGTCGATCCGAACACCATCATCGCCATAGGTGCAAGGAAAGGCAAACAGATCTATTCCGACCGGCGTGTCGTATCGGCTGACAGCAAAACAATGACGGTTGTTCGAGATGGGACAACGCCAGAAGGTATGAAGTATGAAACCACAATCGTTTTGGAACGGCTCCGGTAGGAGCCGCCAGGGCGATAGCGGTATTGGGATGGATGCAAAAATGAGGCATAACACAACAGTTGTTGCGGCTTTGGTGCTGTTGCTGGCAGCGCCAATTTGGGCCCAGCCTACCGTGGAGGAAGACAAGGCCACATTCACGATCCAAACCAGGGTCGTCGTAGCTCCGGTCACTGTGACAAACAAGAATGGCAATATCGTTAACAACCTAACGCCGAAGGACTTTCGCTTACGGGATAACAATAACTTCCAGCAGATTACTGAGGACATTGCCCACCATCCGATCTCGATGGCGATCGTGGTGCAGGCCAGCTCGGAAGTGGAAAAGATTCTGCCCGCGGTCCTGAAGCTTGGATCCGCCATTCACGCGCAGATTCTGGGGGAAGACGGCGAGGCGGCGGTCCTCCAATTCGATTCTCGTATCGTAACCTTAGCGGATTTCACCTCGGATCCTGACAAGCTTTCGATGGCACTGAAAAAGCTGAAGGCGGGCAATGCATCCAGCCGTCTAAACGACGCTACCGATGAAGGCATAAGCCTCTTGCGTAAACGGCCGAACAGCCGTCGAAAGGTGCTGCTGCTGATCAGCGAACCGCGAGATAACAGCAGTGAACTTAGGCCCCGTGAGGTGCTGACCGCGGCCGAGTTTGCTAACGTCGTCATCTACTCGATCAACATCTCTCGCATCGTCGCGCAAGCCAAGGTGCCACCTCCAATGAGCCGTAGCGTGCTGGACAACCGCCCGCCAGGAGCCGTCTATTTGGGAGCAGGAAATGTGGAGACGCCGACCGTCCGATCGCAACAAGCCGTCGGCAACTGGGCGCCTTTGATCGAGGACATCTACGACGTCGCGAAGGGGATCTTCGTTGCGAACCCGCTGGAGGTCTATACTACCTACACTGGCGGCCGGCAATACGGCTTTACGACACAAAAAGATCTGGGGCGGGCTGTCTTCCAGCTGGGCGAGGAACTGCATAGCCAATACCTACTCACCTATCGCCCGACCAATCAGGAGGAAGCAGGCTACCACAAAATTGTAGTGGATGTGCTCAATTCGAATGTAAAGATTCGGGCGCGCAATGGGTATTACTGGGCGGGCAAAAATATTCGATAGCACTCCGGCGGTCCCCATTGATTCCCATCGTTAAGGAACCCGTAGCTGCTCATTGGATTGGTCATTTTTCGATCAGCCCCTGCTTCTTCATGGTTTTGATTGCTTGCTCGGTGATTTCCCGAACTACCACTTTCGCGCCGAGCGGATTCTTAGTCCGGCTCACGCCGCGCCACAACAGCTTGTCTTTGCCGAGGGAGTAGACTAACGTCTCAATTTGTACAACCAGTTCGGTATAGCTAAGCTCGCCGGGGCTCGGGTGTGGAGCGAAGAAGGCGAACTCTGAGGATATAGAATCAATGCGGTCACCGGACGGCTTGGGGGAATTGCTGGAATAGACCGAAGGTTGATCCTTGGTGGAACTATTGAACGTGTGCAGACGAAGCATAACGATGCTGTCCGCACCGCTGGAAATAAGCTTCGCCTTAGCCGAGGTTGGGTCCTCAAGTTCGATCTCGGAAAGCAACTCATAGGAAGCCTGAGCAGTTTTGCCTCGCTCGTTCAGTATGTTCACCATCTCATCTTCCGCCGCCCGGCGTGTTCCCACGCTGCGAGTGGCGACAATCGCCAGAACCTTGTGGAGTTTGACGCCCTTTGCTTCCGGTGCAAACCAACTCGATACACTCTTGGTCGATCCCGCATATAGCGGGACCAAGCCGACCAGTATCATCAAGAAACCTGATATTCGCATTCAAGGGGCACCCATCGAATTTTGTGTGTCCAACAGAGAGATGATCCCGACTCGAGGTGCGGCCCATTATCTTTTTGCGGGTTGTCGGGATGAGCAGCGTGTTTCTTGGCAAAGGCCAGCCCAGAATGAATATCTTAAGTCGCCTGTCGCCGACTGACATCTTGCACACTAGTGCCCCGTGTACCGCTAAGGGGTCCTGCTAAGGTCATCCCAATCATGAGGTTCGCAGCAGGAGCAAGAATTGGTCCTTACGAAGTCCTCAGTCAGTTAGGCGCGGGCGGCATGGGGGAAGTGTACAAGGCCCGGGATGCGCGCTTGGATCGGTTCGTCGCCCTGAAGGTTTTGGCGACAGCGACGCTGCAGGACCCCGAGCGTAAACGCCGTTTCGTTCAGGAAGCCCGCGCGGCCTCAGCCTTGAACCATCCCAGTATCGTCACAATCTACGACATCGGCAATGACGATGGAGTCGACTATCTCGCGATGGAGATGATTCCGGGGAAGCCTTTCGACCAGTTGATTTCACGCAATGGGCTCAGTCTCGGTGAAATCCTGCGTTACGGAGCCCAAATCGCCGACGCGCTCTCGAAGGCCCACGCCGCGGGAATCGTGCACCGTGACCTGAAGCCTGCCAATGTAATGGTCACTCCGGAGGGGCTCGTTAAAGTCTTAGACTTCGGACTTGCGAAGCTCGTTGAGCATGGCGCCATGGAAGACTCTGCCACTCGTAGCATGGCGCTCACGGACAAAGGCACAATTATGGGCACCGCAGCATACATGTCCCCAGAGCAGGCGGAAGCTAGGCCCACGGATTGCCGCTCCGATATATTTTCCCTGGGCGCAATGTTGTATGAAATGGCTACCGGCCAACACGCCTTTCAAGGGGCTTCACCGATGGCCACGCTTACGGCGGTTCTGCGGGACGAACCGAAGCCTGTGAGTCAGCTCACCTCTGGTCTTCCTCAGGAGCTTTCACGGATTATTTCCCGGTGCTTGCGGAAGGATCCCGACAAGCGCTTTCAGCATGCTGCGGATGTAAAGGTGGCATTGGAGGAACTGAAGGAAGAGTCCCAGTCGGGCGACATACCATCTCCTGTCGCCTCCAAGCCGGTACCCCGTAGCTGGCGATGGGTAGCCGCAGTCGTGCTATTAGCGGCCGGCGGAGTGGCTGGATACTTCATCATCGGGAAGGTTAGCCATGGCCCAGTGGAAAAAATGCTTGCACCGGTCCCGCTAACCAGTTATCCAGGCGAGCAGATTACCCCCAGCTTTTCTCCGGATGGTAACCAGGTGGCCTTCTCGTGGAACGGCGACAACCAAGACAACTACGACATTTACGTGAAGCTTATCGGCAGCGGCACTCCGCTTCGCTTGACAACCGATCTCGCGCGCGATTTCCTCCCGCAATGGTCTCCCGATGGGCGGAATATTGCGTTTCTGCGTGAGATTGCAGGAGATCGCGTGGCGGTCATGCTGGTCCCGCCCCTGGGTGGTCCCAGCCGGAAGGTTGCCGAGTTCTATAGTCTAGTTCGCATTCGTACGCTCGCCTCGCTCTGCTGGACCTCAGATTCAAGATCGCTGGTCGTGTCAGCCGCCGTTAGCGCCGCCGACACCAATCGCTTACTGCTGGTCTCAGTGGACACGGGCGACGTCCGAGCTCTCACCAATCCCTCTTCACAGGAAGCGGATCTGAGCCCAGCCATCTCATCGGACGGTAACACTTTGGCGTTCTCAAGATTCACTGGATCAGCAAGGCATCTGTTCACGGTGTCCCTCACGAAGGATCATCAACTGCGGGGGGAGCCTCGAGAACTGCCGGCTGGAGAACCAAGTTCGGGACCGGCGTGGTCCGCCGACGGTAGCGAAATCATATTCGCGTCCGGTGTGACTCATACCTCGCAGAGCTTGTACCGTGTTGCGGCCTCCGGTGTAAGCCAGCGAATTCCATTGAGCGAGGCTGGACGCGGAGTCGACTCGCCCGCAGTTGCGCTCCACGGACATCGGTTAGTGTACGAACATTTTTTTCAGGACACCAACATCTGGGCTGCGTCGCTCGACGTGCGCAAGAATGGTTTGGAAAAGAGCTTCCCTTCATCAGGCCAGGAAGTTTTTCCGCAGTACTCTCCCGATGGCAAGAAAGTGGCGTTTCACTCGGATCGCGGGGGCACTGTGCAGATCTGGACGTGCAACCTGGATGCGTCCGGTTGTTTACAGCTCACTTCCATGGCGGGATCAAGCCAGGGAACTCCACGCTGGTCGCCCGACGGACATCGAATTTCATTCGATTCGAATACGAATGGATTCCACATCTATACCGTCAATGCTGAAGGCGGCAAGCTTCGGCAAATGACTTTCGGGACGGGAATCGACATCATTGCGAGCTGGTCCCACGACGGCCGGTGGATCTATTTCGGCTCGACGCGCAGTGGGCGATTCGAAATCTGGAAGATGCCATCCGGCGGCGGTGAACCGCTTCAAGTAACGCAGAACGGTGGAACGGCTGCGCTAGAATCTCCCGACGCTAAGACACTTTACTACACCAAGCAGAATGGCTCGGATGGCATATGGAAGATGCCTGTTGAGGGTGGTCCGGAGGTCCAGGTCGTAAAGGCGATCTGGCGTTACAATTTCGCGCTTACGAATAAGGGCCTTTACTATACGCCGCCTCGAAGTGCGAACGGATCTTCGTCAGTTCAGTTGCTCGATTTCCGGACTGGAGTGACGTCACAGGTCGCAAAGATTGAGAAACCGGTTGATCTTGGGCTGGCGATTTCTCCCGATGAGACCGAACTGCTGTTCGCGCAGGTTGACGTTAGCGGCACGAATCTGATGTTGATCGAGAACTTTCACTAGCGCCAATTAATTCACAGGCCAAATTTCGGCGCGTTAATATACTTTCAGTCCGCATTGTCTAAACGGCTCGCAAGCACGCTCCACCGCTTCGTGCGACGGAGGCTCGACGTTTTCAAGCTTGTACTCGATGCCGAGATTCTTCCATTTATAGCGACCCATCTGGTGAAAGGGCAGAACGTCGATTCGCTGGACATTACCTAAGGAGGCCGCGAACACGGCGATCTTGGCGATGTCTTCTGGGTCATCGGTAAGCCCTGGCACGAGGACGAAACGAATCCAGATTGGCCGTTTGTGGGCAGCCAGGCGACGTGCGAAGTCTAGAGTGGGACCGACATCCATTCCTGTTAGGCGGCGGTGGCGTTCCGGATCCCAAGTCTTGATTCCGAGGAGCACCAAATCGATCGTCCCCAACTCAGGGTCGGTGAGCTTTGAGCCGAAATAGCCGTTTGTCTCGATGGCGGTGTGGACTCCCATTTCCCGGGCTGCGGTGAGGAGCTTCATCGCGAAGCGGTGTTGCATCAGCGGCTCTCCTCCACTGAGGGTAAGACCGCCACCCATGACTTTCAGTCCTTGACGGTACTTGCGCAACTCCTCGGTTGCCTTGGCAATGGTGATTGGTGTGCCGTTTCTCATACTCCAGGTGTCCGGGTTATGACAATATTGGCAGTGCCACATGCACCCGGCCGTCCACGCAACAACTCGAACACCAGGGCCGTCCACGGCGGAGCCGGTAGTGTACGAATGAAGGAATCCCATATCGCCAGAGGCAAGAGCGGATCGAACGTCTGATTCCGGAACGTTCTTGCCGAGGTCGACGCGGAGCTCGAACGGGCTCTTGGCCTCCAAGGAATTCTGTTGGATTTCAGGAATGCTAGGCATGGTTGGCGTCTCCGTAGAAGGTCCGGTTGATCACATCCAGTTGCTGCTCGCGCGTGAGGCGCACAAAATTGACTGCGTAGCCCGAGACACGGATCGTTAGGTGCGGATATTTCTCGGGATGATCCATCGCGTCGCGCAGCGTCTCGCGATTCAACACATTCACATTCATGTGATACCCGGTGCTGCTGAAGAACGCATCGAGCATTGAAGTGAGATTTGTGATTCGGTCCTCGGGCACCCGCCCGAGACTTCCCGGCACCATGGTTGCAGTGAGCGAGATCCCGTCGGCGGCGTCGCGATAGGGAATCTTGGCAACCGACGCAGCCGCCGCGTGCAGGCCATGGCTGTCCCGCCCATGCATCGGATTCGCTCCCGGCGCAAACGGTTGTCCTCGCCTGCGGCCATCCGGGGTATTGCCGGTGGCTTTGCCGTAGACGACATTCGAAGTGATGGTTAGAATCGACTGGGTGTGGATGGCGTTCCGATAGGTGGGGTACTTCCTAAGCTTGTTCATGAACGCACTGACCAGCCAGACGGCGAGCTGGTCTACGCGATTGTCATTATTCCCGAACAGTGGGAATTCGCCTTCGATCTTATAGTCAGTTACCAGTCCAGTCTCATCCCGGACGACGCGGACTTTGGCATATTTGATTGCGGCGAGGCTGTCTGCGACAACCGACATGCCAGCCATGCCGAAGGCCATCGTACGCATCGGAGCATAGTCATGGAGCGCCATTTCTATACGCTCATACGAATATTTGTCGTGCATGTAATGAATGATGTTCATGGCATTGACATAGACGCCGGCGAGCCAGTCCATCATTTTGTCGAGCTTAGCCACGACATCGTCAAAATCTAGGTAGTCGCCTCTTACGGCTTCGAAAGCCGGACCTACCTGTTCGCCACTGACCTCATCGCGGCCTCCGTTAATGGCGTAGAGAAGACATTTGGCGGCGTTCGCCCGGGCGCCGAAAAATTGCATCTGTTTACCGACCAGCATGGGAGAAACACAGCAGGCGATTGCACCATCGTCACCCCAGGTGCGGCGCATGATTTCGTCACTTTCAAACTGGAGAGAGCTGGTGTCTATGGCAACTTTGGTTGCGAATCGGCGGAAGGCGTCGGGCAAGCGCGGCGAATACCAGATGGTCAGATTTGGTTCGGGCGCCGGACCGAGATTGTAGAGCGTTTGGAGAAAGCGGAAGCTTGACTTCGTCACGAGCGACCGTCCGTCGTCTCCCATGCCGGCGAGAGACTCGGTGACCCACGTGGGGTCTCCCGCGAACAGTTCATCGTACTCTGGAGTGCGCAGAAAGCGGACGATGCGCAGTTTAATTACAAAGTCGTCGATGATCTCCTGAGCCTGTTTCTCGGAAATGAGACCGGAGGCGAGATCCCGCTCGAAGTAGATGTCTAGGAACGTTGAAGTCCGGCCCAGCGACATCGCGGCGCCATTCTGTTCCTTTACGGCCGACAGATAAGCGAAGTAGAGCCACTGCACGGCTTCGCGGGCGTTGCGCGCGGGGCCCGTAATGTCAAAGCCGTACGCGAAAGCCATTTGCGTCAATTCCCTTAGCGCGCGGATCTGTTCCGACAGTTCCTCCCGATCGCGGATGATTTCATCGGTTGACATGGCAGAGTCCAGTTCACTTTTGTCCTGCTGCTTGCGCTCGATGAGTCGTCCTACGCCGTAGAGCGGGACGCGGCGATAGTCGCCGATGATCCGCCCGCGGCCGTATGCGTCGGGCAGCCCGGTGAGGATGTGAGAGCTGCGGCAACGTCTAATATCTGCGGTATAGGCATCGAATACGGCATCGTTGTGAGTTTTCCGGTACTTCGTGAATGCTTCCACTACATGCGGATCGGGCTGGTATCCATAGGCTTTGAGCGCGTTCACAACTAGACGGAACCCCCCGTTCGGCATAATGGCGCGCCTTAGGGGCGCCTCGGTTTGGAGGCCGACGATGACTTCGTTTTCGCGATCAATGTAGCCCGGTGCGTGGGCCGTGATGGAACTTGGGATCGGAGATATGTCGAGCACACCTTTGCTCCGCTCCTCGATGAACAGTTGACTGAGGCGGTCCCAGATTTTCTTCGTCCGTTCAGTGGCAGGCGCCAGAAAGGACTGATCCCCGTCGTACGGTTCGTAGTTGTGTTGAATAAAGTCCCGAACGTTGATTTCCTTTTGCCAGGAGCCCGTTCGAAATCCGTGCCAGGGCGAAGTCGCTTCCTCTGTTGTCACCTGCTGCACTTTGGTCGCTGCCATAAGTACTCCTTTGTCCCCTACCCGCTATGCGCGGGCTTCGATTAAGCCCAAAGACATCCCTGTGTGTCGGGCAATCATCAGTTCTTCGTTCGTCGGGATCACCCACGCCGAGATTCTACTTTTCGTGCCCGAGATGCGTGGGCCATTCCCGGCATTCGCTTTGCTGTCCACATCGATGCCGAGCCATGCGGAAGCTTCGCAGATGCGACGACGGATTTCGGGTGAGTTTTCGCCAATGCCGGCGGTGAACACCAGTCCATCCAATCCATGCAAGACGGCGCTGAGGGCTCCAATCTCCTTGGCCACGCGGTACACGAAATAATCCAGGGCGAGTTGCGCGCTCGGCTCACTGCTGTCCAGGAGGTCACGCATATCATTGCTGATGCCGGAAATGCCCAACAATCCGGATTTCTTGTATAGTATGGTCTCGACTTCCTTCGCGGAGAGACCAAGACTCTGGAAGAGGTAGAGAATGACACCCGGGTCCACAGAGCCGGGTCTGGTCCCCATGCAAAGTCCGTCGAGAGCGGTGAAGCCGAGAGTGCTGTCCATGCTCTTCCCATTCTTCAGGGCGCATAGGCTGGCACCGCTTCCAAGATGAGCGACGATGACGCGTCCTGCTACGATCTCTGGAGCCGCTTGCGGCAGGACGGAGGCGATGTATTCGTACGACAAACCGTGGAAGCCGTACCGCTGAATGCCGGAGCGGCAGAGCTCCCGGGGCAAGGGAATTACATCGGCGACGGCCGGCTGCCCACGGTGGAAGCTCGTGTCGAAGCAGGCGACCTGCGGCACGCCGGGAAGCTTTTCGAACACCGCCTCAATCGCCGCCAGATTATAGGGTTGATGTAGGGGGGCGAGCGGAATCAGCGTTCGCAACTCGTCCAGAACTTGAGGTGTGATTACTGTGGGGCCGGTGAATCGTGCACCGCCATGCACCACGCGGTGGCCGATACCAAGTATGTGTGCGTCGGTGTATCTGGAACGCAGCCATGCCGCTAAAGAATCGAGTGCGGCATGGACATCGCACACACGATCATCCAATGTTTGATAGGCCAGTATTCCACCCCTACCGTCCTTGATCGACAGTCGCGGCGCAGTGCCGATGCCCTCAATCTGACCTCGCGATTCGATGTGCCACTCGCCGGCTTCCGAGCGCTGGTATACGCAAAATTTCAAGCTGGAGGAGCCGGCGTTGAATACCAGAGCGTAGTCATCCATGATGAGCCTCCTAGATTCTGCGTGCGTGAGCAGCCTGCATAGCTACACCGCAGCTTGCGATCCGCGATCGAACGCTGTCGGCGCGGGATGTCAGGATGATGGGCACACGCGCACCGAGTACAAGACCGGCGCTGTCGGCATTGGCCAGGAAGCTGAGTAGCTTGGCCAGAATGTTGGCCGCCTCAAGATCTGGGGCGACAAGAATGTCTGGATCGCCGGCTACCTCCGAGCGAATTCCCTTTGTTGTGGCGGCCTGCTTGCTGATCGCGTTGTCAAAGGCTAGGGGGCCGTCAAGAAGGCCTCCGGTGATCTGCCCACGTTCAGCCATTTTGCACAAGGCCGCAGCGTCAAGGGTTGCAGGCATTTTCGAATTCACGGTTTCGACAGCGGCGAGAATGGCCACCTTCGGTTGTTCCAGCCCTAGTGTGATGGCCAGATCGATGGCGTTCTGGCAGATGTCGGCCTTGTCCTCCAGGGTCGGAGCTATGTTGATGGCGGCGTCGGTCACGATCAGGACTTTGTGGTAAGTCGGCACGTCCATGATGAAGACGTGACTGATGCGGCGTCCGGTGCGCAGTCCGGTGTCTCTCGCGACGACCGCGCCTAGCAACTCGTCAGTGTGCAGGCTTCCCTTCATCAGGAGCTCAGCCTTGCCTTGACGAACCAGTTCTACCGCCTTGACGGCTGCTGCGCGGCTATCCGGAGCGTCGATGACGTGTATTCGCTCGAGGTCGATGCCGGACGATTTCGCGACCCCTGCGATCTTCCCAACTGGGCCGACGAGAATCGGCTCGATCAATCCTTCTTGACCTGCTTCGATGGCCCCCTCCAGTGCGGTCGTTTCGCACGGGTAAGCCACCGCTGTCGGGACAGGTGCGAGCTTGGCGCATCGCTCTAGCAGCCGTTCGTATTTTCCCGTTCCTAACTTGGGGCTCATCTCATCTCCGTCACTGAAGCCGCGGCGAGCGACCGGACCGCAGTTCCCGTCTCTTTCAAAAGAAAGGTGAGCACGGTGGCCAGTACAACGCCGAATAGAAGAGGCAAAAACACGGTCTGGTAGTGCTCGAGGGTCAACTGCGTCGACTCGCCGGTGACACTCTGCATAATCCAACCGAAGACAGGACCCAACAAGGCACTGAAAGTAAAATTTAGGAAGTTGACCACGCCCGTGGCAGTTCCGCTAACCTCCGGCGGATTGGCTTCCTTGATCACCGTGTAGGGCAGCATCGCTGCGCCTGAGGCCAGTCCGGCGATGAGTCCGAGGACGTAAGGCGGGAACACATCCGCGCGGCCGTAGAGAATCCAAGCGAGGCAAATTAGGAGAACAACGGCGCTGGCCATGATGACGGGTTTGCGCCGGCCGATGCGGTCCGAAACAAAGCCGAGCAGCGGACAGCCGATGACCCAACCAAGCGGAACCGTGGCCGATCGGATGACAGCAGAGGCGTAGTCAAACCCGCGAGCCTCCTGCAGGAAGCGAACGCCCCAAATCATATCGAAGATGGTAGTTGGGATGAACAGCAGGCCCGCAATCATTCCACATAGAACCGACTGCGGATTCCGGAAGACGGTGCCGAAGTCCGCGGCCGCGCCCGCAAGCCAGTCGTCGCGCCGGGGCGCGGCTCGCTGAGCCGGTAAGAGGAAGAAGAGAAGGGCGCTGATCCCCAGACCAACGATTCCCATACCACTCCAGAAGGTATTCCAGCGAAGGCCCCCGCCGATCATCGGTCCGACCGCGAACTGGCCTGCTGATCCTCCCGCCATGCCAAACATCTGTGTAGCGCCGATCAGAGTCGCTGCGCGGGAGGCCGGGAAGTTTTTCGTAGCGATGTAAGCCGCACCGACGAGGGCGAACACGCCGCCGGCGCCCTGGAGAAACCGGCCGACGCTCGCAGCTTGGCTACCGCCAGAGCCGAAGAGTAGCGCTCCAATGCCCACCATGGCCGCACCCACGGGGACCACTTTTCTCGGTCCCAGCCGGTCCATGGCGGCGCCCGCCACCAAACTGAACGGCGAATACCCGTAGTAGAAGAGACCTACGATGGAGGCGACACCCGCGGCGCCGAGGCCGAAGGCATCAGACAATTGTGGCATCATGACGGCCGGCGCCGAGCGTAGTGTGTACTGATAGAAGTAGTACACAGCCATTACGAGCCATGCGATCAAAGCTGTTTTGACACTATTGGCCAAGGGTTTCGTCCGAAGCAAACATAACCAGCCTCAATACAAACGCCCAGATCATTCCCGTAGCCTCCGGTGTTCGCCAGTTCCTTAGCCCTTTGCGGGCAAAACCTGCTAGCAGAGCACCAGAGAGACGGCCAAACCTCCTTCGGAGGTCTCTTTGTACTTCGAGTTCATTTCCTTGGCTGTGAGCGCCATCGCGTCGACGGTCGTGTCGAAGTCCACGCGACGGTTGGCTGGAATCTCGTTGCTCGCAATCATGAACCCAGTCCACGCCTTGACCGCGCCGAACGCGCAACGTTCGATGCAGGGGATCTGCACGAACCCGGCAACGGGATCGCAGGTCATCCCAAGGTGATGTTCGAGCGAGGATTCAGCGGCGTTCGCCACTACCTGATGGCCAAAGTCGCTTGCTTGGGCTATCAGAGCAGCACCCATGGCGGACGCGACACCGATCTCCGCCTGGCAGCCGCCTTCCGCTCCGGAAAGGGTGGCGTTGTGTTTACAGAGATAGCCGATCGCCGCGGCTGCGAGCAGTCCCTCCCGGAGTTTCTCCTTCGGCAGCTTCCGGCCGCCCTCACCTAGCGCGTATACAATCGCGGGAATGACGCCTGCGGAGCCGCCGGTTGGAGCCGTGATGACTAGATGGCCGCGCGCATTTTCTTCCGAACCAGCCAAGGCGTACGCCGAAACGACGCCGAGTCCGCGCTGTTTCTCGTACTTATCATCCATCGCCCGTTTATAGACGTCGCCGGCCTTGGTCTTGAGTTTGATCGGGCCCGGCAGAACACCCTGCGGCGCTTTCAGGCCTGCGTTTACTGTATTGACCATGGCATTCAAAATCTTGTCGCAGAACGCGTACACTTCCGCTTCGGTCTTGCCCGAGACGGCCACCTCGTTCGCCATTACCACCTGCGCGACGGAGAGTTTGTTCTTCTCCGCATGCTCTTGGAGTTCTTTCATGGTGGAGTAGGGGTACTTTGGCTGCCCCTTGTTTGGAGGTTGATACCCTTTCCATTCGATGAAGCCGCCCCCCACCGAGTAATACTCTTGCTCCAGCAAGACCGAATCGCCTGCCATCAACTTGCAGGTCATCGTATTTGGGTGCGGGAAATTGCCCTTGGTTTCGTCATAGACGACGTCCTTCAGCGAAACGTTGAACGACTTGTCACCGAGTTTCACCGGGAAGCTCTGATCGGGTTTCTCGCGAAGTTCGTCGAGGAAGAGCGGATCCACGGTAGCCGGCTCTTTGCCGATAATTCCCGCCAGAGCCGCGCGTTCAGTCCCATGACCCTTACCCGTCGCGCTGAGGCTGCCGTAGAGGTGGACCTTCATGCCGGTGACCTTCGCAAGTTGGTCCGCCGGCAGTTTAGTACAGCGCTGATAGAAGTCATAGGTGATGCGCATCGGCCCGATGGTGTGTGAGCTTGACGGTCCAGGCCCGACCTTATAGAACTCGTCAATGGTCGTAATGATCGGTCCCTTCGACTTCTTGACCACATTCAGGTCAGGTGACAGGTTGCTCGCAGCCACGCTACTCGGAGCTGCCACAGGGGTCTCGCCGCCGCCAACCTGTTTAGCCTTCTCCTCGGCGGTGCATCCCGTAAGGACCGCGGCCGCGCCGATGGTAGCGCTACGCATCAGGAACTTACGGCGATCCGCGCCAGCCGGAGCTGTCATGAGGGTTAGTTCAAAGAATGTCTTGTCATTGGTCATAATTGGTCCCCATATTTCCTCGTGTTCGTTACACTCGAACTCCGCCAGGGTGATGCGGTGGAACCGGGCCGTGGTGTAAGATCTTTTCCCCTCGAATGCCACTGGAAGCCGCGGCAATGAAGCCCGGAGGGCAGGGTTTAGTCGAGATTTCTTGCATTTCCAAGCACGAATGCCGCATCTGCCTGTCGTGGATTGAAAATTCAACAGGGAGAGGGACTATAGAATGACTCGACAAACAAATGGTGGAGGTTTGGTCGTAAAGCATTGTCGCTGGCGCTTCTCAAAGTCAGTTGTTGCAACCGTAGTGATCCAGTTATTACTGGGCTCGGTATCGGCCTGGGCGCAAGACGCGCCTGCGGATCCGAATGCACGGGAGAAGGCCCACCTGGACATCTCTGGCTTCGCCATGTTCGATAGCGGCTACGATTTCAACCAAAACGATCCGAATTGGTTTGACACGATGCGCCCGAGTAAACTGCCCGCCTTTAAAGATCAGTTTGGCAAAGACGGAAGGTTTTATGCCGGCGTTCGGCAGAGCCGGTTGGGCTTCAATGGGTACGTTCCAACCCCGCTTGGGGAACTGAAGACGATTTTTGAGTTTGAATTGTTCGGTACCGGAGTGGATGCAGGGCAGACCACCTTTCGGCTGCGGCACGCGTGGGGCCAACTAGGGCGATTCGGTGCAGGTCAATACTGGACCACGTTCGGGGATACCGATGTGTATCCCAACCAGCTCGAATACTGGGGCCCAAACGGTATTATATGGTACCGAAACGTTCAGTTCCGCTTCACGGCGTGGGAAAAGGGCGACTCGAATTTGATGATTGCCGCGGAGCGTCCGGGGGCCAGTGCCGACCAAGGCGTCTACGCGGATCGCATTGAGCTTCAGGGCGTAAAGCCACGCAACCCGATGCCGGATATCACGGGCCACTTCCGCTTGTCCGGGAAGGGGGGCCACATTCAGGTTGCAGGACTCTATCGCAGAATCCAGTGGGATGATTTGAATGCGACTCCGGCGAGAGACCTTAGCGGTCACGCGAATGGCTGGGGCTTCAACGCAAGTTCACACGTGAACCTTTCCAAACACGTGCTGCGCCTCCAAGCTGTCTATGGCCATGGGGTCGAGAATTACATGAACGACGCGCCCGTGGATGTGGGGATCCAGAACAACTTCTCGAACGCCAAGACGCCGATCCTCGGCAAAGCGCTGCCGGCCCTGGGGCTGACTGCTTTCCTGGACCTCAACTGGAGCAAGAAATTTACCAGCACGATCGGATACTCTCGCGTGGATATCGACACCACGGATGGTCAGGCGGCGACTGCCTTCAAGTCAGGCCAGTATGCTCTCACGAACATCCTCTTCTACCCAGTCAAGAACGTTATGCTCGGGCCGGAGTTCCAGTGGGGCTATCGGGACAACAAGAAGGGTTGGCACGTGCCGGATTATCGCGTGCAATTCTCGGCCAAATACAATTTCAACTTCAAAGTGGGAGGCTAGTAATCTGCGCCACTAGCTTAAATGGCGTCTCGCAGCGTTCTGTGTCCAGCGTCACCGGTCGACGGCACGGTGAGGCCTCCGGCGGGGAATCCGCCGCCAACCACAAGAACATGCCCAGTGATAAAGCTCGCATCGTCAGAGCACAGTAACACGGCACTGCCGGTCACTTCCTCGGGGCGCGCAAGCGATGCAGAGGAGTTTGAGCGGTCCATTGCTTGGCCTCCTCTTCTGGAAGCATTCGGTCCACCATGGGCGTTTCCACTGCAATAGGCGCGAGCACATTCACTCGGATGCCGAAGGCGGCGAGGTCGATCCTCATTACCTGGCTCAACCCTAAGACGCCCCACTTGGATGCTCCGTATGCGGAGCGATTTCCACATGCCCAGTCCCTACGAGCTTGGAAACCACAACCGTGGTCCGAGTAGGCTTTGCATGGCACAACCCCGCACCCTGGTATGTACACACCACCGGCAGATCTTGGCAAGGAGCGCGCGCACTTCCTTCGCTGGCGAGCAGGCCCAACAGCAGAGCGGTCCGGTTGGCATTGTTTATCAAAGTCGCAGCCGCATCGATCCCGGCGAGATCTGCAGGGCCGAGAGGTTCTTGGGCAGCTTATTCAAACGTCTAGGCGCCTGTCGAGCGCGGGCCTCAACCGTCAAACAGCTACCAGGTACCCATCCGTAATACCACTCCCGCTTTCACTTGAAAACCGTTTGGAGAAGTGAAACCCGGGAGGTCGTGAGCCCAGGAGCGCACATACTCGAGTCCGATTAGCCGGAATCCGAGAGCCCGGTTAAAATGAATATCCAGCCCAGTCCCCACAGCCATGGCGAAACCGTCATGTTCGAATTGCCGCGTGTACAGGTTATGATCCGGAGGGTCTGAACCCGTGCTCTTTGCCAGTCCATCAAGGTAGGCTTCCAGGTTCGGAAATATCAATTCCTGTGTGATCTTATTTCCTCCGGCCAGAATCTGGAAGTAAGGAACTAGGCGGCCGGAAATGCGGGGAGTCCAGCGCGGCCCTATCATGTAAGTGAGCAAATCTCCGCTGAGGTTCTTCTGGAGTGCGTTCATCTTGCAGCCATTCACATCCACAACCATCTGCCATTGGGGCTTGAGCCGGAATGCCGCTGTTGCTCCTCCGCCGGCACAACTGCCGCCGGAACCAACGAACCCATAGGCATTGGCGGCGAACTCGAACGGTGCGACCCCGGGATTGCCTGGCTGTTCCTGAACCTTGTGCGACGGCGCACGTGGCAACATACTGACCATATCCCCACCTTGATCGCGGGGTCGGGCCCACGGCCACTGACCACTGATGACGTTGGCCAAGCTACGGGTCGGATTCGCGCCTCCGCGCACCAAGGCTCGTACCAATCGATTTTCCGTCTTTCGTTCGACGTAACGAACCACATACTGGTCCAACGCATCTTCAGCAATCATCCAGCCCAAGCCTATGGCTGGAGTGACTACGTGGTCCACGAATCCTTGCTGCGGGTGAAACGCCTGGATATTTCCGATCGCCGCTTCGCTAATCAGAGGGCCGATCTCAGTCATCTCGCTATAAGCCCAAGTGAACGCTGTGGCGCGCAAACGGCTTTTCCAGTAAGCAGGATCCTTGCCGAAGTGCACGTATCGATATTGAGTGTCGTTGAAGGTCCAGATGTAGCCCGCTACTGCACCCTGCATCGGGTGGCCGACGTAGTTGACATAAAACTCGTCGCCGTCAGCCCAACCGTGCAAATTTCCGACCGCATGGAGGTAGCCGCGAAAGTAGGGCAAGTTCGGATCGCGAGTCTCCGCTTCCGTGGCATAACGGAAGGCGTTTTCGAATACAAGGAAGCGAAAGGACTGATTGAGAAGAGACTTCCACTGGACGCCCAGCGCCTTCTCCTGGAG
>Ga0068871_100000595_pt1 | contig 24865 bp, 24 predicted proteins | sample KBSMisM72_FD_72750 | JGI IMG/M metagenome (GOLD analysis project Ga0068871, IMG submission 72750) | Miscanthus rhizosphere microbial communities from Kellogg Biological Station, Michigan, USA - KBS Miscanthus M7-2 | ecosystem: Host-associated > Plants > Roots > Rhizosphere > Soil ...
AGCCGGTTGCGGTCAGCTTCCCGCCGAAGAACGATGAAGCTTCCGCCAAAGCCACCGCGGCCGTCATGACGCCTGAAGAGACTGCGCACTCGCAGGCCGACGCCCTCGCCAAGCAGGAGGATCTTCGCATCAAGGGATTGATCAGCGCCGCCCGGACCAAGCGTGCTGAGGCCCGTAATCTCGCGAAGGACGGTCGCTATGACGACGCCGCGGTGGTGCTCGACGGTGCGATCAACTCGCTCCCCGCCAATCCGGCCACGACCGAGGTCATCTCCGATCTCCAGGCCGAGAAGAACGGCCTGCTCTTGGAGAAGGCCCAGTATGCCCTGAAGCAGGGCGACACCGCCGGCGCGCGCACGGCGCTCGAGGCCTACGCGCAGTCCTCCAGCAACCCGAAGAAGGCCGAGAAGCTGGAGCGCAAGATCGACAGCGTTGAGCTGAATCCTCCGATGCAGCCGATCGAGAAGTTGAACCCCGGCTTCATCAAGGATCAGAAGGAAATCGCCAAGCTGGTCGCCAAGGGCCGCAGCCAGTATCTCGCCGGTGATTCGGACGGCGCTCAAGAAACCTTCCGCATCGTCGAATCGATCGATGCCAGCAATCCCGTGGCCAAGTCTTACTTGGCTCGCATCGCCAACGAAAAGGCCAAGATGGGCGAACTCAACCGCTTGAAGACTCGCGCCCAAATGGTCGAGGAGGTCAGCAACTCATGGCAGCGTCCCGCCGTGTATATTGATCGCACGGTGATTACTGATGGAGGTGGCAAACCCCTTCCCCTTGCCCAGAAGCTGGCCGCCATCCAGATCCCCAGCGTCAACTTCCAAGGCGTCGAACTCAGCAAGGTGGTTAGCACGCTTTCCGCCGTGTCCGAGGAATACGACAAGAGCGAAGGCACGAAGGGTGTTAACATCGTGTTGCTCGATCCGAGCAATAAGAATCCCAGCGTCAGCATCACGCTGCGCAATCTCTCCCTCAAGCGCATCCTCGACCTGATCACCGATTCGACCGGTTATCAATATGAGGTCCAGGCCGACACCATCGTCGTTCGTCCGGGCGGCGAAACCTCCACCCTCGAAAACGCCTTCTTCCCGGTGACCCGCGCCACGGTGATCCGTATGACCGGCATCGGCGCGGCTTCCGCTGCGCCCGCTGCGGCCGCCGATCCGTTCGCTCCGGCCGCCGCACCTGCGGCAACCGGTGGTGGTGGCGGCGCAACCGGCGGCGAGTCCGCCGCGCTCCAGTCCTTCTTGGAGCAGGCCGGTGTCAAGTTCAGCACCACGCCCGGCTCCAGTCTCGTTTACGACGGTTCCGCGATCATCGTGAACCAGAGCGCTCGCAACATCGAGCGCATCCGCAATATCCTGAATCGCTACAACGACGTTCGCCAGGTGGAGATCGAGGCGAAGTTCATGGATGTCCAGGAAGGCGCGCTCGAGGAGCTCGGCGTCAATTGGAGTGTCAGTGATTCACACGGCACGTATCAGACGGCGAATCGCTCGCTGGCCTCCGTCTTCTCCAACTCCACCGCCGGCTCTTCCACTGGTCAGATCGTGACCGATGGAACGGTTAGCACCACCATCGCTAACAATCCCGCGGTGCTGCCTGGTGCGGCCAATATCGGCAAGACGATCACCTCCAGCGGCAGTTTTGTCAGCACACAGCAGAACGATCTGGCGCTGATCACCGGCGTGATTGGCGAGTTCGATGTTTCCGCCACCATCCGTGCGCTCTCCCAGAAGTCGGGCACCGATTTGCTGAGTTCCCCGAAGGTGACCGTGCTGTCCGGTAATCCGGCCAACATCGTGGTCGCCCAGGAGCTGCGTTATCCGCAGAGCTACGGCGAGACGCAAAGCACCGTCAGCTCCGGTAACACGGGTGGTTCCGCCATCAGTATCACGGCCGGTACTCCTCAAGAGTTTACCGTCCGCAATGTGGGTGTTGAACTCAAGGTCACTCCGACAGTTGAAGAGGATGATTACAGCATCAGCTTGGATCTGAATCCAAAGGTGACCGAGTTCGACGGCTTCGTTGAGTTCGGCGGTCAAAGCGTGGCGCTTACCAGCTCCGGCTTGAGCAGCACCACGGTCACCTTGCCATCCGGCTTCTATCAGCCGATCTTCTCCACTCGCGAAGTGACGACCAAGGTCACCGTGTGGGATGGCGCGACTCTCGTGCTCGGCGGTTTGACCCGCGAGGAGGTCAGGAAGACCAATGACAAGGTTCCGATTCTCGGCGACATTCCTTTCATCGGTCGTGCGTTCCGCTCCAAGGGCGAATCTTCCACCAAGCGCAACCTGCTGATTTTTGTGACGGCCAACTTGGTCAGCCCTGGCGGCTCGCCCAAGAAGCAGCAGCTGAAGAGCGTGGCACCTGCCTCGAGCTTCCAGAATCCGACCATCGTGACCCCGGGCAGCGCCGAGTCGCGTGTTCGCGTCGGCAAGTAAGCTCCCTGTTCGTCGACCTGTTTTGATTCACGCCGTCACCTTCATGGGTGGCGGCGTTTTTTTGCGGCTTTGCCTTTGCCATGAACGAAGGCGTGTCCCTTGGTTTTCCCCATGGCAAAATGGCTCCTTATCGACGGCTTTAATCTGGCCTACCGCTGCTTTCACGCGGTTCCCGAGCTCACGCGTGCCGATGGCTTTCCGACGAACGCTCTGCATGGCTGGGTGAAGTCGCTCTGGAAATTGGAGGATCAGGAGAAGCCTGAGGGCACGCTGGTGTTTTTCGATTTGGACGGTTCGCATGAGCGCCAGGCCCTGCTGCCAGAATACAAGGCGCAGCGTGAGGAAATGCCCGAGGCGCTAAGCCGGCAGATAGAGCCGATCAAGGCGCTTACGCGTGCCATGGGCTACGTGGGCATCGAGCGGCACGGAGTCGAAAGTGACGATGTGCTGGCGTCGCAGGCGGTTGCCTTGGCACGGCAGGGACACGACGTGCTGATCGTGAGCTCGGACAAGGATTTCGCCCAAATCGTGAGTGATCGGATCAAGATTCTCCTGCCTCCACCCTCCGCCAATCCGAAGCTCGGCTGGCGCTTTCGCGACGTGGCCGGCGTGATCGAAAAGTTCGGCGTGCCTCCCGCGCAGATCGCCGACTATCTCGCGCTCGTCGGCGACAGCTCGGACAACATCCCCGGTATTTCTGGCGTGGGACCGAAAACCGCGGTGAAGTGGTTGCAGCAATACCACGACATCGAGGGTGTGATCGCCCATGCGGCGGAGCTCACGCCCGAGCGTTTTCGCGAGGCGGTGCGCGACCGCGCCGAAGATCTGAGGCGCAACTTGAAGCTCACCACGTTGAACCTCGCGCTGCCCACGGTGGACGCCATCAAACCCAAAAACGACGCGGCGGCGCTGTTTTCCCTGCTGGAGTCGTTTGATATGAAATCGAGCCTCAACGAGGCGCGCAACCGCTACGGCCAGCCGGAGTTTTTGTTTTAACGGCGCCCGTTTCCTTTTGTCCGCATGAACTCCTTCGCCCAAGGCCAGACGTCAGCGGCGACTCGTCGCCGCTTCAGCGCGAGCTTGGCGACGTGGTTGTGCGGCTGGTTGCTCGCGACGGGATTTGTGACGTGGCACGCCGCGTCGGTGGGCCGGTATCTTGACCGGGTGACCGCCACGCGCTTTGCGACGGATGAGGTGGAGACTCCGATGCGCCGCGTTCCGCAGGCCATCGCGCCCGACGGCCAGACGTGGATTCGGCATTCGCTCGCATTGGCGGAGGGTGGCCGGTGGCGGTTGCGGTCGACCGATACCGACAATGCCCCCGAAGGGCGTGCGATCTATTGGAACTCGGGCTGGGCGCTTTGGCTGGAAGCGTGCGGGCGGGTGCGGATGGCGGTTACCGGCGAACCGCTGGCCCGGGCGATCGAAGGTGCCTCGTTGTGGGCGAATCTGCCGCCGTTTCTGATCGTGATGACGCTGGCATCCGCATGGATCTGGCGACGTCTGGGCGGGGCGGCGGGAGCGTTGGCCGCGGTGGCGCTGGCGGGACACCGGGGATTTTACGAAGGGTTTTATCCGGCGTATTGTGATCACCACGGACTCATCAACGCGGCGGTCTTGGGCGTGGTCTTGGGGGCGCTGATGGCAGGCGGTGGCTGGAGGCGCAAGGATGCGTCGGAGGCTTTTCCGCTGCTGCCGTCATCCGAGGCGGCGGTGCTGCGCGCGGCGACAATCTCGGCCGTGTGCGGGGCGCTGGGATTGTGGGTGAGCGCGGCGTCCTTGGTAGTGACGATCGCGTTGACGGGCGCAGGCGTGCTGGCGGTTGCGATGTGCGGAGCTCGGTTGCAGGCGGACGGACTCGTGGGGGTGCCGGCGGCGTGGCGGCGCTGGGGGCGCGTGGGCGCGGCGGTGAGCGTGGTTTTTTATTTGTTGGAAAACGCCCCCGACCGGCTGGGACTGCGGCTGGAGGCGAATCATCCGCTTTACAGCCTGGCGTGGTGGGGGGCGGGAGAAGCGATCGCGGCCGTCATGGTCTGGCGGATGGAGCGCAAGTCCGTGCGCTGGCTGGTGGCGCGACTGGCCGGGTGGGGGACGCTCGTGGTCGCCGCACCGGTGGTCGTGGGCGTGCGTGGCACGGCGGTGTTCGCACCATTGGATCCGTTTTTGGGGCGCATTCATCATTCGATCCATGAATTTGAACCGCTGTGGACGGCGGTGGCGCGCGCCGGCTGGCGTCCTTATGCCGATGAACTTTTCATCGTCGCGGGCGTTGCGCCGCTGGCGGTCGTCTGGTGGATGCGCAAGCCGGGCGCGGATCAGCGAGTCGCCGGCGTGATGGCGGGCGTGGTGGTGCTGGGTTCCACGGCATTGGCGTGCGTTCAGAACCGCTGGCTGTTGACGGCGAGCGCTCCGCAAATTGTCTTGGCGGTGGTTTTGCTGACGGGACTCGCGATGCGCTGGAGTGAACGGGCGCGCATCACCGTGTTCGCGATTGCGGGTGTGTTGTGGTTTGGGCCTGGGCCGTGGACGCTGGCTTGCGAGCGTCTGAAAGTGGAGCGGTTGCACGACGTGCAGATGGGCGAGACCGAGCAGTTGCTGTATCGCGACATTGCGGGGGCGTTGCGCAAGGCCGGCGCCTCCCGGGATTCGATTGTGCTCACGGATCCGAATGCGTCCGTGGGGACGGGGTATTACGGACAGTTTCGCACGGTCGGCACGTTGTATTGGGAGAACCGTGACGGATTGCTGGCGGCGGCGGAGATGCTGGACTCTGGCGATGAAGCCGAGGTTGCGGCGCGCATTCATCTGCGCGGGGTGACTCACGTGGCCCTGGTTTCGAGCCACGATTTTTTGCCGGAATATCATTATGCCCTGACGGGCAGTCGTGAACCGGCCGGGGGCCGCGAGGGGTTCGGACGCCGGTTGCTTTACGGGCATCGGGTTCCGGTGTGGCTGAGGCCGATCGACTACCACGTGCCTGCGCCGCTCGCGCCGTTGGGATTCAAGGTCGCGTTGTTCGCGGTGGATTTTTCGACGCCCGCCGCGGTTGCTCATGAGCGCATCGGCTTGTATCAACTGGCAAAGGGGGACGCGGCGCTCGCCGAGACGAGTTTTATGGCATCGCTGACGGAGGATGCATCGCGTCCCGCGCCTTGGTTGTTGGAGGGGCGGTTGATGTTGGAGTCCGGTCGGGTCGCGGAGGCGGCCGGCTTTTTCCAAGCCGGCATTTCGCGGGCGCCGGAGCGTGATCGCGAGCCGTTGATCCGCGCGTTGGTCGCGCTGTTGGAGCGCTCCGGTCCCGAGGGACAGGCGAGGGCGCGGGCGTTGTCGGAGCGAGTGGGCGGAACCGCCGGTAAACCGTAGGGTTTACTTGGCGTCTTCCTCGGGGCCGAGGATGTAGCCGACGCCGTGCACGGTGCGGAACGAATCGAGGGTGAGCCCGTTGCGTTTAAAAAGCTCGCGAACCTTGACGATATATTGGTCGAGCGAGCGGCTCTTCACGTCGGCGTGGATGCCCCAGACGGAGTGAATGAGGGCCTTGCGGGTGATGACAGCCCCGCGGTTGTTGTGAATGTAGGCGAGGATGCCCAGTTCCTTGCGGCCGATCTTTTCTGATTTGCCGTCGGGGAACTCGATTTCCAGGCGGACGGGCACGATCTGCGCGCCGCAGAACTCGAACGGTTCGTCGACCACGCGGACGTTCTTGGTGAGATTGAGATCGCTGTTGGACTCGGCGCGGCGCAGCACGGCGCGGATACGGGCGACCAGTTCGGGGAAGCCGAACGGCTTGGTGATGTAATCGTCGCCGCCCAACTCGAAGCCGCGGACCTTGTTCACTTCCAGCGCGTTGCCGGTCAGGAAAATCGTAGGGACGTGGATGTCGTTGGACTTGAGCTCCTCCAGAAGGGCAAAGCCGGACTGGTCGGGGAGGTTCACGTCCAGCAGCAGCAGGTTGGCGAAGTTCTTTTTCAGGAACCGCAGGGCGAGGGCGCAGCGGTTGTAAACCTGAGTCTGCATGCCGGCCTCTTCCAAATGCAGGCAGATCAATTTTGCCAGCTCCTCTTCGTCTTCGATGACTAGGATGAGGGGTTTCGGTTCGGCGCGCATAGGGATTGGTTCAGGGAAGAAGTAGGGTGTATCCGTCAGCTGGCAAGGCCGGTTTTTACAATTAGGGCGGTCTTGTCAAAAAAACGACTCCATCTGTCAAAGAGTCTGAGGCGTCGGCGAATAAACTTGAAGGGTGTTTCCGTGGCGTGTCCCTTGGCCGCGTGTCTGCAAACGCTCCCCTGCTCATGCTCGGGTTGCCCAAGGGCAGCCTAGAGGAATCCACCAAGAACCTGTTCGCCAAGGCGGGCTGGAAGATCACCACGAGTTCGCGCTCCTACAAGCCGTCGATCGACGACCCGGAGCTCGACGGCCGCTTCGTGCGCGCGCAGGAAGTGAGCCGCTACGTCGAACATGGGTTCTTCGATTGCGGCCTGACCGGCTACGACTGGGTTCAGGAAAACAACTCCGATGTCGTCGAGGTGTGTGATCTGGTTTACAGCCGCGCGTCCACGCTCAAATCCCGCTGGGTCCTCTGCGTGCCCGAGTCTTCCCCGGTGAAGACCGCCGCCGATCTTGCCGGCAAGCGCGTCGCCACCGAGCTGATGAACACCACCAAGCGTTACTTCGCCGAGAAGGGGATCAACGCCGAGGTCGAGTTCTCTTGGGGCGCCACCGAGGTAAAAGTTCCCGATTTGGTCGATGCCATCGTGGACATCACCGAGACCGGCTCGTCGCTGCGCGCCAACAAGCTCCGCATCGTTGACACGCTTCTCTACACCAACACCAAGCTGATCGCCAACAAGGCCAGCTGGGCGAATCCCGCCAAGCGCAAGAAGATCGAGACCATTGCGCTGCTCCTCCGCGGCGCGCTCGAGGCCGGCAGCAAGGTCGGCCTGAAGCTCAATCTCCCGAAGGCCTCGCTCGAGGCGCTCATCAAGGCGCTGCCCGCCCTGCGCAACCCGACGATCTCCCCGCTCAGCTCGCCCGACTGGATCGCCGTCGAGACGATCATCGACGAGAGCGTCGTGCGCGAAATCATCCCGCAGCTCAAGGAGCTCGGTGCCGAAGGCATCGTCGAATACCCGCTCAACAAGGTCGTTTACTAAAACGCAGCCGCGTTCTCTCCCGTCCATGCCCAAGCCCAAGACCGTCACGCTCGGCCTCCTGCAGCACGCCTGCTCGGCCGATCCGAAGGCCAATCTCAAGAAAACCCTCTCGCTCGTCGACCAGGCGGCGAAAAAGGGCGCGCAGATCATCTGCACGCAGGAGATGGTGACCTCGCAGTATTTCTGCCAGAGCGAGGAGCACCGGTTCTTTGATCTCGCCGAGCCCATCCCCGGACCTTCGACGCTCGCCTTCCAGAAGGCGGCGAAGAAGCACGGCGTCGTGATCATCGCCTCGCTCTTCGAGAAGCGCGCGTCCGGTCTTTACCACAACACCGCCGCGATCATCGACGCCGACGGCAAGCTGCTGGGCATCTACCGGAAGATGCACATTCCGGATGATCCGCTTTTCTACGAGAAGTTCTACTTCACGCCCGGCGACACCGGCTTCAAGGCGTGGGACACCAAGTTCGGCAAGATCGGCGTGCTGATCTGCTGGGACCAATGGTATCCGGAGGCAGCCCGCCTCACCGCTATGCAGGGCGCGGAAATCCTATTCTACCCGACGGCGATCGGCTGGCATCCGAAGGAGAAGGCTGAATACGGCGTCAACCAGCACGGTGCGTGGGAAACCATCCAGCGTTCGCACGCAGTGGCCAACGGATGCTACGTCGCCGCGATCAATCGCGTCGGCCACGAGATCATCGACGGCGTGGGCGGCGACGGCCTCGAATTTTGGGGCCAGACCTTTGTCGCCGGCACGAGCGGACAAATTCTCGCCAAGGCCAGCGTTGATAAGGAAGAGGTGCTCATCGTCCCGGTCGAGCTGGGCAAAGTCGATGTGACCCGCACGCACTGGCCGTTCCTGCGCGACCGCCGCATCGACGCCTACGAGAATCTCACGAAGCGTTTCATCGACTGAGCATGGCCTCCAAAAAATTGAAGGAGACGCCCGCTTCGCTCGGCTTCCGCATGCCCGCCGAGTGGGCGCCGCAGACCGCCATCTGGCTGTCGTGGCCGCACAAGCGCGCCTCGTGGCCGGGTATGTTTCGTCCGATCCCCTACGTTTTCGCCGGGATTGTCGCTCAGATCAGCCGCTTCCAAGAGGTGCGCATCAACATCGCCGCGCCACTCCAGAAACGCGCGTGGTCCCTCATCACCAAGGCCGGCGCCGATCTTTCCAAGGTCACACTCTACGATCACCCGACCAACGACGCGTGGTGCCGCGACCACGGTCCGATCTTCGTCAAAAACCCGAAGACCGGCGAACTCGCCGTGACCGACTGGGTGCACACCGCGTGGGGCGGCAAATACCCGCCCTACGACCTCGACAACACCATCCCTCCGCTCGTCGCCAAAAAACTCAAACTGCGTCGCTTCGAGAACGACATGGTCCTCGAGGGCGGCTCCATTGAGGTGAACGGCGAAGGCCTGCTCCTCACCAGCGAGCAATGCCTGCTCAATAAAAACCGCAACCCGCACCTCACGCGCGAGCAGATCGAACAGAACTTGAAAGACTACCTCGGCATCACGCAGGTGCTGTGGGTGGGCGACGGCATCATCGGCGATGATACCGACGGCCACATCGACGACATCACGCGTTTCTACAAACCCGACGGTTTCATCACCGTGGTCGAGTCGAACAAGCGCGATCCGAACCACAAGATCCTCGCGGAAAATCTGGAGCGCCTGAAGGCGTTCCGCACGCCGAAGGGCAAAAAGTTCGACATCGTCGAGCTCCCGATGCCTAAGCCGTTCGCGTTTCAGGGCCAGCAGGTGCCGGCCAGCTACGCGAATTTTCTCATCATCAACGGCGCGGTGCTCGTGCCGAATTTCCGCCAAAAGAAACGCGATGCTGAAGCCAACGCGATCATCGCGTCGTGTTTCCCGGGCCGCGAAATCATCCCGATCGACTGCTATGAGCTGATCTGGGGACTGGGCACGCTGCATTGCATCTCGCAGCAACAACCGGCGTGAACCGTTTTCGTGTGAAGTCGGTTCTGCGCATGAGCATCGCGCTGGGTTGCCTGGCGCTCGCTGGCTGCGAGTCCACACGCAACGACTTCATGTCGGGCGTGCGGGAGAAATTCTCCGGCCCAACCTACCAGACGCGCACGTTCACCGGCGAGTCGCGGGAGATTTTCGATGCCGCGCAAGCCACTGCGCAGGCCCTCGGTTTCCGCATCACGCGCGCCGGTGCCGCCCAAGGAGTGATCGAGGGTCTGAGCGGGTTGGCCAACGACGATACGCTGCGCAGCACGCGCCAGCGCACGCTCAAGGTGCGTCTGACTGGCAATTCCGACCGCAGCACCACGGTTGCGGTGCTTTTCACCGAAGTCGTTGAGGATGATTTCACCAAAGGGGCGGGGCAGGGGACCGAAACCACCCTGCGCAACCATCCGCTCTACGACGTCTTTTTCGATCATCTGACTGCTGCACTGGTGCGGTGACCCCGTTGACCGGGGACCGGGAGGTCCCGGCTCCAGGAGAGGGGCGACCAGGGTTGAGCTCGCCCCAACTTTACCCTTGCTGCTCCCTCGTAAATCGGGCGATTCTGACCGTTCGCGGCATTTGTTTGGATCAGGCCGGTGTCGCCGCGACGCTCCCATCGGCCCTTTACGTCAGTATAACCATCAACCCACGGCGCCGTTTACCCGGCGTCATCGCGGAAGATCGGCGCTTTGGAGCACGCGGCGGTTTTTCGTTCCGTTCCTATGAGTTCCATCATGCAAGACCTGCTCGCCCAATCCGGCTTTGATAAGCTGAAAGAGGGAGCAATCGTCACCGCCACCATCACCGAAATCCGTCAGAACGACGTTGTCGTCGACATCGGTGGCAAATCCGAAGGCGTCATCCCCGCCAACGAGTTCATCGACATCGGTGACCTCCAGATCGGTTCCCAAATCGACGTTTACGTCGAGAAGCTCGAAGACAAGTCCGGCGCGCCGGTCCTCTCCTTCGACAAGGCCGAACAAAAGAAGAACTGGGACAACATTCTCACCAAGTTCCCCGAGGGCTCCATCGCCGCGGGTCGTGTCAAGGCCAAGGTCAAGGGCGGCCTGATCGTTTCGATCGGCGTCGATTCCTTCCTCCCCGCCTCGCACATCGACATCCAGCCCCCGAAGAACCTCGATCAATACGTCGGCCAGACCTACGACTTCAAGGTTCTCAAGATCAACCTCGACCGGAAGAACATCGTTCTCTCCCGCCGCGAGCTCATCGAGGAACAGCGCGCCAACAAGCGCAAGAACCTCCTCGACAGCATCCAGCCCGGCCAGGTCCGCAAGGGCGTCGTCAAGAACATCACCGACTTCGGTGCGTTCATCGACCTCGATGGCATGGACGGTCTCCTCCACATCACCGACATGTCCTGGGGCCGTATCGCTCACCCGAGCGAGATCCTCAAGCAGGGTGAAGAGATCAACGTCATGATCATCGAAGTGAACCGCGAGAAAGAGCGCGTTTCCCTCGGCCTCAAGCAGACCACCAAGAATCCTTGGGACGAGATCGAGCACAAGTTCCCCGTCGGCGCGAAGGTTCACGGCAAGGTCGTCAACCTCGTTCCCTACGGCGCGTTCATCGAGATCGAGCCCGGCGTCGAAGGTCTCGTGCACATCACCGAGATGTCCTGGACCAAGCGCATCACCAAGCCCTCCGAGCTCCTCAAGGTCGGCCAGGAACTGGACGCGGTTGTTCTCGGCATCCAGAAGGATGACCAGAAGATCTCGCTCGGCCTCCGCCAGCTCGAGCCGAATCCGTGGGACATGGCCCGCCACAACTACCCGCTCGGCGCTCGCGTCCGCGGCAAGGTTCGCAACATGACCACCTACGGCGCCTTCATCGAACTCGAAGAGGGCATCGACGGTATGGTGCACGTCTCCGACCTCAGCTGGACCCGCAAGGTCAACCACCCGTCCGAGATCCTCAAGAAGGGCGACGAAGTGGACGCCATCGTTCTCGATGTCGATGCTTCCCAGCAGCGCATCAGCCTCGGCGTCAAGCAGCTCGCCGTCGATCCGTGGACCGATATCGACGCCTTCTTCAAGATCGGCGACGTCGTCACCGGCACCGTCTCGAAGATCACCTCCTTCGGCGCCTTCGTGGAGCTCAAGGATGGCATCGACGGTCTCGTGCACATCTCGCAGATCAGCGAGGAGCGCATCGAGAAGGTGAAGGACGTGCTCAAGCCCGGTCAGGAGATCACCGCCCGCGTGATCAAGATCGACCGCGACGAGCGCCGCCTCGGCCTCTCCGTCAAGGCCGCCAACTACTCCGAGCAGCAGCTCGCCGCCGAGACCGCCTCCTTCGAGGCGCTCAACCGCGACAGCTCCGGCGACATGATGAACCTCGGCGACATCCTCGATGCCGCCTCGGACAAGAAGGACTAATCTCCTTTCGTCAGAGTAAGCTCACGCTTAGTCCAGCGCCCGGCCGAAACGCCGGGCGCTTTTTTGCGCCTTGAGGACGGAGGCAATCTATTTGGACGGGATGAACGGGATGGGGGCAGGATACGGAATGAGCCTGTCAACATCCCGGTTTTTATCCTGTAAATCCTGTCCAAAGGTCCGTGTTGCCGATTGATTGAACGGAACGCACAGGAGGTGTGCGGTGTCACCCGACACCAAGCGACCGGCCAAGCCATGACTTCACCCACCACCACAAAAAGCAAACGCATGCTCGGCCTTTGGCTGGTGCTGGGCTTTGCCGCGGTGATCGGCCTTGTGAATCTGGTGGCGCGCTTTGATCCGGGTTATCGTGAGCGGGTGCAGGCCGCGAAGGCCGCCGAGGCCGAGCAGGCTGCCGAACAGGCGCGGCTCGACGCTCTCATGCCCAAGGCCGACCCGGCTTCGCAAGGCGTGCGAAAGGTCAGCTTCAGCGATCTTTCGTTCAGCGCTCCGGCGGGTGACACGCCGGACTCGACCAGTCCGGGCTACGGGCCTTGGGCACCCGCGAGTGTGAAGGCGCTCAATGACACCCGGGTGCGCATCGACGGCTTCATGCTGCCGACCCGTGTCGAAAACGGCCATGTGCGCGAATGCCTGATCATGGCCAACCAGCTCACCTGCTGCTACGGGAAGATGCCGCGTTTCTGCGACTTCATTGTTGCGCATGTGGACACCCCGTCGGTCGCCGTCCTGCAGGACCAACCGTTGGTCTTCACCGGACGCCTCAAAGTCGGCGACGAGTTCTCCAGCAAGATTTGGGTTTCATTTTATTCGATGCAGGTCGAGTCCGTCGGACGCGCCCACTGAACTGAACGCACGCATGTCACTCCTCGCCGTCTCCTCGCTGAAAAAGTCCTTCGTTTCGCCCGAGGGCGGACGCAAAACCATCGTCGACGTCCCCGAGTTCTCGCTCTCCGCCGGCCAGCAACTCGCGCTGCGCGGCGAAAGCGGCTCCGGCAAGACCACGTTTCTCCATCTCATCGCCGGCATTCTGGCCGCCGACTCCGGTTCCATCCGCATCGGCGATCAGGACATGGCCGCGTTGGGTGAGCGCGGTCGCGACCGCCTGCGCGCCCAAAACATCGGCTACATTTTTCAGACGTTTAATCTTCTCCAAGGATATTCCTGCCTGGAAAACGTGCTGCTCGGCATGGCCTTTGGTCCCGGGGTGAATCGTCCGCGGGCCACGGCTTTGCTGGAGCGTGTGGGCTTGTCCAAGAGGCTGCGGCACTACCCGCGGCAGCTGTCCACCGGACAGCAACAGCGCGTGGCGGTCGCCCGTGCGCTGGCGAACCATCCCCAACTCGTGCTAGCCGACGAGCCGACGGGCAATCTGGACCACAAACACGGTCGCGAGGCGCTCGCGCTCATTCGTGAGACCTGTCGTGAAAACGGCGCCGCCTTGCTCTTGGTGAGCCATGATCCCGCCGTCCTGGCGGAGTTCGAGCACGTGCGTGATTTTGCGGAGCTCAACCGAGCCTGCCAGGAGGTGTCGTCATGACGCTCGTCTTCATCGTCCTGCGGAGCCTCCGGCAGCACTTGCTTTCGACCGTGGTTACCGCGCTCTCGATCGCCCTTGCGGGCGGGCTGCTCCTGTCGGTCTGGGTGGTGAAAACCCAGTCGCAGGAAACCTTCACTCAAGTGAACACTGGATTCGACGCGGTGCTGGGTGCGCGCGGCTCGAAACTGCAGCTCGTGCTCAATGCGATTTTTCACCTCGAAGCGTCGCCGGGCAACGTCGCCGAGGCCGACTACGAATTTATCAAAGCCCATCCGTTGGTGAAACGGGCGATCCCCATCGCGGTGGGCGACAATTTGCGCGGGTTTCGCATCGTCGGCACGCTGCCCGAATTGTTCACCGAGGTGGACTATGCTCCCGGGAAACGATTCACCCTCGCGGCCGGCCGGCTCTGGCAGGGCGAGGCGAAGGAGGCGGTGCTGGGCGGTTTCGCGGCGCACGAGCTCGGTCTGAAGGTGGGCGACACGTTTCACCCGTTTCACGGACTGAGTTACGATCCCAAGAACGAGCACGCCGAAACCTACGTCGTCACCGGCGTGCTGGCCCCGTCGAACACCCCGGCGGACAAGGTCGTGTGGATTCCGCTGCACGGTCTGCAAACGATGAGCGGGCACGATGCCAGGGCGGCCACCGATGTCAGCGCCGTGCTCATTCAACTGCGGGCACCCACCGCCGGCTTCATGCTCGACATGATGTATAACAAGCAGGGCAACCGGCTCACCTTCGCCTATCCCATTGGCGCGATCATGGCGGAGTTGTTCAGCAAGATCGGCTGGTTCGACCAGGTGCTCGCGCTGGTCGCCTACCTGGTCGCCTTGGTGGCGGCGGCCGGCGTGCTGGTCTCGATCTACAACTCCATGAGCGCGCGCCAGCGCGACATCGCGATCCTGCGCGCCTTGGGCGCCCGCCGCCGCATGATTTTCGGCGTGATCCTGTTGGAGGCGTCGACCATCGGCGCATTGGGAATGGTCGCGGCCTTCGCCATTTATGCCGGGATCGCTTCCGCCGTGGCGGCGGTGATTCAGGCACAGACCGGCGTAATGCTCAGCGTCTTCACTTACAATCCGGTCATGCTGTGGGCGCCTCTCGGCATGATCGCACTCTGCTCCCTCGGCGGGTTGCTGCCCGCCTGTAAAGCCTATCGCACGGATGTCGCGGCCAACCTCGCGCCCGTTTCCTGAGCCCAGCCGGCATCCCTTCTTTCCCATGAAACCACGCTTCAGTGTTTTTATCGCCGGCCTGTTACTGGCGTCCTCGGTTTTATTCACCGCTTGCAGCCGCAAGGCCGAAGTCACCGCCGCACAGGCCCAGCCTGCCAAACACGAACATCATCCGCCGCATGGCGGCACGCCGGTCGTGCTGGGCGACGAGGTTTACCACCTCGAGCTCGTGCGCGACGCGGACGACGGCAAGCTCCAGGCGTTCGTGCTCGATGGAGAACTGGAGAACTTCATTCGCTCCTCGGCGCCCTCGTTCGAGGTGATCGCGACGGTCAATGCCGAGCTACGAACGCTCCTCTTCATGCCCGTGGCCAATCCGACCACGGGGGAAACGGCGGGCGATACATCGCTCTTTGAAGCGCAGGCCGACTGGCTGAAAACCACCCGTGATTTCGACGCGGTGCTCAAAACACTCACTGTGCGCGGCACGGTTTTTTCGGAGGTGAAGTTCAATTATCCGAAAGGCAACGACGCGGACGCCAAATAGGCGGATTTATCATGAATCCTCATCAACGAAGAAATGGATTTGGACCGCGGTTGAAGCTCGTCGGATCTGCTTTTCTAAGCCGGACGAAGGTGCTGATCTTGTTTCTATTGTGGCGTTCGCCGGTGGTCCTGCTGGCGACCGCTTCCTGCGTGGCATTATGGGCGACGCCCGAACCGGTAGCGCCTGCGCCCGGCTTGGCGAACGTGAAGGAGCCGGCCACCGAGGTGGTGGGGCTCGATTTCATGAAGCTGAGTTTCGTGCCGGAGAAGGACCCCGTTGATCCCAAGACCGGTCAACCGCACTATGCCGCGCAGGCACCGGCGGCGATCAAGGCTTACGACGGACGGAAGATCCGCATCCGCGGTTTCCTGATGCCCATAAAAATGGAAGGAAACGAAGTCCGCGAGTTCCTGATCGTGGCCAGCCAGATGAGCTGCTGCTACGGAACGGCTCCGCGGTTCTGGGAATTCATCGCGGCGAAAGCGGTCGGTGAGGCCGTGCCGAATCTGATGGACCGGCCCCTGACGTTCGAGGGCACGCTGCATGTGGGCGACGTGTATGAAAACGGATATTGGACCCAGTTTTATACGATGGACTGCACTGCCGCGGGAAAGTGATCCGGGCGGTCCGCCCTGCGGTCCATTAAAAAGCCGTCCCGCGCAAACGGGACGGCTTTTTAATGCAATCGCGGCAACCCGGCGTTTAATTCCTCTGGCTGCCGGCCCCGGCCTTGGCCGACTTGGAAGTCATGAACTCACGGATGACCTCGTGGCGGGCGCGGATCTGCTCCTCTAGTTCGACCTCCTCGACGGTGCGCTGGTGCTCGTGGCTGGCCATGGCCTTGCGCATCTTGGAGAGGGCGATGTTCTGGAGCTGGCGCACGCGCTCGCGCGTCACCTTGAACTTCTCGCCGACCTCTTCGAGCGTGAGCTCGTCGCGGCCGTCGAGACCGAAGCGGTATTTGATGATCTCGGCCTCGCGCGGTTCGAGCGAACCGATCATGTCGTAGAGGTCGGAGTTGCGCGTCTTCTCGCGAAGCGATTCGAACGGACTGGCGGCGTTTTCATCGCCGACGATCTCGCCGAACGTGCCGGAGTCGCCGTCTTCTCCGATGGGTGCGTCGAGCGAAGCCGGACGCACGCTCACGGACTTGAGGTGGGCGACGCGGCTGGTCGGCACCTGGAGCTCGATGGCGATCTCCTCGTCGGTGGGCTCGCGGCCGAATTCCTCGGTGAGCTTCATGGCGGTTTTGCGCATCTTGGTGATCTTGTCGACCAAGTGGACGGGCAGGCGGATCGTCTTCGACTGGTTGGCGAGGGCGCGCTTGATGGACTGTTTGATCCACCACGCGGCGTAGGTGGAGAGCTTGCCACCCTTGCGCGGGTCGAAGCGCTCCACGGCCTTCACGAGGCCGATGTTGCCCTCGGAGATAAGGTCGAGCAGCGGCAGGCCGAAATCCTTGTAGTCCATCGCGATTTTCACGACGAGACGGAGGTTGGCCGAGATCATGTGATCGCGCGCGGCCTTGTCGCCGCGACGGATGCGGCGGGCGAGCTTCACTTCCTCCTCAATGGTGAGGAGGGCGGTCTTGCCGATTTCCTGGAGGTAGAGCTGGAGGTTGCTTCGGTCGGCCGGTGCGTAATCACGGGCGACGGCGGTCTCGGACTTTTCCAAGAAGGACGGGGGCGCATCGAGATCGGCGACGACAACGGCGGAAGCGGCGGAGGCGAGGACTTCGACTTCGTCGGCTGCGTTGAACTTGCGGGCGGATTTCGATTTGGCGGCCATATGCGTAAGAGTTGAGCGGTTGAACCGTATTCCCGGCGACCGGGCTCATATCGGTTTAGAATGAGACTAATCTTAGCGGAAAACGTTCCAAGTAGATAAACAGTCAACTACCAGAGGTGGATGCAACTCTCCGGGCTATTTTGTTCAAAAAAAATTGCGCCATGTTGGCGCAATTTAGAGGCGAGGGTTGTGGGGTTTTGCGCAACGACGGCGCAGTGCCCGATCAACCGGTGGTGTCCTGCGGGGTATTCCAGTTCGCAAACTGGGGCAGGTGTGCTGAATCGATTTCAACCTTCTTTAGTTCAGTGTGTTGAACTGAATCTTCGATCAATTTTTGGAGGCTGAAACGGCCTGCGGCCAACGCGGCGTCGACCCGAGGGAGCAGGACGCGTGGATAGAGGGCGGCCAAGGGTTCGTAGCCTCGGGGGCCGTGCGGGACGACGCCGATGCGGCCGGCACCGGTGTCCAGCAGGGATTGCAGGTAGGCAGGGGTGAGTTTCGGCAGATCGACGGCGAGGACGAGCACCCAGGGGTGCCGGGCGGCTTTGAGAATAGCGGCGAGTCCGGCCAGCGGGCCGGCGTCGGTCACGGTGTCGGTGACCAGGCGCGTGTCGGGGATGGCGTAGTCGACCTCCGGGCGGCCGGAGATAATCAGATCGTCGATCCCTAGGCTGCGCAGCAGGGCGGCTTGATGGGCGACGAGGGTCTGGCCGTGGATCGGAATAAAGGCTTTGTCGCGCCCCATGCGCGAGGAGCGTCCGCCCGCGAGAATCGCGCCGCTGAGGGGAAAGTGGGGGATCGCAGCGGACACGGGCGTGTGAGGGTCAGGCGATTCGCAGCCAGCCGTCGGTGAGGATCTTGGCGCGGAGGCCACCGCGGCCCTTGAGGGCGGCTTCGGTGCCGGGCGCGAACGCCTGGTCCATCCAGTAGCACGGCGAGCACTCGGCGGTGCCTTCGAACGTGACGCCTTGGACGGTGAATTGTTTTCCGATGAGGGTGTTCAGATCGATGCCGCGCGTGATGACGTTGCGGCGGAAGGAGGACGGCTCGCGGTCGATCACTTGAAACACGCCGCACAACTCGTCGTAGATTTCGGCGGCGAAAAACGTGATCTGGCCCTTGTAGTCGGGTTTGTAGTCAAAGAAGCGGTCGCCGCGGATACCGCGGCCGGCGACACACTCGATCTCCGGCACGGCGATGATCGGGTGTTCGTCGGCGGGTTTGCCGTGATGGCCGAAGTAGTTATGGCCGGGGGACAGGTAGAGGTGTTCGATGCGAAACATGGTCAGGCTCCGTTGAGGTGTTTCAGGCATTCGCGGATCGCGGGGAGGAGAGGCGGCAGGCATTCGCCGATGGCTCGGGGATTGCCGGGAAGATTCACGATGAGCGTGCGGCCGCGCGTGCCGGCGGTGGCGCGAGAGAGGATGGCGGTGGGGACCTTGGCAAAACTCACGGCGCGCATCGCTTCGCCGAAGCCGGGCAACTCGCGTTCTATCACGTCGCGGGTGGCCTCGGGCGTGACGTCGCGCGGCGCGGGGCCGGTGCCGCCGGTGGTGACGACGAGGTCGCAGGCTTCCGCATCGCAGAGCGTGCGAAGGGTGTCGGCGATGACGGCGCGGTCGTCGGGGATGAGCCGGGCGAGGATCACGGGGTCGTCGCCGAAGGAAGCACGCAACACGCGTTCGATTTCGGGGCCGCTCAGGTCGGCGTAAACGCCGGCGGAGGCGCGATCGCTGAGGGTGACACGGGCGATCTTCATTTCTTCTCTTTTGCGGTCACGCGGACTTCGCCGATGACCATGGCCTTGTCGACCGCCTTCATCATGTCGTAGAGCGTGAGGGCAGCGACCGAGACGGCGGTGAGCGCTTCCATCTCCACGCCGGTTTTCCCGGTGAGGCGGGCTTCGGCGGTGATGAGGATGCGGTCGCGTTTGACGGTGAAATCAACCGACACCTTGTCGAGCGCGAGCGGGTGGCAGAGCGGGATGAGCTCGGCGGTGCGCTTGGCGGCCATGATGCCGGCGATGCGGGCGCAGGCTAGGACGTCGCCTTTGGGCAGTGCCTGTTTTTTTAAGAGGCGAATCGTGGCGGGAGCACAGCGCAGTTCACCGGCGGCGACGGCGCGGCGGACCTGCGGAGGTTTTAAACCGACATCGACCATCGCGGCGGCTCCGGCGTCGTCGAGGTGGGAGAATTTTTTCATTTTTACCGGCATGGCAGAACCTCCACCTCGGCGCCAGCTCCGGCGGTGGCGGGCACGCGGAGCAATCCCTCGGCCGCGCCGAGCACGGTGAGGTCGGACGAATCGCGCCAGGGCAACGGCAGCACGCGGCGGGTGGCGCCTTCGTCGGCCCACACGCAGGGCCACCAAGTCTCGCGCGGGTCGGGGCGCAATTCGGCGCGGGGCGCGAGTTTGGCGCGGACGAGGGCGCTAGGTTCGGTGCCGGCGAGGCGGGCGAGCACGCGTTTCACGAAGAGATGGAAACAGACGAAGTGGGAGAGCGGGTTGCCCGGCAGGCCGAAGGCGAGGCGTCCGTCGCGCGAGGCGGCGATAAAGGGTTTGCCGGGGCGGCTGGCGACCTTGTCGTAGTGGATCGTGAAGCCCTGGGCGGCGAGGAGGGCGCCGGTGTGGTCGTGATCGCCGACACTGGCGCCGCCGCTGACGAGAATGACGTCGGCGTTGGTGGCGAGGGCCGCAGTCAATGCGTCGGCGGTGGCGGTGCGTGAATCGCTCACGCGTTGCTGCCAGATGAGTGCGGCGCCGGTGTCGCGGAGGAGTGCGGCGATGAGCGTGGAGTTGGAATCGCGGATCTGCCCTTGGGCGGGAGTGGTGTCGGGCGAAACGAGTTCGCCGCCGGTGACGAGGTGGGCGACGCGGGCGGGGCGTGAGACGAGCGGAGTGGTTGCGCCGACGGAAGCGAGCAGGGCGAGGGCGCCGGCGTTGAGGATTTGGCCCGAGGAAAGGAGCATGTCGCCGGCACGGGCTTGGGATCCGCGGCGGCGGATGTGTTTGGTCGAGGGCGGTTGCAGCAGGTGGACGCGGCCGGTGTCGGTGGCCTTGGTGTCCTCCTGCATGATGAGCGCGGCTTTTTCGGGAGGAAGTGCGCTGCCGGTGAGGACGCGGTAGGCGGTGCCAGGTGACGGGGCGAATGCAGGCGCGGGAGAGCCGGGTTGAATCGTGCCTTCGAGCACGGCGAGGCCGGCGGGTTGTTCGACGTGGACGAGATAGCCGTCGATGGCGGAGCGGTCGAAGGGCGGCTGGTCCTCGGGGGCGAGAATGGGTTCGTGCAGGATGCGACCGTGCGCGGAGGCGAGCGGCACGCGTTCGCCGGGAAGTGGGCGGGCGAGGGCGTCGAGGCGCGTCCAGAGATCGGCGACCGTGATCATGCGGGCAGGGTGTCGGTTTTCCAGATGGGGACGTCCTGCTTGAGGCGGTCCATGAAGGCGGCGAGCAGGGCGAACGCTTCGGCGCGGTGTTTGGCGTGCACGGCGATGTGAATGGCGGCTTCGCCCACACGGATGACGCCGATGCGGTGTTGCACGCGGACGGAGAGGCACGGGTGCGCGGTCGCGAGTTCGGTGAGCAGGCGGTGCATCACGGTCTCGGCCATGGGCTGGTAGGCTTCGTAGACGAGGGCGGCGATGGGCTTGCCGAATTCCTCGCCGCGCACGGTGCCGGTGAACTCGGCGATTGCACCGACGCCTGAGGCGGCGGCGGGTGCGGGCGGAACGATGACGGTGTCGCTGATTAAAATGTCGATGTGCACGATTAACCTCCGGAGACGGGCGGAATGACCGCGATCTCGTCGGTCGGTTCGATGCGGGCGTCGAAAGGCAAAAAGCCGTTTCCGCGGGCGAGGCGCGAACTGGTGCGCAGCGGGGCGAGTGCGGGATGGCGCTGCGTGAGCAACTCCCAGAAGGCGGCGGACGTGAGCGGGGCGGTGACGGGGATTTCTTCCTGCGAGACGCCGGTGAGGCGGCGGGCGTGGGCGAAGTAGAGGACGGTCATGGCATCAGCCGCCGATGGCAGTCATGGGGCGCTCGGGACGGTAGTCGTTTTGGAAGGTGTGATCTTCCGGTTTGTTGGCGATGGCCTCTTTCAACAACGCGTCGAGGTCGGCGTGGCCGGCGCGCAGCGGGGCGAGCAGATCGATCTCGCCATGGCGGCCGAGACAGGGACGGAGTTTCCCGTCGGCGGTGAGGCGGAGCTTGTTGCATGAGCCGCAGAAATCGGGGGTGGTCAGTGCGCCGATGAAGCCGATCACGGCGCCGTTGGCGGCGCGGGCGTAGCGGGCGGGACCGTGGCCGGCGCGATAATCGGGCAGGGTCTCCAGCGGGCCGAGTTCGGCTTCGATGCGGGTGCGGGCGTCTTCGCAGGAGAGGAAATTGCGTTCGTCCAGCACGTCGGTGCGGGTGAGCGGCATGAGCTCGATGAAGCGGACGGGCGTGCGGTGTTCGGCGGCGAAACGCACGAGGGGCACAAGCTGGTCCTCGTTGACGCCGCGCATGAGGACGACGTTGAGCTTCACCGATTCGAAATCGGCGGCGAGGGCGGCGTGGATGCCGGCGAGGGCGTCGTCGAGGCGTCCGCCGGTGACGCGGCGATAGGTGTCGGCGTCGAGCGCGTCGAGGCTGACGTTGATGGAGGTGACACCGGCGGCGCAGAGTTCTCGGGAGACGGCGGCGAGGCGGGTGCCGTTGGTGGAGAGTCCGAGGCTGCGCGTGGTCGGCAGCGCGGCGATGCCGGCGGCGATGGACACGAGGTCCGGGCGGAGCAGTGGCTCGCCGCCGGTAAGGCGGAATTTCTTAAAGCCCAGTTGGGAGGCGGAGGCGGCGATGGCGACGAGTTCGCCGGCCGTGAGGTGGTCGGGGCGCTGGGCCCAGCCCTTGTAGCCTTCGGGCATGCAATACAGGCACCGCTCGTTGCACCGGTCGGTGACGGAGATGCGCAGGTAATCGATGATGCGTCCGAAGGGATCGGTCATGTGATCACTAGTTTGAAGGAGGCGATGCCTAGGACGGCGGCGAGGACCGGGCGGAGTTGAGCGAGGCGGGCGTGACTGCTGCCCCAGCGAGCGCCGACGTAGCCGCCGGCGATGACGATGACCGCGAGCAGCGGCCATTCGGCCGGCAGTCGATTGAGCGAGGCCGAGTGGCCGGCGAGGCCCGCGGCCGAATTGACGAAGATGAACGGCGCGGACACGGCGGCGGCGGTTTTGGTGTTCGACCAGTGCATGAGCAGCAGCAGCGGCGTGAGGAAGATGCCGCCGCCTACGCCGATGAGACCGGAGACGAGTCCCATGATCGCGCCGGCCAGCAGCACCCAGCCGATCGGGGCGGGGCGGATTACCTCGTTTTTGGGTGCAGGCAGCAGGAGACGCAGCGCGGCGAAGCCCAGGGCGAAGGCGAGCAGGAGTTTAAAAACGTGCGTGGGCATATCGAGACGTCCGCCGAGAAACGCGAACGGGATCGAGGTGACGGCAAACGGCCAGAACAACCGCCAGGCGAAGTGGCCGGCGCGGAAAAACAGCACCGTGCCGATGAGAGACACGGTGAGGTTGAGGGTGAGGGCGGTGGGCTTCATCACCGCGGGCGCGACGCCGGCCAGCGCCATGACGGCGAGGTAGCCGGACGCGCCGCCGTGGCCGACCGTGCCGTAAAGCGCGGCGACCAGAAAAAGGGGGACGAGGAGATAGAGCCAGTCGGCGGTCATGGGTCGAAGACGAACGGTGGCTTGGCTTTCGTTATATTCAAAGAAATATAACGATTTGGCTTATGAAAGTTGCGCAGGCTGTTCATGAGCGGCGATCCGGGCGTTTGGAGGTCAGGGGGCGAGCAGGCCCGCGAGGCGCCGGCCGGACTTTTCGCAGGCGGCCTGGGCGGCGGATTCCATTTCGCGGTAGAGGCGGAGGACCTCGCGGCCGGTGTCGGAGAGGGTGGCGCCGCCCTTGGCTTTTCCGCCGCGGGATTTGAGGACGAGGGGTTCGGCGAAGGCGGAGTCGAGGCTCTTTACGATCTGCCAGGCGCGCATGTAGGACATCTCCATCGTCTTGGCGGCTTCGCTGATGGAGCCGGTGGCCTCGATGCGCTCCAAGAGCTCGGCCTTGCCCGGGCCGAATGCGAAGCGACGGCCGGAGTTCATGCGAATCTTGGCTTCGACGGTGAGCGGCGCGGACATGCGAGGATGGCAACGCGCCGGGCCCGGCGGGGCAAACGGGAAACGCGTTTAGGCGCGACGGATGCGCACGGCGCAGGCCTTGTAGGACGGCTGGCGTGAATGCGGGTCGAAGGCGGGGAAAGTGAGGCGATTCACCGCGTCGAAGTGCATCGGCATGAAGAGCTGGCCGGGCTGCACGGTCGAGGTGACGACGGCCGAGGCGGAGGCTTCGCCGCGGCGCGAACTCACGATCACGCTGTCGTCGTGGGCGATGCCGAGGCGGGTGGCGTCGGCGGGGTTGATCTCCACGTAGAGAGCGGTGGGTGCGAGTTTGCGCAGGACGTCGCTCTTGTTGGTGCGCGAGCCGGTGTGCCACTGGGCGGAGGAACCGCGTCCGGTGTTGAGGTAGAACGGATAGTCGGCGTCGGGCGGCTCGGGCATCGGGCGCGGCTCGTCGAACAGGAACTTGGCGCGGCCGTCGGGCGTGAAGAACACGCCGTCGGCGAACAGGCGGCGCTGATTTTCGGCCGGCGAGCCGGGCAGGGGCGAGGTCTCGGCGTCGCGTTTGGTGTAGGGCCACTGGATGCCGCCGGCGCTTTCGAGGTGGTCGTGGTCGCGGATGCCGGTGATGTCGCAGGGGCGGCCGGCGGAGAGTTCCTTGATGATCTGGAACGAGGCGGCGGGTGTGCTCCAGCGGCGGAAGAGGTCGCCGCAGCCCCAGCTCTCGGCGATGAGCTTGAAAATGGCGAAGTCGCTCAGGGCCTGGCCGGGCGCGCGGGAGACCTTGCGGATGCGGCCGAGGCGGCGCTCGGAGTTGATGAAGAAACCTTCCTTCTCACCCCAGCCGGCGGCGGGGAGGACGAGGTCGGCGAGGCGGGCAGACTCGGTCGTGGCATACATGTCCTGCACGACGAGGAAATCGAGTTTTTCGCGGAGTCGGGCGAAGCGCGACTGGTCGATCCACGAATGCGCGGTGTTGGTGGCGATGATCCAGAGCGCGCGGATGTCACCAGTCTCGATGCCGTCGATGATCTGGTCGTAGGCCTTGGAGGGCGAGGTCGGGATGCGGTCGACGGGAATGTCGAGGATGCGGGCGACCTCGGCGCGGTGGGCGGCGTTGGCGAAGTCGCGTCCGCCGAGCAGCGAGGTGGCGTTCGCGAAGAGGCGCGAGCCCATGGCGTTGCACTGACCGGTGATGGAATTGGCGCCGGTGCCGGGGCGGCCGATGTTGCCGGTCATCAACGCCAGGTTGATGAGGGCCTGGGCGGTGCGGGTGGACTCGTGGCCCTGGTTGACGCCCATGGTCCACCAGAAGGAGACGGCCTTGCCGCGGCCGATGCGGCGGGCGAGCTCGCGAATCTCGTTGGCCGTGATGCCGGTCATGAGGGCGACGGCATCGGGCGTGTAGGCTTCGAGGAAACGGGCGAAGGCGTCGAAGCCGGTGGTGTGGGCGTCGATGAACTCGCGATTGATGCGGTTCTCTTCCACGAGGACGCGGGCGATGCCGTAGAGCAGCCAGAGGTCGCTCTTGGGGCGCAGCGGGACGTGACGGGTGGCGCACATGGCCGTCTCGGTGCGGCGCGGATCCACGACGATGATCTCGGGGGAGTTTTTGTTCATCATCACCCGCTGCCACATGATGGGGTGGGCGATGGC
>Ga0068871_100000600_pt1 | contig 24770 bp, 12 predicted proteins | sample KBSMisM72_FD_72750 | JGI IMG/M metagenome (GOLD analysis project Ga0068871, IMG submission 72750) | Miscanthus rhizosphere microbial communities from Kellogg Biological Station, Michigan, USA - KBS Miscanthus M7-2 | ecosystem: Host-associated > Plants > Roots > Rhizosphere > Soil ...
GCAATAGGCATACGATCGATATTGCCATTCATCTTTGCTATTGGCATATGGTCGATGTTTGTCGCCGGGTTTAATAAGAGCAGGTTATTATCCGTTAATTTGTTTGGCGCTAATGCCAGCAGTTGCTGGTTTGGCATGGCCGAATAGTTCTTAAATAAGGCACTGTCGTCCAACTTAAAAGGATGCAATTTTAGATCCTTTGGGGCTTTGAACAAATTTTGATCAAAAGGTTTTATAGTAGCTTGCTGCGCTTTCAACTGGGAAGCGCCTGCAATAACAATTAGCGATAACAATATTTTTTTCATGGCCGGTTTATGTTCTTCTAATATAAACAATGCGAATGTTAAATAGTGTTATTTTTTGAGGGTGAAGTGTTAAAGTTACATACAAAGATAACGCCAACCTGACGATGCCCGATAGTAACTATTTCGTAAAATATAAGCGGCTTGTGGTTCTGAAAGGCGGGGTCCCCGTTGGGAGACCCTGCTGAGACGGAAATCGGCCTCAAGCTATCAGCTATCCAACATAATCAAAATAGGCACAAGAAGCCTTTCACTCACTACCCAGCCCCTCATTCTTGCGCCAGAGTTGGGGGGATCCCCCCCCTGATTAGCATTCTTAAGACGATCTATTTGAACTTTATAAACACCCTACCTTTTTAAGATCATTAGCACTTATCATTGAGATTTTCTTTTGGGTTGATTTGCTCCTAATGATGTTTTGTGAGAATAAGAAATGTTATCGTTGATATGATTAATAAGACTGGTTGAATAAATATCATCCATGTTTTCACCTTGCCATTTAAAGAACTATTAGCAAATAGTTCAGGTAACGACTGATAATATTTGTTATTCAAATATCGAATTAAGTCAAAAACTAAGAATAATACATAGAATATCCCTAAACTTATATATGCCTTCGTTTTTACAGAATCAGAACTGGTCATTGCCCCATTCGTAAATTTATCAACTATTCCAAATATAACAGCAGCAATAATCACTTGAAGTATCCATAAAAAGCCTAAAGAATGTAGTATCGGGATATCATCCTTTTTATTTATATAATAAGAATGAACTCTATAGAAAACGTAATCAAAATATCTAAACATACTAATATTGATTTTTACCATAACTATTGACTATTACCATGATGCAACAGGTTTATCTCCATAATAATCATTGAGGTGTTGCCCAATTGATTCCCCTGTAACCGCCTTTGTTATCTGATCACCGAGAAAATAACCCCCTCCAATTGCCCATCCAAATCCAGGTATAAAAGAAGCTCCAGCCATTGATGCATCCAAAATATCAGAAGGCATGATTTGTTTATTAACAAACACCTTAGTTACAACTACTCCTGCATTGATAACATTTCCTGCGAACGCAACGCCTTTGACAGCCTTTGCATACCCCGCCAACCCTTCTAAATCGGCTCCTGTACTTTTAACATAATCAAATGCCACATCCTTAGCCGACCAGCCAAGGGCAAATGCCCCTGCGCCCGTATTAAATTTATCTAAGGACTCGGACAATTCGCCCCCCTGATTGGCATACTATTATTTCCAGCCACCAACAGGAGGATCTAAATACAATGAAAGTATCAAATTCGCAAAAATTAGTAGAGTTAAACCTGTTACTATCCATCCACCAATCTGATTTTTCCTTTTGGGCCATTTGTCAAATTCATTTACGTATTCTCGCCATCTATTATCTTTCCAAAAAAGGAGCCATTTTATTAGCAATAAAATTATTAGCGGAATTAAAGTTGTCAATGAGAAAAAGGAAAAGATTATATGCCGATGTGTCAGAACATCATAATAATTAAGCAATGAAAAAAGAATCCAAATCTCAATGCTAATTATACATATTACGGCTTTTACATCTGTTAACCACCTTGTTGTTTCAAATGATTCAAATAAGCGATAGAATTTATAAAATAGATAATAATACATTGTTGTTGGTTTCATAAACTATAACTTAATGGTCCGTGTCTTGGTTGGATTCACCTATATGACTGAAATCAAAGTGGACGTCGCCATATTTATGAGTTAGTCCGCTCACGCCACCCGGATAAAACGCATCAATGCCAAAATAAGCTATTGATAATGGTGCCGCTTCTGTAAATCCAACTATACCCATCATTAGATTAATTCCGGCATGTCGCCATGAGAGTTTGCCCTCCCTAAGGGCTTCTATATCCATTATTTCCCCAGCGGCAAAACCAGCAACACCGGCAATTTTTGCAAATTTCATTGTTTTTATCATTGCTCGGCTTCCACCTCGCCACCCACTCGAATAATATTTTAATGCAACAGCACCATCTCTCAAATATCCAATCGAGGATTTGACAAACGGCGTAGTTGCCCCCCAAAGGGCATTAACTCGGCTGCCAATATCGTACCAATTAGGCGATGCACCACCGGCTGGTACGTATCCCCCCTGATCAGCATCTAAATCAATTGTTTTAGTATAAATATCATAGCCTTGCATTTGTGTGGGGCCAGGTCCTGCGCTAACACCATAATATTGAATATAACTATAAGTGAATTTACCCCCATCAACTGAACCAATATCACCTGTCTGACCTACGTACCTCAAATACCCTGATAACTGACTCCGACTTAGACTCGCATTTGAATTGCTGTTGGACACCCCTTTTTGGTAAATAGTCGCTCCTTTATCCATTGCATATTGTTCAATAGCTAACGGATCTCCGGCAAGTGCCGCAAAATAAGTTGTGTAAAAAGCCTTGTTGCCGCCGTCACTTCCGCCTGTGCGCATACCGAAATAGTCAGCCTCGGGAGGAGTTACGACGTCAGTTCCCCAAAGTGCCGCCCATTGAGTCCAAAATTCGCTTTGTGAATGAATGCCTGAGCCGCCAGTATTGCCATACGGCGAAACAGGTGTCGGAAAGTTCCCCAACGGGTCGTTATATACCACCGGGTTATTCCCAGCATACTGGTATGTACTCATACTTTCAGCGCTTTCTGGTTCTGGGTCTACAGCAACAAACTGCATTAGTGCCGCATCGTAATTTCGGTAAAATGTTTGATAATAGTCAGGCAAGCTACCAAAATCATTTTGCCATTCAGAGCCGCCGTTATATAAGTGCTTATTATCTGTATTACCTGATGGGAAGCCTACCAGGCTGTTCGGCATGATTAAGCCTGAAGGATAGTAGCTGTTCTCTTGCCTTACTTGGGGCACTCCCGGTGTAGTGCTTTCCTCAAAGCTGATCCGTGCGTTGCCCTGCTGGTCGTTAATGATATATTCGAGCTTTAGTGCTGTGCCTGAATTGCGCACCCTTCCTTCAGGCATGGCAAAATAGCTTAGTCCCGGGGTTCCTGCGCCTGCCGTTAGGTACACAAAGCCGTCGATATAGTCGGTAGTGGTTTGCAGGATGTTATTGTCATAAGCCTGCTTGCGTATCAAGCTACCCGAGGCATCGTAAGTATACATGATATACCGGTTTGTGGCTGTGGTGATCGTTATTTTATCCGTTCGGTTCAGGTCGTTATAAGCTAGTACCAATCCTTTATTGGGATCAATTGTCATATTGCCATTGGCATCATGACTGTAACTAAAGGTACTGTTATTGGTAATATTCTTGAACCCTGCACCGGTATGGTTGGCATCCGTTCCATCACTCACCTTGTAAAGCCAGTACGGGTTGCTGGCATCGTAGCTATATGTTAATGTATCAATCTGTATGTGTGTGCTACTGCCGGGCGAGGTAGAAGAGTTTCTGCCGAGGGTGGTGATATTTCCTCCCACATCGTAAGTTACATTTTCGTTAAAGCCTCCTATATTGTAGTTGAACGCACCTGTGCCGGTGGTTCGCTCCGCATAGGTGGCAGTGGTGTATCGGCCCATGGCATCGTAAGCATATTTATAACTGCGCTCATAACCGGGATTACCAGATCCATCTTTGCTCATCCATTTTACTGCCGAAAGCTTACCGTTATAATAAGCTTTATTGCCTACGTTCGCATCCACTTGGTCATATAAAAACTGCATCCCGAACAAGTCGTTGCTGTCGTCATTGGTATAGCCAGATCCTGTACCGGTATCCGATGTCAGCTTACTGTTATTTATGCTCAGCAATTGCCCGCGAATATTATAACGGTAATCTACCGATTGCATGTAAGTGCTACCGCCGTTGGTGCTGTGCAGTTTTTTGTCTATCATTTGCCCCAGCTCGTTATAAGTATAAGCGGCTATGCGGATAGCGGTAGCTCCGTTATAGCTCTGGTCAATGGTAATTGGCCGGCGGTTGGGGTCATAGCCTATGGTGGTCAGTACGGTAGTGGTAGTGCTGCCGGTTACTTTTATCACCTTGGTTTGGGTCGGTGCCCCTGTAAAGTCCATCGCGCTGCTTTTTACATCGCTTACCGTAGTTGTGATTAAGTTATTGCTCTTGGTTTGTATCGCGCGCCCGTACCGGTCATAAAACGTATAGCTTACCAGCCAGGTACCGCTGGCTGTGTTGTTGGTCATGGTTGTTTTTCTTACCATGGTCGGCACGCCTTTGGTTGGGTCGGTCGTCTGGCTGCCTTCGTTGCCCGTGAAACCCTGAGTGGTGTAGCTGTAATCATCAGTACCGCTCATATCCATGTCGTAGTTATCAAAGTAACTATAGGCCAGTGGCGTAATGCCGGTGGAAGGGAACATATTATTGGTATAATAGCCGGTAGCAGAGACTGTGCTCCTGCTTTCGTAGTATACCGTGTTGCTGTTTACTGATGTTTGCATGGCAGTTGCCGTGTAATGGTTAGGGTCAACATAGATACCCTGGCTTATAGCATGGCCCTTTACATCGTATTTGATATAATACCATTTATAGCTGGCAGCCATGCCGGCATTCTGTACCAATAACGGCCTGTTCCAGGGATCATAAATGATGTTCACAGCACCTGTGCCGGGAACAATTTTTTGGATCAGACGCCCGCGTGTATCATACACATATTGGAAAACAAGATTAACAACACCAGCCTGTGTGAGACTATAATTGCTATTCGCGACCATCAGGCCCAATGCTTTTGGCGGAACGATATAGCTGATCATCCCCGCATTATTGTAAATATAATAGGTATCCAGGTAAACACCCGCGGTGGCCGTATATTGCCGCTTTAATACGGTATGCCCGGCAATATCGGTAAAGGTTATGGTTTTAGCGTTGTCTGCGTCTGTACCTTCTGATACAGATAGTGCGGCGATAGCATAATTCCCCAGGTTGGAGCCGGTAGGCCCCCAGATGATGATATTACCATCGCCTGAATTGTTAGACCGGTAGTTAAACACTGAAGCATGTTGTCCCGGTTGAAAGCCGTTACCTACACTCCCTGAGCTGAGTAGCCTTTGTAAAGGACTATATTCAACCTGCACGGTGCTGGAGGGGGTGATGTCATCAGCTACCTTGTCCGAAAGGCCGTTGCCGTAATAAGCCGCCTGTTCACTGCTTAAGGCATTCGGGCGATAGCTACCGGTACCATCTGTACCTACGTAGGGCAGGTAGCTGGTGGTCTGCCGTCCCAGGTTGTCATAAGCATAGGGCTGGATGATATCCATTGCCGAAGGGCTGGCTTTTATAGCCACCGTTTGCAGCGATTGACCCATGCCGTTGTAATACGTGCGGATGGTTTGCCGGTCGCCTATGGCAAGCCCGTCCATATCAATGTCGGTATACACAGCGGACTTTTTGATGATATCCTGCTGCACAAAACCTACTGTTTGTGCTTTTGTCTGGTTAACTGTCCCCGTTAAAAAGCTGGTTAATATCAGGGTAATGCAAGCTCCGCTATACCTTACCTTTTTTAATGTGATGTTTAGGTTCATTATTGGAGTGCATTAGCGCAGTTAAGGGTGTATACTGAAAAATTAAAGGTATTGATGGAACTGAAGTTGACACTTGAAAAAGAATAAGTGTTCGTATTGTGATTGTCATAATCCCTACAACCTGCCCCTGTAGAAACGCAACCATACCCGGTTCCGTCGGCTGAGTTGTATGGTGTCCCCCCGCTTAAGGTCACAGTGATTACATAACTTGAGGCTCTTGGCATCTGGTAGCCGTTCAGTGCCGATCCGCTTATATTGGTTATAGTGCCGCCATTATTAAAGCTCACGTTGGTGATATTACCGTTGCTGGTGGTGTAATTATTATAGCTGAGTGTAACGTAGGTTGGTGGTGGTGGCGGGGCGGTTACTGTAATGGTTTGAGTTGCTGTTTGGGTACCATATAATGGCGATGTACTGGTAAGCGTTACGGTATAGGTTCCGGTATTTGTATAGGTATGTGAGGTCTGGGCACTACCGGTTGTCGTAGAATTTCCATCGCCGAAATTCCATTGGGAAGAGACACCGACTCTTGTGCAGGAATTGTAGCCTTGATTAGAGAATACCACAGCTGAGCCTGAATAAGCTGTTGTCGGAGCTAAAATGGAGACTGGTGCAACATTTTGTTGATCGCTCGGCGTGATATAAGAATAGCGCTGAAGCATATTTTTATCACGATCATAGGCATAAAGCAGCCTTCCCCATTGGTCGTTGGTGTAATAAGCCGATATGCCGTTGGTATTGGTTTCGCATATTTTGGAATAGGTAGTAGCATCGTAAGTCGCTGTGGCTGCTGTCGCTACATCAGGGTAAAGTAAAATGTCATCTACGGAAATACTTTGAGCTGATGTAAAGCTGAAGGAGAAACTGGATGGCATGCTGCTCACTGGGATTTTCCACTCATAATATTTCCAGGTTCCGGTACCTGTATAAGTATAAGGGGTAGCGCCCCCCCCATTCAGCGAAATATTCAATGTATTTGTTCCTGAGGCAGCATTGATCCATAAAGAAAAAATATAGTTCTGCGCTAAAGTATTTTTAGCCACGGTATGAGAAACAGTTTGCGTGGTTGCGGTTAGGCCATAAGCATTTCCTGCATGACTACCTACTGCCGTAAAGCCTGTGCCAGATATAGTAAAATCATAGTCAGGATTAGGAATATCGCTGTCAAAATCGCTGTAGGCTACCTGGTTATAAGCTGCATTAGCAAACGTGGCAATTGGCTTGCCTGCAAAATGATGGATTATAGTCGTCTGAAAATGTTTATAGTTGTCGTCTGTGGTTAGCGGGAAACCCGTGACATCATAAATGTCGTAGTTGGCCGCACCGAAATAATTGGCGTCTTTAGTAATTACCTGACCCGAAATGCTCATCGGTGTAAATGTGGCTCCGTTAGGTTGCACCCATTTAAACTGTTGTGAAGGTAGGTGGTGAGTAATTGTGCCTACGCCTGTAGTAGTTGTTGTATCCCTGAACAAGGTTAATGATGCCGCTGTGGCCACCGTCGTACCACTACGGGTTACCTGACGGTAGCTTTCAACCGGGACATTTATGTTTTGCTGCTGCATATTGTAAAGAGCCGTTACATTGATGTTGGTACCCGATGTTACGGTATAATCCTTTACATATTTGATATTGCTCGTTAATACACTGCCGTCGCTATTGGTAGTTTGTTCCTGGGTCACCAGTTTATGATTGGTACTCCCATAGGTATAGGCAACCGTCTCGGTATGCGACTGACTAAGCGACGGTAAATCATATACTGTTTTAGTTACCTGGGTCGTCAGCTCACTCGTGTTGTAATAAACAATATACTTATTGTACCCCATTACATCTACCCCCGAGCCCGGATTATCGTCATATTTAAATGCGGTGATTACGCTGGGCGAATAAGATCGCTGATAGGTATAATTTGATTCACTTACTTCTGCCCCGCTATCATTATAGTTCGTGATCTTTTTTGGCAGGCCCCGCTCAAAATCATAGTTAGGATTCGGAATAAAAGGATAAGCATTGGTATAGTTACTTACCGGCCCGTAGGTTAAAATGGTGCAATTGCTCCTTCCCCTATAGTCCATCGTGGGGATCCATTCTGCTGTACTACAGCCTGCACAGGATGGTGTGGCATTCAGATCCCAATAAGTTGCAGGAACGTTGTATTGATATAACGTACTTCCGGCATTGGTCTGGCTTACTTTGGAATACTGGTAAAGAATGGTATGGTCTTCATTTGAAAGATCATGGGTGGAAATTGCGGTTGCACTTGTCCAAAGTGCCGAGCCGGTATTGGCCCCGCTATAAGGAATCGTAAATGCATATTGTGGTAAGGAAATCGGCTTGCCACTGGAAAGCCCGGTCGAAGGATTTAAATAACTGTAATTGTGAATAATGACGCCCGTTGAACCCTTGACCACAGAATCGACGACCTGCTTTACTCTCACACCGCCGCCGTATGCTATAGTGCCGGAAGGCGCGTCATAGTAATCGTTGGATTCATAGATTATATTAGAGTTGCCTCCTTGCGCAGTGGTGATCTTACATAATGAACCTACAGCAACATTCGCGGGATCTGCCATCCGGTTAACAGATCCCAATGGGTAAGGATAAGCGCTACCGATTGATGAAGGTGCAGCAACCGCGTAGCGCGGGTAAGAAGTGTTAGTAGAATTTGCAAATACGGCAGGTGTTCTGGAAGTATTAGTTCCGGGAGCAGACGAGTAATATCCCCAGTAATCGTTCATATTTTGCGTGGAATCGATTAGAGTAGTCTCCCACCTAATATGGCTCAAAGAATAAGTTTCGCCGACATAGGCAAACTGGTAATTTACCGGCGAACTACAGCCAGGTTCATTCAAAGTCCTAAGAAAACTCCTTGAATAACTCGTACCCGTGTACAAGACCGGACTGTAGTTGAATGAAAAAGCCCTTCCCATGCCTGCGATAGTAGAGATCACCGTTTGGCCTGTTGACATATACCCATTTAAGGTAGTCCAGGTAAAGGTCAAAGCGTTGGGTGAATAGGTATAAGCGTTATTTACTGTAATACTTGCAAGTGTAAAAGGATATACTGTCTGCTTAATATAGTACTGTAAAATAGGAGCGGCCCCGGCGATAGACACAGCCACCGTATCGGTACTACCTCTACCCGGCGAGGGAGTTGAATAATTTAAATTAACACTATTTCCATGAGCATCGCTTATCGCCAGTAAGCTCCAACAATCGTAATAGGTAATACCATTCTGATATTGCTGGTACTTAGTTTTGAAATAAGTCTGGCTTCCCCCGGATGTAGTGACCGTTACTTTTTCTGTAGCCGGGATCGCGTCGCTGTTGTTACCGAATATCCACGTAATACCTTTATCATTGGTGATAGTAAATGATCTGATTAGGTTCGTAGTGGCATCCCTGGTAAAAGATATCACCAGGTCCTGGTAGGTGGTGGGCTTAAACTTGCCGCTTGCCCGGTCATAAACAAGCTGGCAGGATAATCCTGGTGCGCTGACATAGAATTTATCCGGCTCAGTATCATTCCGATAAGGCAAATAAATATTAATAAACCCGATATCTGTCGTTTCACTAGCGCAAATGCCATTATTAGCGTTAGGAAACCCTGCGATGTTATTTGCAGCCGTATCCAGGCTACTCATCCAGCCCAAACGCTGGTTGCCCTTATTATCTTTGGTAACGTCATCGGGCAGCCCTTGAACCACCCTGCTGATTTGCCCGCCGGCGTTTAACTGCCAGCCCATACCGGCTGTGCCTTCTACATCTTTTGTCTTTACGCCTGATCCGTTGTAAGACAGGCTGACTGGGACAGCTACCTGCCCGCTCTTAACAGTGTAGATCGGTATATTAACTTGTGCTGCACCAGTTAATGGGTCAACGGATACTTGTGCCTTTGCTATCGACGACAGGATAAAGCAGGCAAAAAAAAGGAATAATAGCTTCTTGCGCATTACAGAATTGTGAAATGGTTAAAAGGTAAAAAATAAAAATTTGCGTTATTGAATATAAGCCTTGAAGGAATCGTAATTAGTTACATGACGAGGTTGAGGTCTGGGGTTCATGGTATAGTTAAGGTTAAAGTAAAAAAGTTGTTACTAAGGTAAAATGTTTTTTTCGAAAAAGCAATACCGTGTTTTAACGGTATTTTCAGATTTTGGTGACTCAATTGTGCATGGGGAAATAAATTTAAATTCATTTGGGTTTCCTATAAATCAATAGAACTCCATTTCACAATGTGTTGCAGTTGTATTTTTAGGGTCAAAACAGGCTCAGACATAAACAAATTTAAGGGTCCTGACCGAACAATGTGGTGACAGTAATTTGTCACCATATGTAAAATTAAATGCAGCTGATTATCAGGCATTCATGGGTATTCACGCTGTTCATCCTACAAAAAATGAATGCTTTGTAAATAAAAAGAGCCGCCTCAGTATATTGAAGCAGCTCTTTAGAATGAATAGTTTATTATTTCGCGTCCTTGTCTTTCGCCTCGTTAACTGCTTTGGCAGCATCTTCAGCCGCTTTTGCAGAAGCATCATCCTTCAGTTTGGTACGCTGTTCTTTAATGTTATTGAGTAATCCCGCTATAAACGGCGCAACACCATTATAGATCTTGTATTTGATTCCCATTTCTTTGATAGCGGTTATCCCCTGCTGCGCATCAGCCGGGCTATCGACTGTACCAATCATTTGTGCAACTTTTCTTACTAGCATAAACTTGCCGTTTATATCACCGTCAGTAAATTGTTTGTATACAAACGGCCATTGCGCTGATTTACCATTTTCGGCATAAACACCTACGATGGCGGTAGTTAATGCACCGCGATTATCTTTCTCGAAACCTTTAGCCACATCTAATGCCTGTGCCGGGTCAAGCAGATCGATGCCATTCAAAGCCGCACCTTGTACCGCATACGATTCACTTTTTAAGCCTTGTTTGAACATGGCCAGGTTATCCTGCAATTTCAGTTTAGCCAATACATTTATCGCCGCTGCACGTACCAACGTATTTTCATCACTTTGCGCCAATGAAGTTAGTACCGGTAAAGCAGCTTTTTGGATATCATCATTCTTCATATTCAAGGCGCGGATTGCTTTTATACGCAGTCCATAGTATTTATCCTTCAAAGCAGCGATGATGATCTTCTGCGCATCTTTTTCAGTCTGTTTATTTTGGGCAGCTTCGATAGCCTCAAAACGGTCAAGGTATAAAGGCGCATTGACATACTGGAATGCATATTCGCCCAGGGTCTTATTGTCTGTTTTCAGGGTTAGTAAAACTTTATCGCCATCCACATTCACCAGGTCAGGTTTTACATCTGAGTGAAAAGTAAGGGTATCCATTTTGTCGTTCATCCAAACTTTGTGGCGCTCTTTTTTACCGCCGGCATAAATGTCAACTGCAAAAGGTAGCCTGAAGGTCTGACCATCCTGTTTCTGAGCCAGGTAAACCGTTTCGGTTTTTGACGCATCATCCCATTTATAACTGATATCCAGTATTGGGTGACCGGCGCCGTAATACCATTGGTTAAAATACCAGTTCAGGTCGCGGCCGCTTGCCTCTTCCAAAGCCAGGCGTAATTGCTGTGCCTCACCATTTTTAAAGGCGTTTGTTTTCAGGTAAATGTTTAATCCTTTAAAGAAAGCCGCATCACCCAAATAATTGCGCAACATATTTAAAATGCGACCGCCTTTTTGGTAGGTTACCACATCAAATACATCTTCCTTATCGTTATAGTGGAAACGCACCAGGTCCTTTTGAGATGCCTCAGGATTTTCAATGTAATTCTGCATTGCTTCGTAATTATGCGCATCGCCTGCATCTTTGCCATATTTGTGCTCGGCCCATAGGGTTTCGCTAAAATCGGCGAAAGACTCGTTCACGGTCAAATTGCTCCAGCTTTCGCAGGTTACATAATCACCAAACCATTGGTGAAATAACTCATGCGCTATAGTGCTGCGCCCCGGATCGTAATAACGATCGATCAACTCACGATGCGTGCCTTGTACATATTCGCCGTGCAGCGTAGCGCTGGTATTCTCCATAGCACCGCTCACATAATCGCGGACCACAATCTGTGAGTATTTGTTCCATGGGTAGTCAACTCCTAAAGTCTTAGAGTAAAACTCGATCAGTTCAGGTGTCATCCCAAAAATCTCTTTGGCATAAGGTGCATATTTAGGCTCCAGGTAATAGTTCACCTCTTTATTGCGCCATTTATCATGATAGATCTTAAAATCGCCCACAGCCATCATAAACAGGTATGGCGAGTGCGGTAGTTCCATTTTCCAGGTATCGGTGCGGGTACCATCGGCATTATTTTTCTGCGAGGCCAGGCGACCGTTTGAGAGTGTAACATACTTAGCCGGCACCGTCATGCTGATCTCGTCGGTTGTTTTCTGTTCAGACTTATCGATCGTCGGGAACCAGGCCGATGAGCTTTCGGTTTCGCCTTGTGTCCATATCTGGGTCGGTTTATCTTTTTCGGTGCCGTCAGGATTGATAAAATATAAACCTTTAGCATCATTAATAGCTGCGCTGCCTTTAGCTTTCAGCTGATTTGGTTTTGACGTATAATCAATATAAATGGTATATGATTCGTTGTTGTGATATACCTTATCAAGGTTAATTGCCAGGCTCAGGCTGTCGTCATATTTATATTTCAGCGGGATGTTCTTACCATTTTTTATGACCGAGATATTTTTGATATCCATTCCTTTGGCATCCAGCCTCAGGCTGTCAGTAGGATAAAAATGCGGGCGAAGCGTCACCCATTCTTTACCATACATATATCGTTTCTTGTAATCGAACCGCACATCCAGTTTGGTGTGGACCAGGTCATTTATTTTAGGCGGGGTCTCCCGGTAGATTTTCATCGCCGGATCGTCAGTTTTAGCAGGGGCTTGCTGCGCAAAAGAGTTGTTTAGGCTTGCTGCCAAAACTCCGGAAAGAGCTATAGCAGAAAGCGTCTTCAGATTCATCATATTCAGTTTTAATTATTGATTTGTATAAATTTTACCTTCTTTCATTACGAAGGCCATGTTTTTCATTGTTTTAATATCTATCAGCGGATCACCATCAACGGCCACAATATCAGCAAATTTTCCTTTAACTATACTGCCCGTCTGATCAGTTATACCTAACAGATCGGCAGCATTTACAGTAGCTGCCTTAATGGCCTCCATCGGCGGCATACCAGCCTCGACCATATATTGAAACTCCATATAATTTTTACCGTGGGCATATACACCGGCATCTGTTCCAAAAGCTATTTTAACACCCGATTTATAGGCCTTACCGAAAGTGTTTTGAATCTTTGTCCCCACCTCCATCGCCTTCCGTGCAATTACGGGCGGAAAATAGCCGGGTATTTTGGCAGAGTCGGCCACAGATTTACCCGCTATAACCGTCGGAACCAAATAGGTACCATACTTCTTAGCGAGTTCCATATCCTCCTCATTCATAAAAGTACCATGCTCAATAGAAGTTACCCCGCCCAGGATTGCCCTTTTTATACCCTCGGCCCCGTGTGCGTGACAGGCTACACGCAAGCCATAATCTTTGGCAGTTTCTACAACCGCCTTTATTTCGTCAATGGTGAATTCAGCACCTGAACCGTTTTCGCTGAGATCTAGCACACCGCCTGTGGAAGCAATTTTTATCACATCCGAGCCGCGTTTGACCTGCAGGCGAACGGCTTGAATCAACTGATCCCTACCATCTGCAACACCATCATCGGGGCCCATTTTATGATTAAAAGCGTCGTCTCTGAACCCCACTGAATTGTCCATATGGCCCCCGCTTGCCGAAATAGCACGGCCTGCAGTAATAATACGCGGGCCGTCAACTAAGCCATGTGCTACAGCTTTACGCAAACTAATATTTACCCCTGAACCACCTAAATCGCGAACAGTGATGAAGCCAGCCATCAATGTCCTTTTAGCATAAACCTGTGCATGGTATGCAATATCAGCATCGGTTAGGGTAAATCCTTCAATCAACGAATTTTTGCTGCCTTGTTCTTCCAAATGCACATGGCAGTCGATCAGGCCGGGCATTACAGTTTTATTTTTCAGGTCGATCACTTTATCGCCCGAACTACCGCCTGTATATCCTTTCTGAATATCGGTTATCATTCTTCCGTCGACCACAATGGTCATTTCTGATTGTGCTTTACCAGAGATTCCGTCTATCAGTTTACCGCATTGTATATAGGTTTTTTGGGCAAATGCCGACGACGCTATAAATAAAAGAATCAAAAGGGAGAACTTGCGCATGGTTGATCAGTTAACGTTTAGGCTAAATTATAAAGTTTTTTATTTAAAAGCTTATGACGCTTACCAGGCAAAATGTGTTACGATCACCTTTTTGATATCCGGTAAATAATTGGTAATAGATGCAACTGTCCGCCTAAAAACGGACACACCGTTCATATCCGAACAGTTCCGCTCGCTACAACCAGTTGTAAACAATTAACAATGAGATGATTGTATTTATGGCACGTGTTTTATTCCAAAAAGGAGCCTGGTAATGCTATTGGAATCAAACATCTAGCCGATTGAGAACATGAACATTGAAGATCACATTTTAGCACTGGTTACAAAAAAGCTCTCAAATGGAGCTTCGGAGGAAGAATTACGCGAATTGGATGCGTTGCTGCAACAGCACCCGGATATCTATGAGAAAGTAAATTTAATGACTGAATGGTGGCATAGCGATACCGGTAAAAACATAGAGGCAAACAGTTATTTTCGTTTTCAAAAGATACTTGAAAAAATAAAAGATAGTGATCCGGAAATAGGCAGTAATGATATTCGGCAGGTCAAACTTTTAAAGAAATCACAACCAAACAACCTAATCACCTATTTGATCAATCGCTGCAGCATGATAATGACGTTTATAAAAATTGCCTGGCGAAATGCGTTAAACAATCTGACTTATAGCGTCATTAATATTTTTGGCCTGGCGACAGGTATGTCTGTTGCCCTGCTGATCGGGTTATGGATAAACTATCAATATTCGTTTGACAGATTTTTACCCGATTATCAGCATATATATCAGGTGAAACTGAACTATAATACAGGGACCGAAATCCTTACGGATAATGGCGCGTCCCTAAAACTGGCACAAGTGTTACGGGACCGAATACCCGAGATCAAACACGTAAGCGTAGCGCATTTTGATAAGCATGGACTGAGAAACGGCGACCACAAAGTATTTATGCAGGGTGCAATCGTTGACAATGATTTTTTAAAGACCCTGCAATACCAATTGATAAAAGGGGATGTAAATACTATTTTCAAAGACCCTTATTCAGTCGTTTTAGATCAATCAACCACAAAGGCTTTATTTGGTGATGCCGATCCGATAGGTAAAGTTATCAACCTGGATAATCGGAATGATGTAAAGGTTACCGGAGTAGTAAAGGATGTTCCTGAAAACTCTTCAATAAAATTTAGTTTCCTGATCCCTACCAGTTATACCGACATTACCGAGGGCTGGATTCTTGAAGGCAGAAAGGCAGGTTTTGACGGCAATAATTTCTTGTTAGTGGTGGAGCTTAATCCGGGTGTTACCTATGAGCAGGTTGAACCTAAGATCGGGGATATTCAAAAGGAAAATCCCAATAAAAAATACGCGCAGGTAATTATGCAGCCCATATCACGCGCGCATTTGTACTCAGATTATAAAAACGGCAAGGAATACGGCGGCTTTATAGAATATGTTCGCTTATTTAGCATCATCGGCGTTTTGGTGCTCGTAATTGCCTGTATCAATTTTGTCAACCTTTCTACCGCCCGGTCACAAAAACGGGCACGCGAGGTTGGCGTGCGAAAAGCAATCGGTTCGCAAAGGCAACAACTGATCCTGCAATTTTTAACTGAATCTTTCCTGTTCACCATCATTGCCTTTGTATTATGCCTTTGTTTTGTACAGTTGGCCTTATCGCCCTTTAATACACTTACGGGGATAACGATTACTATACCTTTTATAAGCATTCAATTCTGGCTTATCGTTATTGGGTGTGTGCTTTTTACTTCGATACTTGCGGGCAGCCGACCGGCATTCTATCTCTCATCGTTCAACCCGGTTGAGGTTTTGAAAGGCAAAGTGTCCATAAGCCGTTCATCAGAATGGTCGCGAAAAGTATTGGTGGTAACACAGTTTGGTTGTTCCATCGCACTTATTATCAGCACGGTGGTCATTTATAAACAGGTACAATACGCCAAAAACAGGCCAAAAGGTTATGATATCGATCGTTTATTGGTTACCGACTTTAATACCGACCTGCATAACAATTATGTAGCCTTAAGAAATGAATTACTGCAAAACGGACTAGTCCAAAGGGTTACCACCTCAAACAGCCGGGCCACCGAACACTATGGAACGGGGACACTGGAAAGCTGGCCCGGTAAACAACCTGGCGAAACTGCCCAGGTAGCTTATATCGGTATTTCTGAAAATTACTTCCATACGCTTGGAATCAGGATCAATGAAGGGGTGGAGTTTGATGGATTGGCCGATTCTGCAGCTATAATATTAAATGAAGCGGCTGTTAAACAGCTGCACCTGAAAGATCCGTTGAACCAGATTTTTATTTTTGATAAGCAGCGTATCCGCGTAAAGGCTATAGTAAAAAATTCACTAATGGGTTCAGCTTTTTCATCGGCAAATCCAACGTTGTATTATTATGAACCACGGTGGTGGACTTACCTGATCTATCGCTTATCACCCAATATCGAAACGCATACAGCTATGGAAAAGCTAACGAAAACATTTAACAAGTATGCGCCTTCATTCCCCTACTCCTACCGGTTTGCGGATGAGGATTATAATAAGAAATTTCAGTTAGAGGAACTTGTTGGCAAATTATCCGGCATTTTTGCAACGCTTGCCATTTTCATATCCTGTTTAGGATTGTTTGGACTGGCAGCTTATGTTGCGGAACAACGCACCAAAGAGATAGGTGTCCGCAAAGTATTGGGGGCATCAATATTCAGCCTATGGCAATTGATGTCGAAGGATTTTGTGGCACTGATAGTTGTATCGTTGTTGGTAGCCATTCCGGCGGCTTATTATTTTATGCACAACTGGCTGCAGGGATATGAATATCATACTCAACTGTCCTGGTGGATATTTGCCGCGACCGCTGTAGCATCTATATTGATCACTTTAATAACGGTAAGCTTTCAAAGCATTAAAGCTGCGATGATGAACCCGGTGAAGAGCCTTCGTTCGGAATGAGCGATCATTAATCATTATTGAATGATTAGAGTTTAGAAATTAGTAGTTAGAGTTTTGTAATCATGATAAAGAATTATTTGAAAGTTGCATGGCGCAACCTGGTAAAGAACAGGACGCACACATTTATTAATATGGCGGGCCTCTCAGTTGGGCTGGCTTGTAGCCTGCTAATTCTGCTATGGGTGCAGAATGAGGTGGACATGGATGGATTTCATAAGAACGGGAAGTATTTATACCAGGTTTATGAGCAGCAGCATTACGACAATAAGGTAAACGGCCAATATTATACTCCTGGGGTTCTGGCTGCTGAATTGAAGCGTGTGGTTCCTGAAGTTCAGCTTGCTGCGAATGCCGTTTTTTACGATGAGCACAATTTTAAAGTGGGTGATAAGATCATCAAGCTAACTGGTGGTTCAGCCGATGCCGACTTTTTTAAGATGTTCAGCTACCCGATCATACAGGGTAATGCAGACAACTCATTACATTCGGTATCCGATATATCCATATCGAAAAAGATGGCGGAGGAATTCTTTGGAAACGCACAGGCCGCTATGGGCAAAACTGTCCGTGTAGATAACCGCAAGAGTTTCGTTGTTACATCGGTATTTGAAAATGTCGGCACAAATTCTTCTTTAAAGTTTGATTACCTGATCAACTGGGCTTCGTTTTTGGAAGACAATCCCTGGGCAAAAAAATGGGGTAATAATACGCCGTACACTTATATACAGCTGCGCCCGGATGCTAACCCGAATTTGGTTGATCAAAAGATCAGGCATTTCCTGCTAAAACTGGATAAGGATGAAAAACCAGGCACATTTACCCAGGAACTTGCTCTGCAACAGTTTGACAAGGTTTACCTGCATAGCAATTTCAAAGAAGGAAAAATTGACGGCGGCCGGATAGAATATGTGCACCTCTTTAGCATCGTTGCGGTATTTATTTTGCTGATCGCCTGCATTAACTTTATGAACCTGACCACCGCACGTTCAGTAAAACGCGCTAAGGAAATTGGCGTGAGAAAAGCTGTGGGCGCTGTAAGAAGTGTTTTAATTAAACAATTTATCAGCGAGTCATTGCTGCTTACCGCAATAGCTGTAATTGCATCATTATTTCTTGTGACAGCCATTTTACCCTTATTTAACCAGGTCACTCAAAAACAAATCAGGCTTCCTTTTTCAGATATAAAGTTCTGTGCCGAATTGCTGCTGATTACATTTATAACTGGTATCGTTTCGGGTAGCTATCCTGCTTTGTTTCTATCATCATTTAACCCGGTTAAAGTATTAAAAGGCACTTTGAAGCTTGATTCAAGCACAACTATATTCCGGAAGGGATTGGTGGTTTTCCAATTTGTTCTTTCTGTGGTATTGATCATCGGGACAATCATCATTTCGCGGCAGATAAGTTATATACAATCTATCAACCTTGGGTTCGACAGGGAGAATATGATCTATGTTCCGCTTGAAGGTAATCTGGTCAAAAAGTATGAAGTATTAAAACAGGAAGCCTTAAAGATGCCGGGCATTCAGACGGTAACGCAAAGCACCAGTCAGCCTATTCAAATAAGTTCATCAACAGTGGGTGTTGACTGGGATGGCAAAACTCCGAATACAACCATTTCCTTTACTAATATCGCTGTAGGGTATGATTTCATTAAAACAATGAAACTGCAGATGAAAGAGGGCCGGGACTTTGAAAAGGCCTTTGCAACAGATACCAGTGCCTATGTCGTTAACGAAACTGCCGTGAAAAGATTTGGCTATATCGATCCGATCGGTAAGTCGATCACCATGTGGGGTGTAAAAGGTAAGATCATTGGTGTAGTAAAGGATTTCCATTTCAGCTCGCTTCATGACCAGATCAAACCAATGATCATTCGTTTTGGTGAGAATGCCGATTACGGCTTTGCAGTAGTAAGAACCATGCCTGGCAAAACCAAAGAAGCGCTGGCCAGCCTGGAAACCATAACCAGGCAATTGAATCCGGATTTTCAGTTTACTTATACTTTTTCTGACGATGCCTACAAAAAGCTATATAATAACGAACAAATCGTTAGTAAACTATCGAATGGGTTTGCCTTCCTGGCGATATTTATTTCATGCCTTGGACTGTTAGGCTTAGCCATGTTCACTGCTGAACAACGTCTTAAAGAAATTGGCATCCGTAAAGTATTGGGGGCAAGTGTAGGCTCATTGTTCGCTTTGTTATCATCAGAGTTTTTGGTATTGGTTGTTATCGCCTTAGTCATAGCAACGCCGGTTGCCTGGTATGCAATGGATATCTGGCTGCGAAACTTTGCCTATCACGAACCGATGCACTGGTGGACATTCGTTATAGCAGGCGGAATTATTGTACTGATCGCGCTGGCAACGGTGAGTATTCAGTCAGCTAAGGCAGCATTGGTGAATCCGATAAAGAGCCTTCGGTCTGAGTGATCAGATATCAGTTAACCAGTTATCAGTTGACCGACTCCGGTCAACTGATAACTGGTTAACTGATCACAGAATTAAGTTTTTTCAAAATAGGCTAAGGAAATACAACTTTTTTTTGCGTTTTTTGAGTAGACAATCTGAGCCTTAACGCATGAAGAAATTTCTACTCGTAGCAAGTATATTTTTATCTGTTTTCTTTATTTCATATCGGGCGATAGCTCAAAATAGTCAAACTGTTATAAACGGTAACAAGACTACTGCCGTTAATTTTCCGGCTGGAGGATGTACTTATAACTGGGTAAACAACACGCCGGGAATAGGCTTGCCGGCAAGCGGGACTGGAGATATTGCAGCATTCAAGGCTGTAAATACAGGCACAACGACTATCACAGCTACGATTACAGCCACGCCAACGGGATCGGGTTTTGCATATATAGCAAATTCAGGTTCAGGGACTGTCTCGGTAATCAATATAGCAACCAATAACGTAATAGCTACTATCCCAGTCGGTCAAACACCTTTTGGAGTTTCAACCAGCCCGGACGGCAACCGGGCGTATGTGACAAACAAAGATTCTAAAACTGTTTCTGTAATAGACACTAAAAAAAATTCAGTAATTGCGACAATCGGGGTCGGCAGAAATCCGACGGGCGTGGTTGTAAGCGCTGATGGCAGCAGGGTATATGTTGTTAATTCTTGGGACGATACTATATCTGTAATTGATGTCAGCACTAATTCAGTTATCAACACAATATCGGTTGGCAATGGCCCCACCGGCTTAGTAATAAGCCCTGACGGTCAACATTTATATGTAACTTGCTCTGAATCAAATACAGTTTGGATCATTGACCTTTCCGGTAACAGCTCCCCCGATAGCTTTGGAGCGGGGCTTTATCCAAATGGAATATTATTTAGCCCTGATGGCACCAAGCTATATGTGACAACTCTGGGCTTAATAAACGGTGAACTTTTAACATTTAATCCTTCAACTAATAGCCGAACCTCAACTGTAACGCTTAATACCGCCGAAGGAGCATGGATAACACCGGATGGACGACAAATGTATGTCGCAAATGTATTCAACGTCAAAGTTGTGGATCTGAACACGAATATGGTTATTGCTACCGTACCCGTTGGCTCCTTTGCTTATGGCATTTCGGCCAGTTCCGATGGGAAAAAGATATACGTCACAAACTCAGGCGGAAATACCGTTTCCGTAATCGATCCAACTACAAATCAAGTTGAAAATACTATTACAGTTGGGTCGCAACCGGTTTCATTTGGCAATTTTACTACCCCGAACACAAACTGCACAAGTTCCCCAATCACCTTCACCATCACGGTAAAACCATCATCAGTTACACCGGTTATCACAGCAGGCTCAGTCACGGGGACTATTTCTGCATGCCAGGGTTCCCCATCCGCCAGTCCAAATATTGAACAGTTTACCGTATCAGGAACCGGCTTAACAAATAATATTACAGCGACTGCTCCAGCCGGTTTTGAGGTCTCGCTTTCGGCAACCGGCGTTTATGGCAGTACGGCAACAATTCCACAAGCCGGTGGATTAGCAAGCAATACCACAGTTTATGTAAGGTCGGCTGCGTCTGCAACTGGTAGTATAACAGGCAATGTAACACTGAGCTCGCAGGGGGCAAATAGTCAAAATGTAGCTGTATCCGGCACAATAAACCCTTTGATCAGTGTTGATCCGGTTTCTAATCAAACTTTAACAAACGGCTCTAAAACAACTGCCGTTAAATTTACAGGAACGGCAAAAATATTTAATTGGGTGAATAGCACTCCCGGAATAGGGTTACCTGCAAGCGGTACAGGAGATATTACTTCATTTACCGCTGTCAATAACGGAACCTCTCCGGTAACTGCGACCATTACCGTGGTGCCCGTCTCAACGCCCTACGCTTATATAGGAAACTCGGGCGCTGGTGGCGGCACTGTATCCGTTATTAATACTGTGAATAATGCAGTAATTGCCACGATACCAACGGGACAAAGCCCAATTGGTGTGGCAATAAGTCCAGATGGCACCACGGCGTATATAGCAAACCAGCAGTCTAATACCATTTCTGTGATAGACGCAGCCACAAATAAAGTTACAGCTACTATTTCCGAATACCAGGGTGCGGAACCTTCTGGTATAGTCGTTAGTCCGGATGGAACTAAGTTATATGTTGCAAATTACAATAGCTACTTATCTTCTGGAGTATACATTTATAGCACCGCAACCAATACGCTAATCACAAGCATACCAGTAGGCGATTTCCCTTACGGCGTTGTAATAAGTCACGACGGCAAGAGGATATATACCGAAGGCGCTGGCGGGGTGACTGTAATTGACGCCGTTACAAATAAAATTATAACTACAATTACAGTAGGGGCAGGTGACAATGCTTATATATCAATAAGCCCTGACGATAGTAAGTTATATGTTTCTAGTGGTCAAAGCAATACTATTTCTGTTATCGACGCGGCGACAAATCAAGTAATATCCGTTATTTCGGTCGGTAATGCGCCTACTGCTTCGGTATCAAGCCCCGATGGAAGTAAATTATATGTGGCCAATACACTTGATAATACTATTTCGATAATAAATACATCAACAAATTCTGTAACGAACACTATTGGCGCAGGTAGTTTCCCACAAACAATGGATATAACACCGGATGGCAAAACAATATATGTTACGAATGGGACCTCCAGATCGGTAACAGTAATTGATGCCTCAACTTACAAAACTATAACCAGGATTCCAGTTGGAGCAGGACCTTTTTCCGTAGGCAGTTTTATATCAGCAGGCTCAGGCTGCACCGACAAGCCCATTACCTTCACAATTACGGTAAACCCTACTCATGTGCCTCAAATTGCTTCAATGGGCAATTTATCACCCCTGTCAACTACCTACGGCACCGCATCAACCTCATCCAGCTTTAGCGTATCGGGTGCAAATATGAATGCTGGTATATTAGTTACCCCTCCTTCCGGTTTCGAGGTGAGCACCAATAATACCAATTTCAGCCAAACCGTTACTGTTGGAACAACGGGTACTATCGCAGCAACAACTGTATATATCCGCTTAACTTCTAAAACACCCGTTGGCAATTATTCTGACAACATTACTCTAAGCAGTAATGGGGCAACTGATGTCAATGTATCCGTTCCTAATTCGGTTGTTTCCCCCGCCCCGCTCACAATTACTGCAAGTGATGCTCAGAAGACTTTCGGGCAAACACTTACTAATGGGCCTGTACTTACTGGGTTTACCGCCAACGGGCTACAAAATAACGAAACCGTTGGAAGTGTTTTCTTAACTTATGGTGATGGCACTGACGTTTCGGCCAAAGCTGGGACGTATCCTGGTTCGGTAATACCGTCTCAAGCGTCCGGTGGCTCGTTTGATCCGAATAACTATACCATCACTTATAAGACCGGCGATATTATTGTTACCGAAACCCTGGCCGGTGGACCAATATCTATTCCGAATGCTTTTACCCCCAATGGTGATGGGATCAACGATGTTTGGAATATTAAATCACTGATAGATTATCCTTCATGCCTAGTATCGATATTTACCCGTTATGGTGGCATGGTTTATCAATCCAGGGGTTATACAAAACCATGGGACGGAGTTTACAATGGCAATCTATTACCTACCGGGACCTATTATTACATCATTAACTTGCAAAACGGTCAGCAGCCCTTATCTGGCTATGTAGCCCTTATACGCTGATCAAGCAGCACTATTTGTTCTGAATAACAATAGTTTTACTATCCGCACACCGTATTTTCAATTCAGGTAGATTACATTTGAAGTATAAACCAATTTTATGGACGCCACCGAATTAAAGAACCTGCAGGCTCCGCTAAAGGAGAAATATAAAATACAGCCTGATACTGCCCTGATCACATTAAAAGCCGAAGGCAACCTGGGCGAAGGCATATCATGCAAAATAGAAACTGGCAAAGCATTAGTTGAAGCGGGCCTTCACCCGGCAACCGGCGGCGACGGCATGCTTGCCTGTTCGGGCGATATGCTATTGGAAGCACTGGTGGCATGCGCCGGGGTTACTTTGAGCGCTGTAGCTACTGCTATAGGTGTCGATATTAAAAGCGGTACGGTAAAGGCTGAAGGCGATCTGGACTTTCGCGGTACGTTGGGCGTGTCAAAAGAAGCCTCGGTGGGGTTTAAACAAATACGACTTGGTTTCCACCTCGATACTGACGCCAATGACGAGCAAATGGCCAGTTTGGCTAAGCTTACCGAAAGGTATTGCGTGGTGTATCAAACCATAGCAGGCGGCACACCTGTTAATACTACTTATAATTTGAATTGACGGATTTTAAGCTATAACGGCCGATCGTCTTTCCTTTATCTCGTGAAGGATATGGTTTAACCTTTGGTGAAGCGTCGTTATTTGATTTAATATCGAAAGGCGCTGTTCGAGCGCGACGGCAGGATTGTTGGTTTCTGCGATCAGGATATTGATCTCTAATTTGGTGTCGGTCGACTCCCTGTAAAGCTCTATCAGCGATTTCATACCACCTCAGCAATAAGAAGTTAAATTAATTACCAATAAAAACGCAGAAAAACTTTGTAAAGTATACAGAGCGGTAACCTTTACTTAATATAAGGCGGGGAGAGTAAAAAACTGTAAATAGCTGACAATCTAACAGATTCAGGCAGCTTGTCTTTCTCTTATTTCGCGTTGTACAGTGGCTAGTTCGGCACGTAAATCAGTAACTTTAGTAATGATGTTCAAACGGGTGGTCAGCGCTTCATCATAACGATAGTTATCCAATAGTAAAGCTTTTATATCTTCCTGTAATCTTGATGCTTTTTTCTGCAGCACGTTAATCGATCTCATGGTATTATAATAGTAATTATAGTTGTTAAACGATATTTTTCTTTAAAAGTTTAATTCACAACGCTACTGAATTGTAAAAATTGTATAAATGATACATCAAACATCTTGCCATTTTAAATCAAATCCACTCATAATCAGCAAGTTTTGCACTATTTTAAAATATTTTTTGTTCAATTGCACACACATCCTATATTTGCAGTCCCAAAACAAGGGAGTTTAGCTCAGCTGGTTCAGAGCATCTGCCTTACAAGCAGAGGGTCACTGGTTCGAACCCAGTAACTCCCACAAAGCCTGATAGAAATATCAGGCTTTTTTTATTGCCTTAAACTATGTATTTTACCTATATCCTTTACTCATTATTAAAAGATAAATA
>Ga0068871_100000610_pt1 | contig 24579 bp, 31 predicted proteins | sample KBSMisM72_FD_72750 | JGI IMG/M metagenome (GOLD analysis project Ga0068871, IMG submission 72750) | Miscanthus rhizosphere microbial communities from Kellogg Biological Station, Michigan, USA - KBS Miscanthus M7-2 | ecosystem: Host-associated > Plants > Roots > Rhizosphere > Soil ...
GCCCATGGCGATCTTGGCGACCAGGCGCAGATGGCTGGTGACCATGCGGCGCGCCGCTTCGGGGTCTTCATGTTCCTTCCAGCGCTTGGCGAACATGTATTCGTCTTCCGGCGACAAAAGTGGAAACTTGCGAATCTCGGTGAGATAACGCGAAAGACCGGCATCGCCCGACAGAACGGGAAGTCCACGACTGCTCATTAAATCCCCCTTCTCGGGCGCCCGAATTTAACGCCTGAACACCCCGAAAGTTGAGCAGAGATAAGCAGGCTTACGACTTATTCAATCCCTTTAGGGCCGCGACAAGTTCCGCAAAATCCGCAGGCCAGGGGGCTTCGAAACGCAGGGTCTTATGCAGGCTAGGATGCTGGAATCCCAGCACAAAAGCGTGGAGCGCCTGGCGGGGAAAATTTGCTGCCAGTGTAAACGCGTGACTTTCGGCGTCCGATTTGCCGCGTGGCGCGGTGCGGGTGCGGCCATATTGCGGGTCGCCGATCAAGGGATGACCCAGATGGGTGAGGTGAACCCGGATTTGGTGGGTGCGGCCGGTTTCCAGCCGGCATTCGATTAAAGCGGCGAAAGGCCGTTCCACAGGACCGAATTTCTCGATCACCTTGTAGCGGGTTGCCGCCCGCTTGCCGCCGGCGCGCAGCACCGTCATGCGCTTGCGGTCGAACGGGCTGCGTCCGATCTGGCTTTCGATCAGCCCCGTGGAGTCGCGCGGAGCGCCCCACACTACGGCATTATAAGCGCGTTCGATGGTGTGATTGGCGAATTGCTTGGCCAAGGACGCCATGGCGCGTTCGGTTTTCGCCGCCACCAACAGGCCCGATGTGTCCTTGTCCAGCCGGTGTACAATGCCGGGCCGCGCTTCCCCGCCGATGGAGAGCATGCCGGCGCCGCAATGGGCAATCAGCGCGTTGACCAAGGTGCCGTCGGGATTGCCGGCGGCCGGATGCACCACCAGGCCCGCCGGCTTGTTTATGACGATCAGGTCCTTGTCCTCATAGATCACCTCCAGCGGGATATCCTGGCCCTGCGGGATCGCGGGCGCGGTGGGTGGTACGATCACGCTATAGGTCTCGCCCGGTTTGACCCGGTGGTTGGCGTCTTTTATCGTCCGTGCGCCAAGAGAAACCGCCGCGCCTTCCAGCAATTGCTGAAGCCGCGAGCGGGAAAAATCCGGCAGGGCCGAAGCCAGGAAACGATCCAGCCGCCAGCCGGCATGATCCTCACCGGCAGTCGCCATGCGGTGGTCCGTAGGGGAGCCCGTTGAGGAGTTTTTCGTGTCAGACATGCCCGTACACCAAGAAGCGCAATCCCCGCCGCCGGCTAGCCGCCGAACCGCCTGGGTGATCGTCATTATCATGAGCGCGCTTGTCGTGCTGGCTCTTTTGGGCACCATTTGGGGCTTTGTGCGCCAGGCCCATATTTTCATGGCGGCAAAGGCGAATCTCCCCGCTACGGCCGCGCCGGCCGCCGCCATGCCGGCGGCTGCCACCATCACCCTGGCGCCTGGCGCGCGTATCGTCTCCGCCTCGACCGAGGCGGGCAAGCTGGTGCTGCATGTCGCCACGCCATCGGGCGGCGAGGTGGAGATCATCGACCTGGCCACCGGCAAGCAGACCGGGCAGGTCAAGACCGGCTCTCCATGACGCGGGTGGTGTTGCCGGCGCAATTGCGCGGTCAGATCCTGCGCGAAGCAGCCGGAGCGTATCCCCACGAATGCTGCGGGCTTGTTGAAGGAGCTTGCGAGGGGCTGGCGTTTCGCGTCACCGCGCTTCATCCCGCCCGCAACTTGGCCTCATCGCCCGACCGGTTTGAGATCGATCCCAGCGATCAGTTCGCGGCCCTTAAAGCGGCGCGCGCCCGCGGCCATGCCATTATCGGCTGCTATCACTCCCATCCGGTTGGCCGCGGCGAACCCTCGGCCACCGACCGGGCCGGCGCGGGGGAGGAAAATTTCCTTTGGCTGATCGCGGCGGGCGAAAGCCTGAACGCTTTTGTTTATTTGCGGGGCGAATTCGTCGGCGCCGATTGGGTCACATCGTCGGCATAACTGCGGAAGTTCCCGTCCTTGAACAGGACGTCGCGCGAATTGATTTGGCCCACCATATCGCCCGTGGCATCGGCAATCTCGATGATGCGATGGTTCAATGAGCCGCCATGCAAAAGTTTTTCGCTCAGGATTTCGCGGGCAGTATTAACAGCTTCGCGCCGCGCCGCTTCGAGATCGGGCAGGTCCTGGCCCTCGGCATCGCGGGTCAGCCCATCCTCATCGCGGATATGGAAATAAAATTGGGGCATGGCGTTGGTTTGGCTGGCGATTTCATTTTGCTAACCAACGGGAACGCCGGATCGTTCCGGTCCCGTTTTGCGCACCCTGAATGGAACCTTGCGGGTTCCATGGTCCCCCCGCTATAAGCGCCCTCCCGCTGGTCCCCATCGTCTAGCGGTTAGGACGCGGCCCTCTCAAGGCTGAAACAGGGGTTCAATTCCCCTTGGGGGCACCATTAAGCGCGCGGCGTGGTTAATCACCCAGGCAAGAATGAGAGCCGCCAGCAACATCGGAAATAGCAGCAGCAAGCTGTGGCGGCCGTCGGCCGGATGGATCCAGATCATGGCGCTATTCACAATCACGAAGTGAGACACATAAAGCGGATAGGAAAGGGTCCCCAGAACAAGATAGGGCTGGGGCATTCGCCTTTCGCCGCGCACCAGAAGCATGATCGCCAGAGGCGCAAGCACCAGAGCTGCAATAGCTTCAAACATCGGCATTGGCCGATCATGGGGCACGGCGCAGATAAAAACCCAGCACACATAAATCGCCTGGGGCGGGATCAGGGGAAGATAGCGTAACAGGCCGGCGTTATTTGCTCTGAATATCATCATTCCAGCAATGAACCCTATGGTGGCGCGGGCCAAGTTGGGCACTATTTTGTAAGGTACTGTCATGTCCCATTCCGGGCGAAAATGCAGAAGGTTATACAGCAGGTAGATCGTTAAACTCCCAAAGATCGCCGCTAGTACAAATGTTCTCGCCGCAAAGAGAAAGCGGCCATAGATTATATTGACGAGCCACTCGGCATGTAGCGACCAAAGTGGAGGATTGATGGGAAAGCCCCATTGCAAGGGTGCGAAGATGCCGGCGACCGGGGAAAGGTCTATCGGGATGAGAAAAAGCCCCCAAACAAGTGTTATCAGCAGAACACCGGCATCCAAACCGGGCAGAGTCCAGTGGCCAGACCAATAAAGCGCCAGGCAGGACAGAGCCGCGATGACCGTCGCGATGATCTGGACGGGCAATAACCGCGCTGCACGCGCACGCGCAAATTTCCCAAATCCACCGGCGCCGTTCAAACGACCCTCATAGTTCAGGGCTATGACAAAGCCAGACATCACGAAGAAAACATCAACGCTCAACCAGCCATGACGAAACAAAGCCGCCGAGCCCAGTACAATGTCACAATGAAGAATGGCAACGACGAGCGCGCAAATCCCGCGCATGCCGTCCAAACTCTCGTATCGTTTTGCAGGATGTCTCAAAACTTCTGTCTCTCCGCAGCGATGGCGAGAGACAAGTCTGTCGACTAGTTGTGTTTAGTCGGTAAATCGCCGGAGTGCAGCCGGCGGAGATTTTCTGACGTTTCATTGTATACGACGGAGTTCCCGCGCGACTGATGGAGCCGCGCAAGTTCCGACACGGGACAACCCCAAATGTTGCCACGCACTACTTTTTTGATTTTTTGTCACTCCGTCGGATGAGACATGACTATAAATCGAAGCCAGCTCTGAGTGGATTTCCGTGACCGCGCGACTTGAGCCCAGCCGCGGGGGGGCGAAAGCGCCGAATTGATCTCCTCTGCCCCCTTTTTCATTCTCTCCTATCCGCATTCTTCGATCCGGCCGCTCAGGGCCGCGCCTCCAATATCAGGTTGAACGGGCCCTGGGTGGCGCGGCGGACCTTGGAAAAACCGGCTCCCGAGACGATCTCGACCAGCTTGGCCTGTCCGGCTTGCGCGCCGAGACCTTCGCCGACTTCCTGCTCAAGCGAGGTCGGCACGCAGATCATGGTCGAGGCATTGTAATAGAGCCGGCTTACCGGATTCATATTCTCTTCCGGCGAATTGCCGGCCATGGGTTCCACGATCATCCAGGTGCCGTCCTTCTTCAGGATGCGGCGCACATGCGCGGCGCAGCCTCGCGGATCGCCCATGTCATGCAGGCAATCGAATACCGTGACCAGGTCGAAATCGGTTTCCGTTATCGTCTTGGCTGTCGATGTCTCAAATCGCACATTTGTGCGCGCCTTATGTTCAGCCGCATGCTTGCGCGCTTCGGCAATCGATTCGGCGTGAAAGTCGAAGCCGACGAAGGTGCTGTTGGGATAGGTCTTTGCCATCAGCAAGGTGGAAAAGCCGACGCCGCAACCGATATCGGCGACTTTCGCGCCCGCCTTCAATTTCGCTTCGACGCCGTCCAGCGAAGGTATCCAGTCCTGCACAAGGGCATTGATGTAGGTCGGCCGGAAGAAAGCCCCGACCGCGCAGAACAGGCAGCCGGCGCTATCGCCCCAGCGCACGCCGCCGCCTTTTCGAAAGGCGTGCTCGACTTTCGGCTCGCCCTCGATCATGGCGGCGACGAGATCGAATGCCGCGGCCAGGTAGACCGGGCTATCCTTTTCGGCGAATACCATGGCCTGCTCGGGCGACAGGCCAAAGCGGCGGCTGGCGGGATCATACTGGATAAAGCCGTTCGCGGCCTGGGCAAGCGCCCATTCGCGAACATAGCGTTCCGACAAGTTGCCGGCGCGGTCGGCCAGTTCGGCGGAGGTCGCGGGACCCTTTTTGTGGAGAGCGTCGAACAGTCCCAGCCGAAATCCGATACGGACGGTTGGAACGCTGAACGCGCCACCGAGATCGCCGAGCATTTTTCCCACAAAGGCGGGCAGTTTTTCCTGTTGATTTTCCATGGTGATACCGTCCGGCCTTTTCGGCCGGGTCCTCCTGCTGTTGATAAAGTTTGGGTTGGGTTAGTTGTTCGCCGTCAGCGGATCGATGATCTGCAGAATTTCGGTGATCTTGGTGACCGGAATTCCGCTAAGCTCCCCATGCCGCCTTATGGTTTCCTCGTTGTCCGCGAGATAGATGCAAAAGGTTTTGTCGCCGGCAACATAGCTGTGCTGCCAGTGGATCCGCTTGCCGATCTTATCGATGGCTTGGTTTGACGCGCGCGCCGCACCGCACATTTCAATCATCGACATGCCGCCAATTCCGGGGACATCCCGTTCGATCAGATATCGCTTCAACGCCGCCATGCTGTGTCCTCCGACCAATGCCAGCCTATCTGGGCCGATAGGGCGCCCAGGCTCAAGCTAAACATTCTTTCCATAGATAAAGAAAAGCTTTAGTATGGTGGCATGACCGTCGTCTCGCACCTGAAATCGTTCCAGGCTCTCGAACTGGCCTTGCGCACCGGCTCGCTCAAGGGGGCGGCTGACGCGCTGGCGATAACGCCGGCGGCGGTGGGGCAGCGGATCAAGGCCCTGGAGGATTATCTGGGAATCGACCTGGTGGTGCGCGGACGTTCTGGACTATGCCCCACTGCGACGCTTTCCATGGCCTCGGCGCATTTGACCAACGCCTTTCGTGAATTGTGCGCCGCGGCCGAGGCCCTGGACCTTCAGCGGGTCAATGAAATCCAGATCGCCGCCAATTCCGACTGGATTGAATTGTGGCTTGCACCCAGGCTGCCCGAATTCAGGGCCGCGCATCCCAATACCCGCTTCTGTATCAACGGCGAAGGCGACGCATCCATGCGCCTGGGCCCCAGCGATATCGAGATCCGCTTTCGCGAGTTGAGCAACGAGGACAATAGCACGGTCCTGTTTCATGATTTTCTGATTCCGGTCAGTTCACGCCGGAACGCGGAGCGGATCGGCAGGCTAGACAAAAAGACCCGTCTTGAGGGCTTTCCCCTGCTTCACCTGGATTTCTACAAGGACGACCCTACCGCCATTGGTTGGCCGGAATGGATTGAGGCGAATGGGCGTCGCAAATCGGCCTTGCAGCCGGTCATTCGTTTTCAGCGCATCACACCAGGCCTGGAAGCCGTCTCGTCGGACGCCGGACTGATGATTTGCGGATTGGCGCTGATCACGGACCGGTTGGAAAGCGCGGAATTTACACTGCCCTTTCCCGTAAGCACGGGCGCATGGACCGGTCACGCCTTTCAGGCGCGGTTTCGCCGCGATGCTGTTATGCGGCCGCAAGTCCGCCGGTTTCGTCAATGGCTTGAAGAGCAAGCCCAGGAGACAGCAAAGAAACTCCGGCGCATCGCCAAATCGGCGCCGGCTTCACGCCAGCCTGTGGCCAAGGTGTAGGGCCGGTGGCAAAGCGAATGCGTCGTGGGGAGGCAAGAATATGGGGATAGGCTTTGCGCCAATAACGAATTTGGCTCTCGCTTAACTCGAGCTGTCCGGCTTGATCTGTTCGGCCTTGCGCCGGGCGGTTTCCTCGGCCCGTTGCTCGGCCTTTTCCCGGGCCTTGGCAGCCTGGGCACGCTCACGCTGCAAGCGGTCCTGCGAATAGTTCGGGGGTCTTGGCGCCATGGCTTTTCCTATTCCTGAGACGGGGGCTCGGCGGTGCCGGCATAGCTGGTATCGAGCGCCCAGACTTCACCGGCCTTTTCAGCAGGGCGGCAGAACAGCGCCGTGCCGGAAGCACGCATGCCGTCGTCACGGCAGAACTGGCGAAAGGCGCGCTCGACATCGGATTCCAGCTTAAGCGGAATCTCGCGCGACACGGCCTCGCGGCTCTTGCGGATAGCGCGCATCACCGACCAGCGCCGCAGGCCCTTAGGATGGGGCGCCAGCGCGGCAACGAGTTCTTCCACAATGGTGGGGCGGGGTGCACTCCGGTCCTGGGGCATGGGATGTCCTTTGCGGGAGCTTGAAATGAAACAGGCGGCGAAGACGTTTGTCCCCTGCCGCCTGCTCCGTCGAATGATTTAAGCGTTCTGCAGGTTCACGGCCTTGGAGCCCTTGGCGTCGGGCTGGATGTCGAAGGACAATTTCTGGCCTTCCGACAAGGATGTCATTCCGGCGGCTTCCAGCGCGGTGGCGTGGACAAACACATCCTTGGCGCCGCCTTCCGGCGCGATGAAGCCAAAACCCTTGGAGGAATTGAAGAATTTTACGGTACCGATGGTCATGATGGTTCCTTTTCGAATGATCGTCCGGACGGATGTCCAGACCGCGAAAACATCAAGTCGGGAAGTGTTTGGGCCAGGCGCGCGCGAGGCGAGTCGGGATTGGCGCTTCTTCTGGAGCAGTCGCGGGGAGGCTATGCGCCTTTATAGGAGATAACACAAGGCGGGCAGCAGCCCCAATTTGAGACACCAAATCAGCATTGCAAGCCAATCCAGGCCCAAAGTTCGCGGCCCAAGACTTGCTCTGGACCATCCGGCACCAAGGCCGGGGCAGCTATTATGAGCAGATTAACGTTTAAGATTAATCCGGACGTCAAATTTCTGGAGCCAAAACCCCTTTCCCAATTCTTGTCCCTGCGGGCAAGGTTGTTTGGCACGAACGCGCGCAAAGAGCAGGCACTCCGCCTCCGAATGGTGGTTCCGTCAGCTTCCAGCACGGAACAAAACACCGTTATCCGTCGCGCGCCGGGACCATCACCGTTCGCAACGCAATATTCCGGGCACTTGCCAACCGTCGCGCAGTTTCGCCCGATGGCAAAAGCGCCTGCCGCGGTTGCGCCAATATCCGCAGACGCCGCATCTTTCGGTGCACCATATCACGTTGAATATAAGGGCCGCCTGATTTCCGCCGTCCGGTCGGACGACGGCATCTGGACCGCCATCCACATTTCCAAGACCAGGGAATCGTCCTTCGCGGATTCTCTCTCCACCCAAACCCATAGTTTTCTGGCGCGCGGCCTGGCTGTTGCGTCCGCGGAAATGGAGATCGACGAGTTGGAATTGATCTCCCCACGGGACGAGCCCGATCCGGCTTAAAGCAAGCCTGCAGAGAAAAGTCCGGGAAGCGCCGGCGTGCCGGTGGCGCCGCCGATCAGGGCGCTTTGCGATAGGCCATCAGCATGGTGCCGCGCGTGCCGTTGCGCGAGGTAATCAGGGTGGTGATGGCTTCGTTGAACTTCTTGAAGTGTGGCGCATTCAGATGCTGCTGAAAGGCCGCCTCATCGTCATAGACCTCATACAGGAAGAGGTGGTTCGGCGATGCGGCGATCTCGTAGACATCGAATTGGCGGCAGCCAGGCTCGTCTGTAACCGAGGCTTTGGCATTCGTATCCAGGATTTGCTTGAAGTGTTCGAAATTCTCCGGCGCGGTGGCGAAGTCCACCGTCACGACATAGAATTTCCTGGTGGCCGCATTTTGCGCCTGCGCGGTTGACAGGCTTGCTCCCGTCGCGAGGACGGCGAACGCGATGTATCTGATGACGCGCATGACATTCATGGAAACCTCCATAAGGTCTTTCGCATGCTTTTCGGATAGCCCCGCCCTCAAATCGCGCGACACTACGCTGTCGCTAGTCGCCGCGGGCGGGCTTGGCATAATCGCCTTCGCGCAGAGCGCGTAGGCGATTATTTTTTCGCCGGATTCACCGTCACGCTCTGGAACACGACTTTTCCGCCACGAATGACGAACACGTCATAGCCGGAGACTTCCTTGGGCGTGCCCTTGAACTGCACCCAGCGCATCAGGGTGGTATCCGCGCTCAACGGCTCATATTTGGTTTCCATGGTCTTGTTGCCGGGCAGATTGTCCTTGGCGGTCAGCGCGCTGAAAAGCTTGCGCGCGTCCTTGCCGACGAACACGCCATTGGGCGTGACCATGCCGGCCGGCGTCACGATCACCGCATCGGGCGCATAGTCGGACAACACCGCTTCCAGGTCGCCCGACTTCATGTTGGCGACGTGATGGTCCAGCACCTTGGTGTCGGCGGCCTGGGCCATTCCCGGAAAGGCCAACAGAGTAGACAGGAGTGCGGCGTGCGTGATCTTGTTCATGGTGTTCCCCACTGTGTTTTCCGGGGCAAAGCTAGAGCAGGCTGAAAAGGCCCGCAACTGGGGATACGCTTGAATCGCCGCTGGACCGTGCTGCTGCCGGTCATCTTCATCAGTTACAGCCTGGCCTATCTGGACCGGGCCAATTTCAGCTTCGGCGCCGCGGCGGGCATGGCCGCGGACCTGCATATTTCCTCGGCCCAGTCCTCGCTGCTGGGTTCCTTGTTCTTCTTGGGCTATTTCCTGTTCCAGATACCGGGTGTGCTTTATGCCCAGAAGTACAGCGTCAAGCGCCTGATCTTTGCCGGCCTGATCGGCTGGGGCGTTCTGGCCAGCGCCACCGGCCTGATCACCGATATCCGCCTGCTCTATCTCGACCGCTTCCTGCTGGGCGTGGTGGAAAGCGCGGTGATGCCCGCGATGCTGCTGCTGCAGACCCGCTGGTACACCAGGCCCGAGCGCGCCCGCGCCAACGCCTTTCTGGTGTTGGGAAACCCAGTGACCATGCTGTGGATGTCGCTGCTGTCGGGCTATCTGGCGCACACGCTTGGCTGGCGCATGATGTTTGTGGTCGAAGGATTGCCGCCAATCCTCTGGGCCCTGGTCTGGTGGCGGCTTGTGGCGGATCATCCGCGCGAAGCGGCGTGGCTTTCGCCCGCCGACCGCGCAAGCTTGGAAACGACGCTGGCGCGGGAGCAACAAAGCATTGCGCCCGTGACCAACTATGCGGCAGCCTTCAAAAATCCGCGCGTGATCATGCTGGCGGCGCAGCATTTTTTCTGGAGCATCGGGGTTTACGGCTTTGTGATCTGGATGCCCTCCATGCTCAAGACTGCCGATATGGGCATGGTGGAATTGGGCTGGTTGTCGGCGGTGCCCTATTTGGCGGCGATCATCGGAGAGATTTCCGCCTCTTCCTGGTCGGACCGGACCGGCCGGCGCCTGGAAGTGTTGTGGCCCTGCATGGCGGTGGCGGCAGCGGCCTTTTACGGATCATACCTGCTGGGCACATCGCATTTCTGGGTCAGCTTTGCCCTACTGGTGATTGCCGGCGCGGCGATGTATGCGCCCTACGGTCCCTTCTTTGCCTATATCGCCGACACCTTGCCGGCCAATGTCGCGGGCGGCGCCTTCGCTTTGATCAACAGCATGGGTGCGCTGGGGTCCTTTGTCGGCGCCTATGGCGTGGGCTTGCTGAACGGCGTGACCGGATCGTCCGGCGCTTCCTATCTGATGATGGCGGCGGGGCTTGTCGTTACCGCCGTCCTGGTCCTGGTCATGCCCAAAAAAGGCGTTACGGCTTGATCTCAGCCGGCGTTGCGTCCAGCGGGCAGTCCATGAAGATGGCGATTGTGGCGTCGCCGGTCTCCGGCTTGGCGCCGTCATAATGCACGCCTTTCACCAGATCGGTCAGCACCGAGCCCGCCGGATAGCCGACTGTATTGTTATCGGGATCATAGACATTGCTGGTTGAAACCCACCAGGTGCCCGACAGCACCACGGCGTAGCGCGCATTGCTGTGATAGTGCGGGTGGCTGAAATGGGTTGGATGCCACTTGATCAATTCCATGCAGGCGCCGGGTTTCTTGGGATCTCCGATCGGCCAGGCGGTGTCGTTGTTGACGCCCTTGGTCCATTGGATCTGGTCGGGCATCAAGCCGGTGGCGCGGGCGGGATCGATGGTGGCGGCGCTGAAAGCGGGCGTGCAGGCCCCGACAAACACAGACGCCAGAAGCAATCTCTTGAGCATGGCAGTCTCCCTTTTTCGCGGGAAGGATAGCGGGCTGGGCTTGCCCTTTCCATCTTGCGGCTGCGTAAAGCCGGACTATTTCAGCTCCAGCATGATGCCGGACTGCTCGCCTTTGACCAATTCCTCGGAATGGCTGCGGTTGGCGAGATTGAACACGATGTCGCCGGCATTGCGGTGATTGACCATGGTCTTTCCATCCGGCGTGGTCGAGGCGACATCGCCGTTGCCGCGATAGGCCACCACCACTTCGGTATTGTGAAAGTGCATGGGCGTGGGCTTGCCCGGCAGCCATTTGTAATTCCACACCCGGATGCGGTCATTCTCCAGGATCAGCTTGGAGCCCGGGCGGGGAAAAGCCGGCGGCAGGCCGGTGGTGTTTGGCACCGTATTGGATTGTGTGTCCTTCAGCTCGACCACGATCTCATGCGCCGGCTTGCCCAGCGCACGGTCGGCCGTCGCGCCGCCATGGCCAAATACCGCGCCGCCGGAGGGATGCGTCGCAGTCTTGCCATCGGCAGAGCGGATGCGCCCGCCCTCGAAATAGAGAATGACATAGTCACCGGCATGCGCGATGGACGGGCCTTGCGCGCCCGGCTGCAGGACCACATCACGCACCGTCACCCGGGCGTTGTCGATTACCGGCGCCGATTGGGCCCAGGCGGGTGTCGCCAAGACGGCCAGGCCGCAAAACAGGATCTTTTTCATCCGGATTTTCCTTCGCATTATGCCGGAACTCTAACAGAACCGGACCCTTAGGCCAGTCCGAGGGGCTTGTCCGGGGCCGCTTGTTCCCACGCCCGGTGCCCTGTAGGTTCGCCCCGATTTTTGCAAGAGCTCCGCCCATGCCGCTGCTGCGGTTCATCCCCGAGACCACCAACGTCGATTTCGTCAAATACCGCTTTTGGGCCTTCGGCATCGACGGGCTTCTGCTGGTGGTTTCGATCGTCTCCATCCTCTGGCAGGGCTTCAACCTGGGCATCGATTTCAAGGGCGGTGTGCTGATGGAGGTGAAGTCGGCCCAGATGATCGATATCGGCAAGATGCGCGACGAGGTCAACGGTTTGGGCTTTCCGGAATCCCAGCTTCAATATTTCGGCGGCGGGGAATGCGACAAGCCCGTCAACAGTTGCGTGATGATCCGCATCCAGCCCCGGGCGCTCAAGGCGGGAATAGACCAGAACGATGCCGAGCAGGCCGTGGTGCGCGAGATCAAGGGCAAGCTGGGTTCGGCCTATCAATATCGCCGCACCGAGGTGGTGGGTCCCAAGGTCTCGGGCGAGCTGCTGAATGACGGCATCATCGCCACCATCCTGGCGGTGGCGATGATCTCAATCTATGTCGCGGTGCGCTTTGAATGGCAGTACGGCATAGGCGCCTTGATCGCCACCGGCCATGACGTCTTTGTCACGGCTGGTTTTTTCTCGGTGATGCACCTGGATTTCAACATCAACACCGTGGCGTCGCTGCTGCTGCTGGCTGGCTATTCGATCAACGATACGGTGGTGGTGTTCGACCGCCTGCGTGAGAACCGGCGCAAATACAAACGCATGTCGCTGGTCGATATGATCAATTTGTCGACCAACCAGATCGCCACCCGGACCACGCTGGTGTCGGCCGCCACCGCTCTGTCGGTGATTCCATTGCTGTTCGGCGGGGCGGTGCTTTACACGTTCAGCGTCGCGATCCTGTTCGGCATCGTGGTCGGCACCTTCTCGTCGACCTATGTCGCGGCCATGCTGTTGCTTTACATGCCGGCGGTGGGTGGGGGCAGTGGCGCTGATGCTAAGACTGAGGAAGTTACGGCTTAACTGAAGCGTTGGAGTGTGGTTGCGCCAGCCGCTCGCTTGGGCTCGCGGCGTTCGCTCGCTTTCGCAGGTCCACCGGACCTGCTCACGCGCTTCGCGCGCCGCAGCTCACAGGGGAAACCAGTCGCGGCGGTCGCTATAAACCTGATAATGGGCGTTCACACCGGCGCGCAAACCGATGCCGGTGCGCATCGGCGCCAAGGTCACCCCGCCGCTGCGCTGGTAGTTGATGCCCAGTCCCGCCACAAAATAGAAACTGCCTTCCACACCGGGAAAGCGCTGAAACAGCCGCCGGTCCTCGCGCAGATTGTAGACCAGCGTAAAGCATTTCGAAGCGTTGCCGCCGATATCGAAGCCCACCGAGGGCCCGCGCCAATAAACCTGCTGGGGTTCGCGAGCCTTGCGGACCAGCCAGCCCGATCCATAGCGCAAGCCCACCACAAAGGCGCCTGAACCCTCATCGCCCTTGATATAGGCATCGGGTTCGCCCAGATCGCCAAACACGTGTTGTACGCCCTTGGCCATTGCTTCGGTGGTGATACCGAAGAAATCGGCGCCTGCCTGGGTAATCTCGTTGGCGGTATAGCGCAGATCGATGTCGCGATCCTTGGCTTCGGGCGCCGGTGCAGCCTGGTCTGCCGCATGCGCCGGCAAGATGCGCAGCAGCGTTCCGGCCGGCGCGGTTCCCAATGCCATCAATCCGGTGATGAATTTTTTGCGGTCCATTATCGCAACTTCCCTTGTTGGGGCCTTCGCTGGGACACTTGCTGATCAAGGCGTCCGGAACGAATCACGTGCGTCGAATCTTTACGCCGATTGGGGCTTTTTTACAGCTCGAAGACGCGGCCAAGCGTCTTCGAGGCGCGAAGCCCGCGCTTGGCAAAGCAGGGGCAGCGCGCCGTCGGCCGCTTGGGTGTTGGGCCCCAATGGGATTAAGATTCGGAGAGAAGATGAACAGCACGTCCGACAAGAACGGGAATTCGCCGCTTTCAGCCGCCGGTTGGATTGCGCTGGCAATCCTGTTAGGGCTGCTGATCGTCTCTCTCTGGTATGCCGTGCAGCTATGGACCGCGATGTCCGCGGTGCATATGAGCGGTTGGGGCTGGTTGTTCCTGGGCCTGGGAATTTTGGTGACGGTCGGACTGGGCGGGGGACTGATGGCGCTGGTGTTTTACTCCAGCCGCCATGACATGGACCAATAGCGCGGGCCTTTTGCCCTCTGGGTGTTCGTACGCTGTCGCTACTCACCTCGTCGCTCATGGGCTTTTTCGCCTGTCCATAGCGCCAGCGTATGGACGCTCCTCGCTCCTGCCCAGCGGCCAAAATTCCTCGCGCTATTCAAAGGCCTCGAGCGATGAACGGCCCGTTGCGGAAATCCGGCTTGCCATAGACAAAGGGGGCGCCTTCCCAGGTGGTCATGCGGCCGCCCGCGGCTGCCAGCACGGCATGCCCCGCGGCGGTGTCCCATTCCATCGTCTGGCCGGCGCGGGGATAGATGTCGGCTTCGCCCGCCGCCACCAGGCAGAATTTCAACGAGGAGCCGGCATTGGTGCTGCCCTTGATCGGCAAGGTCTTGAGGAGTTCGTCGGTCTTGGCGTCGGGATGCGAGCGGCTACTGACCGCCACCAATCCATCGGCGGCGGGTGCGCGTGCCGCAATGATGCGCGTGGTATTACCGGCCAGCTCAAAGGCGCCTTCGCCCAAGGCGCCCACGAATAGCCGGCCGATGGCGGGCGCCAGCACCACGCCGCTGACCGGCTGGCCATCCCTTATCTCGCCGATATTGACGGTGAATTCGCCGCCTTTCTTGATGAATTCCTTGGTGCCATCCACCGGGTCCACCAAAAAGAAATGCGAGCCGACCTGGGTTATGCGCCCTGCCGCGGCTTCCTCTTCCGCCACCACCGGCACCCCCGGATAGGCGGCGGCCAATTCGGCCAGGATGAGCTTTTCGGCTTCCTCATCCGCGTCAGTCACCGGAGAGCGGTCGCTTTTCGTTCTTGCATCGCAGCCGGCCTCATAGTGGCGCATCACCACTAGGCCGGCGGCCTGGACGATGCGGACCAGGGTTTTGAGGCGCGGCGACAGGATTGCGTCCATGTTAAGAATTCCTTAATAGCCCTGGCCGCGTTAACGAATTTCTAACCACTGGGACCGCATTGAATTCCGCCATGACAGAGATCGAATTTGCCGCCCTGTTGGTCAGCCGTGTTTGCCACGACCTTGTCGGGCCTTTGGGGGCCGTGGTCAACGGTATGGAAGTGCTTGAGGACGAGCGCGACCCCGCCATGCGCGGCGAGGCCATCAAGCTGGTGACCATGAGCGCCGACCAGGCGCTGGCCCGCATCCAGTTCATGCGTATCGCTTTTGGAGCGGCCGGCTCGGCGGGCGCGGAATTGGACTTGGGCGAGATCGGACGCCTGGTCGGCGGACTATTGGAAGGCGGCAAGGTCCAGCTGGTGTGGAACGTGCCCAAGCTTTATTGGGCCAAGGACTGGGCCAAGCTGCTGATGAACGCCACCCTGTTGGCCGCCGACTGCCTGCCGCGCGGCGGTGTGGTCACCGTGGAAGCCGGAGAAGACCCACTATCGCCATCCTTTCATATTCGCGCCGAGGGCCTCAATGCCCGCGTCACGGAGGAAATGGACCATGCGATCAAGGGCGATGCGGTGAATGTGGACGCGCGCCACGTCCAGCCTTTCCTCACCTATAAACTGTCACGCACCGTGGACACGGTTCTGGCCATTATGCCGATGGAAGGCGCTGTCGAACTGGTCGCGGGATAAAGGCTTAACCGCTGTTAAGGTAAGCCAATATTTACGCTGGCACGGTACTGTTTCGCGCAATCAAGCTGCGGACATCCCGTCATGAAACACTGCCTTATCGTCGATGACAGCCGCGTGGTCCGCACTGTGGCGCGCCGCATCCTGGAAAACATGTCCTATTCGGTGGACGAAGTCGAAGACGGCATGACCGGTCTGCGCGCCTGCCGCGAAAAAATGCCGGACCTGATCTTTCTGGACTGGAACCTGCCTCATATGAAGGGGTTGGAATTCATCAAGAGCGTCCGCGGACAACAGGAAGGCGGCCATCCCGTTATTCTGTTCAGCGCCACCGAACGCGATCCGGACGAAGTCGCCAGCGCGCTTGCCGCGGGCGCCGACGAGCTGGTGATGAAGCCGTTCGATGATGGCCTGATGCGGGCCAAGCTGGAAGGCCTGGGTGTAACCATCCCGGCGGTTTCTTCAGACCAGCGGCTTTCCGCTTAGCCGTTCCAGGACCTTTACCGGCGCACGATCCGGCTCCGCCATCTCGGCGATATCGAGATGGAAGGTCTGTTCCAGGGCGAATTCGCCTCCCAAGGCGGCATGCAGCACCTGATCGGTGAAAACCAGCCAGCAGCAGCCGGGCGGAAATTCTATCCCCTGATGCGGGCTCTCCCGTTGGAACGCTTCGTCCAGCTTGCCGGCATCGTGCAGAGACAGCATCAACTCATCATACAGGCTTCGCTTTCCGTGGGTGACGCCCAACCTGTCATAGAGCCAGGACTTGCCCGGCAGATGCGGCCTGACGCGCGGCAGGAAGGTGCGGGCAAAATCCTCGAAGGGTTGGCCGACATTCCAGCGGCGCGGCGTATCGGGCGCGACATTGGCAAAGAAGCGCAGGATGCGGCGGCCCTGCATCGGACGCGAAGGAAAAGCATCGATGTGCAGCAGACGGTCGTCGCTGATCTTGGAATAGTGCCGGCCCTTGACCTGAACCGGACGAAAGGATGTGCGGGCCCGTTCCACGTCGCGATACGGCAGCAGCTCATGCACCAGCCGCGCGGCTTGGCTGCCGAACCGTTCCATCATCGCCGCCAACTCTTTCGCCTTCTCGCCGGTCAATGAACTGGCCTGCATCCTGCCGGTGGTGTGATCCAGCGAAATATTCTTGGCCCGGCCGTCGGAAACCCGGGCATCGAGAAACAGCTTCTCGGTCTCTGACAGCCGGAAAACGAGATGGGGGAAAAACAGCACAGCGCCCCGCTCCAGCGCTGAAACCGCGCGCGCCTTTAAAGCCGCGCCATGGGGCCCCGTCCAACTATCGAGCGGCAAGTTTTCAAGCATTGCTGTGCGTCATGGCCCCATAGATCAGGCTGCGCAGGTCGCGGCGCAGCCTGACCCGCCGCGCCGTATCCACGATCACCTGGGTCATGAATACCACCGCCATCTCCTCTTTGGGATCGACAAAAAAAGCGGTCGAGGCCATGCCGCCCCAAGCGAACTCTCCCGCCGTGCCGGGAATGCCCACCCGTGCGGGATCCAGGGTCACCGCCACTCCCAGTCCAAAGCCGATGCCGCGAAAGCCGCTTTCGTTGAAGGCGTCGGCGGCGGGCGACAGATCGGCGATTTCCGCGGCCCCAGGCAGGTGATTGGCGGTCATCAGCGCCACCGTCTTGGGCGATAACAGCCGCACGCCATCCAATTCGCCGCGATTCAACAGCATCCGGCAGAAACGCAGATAATCATCGGCTGTACCCGCCAGCCCGCCGCCGCCCGATTCCAGTTTTGGGCGCTCGAACCAGGGAGATTTCTTGGGATCGTCGAAAAGCTCCAGCTTGCCGTCCTTGAGGGAATAGCAGGCGGTGAAGCGATGGCGCTTTTCCTTGTCGACCAGAAAATCGGTATCGCGCATCGCCAGCGGCGTCAGGATTCTCTCCCGGACAAACTTGGCATAGGATTTCCCCGAGACCAGCTGAATCAGATAGCCCACCACATCGGTCGCCACCGAATAAATCCAGGCCTCGCCCGGCGAATATTCCAGCGGCAGCGCGGCGAGCTGCGCGATCATCGCCGGCAACCCGCCTTCGGTATCGAACTCGGCGATGCGCTGCGCGCGATAGGCGGCGTCGATGGACGTGCGGTTGTGGAAGCCGTAAGTGAGGCCGGCGGTATGGCGCAGCAGGTCCAACACCGTCATATCGCGTCTTGGCGCATCGCCGCCTTGGAGTTTCAGGGAGGCAAACTCCGGAATGAAACGCTTGACTGGGTCATCCAGCGCGATGCGTCCTTCCTCCATCAGCATCAACAAGGCCACGGCAGTGACGGGTTTTGTCATGGAATAGAAGCGGAAGATGGCGTCCTGCTGCATCGCTTTCTTGCGGGCCACGTCCATGGCCCCCACCATGCTTCGATGCGCCACGCGGCCGCGCCGCCAGATCAAGGTCAAAGCACCTGGCAGAACCCCAGCATCGACCTGGTCCTGCAAAAAGCGCGGAATGCGCGCCAGCCTTTCGTCTGAAAATCCTGCTTCTGTTGTCATGCCAAGAGTTATACTAAGCCCCGCCATGAATGACATGTCCAAAAACTGGCCGGCTTTGTCGCTAAAAGAGGCGCACGCCCGCCTGACCGCCCCGGGGTCTGCGTTTGAGACCACCGAAGTCATGGTGCGTGGCGTGGCGATGCATGTGTGGAAGCATGTCCCGGCCACCGCCGCGCAGGCTTTCGCCCAGGCCCGCCGGTATGGCGCGCGCGAATTTCTGGTCTATCAGGATGAGCGGGTGAGTTTCGAAGGCTTTTCGCGCGCCAGCTTGCGGCTTGCCGCGATGCTTCGGGAGAGGGGTTTGAAAAAGGGCGACCGGGTGGCGCTGGTAATGCGTAATTTGCCGGAATGGCCGGTGTCATTCATGGGCGCACTATTGGCGGGGGCGATTGTCGTGCCGCTCAATGCCTGGTGGAGCGGCACAGAGCTGGCCTATGGCATCCTGGATTGCGGGGCGCGTTTTGTCTTTGCCGATGCCGAGCGGTTGGCCCGGCTGAAGGACCTGCCGCCTTTTGTAGAGCAGGTGTTTGCCGCCCGTGCCGCAAACCCGCCGTCCGGCGTGACGGTGTTGGAGGATGTGATTGGTGCGCCTGCCCATTGGCACGATCTGCCTGACAGTCCGATGCCTGACATCGCGTTATCGCCAGAGGACGATGCGACGATCTTTTACACCTCGGGCACAACCGGTGCGCCCAAAGGCGCCCTGGGGACCCATCGTTCGCTGACCACCAATATTTTCGCCATGCCGTTTTCCCAGGCGCGCAATCAGTTGCGGCGTGGCGATGCGGTCCCGGCCTCCCCCTCGCGCAAAGCGCAGGAGGGGGAGGTGGCCGTGGCGGCGCTTGCGATGCGAAGGCCGGAGGGGGAGCAAAGAATAACACTTCTCGCCGTGCCGTTCTTTCATGTCATCGGCAGCCTTTCCATTCTGCTGCCCAACATGGTGGCCGGCGGCAAGCTGGTGATGATGCGCAAATTCGAACCGCAACAGGCTCTGGCCTTGATTGCGCGCGAAGGCGTGACGGTCGCGGGCGGCGTGCCTGCTATCGCGATTTCCTTGCTGGAGGCGGCGTCGGGCGACGATACCTCGTCTTTGGAACTGGTCACCTTTGGCGGTGCTCCGGCGCCCGCGTTCCTGGCAGCCGAGATTCGCGAGCGTCTGGGGGCCATGCCGGGTCAGGGTTGGGGCATGACCGAAACCTCCGCCACTTGCACCAGCCATTCAGGCCAGGACTATCTGCATCGGCCGGCCAGTTGCGGGCCCGCTTTGCCGGTCAGCCGCCTCAAGATCATGAAAGACGGAGTGGAACAGCCCAGCGGCATGGCGGGCGAACTTTGGGCGTTCGGACCCAATCTGGTGAAGGGCTATTGGAATCGGCCGGAGGCCACGGCCGAAGCGTTTCAAGAAGGCTGGCTGAAGACCGGCGACCTTGCCATGCTCGACAGCGAAGGCTTCTGCACCATCCTGGACCGCGCCATGGACATGCTGATCCGCGGCGGTGAAAATATCTATTGCGTTGAAGTGGAGAATGTCCTGACCCAGCATCCCGCGGTGGCCGATGCGGCGCTTGTCGGTCTTGCCCATCCTCATTTGGGTGAAGTGCCGGCCGCCATTGTCCGGTTGCGTCCCGGCGAACAGGTGAGCGAGACGGCGCTGCGCGCCTTCGCCGCCGAGCGGCTGGCGGCGTTCAAGGTGCCGGTGCAAGTGCGGTTCTCCCAGCAGGCGCTGCCGCGAAACGCGGCGGGTAAGCTGGAAAAGAACCGGTTGCGCCAAATATTCGGGACATGAAAGTGTTCGAACCATGAGCCTGTTCGTGACCCATCGCATCGCCATTCCCGATTCGGAATTGGAGGAAAGCTTCATCCGCAGTTCCGGCCCCGGTGGCCAGAATGTCAACAAAGTCTCCAGCGCGGTGCAATTGCGCTTTGATGTGCGCGCGTCATCCAACCTGACCGAGACGGCGCGCGAAGCCTTGCTGCGCGGCGGCCGGCTGACGCGCGAAGGCGTTCTGATCATCACGGCCCAGCGCTTCCGCGAACAGGAGCGGAACCGCGCCGATGCGCGGGCGCGGTTGGCGGAAATCCTGCGCCGGGCCGCCACACCCAAGCCGGTGCGGCGCCCGACCAAAATTCCCAAGGCGAGCAAGCGCCAGCGCCTGGATGGCAAAAAGCGCCGGGCCGAGATCAAGCGCGGCCGCGCCAAACCGGAATAAGGCCGCGCGCCGCCGTTAAGATCGTGTACGGACAAAAATCCCTGTGGCGATAAACCCTTAAGACCGTTACCGAATCGTCGCAATCGGGACTATGATGGCCGCATGATTGAATCATTCGTCCGCCTGCGCGCCATCGCATGGCCCTTGGTAATCGGCTTGATGGCGGGCGGCGCCGCGGCGCTGTTTGCCGGGCCTGGATTTTTCTGGGCTCTGGTGGCGTTGGGGCTGGCGGTGATGCTGATTGTCCAGTTCGTCAATTTCCAGGAACCGATCCTGCGGCCAGCCGAAAAAAATCCCGACGATCCCCTGGCCTTGTTGCCACCCTTGACCCGGCTGCTGTTGGAGCAATTGCCCATGCCGGTGATGTTGCTGGACGACCATGAGCGGGTGTTGTTCGTGAATCATTCCATGCGCAATGTGTTGGGGCCCGGATTGGACAGGAAGCGCGCCTCTTCGGTGTTGCGCAATCCCGATGTTCTTGCCGCGATCGCGGGCGCGGGGCGCGGGGAGTCCTCCAACGTCCCCTTTACTTTGCCGGTGCCGGTGGAACGGCATTTCCAGGCCTATGCCGCGCGCGTCAGCGTGACCCCGCCGGTGACGGTGTTGCTGTTGCACGATCTCACGGTGGTCAAGCGCAGCGAGCAGATGCGCGCCGACTTTGTCGCCAATGCCAGCCACGAATTGCGCACGCCCCTGGCGGCGGTTACCGGCTTTATCGAAACCTTGCGCGGTCACGCCAAGGACGATGCGGTTGCGCGCGAACAGTTCCTGGAAATCATGGCCACCGAGACCGGGCGCATGCGCCGGCTGATCAACGACCTTCTGTCACTGACCCGCATCGAGATGAACGAGCATGTCAAGCCGGAAGGACGGATCGATCTGGAAAGCGTGGTGCGCCAGGCGGCGGCAGCGCTCAAGCCCCTGGCGGCACAGGACGGCATCACCATCACGGTGCAGGCCGATGCAGATTTGCCGCCGGTGATGGGCGATCAGGACGAACTGGTGCAGCTGTTCCAGAACCTGATTCACAATGCCATCAAATATGGCCGCGAGAAGGGGGTGGTGGAAATCACCTTGGGACAGTCCGGCGGCCAGCTTATTGCCTCGGTCCGCGATGATGGCGAGGGGATCGCCTCCGGCGCCATCCCGCGCCTGACCGAACGATTCTACCGGGTGGATGTGAAGCGCAGCCGGGAAAGGGGCGGCACCGGCCTGGGGCTGGCTATCGTCAAGCACATTATCAGCCGCCATCAGGGACGGTTGAGTATCGAGAGCAAGTTGGGCGAGGGGAGTCTATTCACGGTTTTTCTTCCCGCGGCACCCCCGGAAATCCTTGAAAAACCGGCAATCTCGGAGCCTGTCACGGAAATGTTATAAAACTGTCGCATAGCAGTGTCGTGAACCGCCTAAGCGAAAGCTCATGAACCTCGACCGGAACCCAGCGATGAGTGAGCATACCGTCAAATCCTTCGGGGAGCAGTTGGAAGCCCTGTCCGCGCTGGTGGCGCAGATGGGCGGCCTGGCCGAAGCCCAGTTCGCCGCGGCGATCGAAGCCATCGCCCGCCGTGACAGCGTGGCGGCGGAGCGCGCCGTGGGCGGCGACGCCCGCATCGACGAAATCCAGCAAGAAATCGAGGAGCGCGCCCTCAAGCTTTTGGCGCTGCGCCAGCCCATGGCGGTGGACCTGCGCGAGACTCTGGCCGCGATCAAGACCGCGGCAGAGCTGGAACGCATCGGCGACCTTGCCAAGAATATCGCCAAGCGGGCGCTGGTGCTCAACCGCGAACCGCCCATCCGCCTGACTCAGTCCCTGGCGCGCATGGGCAAGGCGGCACAGAACCAGCTCAAGCAGGTGCTGGATGCTTTCACCGGCCGCAACGCCGAGGAAGCCGAAGCGGTGTGGAAACGCGACGGCGAGATCGACGAAATCTACAACAGCCTGTTTCGCGAACTTCTCACCTATATGATGGAAGATCCGCGCACCATCGGCCTGTGCACCCATCTTCTGTTCGTCGCCAAGAATATCGAACGCAGCGGCGATCACTGCACCAATATTGCCGAGGTCGTGTACCATATGGTGCGGGCGGGTCATCTCGCCAACAACCGTCCCAAGGCCGACACCACCAGCGAAACCAGTGTTCCTTACGAGACCCACGCATGAGCAAACCGACTGTCCTGGTCGCCGAAGACGAAAGCGCCCTGGTCACCCTGCTGCGCTACAATCTGGAGCGTGAAGGCTATCGCGTGCTGGAAGCCCGCGACGGCGAGGAAGCCTTGCTGGTCGCCGCCGAGGAACAGCCCGACCTGGTGGTGCTGGACTGGATGCTGCCGCAATTATCGGGCATCGAGGTTTGCCGCCGCCTGCGCGGCCGCCAGGAAACCCGCAATGTCCCCATCGTCATGCTGACGGCGCGGGGCGAGGAATCCGATCGCATCCGCGGCTTGGATACCGGCGCGGACGATTACCTGACCAAGCCTTTTTCCATGACCGAATTGCTGGCCCGACTGCGCGCCGTGCTGCGCCGCATCCGGCCCAGTCTGGCGGAAGATGTGGTGGTGGTCGGCGATATCGAGATGGACCGCGCCGCCCACCGCGTGCGCCGCTCCGGCGTGGAAGTGCATCTGGGCCCGACCGAATACCGATTGCTGGATCATTTGATCCAGCATCCCGGCCGGGTGTTCAGCCGCGAGCAGTTGCTGGACGCGGTATGGGGCAGCGACGTCTATGTCGAGGCGCGCACGGTCGACGTGCATGTCGGCCGCCTGCGCAAGGCCTTGAATGCCGAGGGCACCAGCGATCCGATCCGCACGGTGCGGTCGGCAGGTTATTCGCTGGATGCCAGTGCTGTCGCCAGCGCTACCAGCGCGGCTTAAAGCAGTTTACGGATCGGGTCTTCCAGCGCGTCCGGCAGTGTATGCGGGGCATAGCGCGCCACCGGTTTGCCGTCGCGATCCACCAGGAATTTGGTGAAATTCCATTTGATAAAGCCGGTGCCCAGAACGCCGCGCTTCTCGGCCTTGAGATGACGGAACAGGGGGTGCGCCCTGCGGCCATTGACCTTCAGCCGAGAAAACATCGGAAAGGTGACGCCGAAATTCTCGCGGCAGAAGCGGGTGATTTCGTTTTCGCTGCCCAGCTCCTGATTGAGAAACTGATTGCAGGGAAAGCCCAGCACCGTCAGGCCCTCCCGCTCCAGCCGCTCATGCAGGCGCTGCAGTCCGGCATATTGCGGCGTGAATCCGCAATGGCTGGCGGTGTTGACGATCAGAAGCACCCGGCCACGCCAGTTTGACAGCGAAGCCGGCTCGCCATTCAACAGTGGGGCGGAATAGTCGTAGACGCTCATGGCGGGATTTTGCCACAACCTGTGTGACCGGCGCTATCGGGCCGAGAGCCTGGGACGTCCCGACCTCGCGTCGAGCTTGGCCGCGCGCCGCGTCCATACGCTGGCGCTATGGACCGTTCGGCACTCAGTTCGGAGCGGGGCTTCAACAGCTCTCCGGCCGCTCGCCTTAGCTCGCGGCGTTCGGCGCTCTCGCAGGTCCACTGGACCTGCTCGTCCGCCGCGCTGTTGCGCGGCGGAACGCGCCTCACCCCGTCATCCGGCCCTTATTGTCCTTACTGTCGCGGCGGGCCTGCTGCGGCTGATAGGCTTTGCGGGCATGAGCCTCGCAATAGGGCGACCCGGCCTTGGGGTTGTGCCCGCAAAAGTGGAATTCCGATCCGGCGGGATCGCCGATCGGCCAGCGGCACATGCGGTCGCTGATGGTCAGCACCGTGGCATGGCTGCCGTCTTCCAGCTGCAGGGGATCTTCCTCGACAATCGGAGCCGCCGGGACATGGCTGCGGACACTGGGGACCTTGGGGGTCATGGGCATGCGCGGCCGTTCGCTGCGCGAGGGGCTGGCGCGGCCCGCCAGGCCCAGGCGATGAACCTTGCCGATCACCGCATTGCGGGTGACCCCGCCCAGGGCCCGGGCGATCTGGCTGGCCGAGAGGCCCTCGGTCCATAATGTCTTGAGCTGCTCAACCCGGTCATCCGACCAATTTGCCTGCGTCATGGCTTTCGCTCCTGGCTGCCAGGGCGGGCTCCAACGACCCCCCGGTCACTAGATACAGTATCCCTGCCTTAGCGCCGCACAAGCGTTACGGGGTGTCCTGGCGACCCTTGTCCACATGATTCCACCCTGCCGGCACCCCGGCTCTGCACCGTCAACAGGGGCCAAGCGGGGCTGCGATGCCGATCCGCGGGGTTGTCGGAGCGTCACGGAAAGCAGATAAACAGGTCCTCCAACCTCGATTTGTATTTTTATTTCAATCCCAAACAGGAGTGCCTGTCGTGTTCCCGGCTTTGCTTCCCACCTATAACCGGACGGATGTCGCCTTCGTCCGTGGCGAGGGTTCCTACCTTTTCGCCGAGGATGGCAAGCGATACCTGGACTTCGGGGCGGGCATCGCCGTCAACGCCTTCGGCCA